>Ga0310696_10009465_pt1 | contig 11273 bp, 7 predicted proteins | sample AusTroGonzalo_MG_4_FD_203885 | JGI IMG/M metagenome (GOLD analysis project Ga0310696, IMG submission 203885) | Bovine rumen microbial communities from tropical cattle in Woodstock, Queensland, Australia - Gonzalo_02 (v2) (version 2) | ecosystem: Host-associated > Mammals > Digestive system >...
CCTTCAGTTCCACTCGTCATGGTGGCTATAGCCAGGGTAATCATGGCGAATTCAACGTCAATCTATATTGTGGCGATGATCCTGCTGACATTGCTGAGAATCGCAAGGCTCTGTGCCAGTTGCTGAAGATTGGCAACGATCGTCTCGTGATGCCCCATCAGGTGCATGCCACAGGAATCGCTCAGATTGGCAAGACTTTCTTCCGGCTTTCAGAAGAGGTTCGACGTCAGGTGCTCGAAGGTATCGATGCGCTGATGACCAATATGCCTGGAGTCTGCATCGGTGTTTCTACTGCCGACTGCATTCCCATCATCATTTACGACCCAGAACATCATGCGGCTAGTGTGGTCCATAGTGGTTGGCGAGGTACCGTGGCTAATATTGCCGGAGTTGCCGTTACCTCGATGCAGATGGCATATCATTCACGGCCAGAAGTGTTGCGTGCCGTTATTGGCCCAGGTATCTCGTTGGAGAACTTTGAGGTGGGTGATGAGGTCTATGAACAGTTTGCTGCTGCGGGTTATCCTATGGAGCAGATAGCCCGTCGCTATGAGAAATGGCACATCGATCTTTGGCAGTGTTGTCGTCTTCAGTTGGAGGATGTGGGTCTGAAAAGTGAATACATACAGACTTCTGGTATCTGCACTTACGACCATGTTGACGACTATTTCTCTGCCCGTAAATTAAGTATTAACTCAGGTCGTATTTTGACGGGAATTGTTCTTTATTAATGTTTAACAAGATTTTAGGGTTTATTCTAAAAAAACTTGCTTTTTTGTAACACTATCTAAATTCTTTTGCTTATATTTGCAACCGAAATAGAAAACTTCGGTCATAAACCGATATGTATAATTAATTATAACAGTTTAATTTTATGCAGAAAAGATTTTTCTTGCTGGTTGTTACGCTGCTGACGCTCTCGCTGGCAGCTGTAGCTCAGGTTACGACTTCTGGAATTACGGGTATCGTAACTGCCGGTGGTGAAGAGGCCATTGGTGCTACCATCACGGCTAAGCATGTCCCTTCAGGAACAGTCTATCGTGCCGTGACCAATGTGAACGGACATTATACCATCACGGGTATGCGTTCCGGTGGTCCTTACGAGGTAGAGGTCAGCTACATCGGCTATCAGACGACGAAGATGACAGACATCAACCTCTCTCTGGGTCAGAACACAGTGGTCGATGCAACTCTTCAAGAAGGCAGTGAGATGCTGCAGGAGGTTCTCATCGTGGCTCAGGCTAACAACACGATGCGTAGTGACCGTTCTGGTGCTGTGACAAATATTGATGCCAATGCGATGGCAAATGTTCCAACTATTGGCCGTTCGATGACAGACATCATGAAACTCACCCCGCAGAGTAGCTCAGCCAGTGGTATGGCTATCGGTGGTGGTAACTATCGTCAGTCGAGGGTTACTGTCGATGGTGCCTCATTCAATAATAACTTTGGTATGGGGTCCAGCCCACTGCCTGGTGGTGGTACCCCGATCTCACTCGACGCCATCGATCAGATAACGATTTCTATTACCCCATACGATGTCCGTCAGAGCGGATTCACTGGTGGTGGTATCAACGCCGTGACCAAGAGTGGTACGAACGAGTTCAAGGGTAGCCTTTACACCTACCTCACCAGCACTTCGTTGAAAGGTAACCGTATAGGAAATACCGTGTTCGAAGTGGAAGATGGTCATAACGATACCTATGGTGCTACTTTCGGAGGCCCGATTATCAAGGATAAGCTATTCTTCTTCGTCAATGGCGAGTATGAGGACAACGTGATCGCTGGTCCTGTGGCCCGTGCTGGTGACGGTTCTATACCTTACACCACCACTAATCGTCGTCCGCAACTCTATCAGCTCGAAAGTTTGTCTGACTATCTGGAGAAGACCTATGGTCTGACCACTGGTCCTTGGCAAGGCTATAATGTGAAGACACCTGCTTATCGTTTTTTGGCTCGTGTGGACTGGAACATTACAGACAATCATAAGTTCAACATCCGATTTGCCAAGTCAAACCGTAAGAACTCCAATCCAGCTTCTGCCTCACGTACAGTCGGTTCCAATAGGTCGAATGATATTTACGGTGGACCAAACAATGTTTATGGTAACAATTCTGACTACGGTATGAGTTCGCTCTCCAGCCGTTACTATGCAGAATTTCGTTTCACCTCATTCGCAGCCGAGTTGAACTCTAAGTTCGGTAAGTTCAATAACACCCTGCGTGGTACTTATTCTTTCCAGGATCAGCCCCGTTCTACGGAGTACAATGATGCTGCTCCTGTTTTGGAGATTGTGATGAACGATGGTCAGGATCATTATCCTACTTGGGCTTACACAGGTGAAGTATTCACCTATGGCAACTTGTCGCAGACTAAAAACACGGTGATTACCGACGAACTGAACGTCACATTTGGTAAACACAATCTGTTTGCTGGTCTTCAGTACGAGCACAATTTCGCTGCTAACGGTTATGCACAGGCAGCTGCTGGTTACTATGCTTATGAGGTTACTCCTGAGGAGGCAGCTGCTGGTAACTGGAGTGCAGTCTTCGGACGTTCTCCTCGTGCTTTCGGTATCACCTACGGTAACAATGCTGCTCACTCAATGTTCACCTCAGAGATGAAGACCAACCAGTGGTCACTCTATTTGCAGGACAACATCACCTGGAGTGAGCGTTTCCGTACGTCTATTGGTGTGCGCTTTGAGTTGCCCTCATATCCTTCACTCGAGAACAACTTCAACAAGGACTATTATGATCTCGACTTTGGAGGCAAGCACTTCCGTACGGATGCTGTACCCGATGCCAGCGTGAGCTTCTCTCCCCGTGTTGGTTTCAACTGGGACATTACTGGTGAGCGTAAGTACATCCTCCGTGGAGGTACAGGTCTTTTCGTAGGTCGTATGCCGTTTGTATGGCCTGTATCAGTCGTTGGTAACTCAGGAATGGGTCAGACCACTTACTGGGCTACAGCAGCTAAGGGTAATAAGATGCCTTCGTTTTCTATGAGTCAGGAGAAGATGTTGCAGGAGATTGGTGCTACCAGTTCTACTACTATCCCCAGCAACCCCACCATTCTGAGCGAGGATTTGCGCATGCCTAAGACCTGGAAGGCCTCTTTGGCATTCGATGCTAAGCTGCCTGGCGACATCGATTTCACTACAGAATTTATCTACAACCGTGATTTGAACCCAGTTATCGTATCTAACGCCAATGTATATTGGGATGGACACTCTACTGTTGACCTTGGTCATGGCGACATTCGTCACTCTATGTCAACTTATCAGAGGCAGAGTGCATACGTGCTTGAGAATGCAGGTACAAAAGCTTACTACGCTTCTCTGAGTTTCCAGCTGCGCAAGTCGTTTGACTTCGGTCTCGACCTGAATGCCAGCTACACACTCTCAAAAGCTAAGAGTTATTCCGAGGGTATTGGCGATCAGGTATCATCTGCTTACAACAACTATCGTAGCTCTATACATGCTGTTAATGACAACGAAACAGGTTATGCTACTTATGTAGCTCCTAACCGTCTGCTCGTTTCGGCCAGCTATAAGCTGAAGGAGTCGAAGAATGTCACCTCTCATTTCAGCCTCGTTTATGATACTTATCAGTATGGCTATCTGGGCGACTTTGCATTTAGCCGTTACTCTTACATCTTCAACAGCAATATTAACAATGACCCGTCGGCTCCTGGTAACCTGATTTACATACCTGGTTCACGTCAGGAACTGAACAGTTGGGACTTCAAGGAGGGTAAGGTTAATGGTGAGACCTATACAGCAGAAATGCAGCGTGATGACTTCTGGGAGTTCATTAATCAGGACGACTATCTGAAGGATCGCAAGGGTAAGTATACTGAGCGCGGTGGCGCCAAGATGCCTTGGCATCATCAGCTCGACTTCAAGTACCTGCGCGACATGAGCATCCAGCTTGGCAAGACCAAGCATGCTTTGCAGCTTGGTGTTGACATTGAGAATGTGCTCAACTTCCTCTGCAAGGATTGGGGTATCTACAAGCAGATTACTGGTAACACTCTGCTTACAGTGTCATACGATGACAACAACAAGCCTCTATACCAGTACAACCTCGTGGACGGTGAGCGTCATCTCTCAACTTCTCAGAACTACGAGGCGTTGGCATCTACCTACCGTATCCAGTTCACGATTCGTTATCTCTTTAACTAAGAGATTCGGAACGAATGAAGATAATCCCCGCCAGAGCAATCTGGCGGGGATTCTTTATTACCTGACATCCATCTGTATTAGCCAAAGCTAAATCTGATTAACTTAAACATTTTTATTCCCACACTGGGAATGAAATTTTCCCACGTTGGGAACAAAATATTCCCACGTTGGGAAAAAGTAACACTTGCTGTGGAAAATAAGAAGAGAGGATGTTCCAATGTGGAAACATCCTCTCTCTCTTAGTAGGGACACCCGGGCTCGAACCGGGGACCTCTGCAATGTGACTGCAGCGCTCTAAACCAACTGGGCTATGCCCCTAAATTACTGTTAAGCGGGTGCAAAAGTAGTGACTTTTTCTGAAATAACCAAATAATTTCCTAATTATCTTGGTAAATGTGCCTTATTTTTAGTACCTTTGCACCCAAAATATAAAATGTAAAATAGAAATTTGTAAAAGATATGGCACAAGAAGATGTATTTAAGAAGATCGTAAGCCACTGTAAGGAGTATGGTTTTGTGTTTCCCTCAAGTGAGATTTACGATGGTTTAGGAGCCGTTTACGACTATGGTCAGAACGGTGTGGAGTTGAAGAATAACATTAAGCAGTACTGGTGGAAGGCCATGACGATGCTGCACGAGAATATCGTGGGTATAGATTCGGCCATTTTCATGCACCCGACGATATGGAAGGCTTCTGGACATGTGGATGCTTTCAACGATCCCCTGATCGACAACCGCGACTCAAAGAAGCGCTATCGTGCTGACGTGCTGATCGAGGACCAGATTGCCAAGTACGACGAGAAGATCCAGAAGGAAGTGGAGAAAGCTCGCAAGCGCTTTGGCGATAGCTTCGACGAGGCTAAGTATCTGGAGACCAGCGAGCGCGTGAAGGAGACCAAGGAGAAGCGTGACGCTCTGCATGCCCGCTATGCAGCTGCTATGCAGGGTCCTGATCTCGACGAACTGAAGCAGATTATCCTCGACGAGGAGATCGTTTGTCCCATTAGTGGTACTCGCAACTGGACGGATGTGCGTCAGTTCAACCTGATGTTCTCTACCGAGATGGGTGCCTCGGCTGATGCTTCGATGAAGATCTACCTGCGTCCTGAGACGGCTCAGGGTATCTTCGTGAACTACCTGAATGTGCAGAAGACTGGTCGTATGAAGATCCCCTTTGGTATCGCCCAGATTGGTAAGGCTTTCCGTAACGAGATCGTGGCCCGTCAGTTCATTTTCCGCATGCGTGAGTTCGAGCAGATGGAGATGCAGTTCTTCGTACAGCCTGGTACTGAGCTGGAGTGGTTCCCGAAGTGGAAGGAGACTCGTATGAAGTGGCATCAGGCTCTGGGCTTTGGCGCAGAGAACTATCGTTTCCACGACCACGACAAGTTGGCTCACTATGCTAACGCAGCTACCGATATCGAGTTCAAGATGCCGTTCGGATTCAAGGAGGTGGAGGGTATCCACTCTCGTACCAACTTCGACCTCTCGCAGCATGAGAAGTACTCTGGCAAGAGCATCAAGTACTTCGATCCTCAGACCAACGAGAGCTATACTCCGTATGTGATTGAGACTTCGATTGGTGTCGATCGTATGTTCCTGAGTATCATGTGCCATGCCTTCGAGGAGGAGAAGCTGGAGAATGGCGAGACTCGCGTTGTGCTGAAGTTGCCCGCAGCTCTGGCTCCTGTGAAGTGTGCCGTGATGCCTCTGGTGAAGAAAGATGGTCTGCCCGAGAAGGCTCGTGAGATTATCGACCAGCTGAAGTTCCACTTCAATTGCCAGTACGACGAGAAGGATTCTATCGGTAAGCGCTATCGTCGTCAGGACGCTATCGGAACTCCGTATTGCGTCACTGTCGATCACGACACCCTGACGGATGGTTGCGTCACTCTGCGTTTCCGCGATACGATGGAGCAGGAGCGCGTGGCTATCAGCGAACTCAATGGCATCATTGAGGATAAGGTGAGCATCGCAAGTCTTTTGAAGAAATTGCAATAATGAGAGAATGAGAAAATGAGAAATTGTTTTTTCAATATGTTAGGTAAGGGCACGAAAATGCTGAGAATGTTTCTCATTTTCTCATTTTCTCAATGTCTCATTTCCTTAACATCGTGCAGCGATGACAGCTCGGAAGAAGACGAATACGCCAACTGGGAAGAGCGCAACGACGCTTATATCAATAAACTGGCCCAAAGCCAGATGATGAAGATTAAGGCGTACACCAAGGATCCCTTGGTAGGAGGAAAGAGCAGCGATTACATCTATGTGGAAGTGCTTGAGGAAGGTAACGGCACAGAGTCGCCCTTGTTTACGGATACTATCCGCGTGGCCTATCGTGGCAGACTGATTCCTACGACATCGTATCCCGAGGGCGCCATCTTCGACCAGTCTTATGAAGGCGAATTCAGCTGGCGTACAGCTGATGTGCAGGATTTCTGCTGTGGCAACGTGGTTAACGGTTTTTCTACAGCTATGATGCACATGCACATTGGCGATCGTTGGCGCGTACATATCCCATACCAATTGGGTTACGGTACCTCGTCAACCAATTCGATTAAAGGTTACAGTAACCTGATATTCGAAATCGCGTTAGTTGACTTCTGGCATCCGGGTGAATTGCGTGGCGATTTCAAGGCTAGAAAACAAGAGTGAAAGGAAAAAGAAAGGAGGAAATATGGCAAAGTATGCTGAGTACATCAAGCGAATCGAGATCGACTCGCTGTGGAGTGGAAAGAAGCACATTATCTGGAATCTGCATCGTCAGGTAAACATCCTGAGTGGTAGTAACGGTCAGGGCAAGAGCACCATTCTGAACAAGGTGGTAAAGGGATTGTCGGCTGGTGGCGAGTTTCCAAGCCACATGCTCAAGGGTGTCAAGCTCGACGTGTTTCCTGAGGATGCAAAGTGGATCCGCTTTGATGTGATTCGCTCGCTCGATACCAACATCGCCCAAACCCTCTCAGAAGGCGAGAGCTATGTGCGTCAGGCGCTCCCCACCTTAGGTGCAGTAGGGGGAGGTTTCTCTCTCCTTGATTTCCAGTTGTACCATCTGCAACGGAAATACCTTGATTATCAGGTAAATATCGGCAATCGTATCATTGCTGAGTTGCAGCAGGGAAATACCGATGCGGCCCAGCAGTTGTCTTTGCAGAAGAAGCGCTTCCAGGATATTGTGGACGATCTGTTTGCGGAGACTGGCAAGAAGATTGTTCGTACAGAAAACGAGATCCGCTTCTCCCAGATTGGTGAGACCTTGATGCCCTATCAGTTGTCGAGTGGTGAGAAGCAGATGCTGGTGGTGTTGCTAACGGTTCTGGTGGAGGATAATCAGCCTTACGTGCTATTCCTCGACGAGCCTGAGGTCTCGTTGCATATCGAGTGGCAGAAACGGCTTATCGATCTCATCTTGGAACTGAATCCCAATGTGCAGATTATCCTGACTACACACTCGCCCGCAGTGGTGATGAACGGTTGGGTGGATAGCGTTACAGAGGTTTCCGACATCACGATGTAACCATGCCCAGCAGGCTGAGGGATAATCTCAACAGCAAGTATTTTGAGGCAGCTAATGCCTTGAAGTCAAAGCAGGCGCGACATAGGATTGTGGCCTATGTCGAGAGTTACGATGATATCTACTTCTGGCGAACGGTGCTCTCAGAGTTTGAGAACGACAAACGCTATTTCGAGGTGATGCTGCCCTCGAAGGTCAATCTGACGCGAGGAAAGAAATCGGTACTCATGAACTTCCTCGAAGGGGAGCCTTTGGGCAGGGATATGATAGCTTGTGTGGATGCAGATTACGATTATCTGATTCAGGGGCGTACATCGCAGTCGAAGCGGGTGTTGGAGAGTCCGTTTGTTTTCCACACCTACGTTTATGCCATCGAGAACTATCAGTGTTATGCCCCTTCGCTTCATAATGTCTGTGTGTCTGTAACGCTCAACGACCATCGTATCTTCGATTTCAGAGGTTATTTCCATGCTTTCAGTGAGGCTTTGTTCCCACTTTTCGTCTGGTCGATCATGCTCTATCGTAACGGTAACTATCCGAAGTTCAGCATCTCAGACTTTAACCGTATTGCCGATCCAGGAGGGTTTAATGTGCAGAATCCAGAGCCGTCGATCAATAATGTGAGGCGAAAGGTGCGCACCAAGATTAACGATCTGCAGCGACAGTTCCCCGATGCCAAGGATGAGTATCTGGCGACGAAAGACGATTTGAAGGCTCTGGGTGTGACGCCTCAGACCACCTATTTATATATACAGGGTCATCATCTGTTTGATACCGTCGTATCGCCCATCATGTCGAAGGTGTGTAATCTGTTGCGCCAGGAACGTCAGAACGAGATTTACTATGCTGTAGCTCATAAGACTCAGAAGCGCAACGAGATGACCTGTTACGAAAACTCGCTTCAGGACATTAAGGTGATGCTCAAGAAAAACAGTGGTTATATGGTTTCTGAGCAGTTCCGCCAGGTGCAGGAGGATATCCGAAACTATCTAGACGTAAGTCTCTAAGAACTTTACTTCCCCGTTTACTTTTACCTCATTAGTCGTGGCAGGCAGGAGAACAGTGTCGCCCATTTGGAAGTCGATGGTCTCTCCGTTAGCGCTGATAGTACCCTTACCCTTTACAGCTATGAGAATCACAAACGAGTCGAGCTCGGAGTAGTCAAGCGTCATGGGTTCTGTGAGGTCATAGACAGCAGTCGTGAAGTAGGGACACTCCACGAGTTGTACACCCTCATTCTGGATGGGCTCATAACCTGAGCGGTAGTTAGGCAGCACGTTGTAGTCGATGCTCTCAGCAGCCTCCTTCGTGTGGAGTTCTCGGTAGTTGCCGTCCTTATCCTTGCGCTTGTAGTCGTAGATGCGGAAGGTAACGTCAGAGGTCTGTTGGATCTCAGTCACGAAACAACCAGAGCCAATGGCGTGGATGCGACCTGCGGGAATAAAGAACACATCGCCCTCATGAATCTCGTAGCGAGCCAGAGCCTCAGTAATCGTGTCGTTATCTACCATCTCCTTGTATTCCTCAGGGGTGATCTTTTGCTTCAGACCGTTGTAGAGTATGGCTCCAGGGGCCGATTCCAAGCAATACCACATCTCTGTCTTACCACGAGGCTTACCCAGACGGTGAGCTGTCTCGTCGTCAGGATGCACCTGGATGCTAAGATCCTGATGGGCATCGATAAACTTGACGAGCAATGGAAACTCATCGCCAAAGTGCTCATAGTTCTCTTTGCCCACGAGCTTTTCCTTATGCTCGTGCACCAGTTGGTTGAGGCTCTTGCCCTTGTCTTGGCCATTGGCCACAATGGTCTCACTACCGTTGACGCCAGAGATTTCCCAACTCTCGCCAACGCGCTCCATCTGTGTGTCTAAATGTTTGAAGGGGATTATCTTGTCACCTCCCCAGAGTGTCTGCTTTAACAGCGGTTCGAATTTGTACATTGTTATATAGTAGTTTTACCTTTTTACTAACTTACCTTTATCAGTTTTCCTTCCAGAAACTGCGTGTGAACAACACAAGCACCGTCATGATTTCAAGACGTCCCATCAGCATCAGCAGACAGAGTATCCACTTGATGTATTCAGGTAGCATAGACCAGTACATCACAGCTCCCACTTGATTGCTCAACGATGGTCCCACATTGCTCACACAACTCAGCGCAATCGTCATGGCATTGGCGCTATCGATACCTGCTACTGACATGATGCCAGCTGTCACCACCAGCATGATGATGTCGAGCGTGAAGAAGGCGAATATAGATACCAGACGGCTTCGCTGTACGTTCTGGCCATTAATCCTAACGGGTAGTACGGCATTGGGATGCAAAATCTGTCGGAAGTCATTACGAATCACTTGTAGCAACATCATGCCTCGGATACACTTGAAACCTCCGCTGGTGCTACCGGCACAGGCTCCCAGAAACATGATGCCTCCCAGAATAATCCATGTCATGTGAGGCCACAATCCTACCTCGTCGTTAAACATACCCGTCGTCGTGATGAACGATACCACTTGGAATAGCGCATTACGGAAAGCATGCTCCAGATCGTAGTCCAAACGTGTAAACAGCAGGTACATGATCCAGAGTGTGGCTCCTACTACGACACTGAGGTAGAGTTTTATTTCCGAGTTGCGGAAGAAGGCACTAAACTTCCCCTTGAAGATACATATATATAATAAGGTGAAGTTGATACCCGAAAGGAACTGGAAGACGATGCAGATGTAGTCAATCGTGGGTGAGTTGAAATACATTGTACTCTCGTTATGGATGGCGAAACCACCAGTGGCAGTGGTCGTCATCGAGTAGTTCAGCGCCTCGTACCAATCCATGCCAGCAAGCCAGAAAGACACCCCACAACCAATGGTCAGCACGAGATAGATACTCCAGATCCATTTGGCTGTTGTCGAAAGACGTGGGTGCATCTTGGCCTTGATAGGTCCAGTGGCCTCTGCAGCGAACACCTTCACGCTACCACTAACGAGAGAGGGGAGAATGGCGATGGTAAAGAATAGGATTCCCAAACCACCTATCCATTGCATCAGTGATCGCCAGAATAGGATGCCATGGGGCAGGCATTCCACGTCGTCGAGGATGGTAGCTCCTGTCGTAGTAAAACCTGAGATACTCTCGAAATAAGCATCCGTCAGATTCGTAATGCTGCCATGGATCATAAAGGGGAAGATGCCGAAAAGCGAGAAGATCAGCCATACCGCAGTTACCAGCAGATAGGCATCACGACGACTCAGAGAGTTCTCTGCATTTCTTCCCATAAAGAGAAAAAGGAATCCACATCCGAAAGTTATCAGCAACGACATCAGAAACGCAATCTGGTCGTCCTCATTAAAGTAGAAGGACATCACTGCGCACCAAGCCATGAAGAATGCCTCAATGAACAGCAGCGACCCGATGATCTTGCTGATGATACGGAAGTTTACCATATCGTATTCTTTTTGAAGAATTTCTCTATGTTGTTCAGTTTCTGCTCGTGGCAGAACACCATCACAGAGTCACCAGCCTGAATCTGGGAGTTACCATTGACTAGCATACCAGTGCCATTACGCACCAATCCA
>Ga0310696_10009466_pt1 | contig 11273 bp, 7 predicted proteins | sample AusTroGonzalo_MG_4_FD_203885 | JGI IMG/M metagenome (GOLD analysis project Ga0310696, IMG submission 203885) | Bovine rumen microbial communities from tropical cattle in Woodstock, Queensland, Australia - Gonzalo_02 (v2) (version 2) | ecosystem: Host-associated > Mammals > Digestive system >...
CATGTCCTTCATGGTGCATCCGGGATGGGAAGAGATGAAGTACGGGACTATGCCGGTCTTCATCCCCGCCGCCGCAGTGAGCTTGTCGAACTCCCGCCTGAGCCTGACGAAGAGCCTGAAGGAAGGCTTGGCCATATAGTAAAGGACATTGTCCTCAGTGTGCTCAGGAGCGACCTTGAGACGGCCGGAGGTGTGGCGCAGGACCAGCTCCTTGAAATACGGGTACGAGGTGTCGTCCACGAATCCGTTCTCGTCCAGGAAAAGGTCGTAGCGTATGCCGCTGCCAATGTACGCGTGCTTTATCCCCTTGATGGACAAGACCCTGTCATAGAGTCTGAGGACACGCGCGTGGGAGCGGTCGAGGTTGCGGCAGGGCTTGGGGAAAAGACAGGACTTGCGCTTGCAGACTGCGCAGATGGACTTGTCCTTGCCACCCATGCCGTACATATTGGCCGTAGGCGCCCCGAGGTCGGAGATGTTGCCGGCGAAGCCGGGCAGGGAGAGCAGGCCTTTGGCTTCCTTGCAGATCGAGGATTCGGAGCGGGTCTGGATGAACTTGCCCTGATGGGCGGCAATAGTGCAGAAGTTGCAGCCGCCGAAGCATCCGCGGTGTGTGTTGATCGAGTATTTGATCATGTCGTAGGCCGGGATGCGCTTGTCCTTATAACGGGGATGCGGCAGCTTGGTGAACGGCAGGTCCCAGAACGAATCCATCTCGGCCTCGGTAGCCGGCGGATATGTAGGATTGATCTGTACGTATCCGTCCCCTACCGGTTCGATGATGGTGTCCGGGTGCATCATGTTGGCGACAGTTTCGATGCGGTGGAAGTTCTCGGCGAAGGCGCGCTTGTCGCGGCAGCACTCCTCATAGGAGTGCAGGACAAGCGCGTCGCCGCCCTTGGGCTTGCCCGTCATCAGGAATACAAGCTGAGGTATCTTCCTGATGTCGTGAAGGTTGCGCCCTGCTTCGATGGCGCGTGTGAGCTCGAGCATAGGGCGTTCGCCCATGCCGTAGCAGAGCCAGTCGGCGCGGCTGTCCACCAGTATCGAGGGGAAGAGGCGGTCCTGCCAGTAGTCGTAGTGCGTGACGCGGCGCAGGGACGCTTCGATGCCGCCGATGACGACGGGGATGTCGGGGTACAGGTCCTTGAGTATGCGTGAATAGACGGTGACGGCGTAGTCGGGACGCTGGCCGGACTTGCCGTCGGGGGTGTATGCGTCGTCGTGGCGGAGTCGCTTGCCGGCGGTGTAATGGTTCACCATGGAGTCCATGGCGCCTGAGTTGACGGCGAAGTAGAGGCGCGGCGTGCCGAGCTTCTTGAAGTCGCGGAGGTCGTCGCGCCAGTTGGGCTGAGGGACGACGGCGATGCGGTAGCCGAACTTCTGCAGATACCGGGAGATACAGGCAGTGCCGAAACTCGGATGGTCCACGAAGGCGTCACCGGTGAAGAAGATGACATCTATGTAGTCCCATCCGAGTCTCTGCACCTCCTTCACGGAGGTCGGTATCATATAGTTCTCAGCCATTGTCATCATTTCGCTTTTCCGGAGGGTCAGAGGTGTCGCTGAAAACTTCCGCTTCGCTCCATCCCTCCCAACCTGACGGTTGGGCCCCTCCCGTTCACGTGGCCACGGGCGGCCACGGTTTTCTGCGGCACCTCTGACCCTCCTTCAACCTACATCCTGTCGGGGAGGCTGAAGCCGAGGATGTCAGTCGCCTTCGAGAGGACGGAGGCGAGGGTGCGGATGAGGACGAGCCTCATCTGCAGCACGGAAGCATCCTCCTCGCGCAGGATCGGAGTATCGTGGTAGTATTGGTTGAACTCCTTGGCCAGTTCGTAGGCATAGTTGGCAATGACGGCGGGCGAAAGGGCCGCGGCGGCCTCGGCCACCTTCTGCGGATAAGTGTTGAGCAGCTTCACCAGTCGGACCTCCTTTGCACTCAGCTCCACGTCGGACGACAGGTCTGCGGCATCGCAGGAGAGCCCACGCTCCTCAGCCTTGCGGAGAATGCTGCAGATGCGCGCGTGCGTGTACTGGATGAAAGGACCTGTATTGCCGTTGAAGTCGATGGACTCCTTCGGGTTGAAGAGCATCTTGCGCTTCGGATCTACCTTGATAATGAAGTACTTGAGCGCTGCCAGACCTATCATGTGATAGAGCTTGTCCTTCTCCTCCTCGGAGAGCCCCTCAAGCTTGCCGGACTCCTCCGAAGTGGCCTTGGCCTCCTCGTACATCTTCTCGATCAGATCGTCGGCATCGACCACGGTGCCCTCGCGCGACTTCATCTTGCCTTCGGGCAGCTCCACCATGCCATAGGACAGATGGTAGATGCGGTCGGCCCACTCGAAACCCAGCTTGCTCAGGATGAGCTTCAGCACGGCGAAATGGTAGTTCTGCTCGTCGCCCACCACATACACGTGCGAGTCGAGATGGTCCTCCGAGAAACGCCTCTCGGCAGTGCCGAGGTCCTGAGTGATATACACCGAAGTGCCGTCGGAGCGGAGCACGAGCTTGCGGTCGAGCCCGTCGGCCGTGAGGTCGCACCACACGGAGCCGTCGGGGTCGCGCACGAATGCACCGTTATCCAAACCCTTCTGTACCAATTCCTTGCCCAGAAGGTAAGTATCGTGCTCGTAGTAAACCTTGTCAAAGGAGATGCCCAGGGCTTCGTAGGTCTGGTCGAAGCCTGCGAACACCCAGGAATTCATCATGGCCCAGAGGTCGCGGACTTCCTTGTCGCCCTGCTCCCACTTCACCAGCATCTCGTGCACGGCCTTCATGCAGGGGGCTTCCTTCTTGGCCTGCTCGGGATCCATGCCGCCGGCCACGAGCTCAGCCACCTCACGCGTGAGGATGTTGTTGAACTCGACATAGCAGTCGCCTACGAAGTGGTCGCCCTTCTTGCCGGTGCTCTCGGGGGTGGTTCCTCCAAAGGACTGCTGCCACGCGTACATCGACTTGCAGATATGCACTCCGCGGTCGTTCACCAGGGTGACCTTGATGACGTTGTTGCCGCTGGCCTTGAGCAGGCGCGATACGGAGTCGCCGAGGAGATTGTTGCGGATGTGGCCCAGATGGAGGGGCTTGTTGGTATTGGGCGAGGAGAACTCGACCATGATGTTCTTCCCGGTGGCGGGAAGCCTGCCGAAGTCGGGATCGGCCGCGACGGACACGAAAAGCTCGTTCCACCACAGCTGCGACAGACAGATGTTCAGGAAACCCTTGACGACATTGAAGCCGCTGATTTCCGGGACATTGTCCTTGAACCAGGCACCGATGGCGGCGCCGGTAGCGTCAGGCGAAGAATGGGAGATGCGCAGCAACGGGAACACCACGAGGGTGAAATCGCCTTCGAACTCCTTCCTGGTGACCTGTACCTGGAGACTCGAAGCCTCCACATCGGCTCCGTACAGTGCCTTGATAGCCTGCACGGCCTTTCCGGCGATGAATGATTCGGGTGTCATCAGCCGAGATAGGTTTTCAGGAGTTTGCTTGCGCTGGGCTTCTTGAGCTTGCGGATGGCCTTCTCCTTGATCTGACGCACACGCTCGCGGGTGAGGTCGAGCCTTTCGCCGATCTCCTCAAGGGTCATCTCCTGGCAGCCGATGCCGAAGAAGCTCTTGATGATCTCACGCTCGCGCGGAGTAAGGATCTGCAGGGCGCGCTCGATCTCGGTGCTGAGCGACTCGCTCACGAGGCCGCGGTCGGCGGACGGGGAATCGTCGTTCGGGAGGACGTCCAGCAGGCTGTTGTCTTCACCTTCCACGAAGGGGGCGTCCACGGAGACGTGGCGGCCGGACACGCGCAGCGTATCGGCAATCTTGTCCTTCGGGACTTCTATCATTTCGGCGAGTTCCTCGTTCGAGGGCTGGCGCTCGTTCTCCTGCTCGAACTTGCCGAGGGCCTTGTTTATCTTGTTCAGGGAGCCCACCTGGTTCAGCGGCAGGCGCACGATGCGCGACTGCTCTGCGAGGGCCTGGAGGATGGACTGGCGGATCCACCACACGGCGTAGGAGATGAACTTGAAACCCCTGGTCTCGTCGAACTTCTCTGCAGCCTTGATCAGACCTAGGTTGCCTTCGTTGATGAGGTCGGGAAGGCTCAGGCCCTGATTCTGGTACTGCTTGGCGACGGACACGACGAAACGGAGATTGGCACGGGTGAGTTTCTCAAGCGCCTCCTGGTCGCCCTGCCTGATGCGCTGGGCGAGCTCAACTTCCTCCTCGGGTGAAACCAGCTCCTCGCGGCCGATCTCCTGGAGATACTTGTCCAGGGATGCGCTCTCGCGGTTGGTGATGGACTTTGTGATCTTTAATTGTCTCATATTCAGTATATAAAAAATGTCGCGCCCCCGTAGTGGGGACGCGACAACTCACGACTTCACTTCCGGGTCTATTCCTTGCCGAAACCGAAGTACGAAGCTCTGCCGGATGCGGTCACACCTTCGATGTAGACTGCCCTCCTGGACTTCTTTGCGATATCGACAACATCTTCGGGTTTGCTCACAGGCTGGTCGTTGACATAAAGGATGATGAAGCCTTCGGATGCGCCCGCATCGAGAAGCTTGCCCTGTCCGACGGATGTGATCTCCACGCCGTTCTTGAGGCCGAGCCTGTCAAGTGTCTCCTGAGGAGCCTTGCGGAGCTTGGAGCCGTAGAATGCGGTGGTGCCGTCCGTATCGACCGTGCCGGTCTCGGCAGTCGTGCCCTGGAACTCTACATTGAGCTGTCTCTCCCTGCCATCGCGATTGATGGTGAGTACAGCCTTGTCGCCGGGACGGTAGCTGTTGACCTTTTCCTGTACGAAAGCCATGTTGGTGACCTTGGCGCCGTCGATGGCGAGCAGAACGTCGCCCTTCTTCACGCCGGCCTTGTCAGCAGAGCTTCCTTCGGAAACCTCCTCAATATATACGCCTTCGAGCGAAGAAAGTTTCAATTCTTTTTGATCATCTTCAGTGACCTGGCGGTAGGTGACGCCGAGGCGGGCACGCTTGACCGAGCCGAAGTCGATCAGGTCCTCTACAATCTTGTGGACGATGTTGGAAGGAACCGCGAAGGAATAGCCGGAATAGGATCCGGTCTGGGAGTAGATCATGGTGTTGATGCCGACCAGCTCACCCGCCTTGTTGACGAGGGCTCCGCCGGAGTTGCCGGGGTTCACCACGGCGTCGGTCTGGATGAAGGACTCGATCTTCATGCTGGGAGCGGCCTGCTGGCCGCGCTGCTGCTGCCTCTGGTCGGAGGCGCCGCCCATGGAGCGGCCCTTGGCGCTGACGATGCCGGCGGTGATGGTGCCGCGCATGCCGTAGGGGCTGCCGATGGCGAGCACCCACTCACCGAGGCGGAGATTGTCGGAATCGGCGAACGGAATAGTCGGAAGTCCCTCAGCATCAATCTTTATGAGGGCTACGTCGGTAGCTTCGTCGGTGCCGATGACAGTGGCCTTGTAGGTCTTGTTGTTGTTCAGGATGACCTCGATGTCGGTAGCTTCCGCCACGACATGGTTATTGGTCACGATATAGCCGTCGGGGCGGATGATGACGCCTGAACCGCTGCCCTGCTGCTGATATTCCTGAGGGCGCTGCTGGCGCTGGGAGCCGCCGCCGGGATAGCCGAAGAAGAACTCGAACGGGTCGATATACTGCTGCTGCTGACGTACGGTGGTAGTGATGGTCACGCCCACGTAAACGACGGCATCGACCGCCGACTCGGCGGCATATGTGAAATCGGGATATTCCGTCTGGTCGAGCTTGACCGTGCGGAAAGCTGAACCATCCGAAGTGACAGGAGTTGCCGGCGTTATGTCAGGCTCCGTGCTCTTTACGATGGCATACGCTGTCAGTCCGCTGACAAGAACGGACGCCAGTAGTGTCAAAAAACCTTTTTTCATACTCATCTATTTTAATTACAATATTTCAACAAAGCGATGGCCGGACAAAATGTCAGTTTCGTCCGTCCACAAAGTAAAAACTCAAAATATATGCCAAATTTTCCCGATTAATTCGTATATTTGTCCAATAACAGAAAGATTCGTTAGTATGGAATTCAAAGTATCCAGCCAAGAGCTGCTCAAAGGCATTACGGACGTTTCCAAGGCCATCCCTTCCAAGTCCGCCCTCCCCATCCTGGAGAATTTCCTCTTTGTCCTGAACGGGAATATCCTGGAGATCACCGCGTCCGACTCCGAGCTCACGCTCACCACGAACGTAGAGGTCGACTACACCGGCGAAGAGGGCAGCATGGCAGTTCCTGCACGTCATATCATAGACCTTCTCAAGGCCCTTCCGGACCAGCCCGTAGCGGTCAAGACCGTCAGCGACAGCTCCTTCGAGTGCCGCTGGTCGAGCGGTAACTCCGTCCTCCCCTATTTCCCTGCGGAGGACTATCCCGAGATCAAGGGCACCGGTGACGACGCGCAGACCGTGGTCTTCCCCGCCCAGACCCTCGTGGACGGCATCAACGGCACGGTGTACGCCACCGCCGACGACGAGATGCGTCCCGTGATGAACGGCATCTACTTCGACATCGATACTGACAGCACCACGCTGGTCGCTTCCGACTCGCACAAGCTCATCTGCTACACCACCGGCGACGTCCAGGCCCCCGGCAAGCTCTCGCTCATCCTGCACAAGAAGCCCGCTTCCGTCCTCAAGTCCATCATTGGCAAGGAGATAGAGGAGGTCAGCGTCCGCTTTGACTCCACCACTGCAGTGTTCACCTTCGGCGCCACGATGATGATCTGCCGCCTGATCGTCGGCAAATACCCCAAGTACCGCGACGTCATCCCGCAGAACAACGCCAACATCCTGAAGCTCGGCCGCGTGCAGTTCCTCAATACCATCCGCCGCGTCGCCGTCTGCGCCAACAAAGCTTCGAACCACGTCAAGTTCGACCTCAAGCCCGACCAGCTCGAGATTACTTCGCAGGACCTCGGCTTCGCCACCACCGCTTATGAGAAAGTACCCTGCGACTATAGCGGCGCCGACCTCACGATAGGTTTCAAGTCGCCTTTCCTCATCGAGATCCTCTCCAACATGACCTGCGAGAATCTTATTATGAAGTTCGCCGACTCGCGCCGGGCCGCGCTCATCGTTCCCTCCGAGGAGGAGGCCGAGAGCGAGAAGATCTGCGGTATCATAATGCCTGTAGCGATATAAACCACTGATATGGAACTCAAACTCACCAGGCCGTTGCTCTTCTTCGACATAGAGAGCACCGGCCTTAATATTGCCACCGACAGCATCATAGAGCTCAGCTTCGTCAAGTCTTTGCCGGACGGCGGGGCACCCCTGGTCAAGACCTGGAGGATCAAGCCGTGGGACTACAGGAACCACTGCGTGGTCCACATCAGCCCGAGCGCTTCTGAAGTGAACGGCATAAAGGACGAGGATCTGGTGGACTGCCCCAAATTCATCGAAGTCCTCCCGGAAGTGGCCGATTGGCTGGAAGGGAGCGACCTCGCGGGATTCAACTCCACGAAGTTCGACCTGCCCCTCCTCGCGGAGGAGATCGAACGCGTCCGCGATTACTGCAAGACGAGGCTCTCCGAGCCCAAATCCCACGACAGGGCTGCCGCGATGCTAAGCCGCATCGAAAAGATAGACCTCCACGAGAGCAGGATGGTCGACGTGCAGACCATCTACCATCACATGGAGCCCCGTAATCTAAGGGCCGCCTACCGGTTCTATTGCGGTGGCAAGGATTTCGAGAACGCCCATTCTGCGGAAGCGGACACCCTGGCCACATATGAAGTCCTGAAGGCCCAGCTCGACCGCTACAAGGAGCCCTCGGACTTCCAGCAGGAAGTGCTTAAGAACGACGTCGAATCCCTGTCCAGGATAGGGGGCCGCGCCCGCACCGTGGACTTTGCCGGCCGTCTGTACCTGAACGATGACGGCGAGCCCACCATAAGTTTCGGCAAGCACAAGGGACGCACGGCTCGCGACGTGTGGGAGAACGAGCCCTCATACTTCGCCTGGATTGAGAACGGCGACTTTACTCTGGACACCAAGGCCCAGTTCGCCCGCCTCAAGCAGCAGTTCCAGCGGGAAAGGAAGGAAGCCCTCAACCGTCCCGCCACCCCCGACGAGCTCGCAGGACTGGCCTCCAAATGGAGCGGAAAGCTATTCTGAGATGAAGGTCTGCGTCGGACTCTCGGGCGGAGTGGACTCCAGCGTTGCGGCCCTGCTGCTCAAGCGGCAGGGCTACGATGTCTTTGCCATGTTCATGCAGAACTGGCACGACACCGAAGGCACGCTGCACGGCGACTGCGAATGGGAGGAGGACCGCTTCGTGGCGGAACTGGTAGCCAGGAAGATAGGTATCCCCTTCTACTTCGTGGACCTGAGCAAGGAGTACCGCCAGAGAGTCGTGGACTATATGTTCGACGAATATTCCAAGGGCAGGACGCCCAATCCTGATGTACTCTGCAACAGGGAGATCAAGTTCGATGCGTTCCTGAAGGCCGCGGAGCGGCTCGGTGCGGACATGGTGGCCACCGGCCACTACTGCCGCAAGGAGACGCTCTCAGGCCCTGACGGTCCGGTATACCGCATCCTGGAAGGAGTCGATCCCGGCAAGGACCAGAGCTATTTCCTCTGCCAGCTCTCGCAGGAGCAGCTCTCCAAGGCTCTCTTCCCCATCGGGCATCTTCTGAAATCAGAAGTGCGCCGGCTGGCAGCCGAAGCCGACCTGCCTTCCGCCGATAAGAAGGACTCTCAGGGCATCTGTTTCGTGGGCAAAGTTGATCTCCCGGTCTTCCTGCAGCAGAAGCTCAAGTCGGTCGAGGGCGATGTCGTAGAAGTATATGACGCTTTCTACGACGAGAACCCTCAGTACCGCTTCATACGCGAAACCATAGCATCGCTCCTGGAGGACAAGGATGCTGAGCCGCAGCTCATAACCGACTATATATCAGAGGATAAGGCCACTCCGGCCAGCGGCATTACACGGAACTCTTACGACCCCGCCGCCCTTGCATCCTTGGACGATGGGACGCTCCTGCGACTGTCGCAGCCCATACGTTACGATGCACTGAGCTTTGAGACCGAAGTCTATCGTTCCGGCAAGCATCATATAAAGAAGACACGCTACAAGCCCAACCCCTTCGGAAAGATTATCGGCCGCCACGAGGGCGCCCAGTTCTACACCATAGGCCAGCGAAAGGGCCTCAACATCGGCGGCCATAAGGAGTCGCTCTTCGTCATCGACACTGACATCGAGCGCAACATCATATACGTCGGCGAAGGTCACAGGCACAAGGGCCTGTCGCGCATCTGCCTGCGCGTGGCACCCGACGAGATCCATTGGATACGTCCGGACCTTGCCATGGCGGCGGGAGAGATGCGCCGCTACCGCGTACGCATCCGCTACCGCCAGCCCCTCCAGGATGCGACGGTCATAATGCGCGAAAAAGGTCTGTATATTCTTTTCGATGCGCCCCAGCGGGGCATCACTCCAGGCCAGTTCGCCGTCTGGTACGCTCCCGACGGCGAAATGCTCGGCTCCGGCGTGATCTAGATATTGTCGAAGATGAGCGGGAGGAGGTCGTCCACCCGCGCGAATTTCATTATACGGCTGGCACCCACGAGGAGTACGGACATGGGCTTGCCTGACTTGGTCTGATACTGCGCCATGACCTGGCGGCATGCGCCGCAGGGAGAGGCCGGATCGGAGCAGATACGCCCGTCCTGACGCGCTACGATGGCGATGCTTTCCATATCCAGCGCGGGATAATTAGCTCCGGCCGCGAACATGGCCGTGCGCTCGGCGCAGAGGCCGGAAGGATATGCTGCATTCTCCTGGTTGGCACCCTTGACGACAGTCCCGTCGGAAAGCCGCACGGCGGCTCCGACGTGGAAATGCGAATACGGAGCATAGGAGCCGTCGAGAGCCTGAACGGCCGCACGGCAGAGCTCGAGGTCGCCGGCTGACAGCTCGTCCGGCGAAGCATACTCTTCGTATCCGATCCTTATCTCTTTCTTGACCATAACAAAGTACTTTGTCTTCAAATATACTGCTTTTATTTGAATAGTGCGTATTTTATTGCTATCTTTAGAGTCTCTATACGAAGTCAAGATATGAAGCTTATACCTATCTATACCTGGACCAAGGGATTCCACAGATTCGGCACTTCTACTAAGAAGCTTTCCAGTCAGCCATGGTTCCAAGGAGTACTGCTCCTGATTTGCGTCGTCATTGCGATGCTTCTGGCCAATCTTCCTGCCACCAGGACACTCTACAAGGATTTCCTCGAGACCGCCGTGCAGATACATTTCTCCAGCCCCGACGGGGAGATAGATTTCCTGTTCCCGCGTGACATGACCATCGAGAAGTTCATCAACGACATCCTGATGGTGGTGTTCTTCTTTACGGTAGGACTGGAGATCAAGCGTGAGATCGCCACCGGAGAGCTGTCTACCCCCAAGAAGGCGATGCTTCCGGTCATCGCAGCTTTCGGCGGAGTGCTGGCTCCGGCCCTCATCTTCGCCCTTGTGAACCACGGTACAGCCGCTTCATCCGGCTGGGGTATCCCTACTGCCACGGATATAGCATTCGCCGTCTGCATCCTGTCGGTGCTTGGAGACAAAGTGCCTGTATCCCTGAAGGTTTTCCTGACTGCACTGGCCATTGCCGACGACCTCATAGCCATACTGGTGGTGGCTCTGTTCTATGGAGGGAGCATCAATTTAGGTCTTCTGGCCATTTCCCTTGGCGTCATCATTATTACCCTGGCGCTGCGAGGGCTTGGAGAAAAACGTGTCGGCATCTATCTGTTCATGGCTTTCCTGGTATGGGTACTGTTCTACTATTCCGGCATCCATGCGACGATGTCGGGAGTGGTGATGGCCTTCCTGATTCCGGCCAAGCCCAGGTACGGCAAATCATATTTCTTCCGTAAGAAAGCCCTGTACAGCATCAGGATAGACGAGTGGGAGAATGATCCGGAATCGAAGGTGTTCCCGAGCGGTCCCCAGCGCCACTATCTGCGCGAGCTCAAGAAGATCAGCAACGGCGCCATGGACATGAGCTATCGGGTCGAGCATTTCCTTTCGCCGTGGGTCAACTTCCTGATACTGCCGTTGTTCGCCCTGGCCAATGCAGGTGTCGCGATAGCGGACCCGTCGTATTTCAACATCTTCAAATTTGATCCCATGCTGGGCGGCGTGGGCATGGGCATTTTCCTCGGCCTCGTCCTCGGAAAGCCTGTCGGCATCACTCTCGCCAGCTGGATTGCCATCAAGCTCAAGGTCGGCGAGATGCCGGAAAAGG
>Ga0310696_10009467_pt1 | contig 11272 bp, 9 predicted proteins | sample AusTroGonzalo_MG_4_FD_203885 | JGI IMG/M metagenome (GOLD analysis project Ga0310696, IMG submission 203885) | Bovine rumen microbial communities from tropical cattle in Woodstock, Queensland, Australia - Gonzalo_02 (v2) (version 2) | ecosystem: Host-associated > Mammals > Digestive system >...
AACGAAATATGATTATTTGTCCAGCTTGTAAAGAAGAAATAGAAGACGATTCACATTACTGCGACCAATGTGGACAGCAGTTGCTGTTCTGTAAGCAGTGCGGTCATGTGGGGCTTGGACGTCGTTGCACACGTTGCGGCGGCATGATGGCTTTGCCTGCAGGTAGCATGGCAGCAGCCAATGCCGGAGCAAATCCCATGGGCGCTCCAATGGGCAACTCGATGGCTAATCCTATGGGTAACCCAATGGGTAGTCCTGCCGGTAATCCTGGGGTAGGGGCAGCTGTGCGCCCTGGTGTAAACATCAGCGTTACACCCAGTGCCTCAGTATCGCGCGCCGCAAATGTACCACCAGCACAACAACAGCAGCCTGTATCACCACGCACATCCAATGCGCAGAACATTGCAGCCAGCATATCGGTAGGTCCTGCTATCTCTATTGCCCAGGCCGGTACTGGGCGTTCAAGCATGCCTATGATGACGTTGGTTAACGAAAGTCTCAATATACGTATCACAGCTATGAACGGTGCCATTATCGGTCGCCGTAAGGGGCCTTACGTTCAGTTCTTCGAGCAGAATTCGTACGTATCGGGTATTCATGCCCAGCTCAAGTACAAGTCAGGCGCAGGTTGGTTTGTTATCGATATGAACTCGTCAAACGGTACCAGAATTAATCAGGCTCCTATCCAGCCCGAGACCGAGAACCCGTTGAAGAATGGCGACGTGCTGTCGATTGCCAATGTCAACCTTCAAGTAGTAATTAGATAGTAATATTTAAAAACAATGATAACAATACACATGACAGCAGCCAGCAAAGTAGGCTGCGTGCGTAGTCAGAACGAAGACATGGTGCTGCTTGGCAGTCATTTCGTGAGGAATGATGCTTTTAGCACACGCGTAGACCTGACCAATAGCGACCGTTATATCATGGCTGTGGCCGATGGTATGGGTGGACATAATCGTGGTGATGTGGCCAGCAGTGATGCGCTGCATAACCTGGAGTTCTATTTTCACGATCTGCCCACAGGTCTTAGCCCCGAATCCATCAAAGATAAGTTTGAGGATTGGTTAGACTCCATCAACAACATCATCGATTCAAAGGGTCGCTCCGACGAGCAGTATAAAGGCATGGGTACCACATTGGTAGGCTTGGCTTTCTTCGAGGGCCAGTTCTACACGCTGAACTGTGGCGACAGTCGCTTGTATCGCTTCCGCGATGGCGATCTTACCCAGCTTACATCCGATCACTCGCTCAGCAACATGCTCGGCTCTTCGCAGCATTCTAACGTTATCACTAACTGTATCGGTGGCGGTGCTACAAGCTCGTTTATCGATATTGTGAACATAACCGATGATATCAAGGAGGGCGACGTTTACATGCTGTGCAGCGACGGACTCACCGATATGTTGCCCGATTCCATTATCTACACACTTCTTGCCGAAGGTTCTGACGCCAACACCCTCTGCGATGCCGCTGTGGCCGCTGGAGGCTTGGACAACGTGTCGTGTTGTGTGTTGCAATTCTAAAAAAGAGAGGAAAAATAAGAAATGCCACTAAGATTACCAGACAGACTGCCCGCTATTGATATTCTGAAGAACGAGAATATCTTTGTGATGGATAACTCGCGGGCAACAACACAGGATATCCGTCCGCTGAAGATTGTGATTCTGAACCTGATGCCTCTGAAGATAACCACAGAGACCGATCTGGTTAGATTGCTTTCAAACACACCATTGCAGATGGAGATTAACTTTATGAAGTTAAAGAGTCATACCCCTAAGAACACGCCGATTGAGCACATGATGATGTTCTATCGCGACTTTGAGTCGATGCGCAACGAGAAGTTTGATGGTATGATTATTACAGGTGCGCCTGTAGAGACGATGGACTTTGAAGATGTAACCTACTGGGACGAGATTACCGATATCTTTGCTTGGGCCAAAACCCACGTCACCAGTACCTTATATATATGTTGGGCTGCTCAAGCTGGCCTTTATTACCATTATGGTGTGCCCAAGTACCCCTTGGAAAAGAAGATGTTCGGCATCTTCCCACAAACACCTGTGGATACCAAACTGCCCATCTTCCGTGGGTTCGACGATGTGTTTATGATGCCTCACAGTCGTCATACCGAGATACATCGCGAGGATATTCTGGCCAACCCCGAGCTTACGTTGCTGGCCGAGTCACCCGAGAGTGGTGTCAGCATGGTGATGGCGCGTGGCGGTCGTGAGTTCTACATTACCGGTCACCTGGAGTATGCGCCAAACACACTCGACAATGAGTACAAGCGCGATCGTGGTATCCGCGACGATGTGGATATGCCAAAGAATTACTATCGCGATGATAATCCTGACAACGCCCCAGTAGTAACCTGGCGTGCACATGCCAACCTGCTGTACAACAACTGGATTAACTACTACGTTTACCAGGAAACACCGTATAATATCGACGAAATTAAATAAGCTTAGTGACTGCATTAGAACTTTTAGCTCCAGCCAAGAATTTGGCTTGCGGCATAGCTGCCATCGATCATGGTGCCGATGCCGTTTATATCGGTGCGCCCAAGTTTGGCGCCCGTGCAGCCGTAGGCAACAGCATCGACGATATTCGCCAACTTTGTGATTATGCTCATCAGTTTGGTGCCAAAATCTATGTTACGCTCAACACCATCGTTTACGATCATGAGCTCGACGAGGCGCAGAAACTGATTGATCAGCTGGCCGGGATAGGTGTTGATGCCATCCTGGTGCAGGATATGGGCTTGCTGCAGTTTATGAACGGTAAGCCTTTCGAGATTCACGCCTCTACGCAGACCGATAACCGCACAGCCGACAAGGTACGTTGGCTTAAGCAGGTAGGTTTCTCGCGTGCCGTTCTGGCGCGTGAGCTCTCGGCCGAGGAGATTGCCGAGATTCATCGCGAGGTGCCTGATATCGAACTCGAGGTGTTTGTACATGGTGCCTTGTGCGTTAGCTATTCGGGCATCTGCTATGCCTCGCAGCATTGTTTCCAGCGTAGCGCCAACCGTGGTGAGTGTGCCCAGTTCTGTCGTATGCGTTTCTCGTTGGTTGATGCCGATGGCGAAGAGATAGAACACGAGCGTTACCTGCTCTCGCTCAAGGATATGAACCAGAGCGATAATCTGGATAAACTCATCGAGGCGGGTGCCGTATCGTTTAAGATCGAGGGCCGCCTCAAGGATGTTACTTACGTTAAGAACGTAACCGCTGCTTATAGCGAGCGCCTTAACGCCTATATCCGTAAGCATGCCGATCAGTATTGTCGTGCGTCGAAGGGCCGTTGCGAATATACGTTTACGCCCAATCTCAACCGCACGTTTAACCGCGGCTACACCACTTACTTTATGAATGGTCGCCAGCCTAATATCGCCTCGTTCGATACACCAAAGGCTGTGGGCGAGTTTGTGGGTAAGGTTAAGGAGATTCGTCACGATAGCTTTAACGTGGCCGGTACCGCCAGCTTTGCTAACGGCGACGGCTTGTGCTTCCTGAATCAGGACCGCCAGTTCGAAGGCTTCCGTGCCAACCGCGTGGTAGGTAATCGCATCTATCCTTTTAAGATGCCTGCCGGTTTGCGCCCTGGCATGTCGCTCTATCGTAACAACGATCAGGAGTTCGAGCGTATTCTCTCTAAGCCCAGCGCTACCCGTAAGATTCCTGTAAGCATAGCCCTGCGTGCTGTGGCTGATGGCTTTGAGCTAAGTGCCGAAGGTGTAACGGTACACTTTGCGGCCGAACATCAGATAGCCCAGAAGTCGCCTCGCGAGAATCTGGTTCGTCAGCTCTCAAAGCTGGGCGATACCATCTATGAGTGCCAGGAGGTGAACGTACCCGACGATTTTAATTATTTCATCCCCAATAGTCAGCTCACCGACATGCGCCGCCAACTGGTCGAGGCTCTTGTACAGCCCCAGCGCCAGGTAAAGCAGGCCAAGGTGGGTGTTAATCCAGGTGTAAAAACGCTCAGTTATCAGAATAACATCTCCAACCGCCAGTCGGCTGCCTTCTATGGTATCGATGAGCTTTCGGCCTATGAGCTGAAAGGTGGCGACGGACCTATCATGCAGTGCCGTCATTGCATCCGTTATTCGTTGGGCTACTGCGTAAAGCGCGGCGGCAAACGCCCCACGTGGCACGAACCGCTTTCTCTCGTATTAGGCGATGGACGCCGATTCCGTCTTGAGTTTGATTGTCAACATTGTCAGATGAACGTCTATGCGTCGACTCGTTAGTCTCCTGTTCGTCTCCATCCTGTTATGTGGCTGCTATAACCGTGGCCCCATCACGCCCGATGCCTGGGATCTGACAGAGAAACAGCTCGACTCTATCTCGTTCTACACCACCCATCATTACACCCAGAACTACAATTTTGTGGTAACGGGCGATTCGCTGGTGGTGGTTGAGCAGCAGCCCGAGGATATGTCGGTGCCCGATGTGGTAACGTTCGAGCTGCAGTCGATGGGCGAGGAGATGAAGAAGGATTCTATCACCCTGCGCCGTAACGAGCATGTGGTGGTGGCCGATATCAAGACGGTACCCACCGACACCATCGATTCTGTGTGGGTAAAGGTGGCGCGCGATCAGCTTACTTTTGGATGGGTACACGAAAACGAGCTCCTCTCAAAGGTGTCGCCCGATGATCCTATCAGTCAGTTCATCGATTACTTCTCCGATAAGCACCTGCTGGTGTTTATGGCCTTCTGCGTGCTTACGGGCGCCGCTTATGGTTTGCGCCGCCTGATGCGTAAGGGTTGTAAGATTGTGCATTTCAATGATATCGCCTCGTTCTATCCCACAGCGCTCTGTCTGCTCATAGCCTCGTCGGCTGTGCTGTATAGTAGCATCCAGCTGTTTGCCCCCGAAACCTGGCGACATTTCTATTATCACCCCTCGCTCAATCCGTTTGCGCTGCCGTTCTGGCTGGGCGTATTCATCTCGTCGGTATGGGCGCTCATCATCTGGTCGTTGGCAACCGTCGATGATGTGTACCACCGTTTGCCCCTGGGCGAGGCCATCATGTATCTGGTAGGATTGGCAGCCGTGTGTGCTGTTATCTATGTGGTGTTCAGCATCACTACCTTGTATTATGTAGGCTATCCGTTGCTGATAGCATACTTCTATTTCGCCATCAAACGTCTGAAGCTTTAAACCAGCATCAGGTCGCTCATAATCATATCGCTTACAAAGAGTCCTTCTTTTGTGAGCGATATTTTTTGGTCGTTGAGTTTCAGCAATCCCGCCTCCAGATGGCGCTGGGCGTTTTTCAGGCAGTAGGTACGCTGCTGGTCGGTCAGCGTGCTCAGGTCCAATCCCTCGCAGGTGCGCAGGGCCACGGTCACGGCATCGTTATAGCGTGTGTCCTCGTCCAGCGTCTCAGCCTCAAAGCTTCGCTCGCCTTGCTCCATGCCGTTGATGTACTGCTGGATATCGGCCACGTTCCAGCTGCGTGTCTGGATGTCGAACGAGTGGGCGGCGGCGCCGATACCGATATACGGTATGCCCTTCCAGTAGCTGCTGTTATGGCGCGAACGATAGCCCGGGCGGGCAAAATTGGATATTTCGTAATGCTCGTAACCGGCTGATTCCAAGCTGTTTATTAATGTAAAGTACATCTTTCGCTCTAACTCCTCGTCAATCTCGGCCACCTTGCCTTGCTCTAACAATCGGTAGAGTGGGGTGCCCTCTTCGTACATCAGGCAGTAGGTAGAGATATGCTCCACGTTCAGCTGCAGCGCCTCGTCGATATCCGCCTGCCATTCTTCAAGTGTCTGGTTGGGAAAGCCGTACATCAGGTCGATGCTGATATTCTGGAATCCTGCTTGGCGCAAGGTTGCTACAGCCTGATGCACCTGTGCCGACGAGTGACGGCGACGCAGAAAATGCAGACGTTCATCGTTAAAAGTCTGTGCGCCCATGCTCACACGGTTGATGGGCAGCTGCTGCAGGGCAGCAGCCAATTCGGGTGTTACGTCATCCGGATTCACCTCGATGGTCACTTCGGCATCGTTTTCCACCTTATTATATATATAGATGGCATCAAAAATCCGGCGCAACTGTGGAATGGTAAGCTGACTGGGTGTGCCGCCGCCAAGATAAATAGTGCCTAAACTCCCCTCCTTTTGGGGAGGGGTTGTGGGTAGACTTCTCATTTTTATCTCCTGGCAAAGGGCATCAACATAGCGCTCGCGAAGCGCCAGCCCCGTGGTAGAATAGAAGCCGCAGTACACACATCGGCTGCTACAAAACGGAATATGTACGTATAAACCTGCCATTATTTTCGAATTTTGCCGGCAAAATTACAAATTTAGTTTAAAATTTGGAAGAAAGTTTTGGTGTTTTCTCAAAAAATAACTAATTTAGTCCCCGATAAAATAAGTATTCACCTAAAACTGAAACGATATGAAAGTATATCAAACTAACGAAATCAAAAACATTGCACTCATTGGCAGTGCGGGTAGCGGCAAGACAACTCTTGCCGAAAGTATGGTCTACGAAGCTGGCATCATCAAGCGCCGCGGTTCTGTAGAGAGTAAGAACACCATGAGCGATTACTTCCCCGTTGAGCAGGAATATGGCTACTCGGTGTTCTCAACTGTTTTTCATGTAGAATGGAACAACAAGAAGCTTAACATCATCGACTGCCCAGGTTCTGATGACTTCGTAGGTGGTTCTATTACTGCAATGAACGTAACCGATCAGGCTGTTATTCTTATCAACGGTCAGTATGGCCCCGAGGTAGGAACGATGAATGCCTTCCGCAATACCGAGAAACTCAAGAAACCCGTTATCTTCCTGGTAAACCAGCTGGATCGCGAGAACTGCGATTTCGATCAGATTCTCAACCAGCTCAAGGAGATCTACGGTCCTAACTGTGTGCCCGTTCAGTATCCTATCGCCACAGGTCCTGGCTTCAATGCTGTTATCGACGTGCTCCTGATGAAGAAGTACTCTTGGAAACCCGAGGGTGGTGCTCCTATCATCGAGGATATCCCAGCCGATCAGTTGGAGAAGGCTAAGGAGATGAAGGCTAAGCTGGTTGAGGCTGCTGCCGCTGGCGACGATACACTGATGGAGAAGTTCTTTGAGAGCGAGGACCTGAGCGAGGACGAGATGCGTGAGGGTATCCGTAAGGGTATGGTAACACGCAGCATCTTCCCTGTATTCTGCGTTTGTGCAGGTAAGGACATGGGTGTTCGCCGCTTGATGGAGTTCTTGGGTAACGTGGTTCCTTTTGTAAGCGATATGCCTGTTATCCAGAATGCTGCCGGTCAGGATGTTCCTGCCGATGCCAGCGCACCTGCATCACTCTATTTCTTCAAGACAGGTGTCGAGCCCCATATCGGCGAGGTATCTTACTTCAAGGTAATGAGCGGTAGCGTTAAGAGCGGCGACGACTTTACCAATGCCGATCGTGGTTCAAAGGAGCGCATAGGTACTATCTACGCTTGTGCCGGTGCCAACCGTATTCAGGTTGATCAGCTGGTAGCTGGCGATATCGGTTGTACCGTTAAGCTCAAGGATGTAAAGACTGGTAACACCCTGAATGGTAAGGATGTCGAGAATAAGTTCAACTTCATCAAGTATCCTAACTCTAAGTTCTCTCGTGCCATCAAGGCCGTTAACGAGAGCGAGACCGAGAAGATGATGACCGCTCTGCAGAAGATGCGTCAGGAGGATCCTACATGGGTAGTTGAGCAGTCTAAGGAGTTGCGCCAGATTATCGTTCATGGTCAGGGTGAGTTCCACCTGCGTACCTTGAAGTGGCGTATGGAGAACAACGAGAAGATCCAGATCGAGTATATCGAGCCAAAGATTCCTTATCGTGAGACTATCACTAAGATGGCTCGTGCCGATTATCGTCATAAGAAACAGTCGGGTGGTGCCGGACAGTTTGGTGAGGTACACCTGATTGTAGAGCCTTACACCGAGGGCATGCCCGATCCTACATCGTTCAAGATCAACGGTCAGGAGTTCAAGATGAACATCAAGGGTAAGGAAGAGGTTACCCTCGAGTGGGGCGGCAAGCTGGTATTCATCAACTCGGTTGTTGGTGGTGCTATCGATATGCGATTCATGCCTGCTATCCTTAAGGGTATCATGGAGCGCATGGAGCAGGGCCCACTCACCGGTTCTTATGCCCGCGACGTTCGTGTGATTGTTTACGATGGTAAGATGCACCCAGTTGACTCTAACGAGCTTTCGTTCATGCTGGCTGCCCGTAACGCCTTCTCGGCTGCCTTTAAGGAGGCAGGTCCAAAGGTGCTTGAGCCTATCTACGATCTCGAGGTGCTCGTACCAGGCGACTACATGGGTGATGTAATGAGCGACCTGCAGGGCCGTCGTGCCATCATCATGGGTATGGATTCTGAGGCTGGCTATCAGAAGCTGAGTGCTAAGATTCCTCTCAAGGAGCTCTCAAGCTACTCTATCGCCCTCAGTTCTATCACCGGTGGTCGTGCATCGTTCTCTACCAGCTTCTCAAGCTACGAGCTCGTGCCAAACGATATCCAGCAGGCACTGATCAAGCAGCACGAGGAGGAGATGAAGGACGAGGATTAATACGCCCCTATTATTTGTACATTGAATATGGTAGAATCCCTGCTATTTGGTTAGCAGGGATTCTTTTTTAATTGCATATTTGCAACTAAAATGTCATAATCTTGTTAAATTTGCGAAATCAGCCCGAAATAATTAACAAATTCGGTACGTCGTTTTAAGAAATAGCTTATCTTTGCAATCGATATGAAGAAAAGTACGATTTGGATCATAGCAATAGTCATGGGCCTCTCATTTGTAGGGCTTCTGTACCTTCAGATCTCGTACATCGAGGAGATGGCGAAGATGAAGAAGGAACAGCTCGACGAGTCGGTTAAGCGTAGCCTCTATCAGGCATCGCGTAACTTGGAGATGAACGAGACCCTGCGTTATCTCGAGAAGGATGTGAAGGAAACCGAGCGCAAGGCCTATAAGCAGGACTCTGTGATGGTGGATGGTCTCGACGGCACCATTAAGCACTCACACCAGTTTGCTGTAGCTGCCGACGATGGTACCGTTTACTCAAGCTTCGAGCTCAAAACGTTTGCCATCCGTCCCGCCAACGTGCCCAAGGCCATGATTCTGCGTACCGATAAGAACAGCATCTCCGAGGCCTCTAAGTCGCTGCAGGAGATTGTGCGCAACCGTTATGTATATCAGAAGGCGTTGCTCGACGAGGTAGTTTACAACATCCTCTATACCGCCAGCGATAAACCTCTGAAGGAGCGCATCAACTTCAAGCTGCTCGATCAGGATATCCGTACCGAACTGCTCAACAACGGTATCAACATCCCATACCACTTCCGCGTTGAAACCGCCGATGGTCGCGAGGTGTACCGTTGTCCCGAATACTCATCCGAGGGCGAGGAGGGCGTTTACTCACAAACGCTGTTCAGTCACGACCCCTCATCAAAGATGGGTGTGGTAAAAATCCACTTCCCCGACATGAGTTCGTACATCTTCTCAAGTGTGCGTTTCATGATCCCGGCAGTTATCTTTACCTTCGTGCTGCTGCTCACGTTCCTATTCACCATCGTGGTCATCTTCCGTCAGAAGCGACTCACCGAGATTAAGAACGACTTCATCAACAACATGACCCACGAGCTCAAGACACCTATCGCCTCAATCTCGCTGGCAGCCCAGATGATGAACGACCCCAGCGTAGCCAAGTCGGAGCAGATGGCCAAGCACCTGGGAGGTGTGATTTCCGACGAGTCGAAGCGTCTGCGTTTCCTGGTTGAGAAGGTGCTCCAGATGTCGATGTTCGATAAGAAGAGCATTGTATTCAAGAAGAAGGAGCTCGACCTGAACGAGATGGTTGAGAATATCGCCCAGTCGTTCACGCTCCGTGTAGAGCATACCGGCGGTAAGATCTATACCGATATCGAGGCTGTGGATTCAGCTATCTTTGTCGACGAGGTTCACTTCCAGAACGCTATCACCAACCTGATGGACAACGCTGTGAAGTACCGCAAGCCCGATGAGCCTATAGATATCTATATCAAGACCTGGAACGAGAAGGATCGTCTGTGCTTCTCAATCCGCGATACCGGTCTGGGCATCAAGAAGGAGAACGTGAAGAAGATCTTCGAGAAGTTCTACCGCGTTCATACAGGAAACGTGCACGATGTGAAAGGCTTCGGTCTTGGCTTGGCCTACGTGAAGAAGATTATCAACCTGCACGAGGGCGAGATCAAGTGCGAGAGCGAGCTGGGCAAGGGTACCACCTTTACTATCTCGCTGCCCATCCTGAAGGAGGACGAACAATAAACGTGATAATACAAATAAAATTTAATTAATAACACTTTAAAATTTAACGATGATGGACGACAAAATTAAGATTTTGCTTTGCGAGGACGACGAGAACCTCGGAATGCTGCTCCGTGAGTATTTGCAGGCCAAAGGCTTTGTTGCAGAACTCTGTGCTGATGGTGAGGCAGGCTTCAAGGCTTTCCTCAAGACAAAATTCGACATCTGTGTGCTCGATGTGATGATGCCTAAGAAGGATGGCTTCACACTCGCTCAGGAGATTCGTTCTGCCAACACAGACGTGCCCATTATCTTCCTCACAGCTAAGACCCTGAAGGAGGATATCCTCGAAGGTTTCAAGCTGGGTGCCGACGATTACATCACCAAGCCTTTCTCAATGGAGGAGCTCGTGTTCCGTATTGAGGCCATTCTGCGCCGCACTAAGGGTAAGAAGAGCCGCGAATCTACTGTTTACCGCCTGGGTCAGTTCACTTTCGATACCCAGAAGCAGTTGCTGCAGATTGGCGAGAAGCAGACCAAGCTTACCACCAAGGAGAACGAGCTGCTGGCTCTGCTCTGCAGTCACTCAAACGAGATTCTGCAGCGCGACTTCGCTCTGAAAACTATCTGGATTGATGATAACTACTTCAATGCCCGCTCTATGGATGTTTACATCACTAAGCTGCGCAAGCACCTGAAGGACGATCCACAGATCGAGATTATCAATATTCATGGTAAGGGCTACAAGCTCATTACTCCTGAGGTAGACGATGAGTAAACCGGGCATGGTGAAAAGAGGAATCATAAAAGCATATTTGGGAGTAGCACTGGTTTTGGCCGGTGCTCTCCTTTTATTGGTTAGTTATCTTACCGGCTTCACCCGTTATAACCTGGTGTTGCTTACCGGTCTGATTTTCATTGTTTTAGGCGTTGTTTTGCACGTTCGGCAACAGAAAAGAGACGAA
>Ga0310696_10009470_pt1 | contig 11271 bp, 13 predicted proteins | sample AusTroGonzalo_MG_4_FD_203885 | JGI IMG/M metagenome (GOLD analysis project Ga0310696, IMG submission 203885) | Bovine rumen microbial communities from tropical cattle in Woodstock, Queensland, Australia - Gonzalo_02 (v2) (version 2) | ecosystem: Host-associated > Mammals > Digestive system >...
TTATCATCTATCTCCACCCCATATGGAGGTCTCTCTTGGCCAAATCCATCTTCTTGGGAGCTATTATTACCTGGTATCGTATAATAGTTATCCACCATATACCAATAACTATCAGCAGGGTAGCTTATATTACAATTACTAAATGGGTTCATACCAAATACAGAAAAATCACCAGTATCAGTTAGTGGTCTCAATCCTCCACCTACCGAACTCTGCATATTACCAGAGGTAGTCCCTACACCATACAAAGTAGCAGAAGGAGGATACCAGTTATAATAGTCCGTAGTCCTCGTATAAGCCCACTTCCCTCTCGTATTCTTCACAAAGCTACCAGATATAGTAACATATCCCAAAGGTCTCTTCTTATAACCGTGTGGTATCGTAGCCACCAGTATCTTTTCATATCCGTGATACTGAGAGATACCATTTCTCACAGCACTAGGGAGGGAGACACTAGAGCTAGTTCTATAGCTATATTGCTTAGTATCAGTTATATGGATAGTTCTAAAAGCCCTCTTAATATCAGCATAATTTGGCCCAAAAATCGGCCATTTAGAATTGACCGTGCCTTCAATTCTTTTTCCAGACCTTTCATCATAAGTGGCAAATCCATAATCATTCACGATAGTGTCCTTTCTTCATATTCAGGGCTTACCATAGGACTTCTAAGCACCACTAAGCTATTCTTCGTTCTAACCATATCTTGAAAAGAGGTTACAGATACAGCCCAAGCATCATCAAGTGCAGCTCCAGTATATCTACTTATATAAAATGGGTAGTCTCTTCTATAATACACCCCCCCATCTATACCAGTAGCAGTTTTGGCATCTCCAATAAACGAATAGAACTCATATGGTAGCAATATACCAGTAGTAGCCTCTCCAGCACTATTGACTGGAGACCATATAGACCTCATATCACCACCAGATGTATCAGCAGTCTCTTCAGTTTTCACAGCTTGGACTAATTTAGAGAACATATTAGAGCATAGACCTGGCACTCTAGAGCCGAACTTAGAAGAGGACTTAATCCCATAATCAGTAGAAGGAGATAGCAACGATAGAGCCTGCTCAGTATAAGGATAATCCACATCTTTAGCTATATCTACAGAGAAGAGAATTATATACCCATCTATATCAGACAAATCTTTGCTCATCATAAAGAACGGAGTATAGCCTAGCCTGTGTTGCTTTTTGGCATATGGGGCTTTTACACAACTCTTCTCTACTAAGATAGTATAATTACCTTCAGTATGGCTCTCAGAAGGGTATATATAATAAGTCCTTGAGCCTGCTAGGGGTTTTCTGACATATTTTCTATTCACCTCTATCAGCCTATATTCATCTTCATATTCATAAGGGTCATAGTCATAAGTATTTGTTCTCTCATACCCAGATGGGGCAGAGCTAGGATAGCTAACATCAGTGGTCATACTTATTTGCTCATAAGTTTGGGTATCATACACGGTAGTAGTAACCGTATATATATAAATTTGTTCAGACAGCATATTTTCAAGCTTAAGAACCTCAGCAATTTGGAGTATCGGCCAGCCAGAGTTAAATAGGAGCTGGTTCTGAGCACAATTATTAGCATCATAGCCTGGTCTAGCTACTCTCACACCATAATCAGACCTATTCCTGAGGTTTTTCTTATTAAGAGTTCCAGCCATACCAACCTCCTAGAACTTTCCTTTACCATATCCCATCACCATCACTTTTCGGCCATTAGCATTCACTACTTGTATCTGGCCTCTAATCCTCTGAGTTCCCCTAAGTTGGCCAGTAGCCAAGTTACCAGTATCTACCCTTTTCTGATAGGCATTATCACCAATCTCAACATTATCAACCTTCCTAAAGCCATACTCAGTCTTAGAGACTTTTCCTTGCCCTAAAGGTCTTATGACATCAGCTATTTGCGAATTGTATCCATAATCAGCACTACTTCCCATTATAATTTTTGCTCCTCATTGAGCACCCTAATCTCGGCACTCACTTGCTTAATAACAGGGGTCAGAAGGTCATTAGCAGTAGTTCCTATAAACCCATATTGGAGTTCGTGAAAGCGTTTATTTATCTCACAGGTTATATACCTATCACCAGTAGTGGCAGTCGCTGGACCAAGTTGCCAATCTCCATCATCTAGCCTATACATAGGTCTAATCGTAGTATTAGCAGGCAGAGGGTCAAAGTAAATCCCTACTCTACAGCCGAATTTCTGGAAGGCAGGGCTACCAGCATCATATTGTAAGCTTTTCCACATAAAGCTAGTAGAAGTTCCGCTATCATTATCAACTAAAGCAAGCCCATAAGTATTAGTCGTAGTGCTACCCACAGTAGTCTCTACCTTATAAGAGTAGAAGAGAGTATCATTAAAATTATATACACAGCCAATTTTCAGATGCTGGTTATCAGAATTATACTGGCTCAAGGTAGTCTCAGGAGTATTAGCAGGTATCCTATAGTTATAGGTAAAGCAGTTAGGGTAGTTCTTATCTATAGACCCAAAAGCATAAATACCGTGCCTAATCTTATAGGCAGTAGTCTCACTTGGGAACCCAATCATCAGTATCTCTCTTCTCACGGCCATCATATTAGGATACACCTCAGTTACAGACCTTCGGCCAGAGTATTCAGTATCAGTCCCCTGTAGAGTTCTAACCTTTACCAGCTCCTTGCCACCAGTATAAGCATACAAAGCTCCAGCTATAATTACATATACGATATTACCAAAATTATAGATACACTTAGGAGACCCCATAGTGCAATCTATATAGAAGTTCGGACCTTCAGACTGCCTATCCCAGAAGTAAATCCTACCAGCTTGAAAACCCCTAGTAGAGCCAGCAGAGTATTTTTCAGCACCAATCATCAAGTATTCATCAGAAGAGCCAAAACTACACACCTCAAATCCATCATCAAGCCTCAGAGCATTCATAGTATATAAAGTATCATCTAAATAGTTACGAGGCGAGCTCTCTTTAGTAGAGACATACTTGCCATTCCCAATATACAACTTATCAAACATAGTCATAGGGTGCTTGCCATTATAGGTGTGCGATAGAAGAGAAAAATAACTTCTTATATCAGCAGTCAGATACATATTAGAGGCTACAGAAGTCTTTACCGTAAAACCAGAAGTAGAGGCTACTAGATGGATATGTAAAACATCACCAGCCTCTTGGGTATCACCAGACCACAAAGTAGGCATAAGCTGGTTAGATGCACTCCAATTATTATTTGTGTTAGGATACACATAGAAGTTAGTATAGCCAGTAGTGGATATATCTGCTGCAGCTTTAGCAGGGCTAGAGGCTACCACATTATTATTTTCATCGTGGATAACCATAGTAACGGTCCCAGTCCCCTTAGCCATAAATCTCACATCTACAGCGAGAACTGGACCTGCAGCAGGCAAAAAGAGTATTTTATTAGCATTAGTCTCACTAATAGAAGTCCCCACAGTGGCAGTAGCAGTCCCAGCACTCCTCTTAATATCAGGGTCAGACTGATAGAATACTTGGTCTCCATTCTGCTGTATTTCAATAGCATAATCTATATACTCAGAGTGGTCATAAGCAAGATTAAAATTAGTTATACTAGGGGTAACACCAGTAGGGTTAATAACTGGACCATAAGAGCAAATCCTTCTCCCACCATTAGCCCACCATAAAGTATCATCTATCTGGGAGTATTCCAAGCTATGCCCAGAGCTAGCGATACTAGCACTTCCCACATTAGTTATATTATTATTCTCATCTATCTTATACAGCTTTCCTTTATCATCTATAGCCCAGATATTACCATCTTTAGACTGGGTCATAGCAGTTACTAAACCAGTAATCACCCCACTATCAGCAAGCTTTCTAGACATAGGCAACACGGTCATTTGGGAGGGGCTTTTCCTCACATCAAGGCATTCCCCATCAGCATAGGAGTTTTCAATACCAATTTTATTATCAGTAGAGAGACCACCATAAAACTCGGTGTTCCCTATCATTCTAGTTCCATTATTGCCTACAGCCATATTATTCTCCTTCCGTTAGAGTTCCCATCTTAAACACATCAGAGATATTAGGGACATCATAAACTCTTGGGTTAATAACTCCACCAGTAGTCTTAGAGCCATAGGTTTCTCTATACTGGTCTAGAGCATCTTCAAAGAGAGTTCTATACATAGCAGAGCTATCAGTATCTTTTCTCATAGCAAAGAACTTAAATGCAGCATAGAAAATTGCAGCCTCGTGGTATTCTTCAGGATACGGAGGGACTTGGCCCATAGTAAGGCTCACACCAGTTCCAGTTGGCCCAAGATAGTTATTATCTATCTTCATAGTAGAGCTATCCACCACTTTTTGGACTTTATACCAGTTACCATCTTCAGCATCATTAGACTTAATCCAAAAGTTCTCAGTCATATATGGCTTAAAACCACCTGGCAAGCCCTCACTATCAGGGTTAGTAATCGTAACACTATTCTGGGTTACATCAGCAGTAAAGGTAAAGTCATCTATGCCCATATCACGGATACGAGGCTCATAGCTCACAATCAAGCCATCAGTTACATCTTCAGAAGGGCAAGGGTAAATCCCAATCTCATCATTACCCCTAATAAAATAGTGGGTAGGGTAGCTAGCCTTAAAAGGATACGCATTAAGCTTATCCCATTCATATTCACTCTGGACTTCAACAAGAGGCACAATAACCTCACCCCCAGTAGAGGTTTTACACCTTACCGAGCTCACTCTGTGCATATCAGAGGCAATTTGATAGTATTGCTTATCGGCAGTTATATTAGCAATCTTTTCTTTTCTAGTCCAGCCTCTCCTTGCAGCATTCTCAAAAAGTTTATCTGCCATATTTAGGTTGCTCACTATAATAGCCATCTCAGGCTCTTGGTAGTTTATACCACATAGTTTTGCAGCCTGTTCTTTCCTTTGGGTAAATGTTAGCATAGTAATTTTCTCCTTATATTTTATTATACCATTTTAATTGCTATCCTCCAATGGGTAACGCCAATCTTGAGGCTCATTATCAGTCTCTCCCCACTCAGAGCTACCTTTTTCAGGCTCAGACCATTCCTCAGCCTCTTTTTCATCACTCCCCCAGCTCGTAGGAGCTTTTGTAGCCTCGCTCCAGCCTTCAGGTGTAGGTTTTATAGTATCACTCCATTCTAAGCTGTCCTTATCGCTCTCAGCCCAATCCTCAGGGTCTTTTTCATTAGCATCAGCCCACTCTTCAGGGTCTTTATCATTACTCCCCCAGCTATCTACAGGTTTCTCAGTATTATCCCACTCTTCAGGGTCTTTCCCTACACCTTCCCACTCTTCAGGCTCAGGCAATCCATACTTCTCCCACTTCTCAGGCAGTTTCTCAGGTGTAGTAGCTCTAATCCTCACAGCCCCAGTTATATCAGTAGTTATTTCCTTATATATCCTAGCCTCACCAGCTATACTAGCAGTCTGGTTCTTAAATACGGTTACAGAGCCATTTATATCAGCACTATTCTGCTGGTATATATACACAGCCCCACTTATAGTTTTCTCCCCATCAGAGTTTATATCCACCATACCCATTATATTCGCAGTGCTAACCTTCTGGTTAGGGTTATCTATCACCACAGCCCCAGAGATAGATGTATCCATAATGTTATCTATCCTAACAGCCCCAGAGATATTTTCAGTTTTTCCCTTTTCTATCCGAACCTGCCCACTAATAGTATCAGGGATATTTTTAGACATTCTAACTTGCCCAGATATAGAGTTGCTTTCGGTCCTCTCTATTCTAACTTGCCCAGATATATCTTCACTCTCTACAGACCAAGTTTTAGCATATATACCACCCCAAGCAGTAGCCCCCCAAGTAGCTCCCCACTTCTCGGTATCATTTGGAATAGTATATATCACCACAGGACTACTCAAATAAGCACTATCCCCACTATCACTAGGGTCAGTCCAAGATGCAGATGATATAGTTATAGTATCCTCAACATTAGCACTAATAGAAAATGACTTTACTAGAGGGTTATTATCATATCTATTACCATCAAAAGATACAGAGCCACCAGAGGAGGAGGTGATAGTTATATAAGGGAGTTTCGCACCACTAAAGCCTTGACTATCAAAATAAAAGCTAACATTCAAGTCATAGTTATCACCATTTTTCACACAGGAGTTAGTATTCGCAGTTATAGAACCAGCATATTCGTTCCCACCACCACCTGGACCACCTCTTAGAGCCATTGTATTGTCTCCTATCTATTTTCTTTTAATCACTTGCCCTGGGTAAATTAGACCTCTATTAGGTATTCCATTATAATCAGCCAAGCTTTGGGCATATCCATCATCACCAAACATCTTCGGCCCATTATACCAGCCCATTTTCCTAGCAATCCCACCAAGAGTATCACCCTTTACCACCGTATAGCTATCATAGCTTACAGGCTCAGGGGTAGGAGTTGGAGTAGGCTCAGGGTTATAATCACCTGGCACTACCCATACCCAGCCAGATATATTCATATTATGGGTGGATACGGTTAGAGGGACATAGTTAGCATCATTCACCATAGCAGTATTCGTTCCAGTAGAGTAAAGATACATAGCAGTATGCCCATAGGTAGTATTAAAACCACCAGAGCCAATCGCACCCTCTACAGGTCTATCCACATACTTCCAGCCATAGTTTTTCACTAGCCAGCTAGCAATATCTTTGCCATTCACTGGCCCATAATCAGGGTGGGCAGAAGAATAATCTTTTTTGCCAGTAGCTAAGTAAGCAGTATATTTAGAACACTGCCAGCCTCTACCACCATCAGTATCACCATCAGGCTTTCGGCGAGCTAGGACTTGGTCTATAGTGGTATAAGCACCCTGCCCAGTAGCCTCTTCATTAGCCTTAATAGTCTCCTCATCAGTAGGAGCATCTTCATTCATTATACGATAGAGAGCATCATTAGAGTTCTCTATAAACTTTTCAGTATATTCTTCAATCTTAGCATCTTTACCATCTAGAGTGATACTCCCATTCTCGGATTGTACCCCACAGCAGATAAAGATAGCACATAAAGCCCCTACCCCAAGTAGGACAAATAGGGCTATCCTATTCATAAAGAAGTTTCTAACTTTATTTATTGCCTTTGCCATCTTCCTTCTCCTTATCAGCTATATCCTTCTGGTTAGTTACACCCAAGAAGTATATATTTATACCACCCCCTACTAGTAGGGCAGTTTGTGTTATTTGCTTAGCAACTGCCTCAAACCCCCAAGTAGTTCCTAGACCTTGAATTACGAATGCAGCAAAAGATAAGAGACCCACAGCTATAGAGAGCTGTCTCGTTATTCTTTTATTCAGTTTCATAATTACTCCTTTCTTAAAGTTTATACTTTAATTATATCGCAGAAGTAGCCCATCATCAAGCTAAGCAGTTCTTTTATACATATAACAGGTAATATAAGGCTGTCTATTCTCCATAGCTTGCCCGTTAGTATGACCACTATCGCCAATAGCACCATTCACCCAGCCACTAGAATAGCCTACATTATCTGGGTCGCAGGATGCACCACTTCTCCAAGTATTAGAACGAATAACAGATGTGCTTGGCAAGTTTTTCTCTTGTAAAGTAACAGTCTCTTGACCACCAGTAGCCTCTACTGTGGTATAGTTAGTAGTTCCATTAGAACCCATACCCACAGGCACTCTACCAGCACCCCAAGCTACCCAAGTTCCACCCAGAGCATTCTCCACAGCAGTAGCAGTAGCCATAGTCGCACTCATATAGATAGAGCCTACAGGATATAACCTATCCAGAATATCCTCTACATAGATACCATTAGTTACAATCGCAAGCTGGGAGAAGGCTTTAGCAGTTGTCCCTCTTTGAGCCCTAGTAACCGTAAGTGACACCACCCCACCACTAGAGCTTTTAGCAGTTACCTTCATCACCTCACTATCTAGAGCATTAGCCACACCTGCAGCAGGTATAGCAGGCATCACCGTAACATAAAACGGAGTAGTCGGCCATATAGCAGTAAGAGCAGAGGCAGTCCCTGTCCCACAGCTCACGGTTAGAGTAGTAGAAGAAGAGGTTATATCTGCAGCTAGAACTCCAGAGGCTAGATTTTGCACATTAGCCATACAGCCTCCTAGTTCTCATTATATTGGATAGTTAGAGTAACAGAGCCACTATCTCCAGCATTTGCAGCATTAGTAGTCTGGACTTGAGTGGCTATATACTGGGTATAACAGGTAGTAGTCTGAGATGTAGCAGGGTTCGCATCATTCGGCCCAGAAGTCCCTAGCAATACACTAGCCCCAGAGCCAACAGCAGTCGTAGAGGTTATATCAGATGCCCCAGTCATAGCAGAAGTAGAAGGGGTTACATAAGTAGAGGTTACTTTCCCCATCAAGTTAATCCCAGTTCCCAAAGTCCCAGCAGTATGGGCGAACTTTACAGCAGATATTTGGTTAAAAGTTCCAGAGAACTTTAGATAGATATATTTAGAATACGAGTTAGCTCCAGCAAGGACAGGCGAAGATGCCCTAGAAGTAGTAGTATCATCTACATTCTTCCAATCACAAGAGGAGATGGAGCTTTCCGTTCCGTGAGCTGGGCTACCAGTAGCAGTTCCATTTTGCTCATACCAGTTTGTAGTTGCAGCCATATTTTCTCCTTAAATTATATATAATTTTTCACTTTATATTATATCACGGTTATTACTTTTTGGCGATTATTACCATTCGCATCTATACCCTGATAGCCAATAGCATAGCCTAGAACTCGTGGTTCGCCGACTACACCGTTTTCTATAGTAGCCTCCATCTTCCTATAGTAAATAATCCTAACATTCTTGAGAGGTCGTTTTTCACGGTGGATAAGGGTATGCTTTTGAGCTCCCCATCTACCATTCTCATCAGAGTAAATCACAGGACACCATTGTCTCGCTAAATCTACCGTATATTTTTTATCTTCACCCACCAGTTCAAAGCTCATAAGCTCCCCAGAGTGGTTATCAAAATAGTTTTGGAAGTCCCTAAAAGAGCTTGGGTTCCACTCAGCATCAGGCTTATACCCAGAGTATTTATCCTCAGGGTGCTGGGTGATAGTCTTTTTAATAAAGTTCGCTCTCCAGAGATACTTAAACTTACTATTTTTTAGTTTCACCTCTATTCTCCTTTATAGCCTCTAGATACTTTCCATAAGTATTCTCGGCATAATTAAGCTTATCTTTTATTTCACCGAGCCTATCCTCTAAATCCTCCACCTCTCTTAGCAGTTTCCTCTTCTTCTCAGCAAGCTCCTCATATTCATCAGATAGAGAGAGCAGGGCATTATTACCCTGCTCTACAGCATTATCTATCTGGTTCTGAGTAGCCTTCAAAAGTCTCTGGAGTTCAGCCAGCTCGTTCTTTTTTGGTTCTAGCAAACTATTTAGCTTTTGGCTTTTCATCTACAAGCCCCAAATCCTTCTCTACTTCTTTTTTCACATCTTTTTCTTCTTCAGGTTCATTAGGGTCATAAACTCCTACAAAAGCCTTGCTGATAAAGTCATTTTGCTCTTTAGGAGAGTTCATCATAACACCCATCTGGCCAGAGTATTCTTCACCAATATATTGCTTGAAAAACCTCACTAGACCTACATAAGCCTCCCAGCCTGGCACAATCACAGTCTGGCCTGGCTCAAGCACACGGACCTTTTGCTCACCTTGCCATACTCTCCTAGTAAATTCGTTAGGTTGCTCAATCTTAAGAGACTTGTGGTCAGAATATACCCAACCAGTCTTTTTATTAGTAAAGTTCCTAATCTTTACTAGGTCATCAGCTCCAAATTGCTCGTGGAGTAAATCTACCATCAGTTTTTTAGAGCCATCAGCCATAGAAGGGGTGCTACCATTCAGAAGCTGTGCCTCAAAATCTTTATTATCATTTGCCATTTTATTTCCTCCTTTTAATCCATATCTTCTAGCACACGGTCAAGCACATCTTCGGTGCTCATACCAGCTTTATAATAGCGAGGCTTATCACTATCATCTCCATTCACAGCAGATGAGGTGGCCTTTGAGTTACCAGCTACTTTTTTAGCTATATTCCTTCGCTCAATATCACCTTTAGCCTCTTTTTTCTTAAACTCTTCAGGGTGTTCAGCCTTATATAGCAATAAACTATCCCTTACAGATAGGATAGAGCCTTCACTAGCTCTCCTAGCCCTATAGTTAAGCACTTTGTTAATCAAAAGCACAGCAGGGTCATTATCAAACCCTTCTTTACCATAGGTAGCTTTAGGAGTAGGCAACTCTCCAGATTTTTGGAGCTTGTCAATCTCCCCAATCACCTTCTGAGCCTCAGCTCTCTCACTATTAGCCCTTTGCTCTCTCTCAGCACGAGCCTCAAGAGCTTGCTTAAACTCAGTAGCCCTATTCTCTTGGGCTTGCAGGTCATTTTGGAACTTCATCATAGCCTTCTGGTCCTTGAACTCAAAACCATCAGGTAGTTGCTCAGGAGTTTTCACCTGCACCACACCTTTTTTGCCTTCAGCTACTAGATAAGGCAAAGCATTATAAATAATCTTATTCTCATCTGGTAGCTCATTCCAAACATCTTCACCAATCTCTTTAGGGCGAGCTAAAAGCTTTTCCATCTGAGATTGTCTATCATTTTCAGCTTTAGTTTCTTCTTCAGACTTAGCTTTAGAGTATCCTCTTTTTTTAGCTAACTCTTCAAACTCTTCATCAGACATCTCCTCATCTTTTTCCTTTTTATCGGAGTTATCATCAGAGTTATCTTCTTCTTCAGAAGAGCTTTCTTCCCCCTCTCCATCTTCGCCAGCATCTTCCTCGCTGTCGTTATCTGGTTCATCTTTATTATCACCAGTATCCTCTGGAGCAGTTTCTTGCTCAGTTTCACTAGTGTCCTTTTCCTCCTCACCAGTATCAGGTTCAGAGCTATCTTTTTCTTGCTGGTCTTGAGCCTCTAGAGCCTCCAAAGCCTCTAAGCCAACATCACCTAAGTCATTATCCATTCGGCTGTAGCCTCCTTATTAAATTGTTAATACTTCTATTATACCGCACTATCCATAGGTTATCAACTAATTGTAGCAGACAATTTCAATAGAGCAGTTAGGTATTCTCCACTATTAGTTACCAAGACTATAGTATCACCCTTATAAGAGCCACCTTCTTTTATAGCATTCAACTGGCTTATTAAAGTAGTATCAGTTATCTTAGTATCTACAGGGTTAGTGGTAGCATAGTATATATCAAGATTTTGGAAGGATAAGAA
>Ga0310696_10009473_pt1 | contig 11268 bp, 7 predicted proteins | sample AusTroGonzalo_MG_4_FD_203885 | JGI IMG/M metagenome (GOLD analysis project Ga0310696, IMG submission 203885) | Bovine rumen microbial communities from tropical cattle in Woodstock, Queensland, Australia - Gonzalo_02 (v2) (version 2) | ecosystem: Host-associated > Mammals > Digestive system >...
GCTCTTGATGCTTCGGGCGATGGTGGTGCATCAAACGCCCTTTGATGAAAATTTTTCAGAAAAATCACCGAAGGGCGCTTGACAAGAGACACACTATCTTTTTTACAGTGCCTCGACCGTCGGCATCAGCCGCGCGGCGTCGGCGTCGTCGAACTCGCCGGCGCGCGGCGACAGGCAGTTGGCGCTCGCCGCGGCGAGGCCGCAGGCAAAGGCGTCGACGGCGGAGGTTCCGTTCAGAAACTCGCTCATGGTCACGGCGGAGCAAGTGTCCCCCGCTCCGAGCGCGCTCACGACCTCGATGCGCGGAATGGCGTAACGCCACATCTTCCCCTCCGCCGCGAGGTATGCCGCCGCCGCGCCGTCGGTGATGGCGAGCACGCCGCGCGGCCACTTTTCCATACCGGAACGGAGCGCGGCCTGCGCCTCCGTTTCGCCGGTGAGCTTTTTCAATTCGTCCATGTTGATCTTCAAGATGAAGTCGCCCGCCGCGTCGAGCATCGGGGCGTACACCGCGTCGACGAGGAGCGGTTTGCCGTGCTTCGCCGCGAGCTTGGCGACCTCGGTGTAGAGCGCCTTGTCGGTGCCGTCGGGCAGCGATCCAGCGATCGCCGCCCCGTCCGCGTCGTCCAGACCGGCGTCGAAGACGCGCAGCATTTCCGCGATCTCGGCGCCGCCCGGAGCGTGCGAAGGCTCGATGAGCTCCGTCATCGCGTCGCCGGTGCGGTCGAGCACGGTGGTGCAGCAGCGGGTTTCCGCCGCGACGCGCACGGCGCGGCAGTCGATGCCCTCGCCGGCCAGCGCGGCTTCGTGCAGAGTTCCGTTCGCGCCGCCCGAAAACTGGTAGAGCACCGTGCGGGCGACGTTGCGGCATTTGGCGGCGCGGCAGAAGTTCACGCCCTTGCCGCCCGCGTAAAGTTCCAGCTTCTCCGCGCGGTTGACCTGCCCCCGGCGGAACTCCCCGAAGTACAGCGTCTTCTGCCACGCCGGATTGGCGCCGAATACCGAAATCAGCGGTTTGTCCATGTCACTTGCCCCACTTTTCGAGCAGCATCTTTTCGGTCGCGATCGTGTAGTTGCCGTCCGCGTCCAGCGTGCCGGGGAGCTCCGGATCGAGCTCGCCCAGTTTATCCACTTCGGTGAGCGGCAGATCGGGGCACTGGGGCAATATCGCCGTCTTGCCGCAGAAGCTCCCCGCCGCGACCGCCTCCAAGCCCTGCTTCAGGGCGTTCATGCCGCCCACCGCCGCCAGCGCCGCGACCGGCTGGAACTCGCCCTCGGCACCGGCGCGGAGCGTATCCGCCATGTCGTCGAAGGTGCTGCCGCTGGAACCGATGTAGCGGACGTTGTGCTTCGCGATGTCGCGCACCGAGAGCTTCGCCGCCTCGCCCGCCGGGATCCCGGCGAACATGTTGACGAGCGCGCCGTCGCTCAGGAATTTCGCCGCGAAGCTCACCACGTCGGCGCGGGGCACCAGCACCACCACATCGTCGAAGCCCGCCGGAGCGAAGTCGTGCAGTATTTGCGCGTACTCGTCTTCCGAGAGCTTCGCCGGGTTGAGGCACCGGAATTCGATGCCGCGCTTTTTCGCGCGCTCCGCGAGGCGCTTCTGCAAATGGGCGATGCGCCGGTCGTCGAGGTCGGTGACCATGATCTTGGCGGGGGGCTCCGCCGCCGTTACGGCGAGTTCGACGTGCATCTGCCCCATAGCCCCCGCGCCGCCCGGGAACCACGCCGCACCGCCGGGCTTGATCGTGTTGCGCTTGGCGTCGCGGTAGGGCGCCGACAGGTCGCGTCCGGCGCCGCCCTGATAGTAGCGGTTCTGGTAGTGGAGCGCGCCGACGTCGATGGGACAGCGCGCCCGCGGCGTCCTGCCGATGAAGTTGACCACGCCGAAGCGCGCCGCCAGCTCCGCCGCGTGTCCGACGAGCGACGCGTGGACCACGTCGAGGCAGAAGATGTCGTCGAATTTTTCATTCGCGGAAAACTCGGTCAGGTGGCGGCACTTGACGCCGAGTTCGGCTTCGAAGTGCCTCACGTCCTCTTCGGGGACGCCCAGCACCGCGACTTCGGAGGGCTTCGCCGCCTTGAGGAGATCGCCCGCGAAGTATTTTTCGCCGCTGCCCTCGTCGCCGACGATCAGCACCTTGCCGTTGGCGGCCGGAGCGTTGCGGTACTTGAGGCGGTACGCGCCGCGCACGCAGCTCCACGGCTCGATCAGCGCGGTCGCCACGCCCGACAGCTCGTCGCGGAAGGGCAAAAGATAGCTTCTACCCTCGCCTCTCCACACCCGCGCGTCGATGATCCCGTACTGAACGTAGGCCCCGTCCATGCCGTAGCCGAAGGCGCAGCTGCGTCCCTTGATGTAGATGTCGCACTGGATGAGGTAGCGGCTGCCCGGCTTGGAGTACTCGGCGGGGACGTCCCTGCCCGCCTTGACGACCGTGCAGGCGACCTCGTGGCCGGGGATCAGCGGATGCTCGTCGAGGTTCTGCCACCAGAGCTTCGGATGCGCCGCGCCGGCGCGGATGATCTTGATGTCCGAAAAGCACAGCCCGACCGCGTCGATGCGGATTACGATCTCCTCCGGCTTCGGTTCTGGAATGGCGATCTCGTCGCGCCGCAGAGCTCCCAATCCGGCTCCGTAGAGCCGCCAGGCGATGTTTTTTGCTTTTTTCATTTTCGTATCCTCCGAATCATTAGAAAGTCATTTTTCGATCGCCAGAAGCGTCCCGACCGCGTCGGGCAGCGTCGGCACCACCCGGTAGCCGCGTTCGCACGCCTCGTCCGCCTTGCCCGCCCCGTAGCCGGTCAGGACCATCGCGCAGTCGCGGCACCCGGCGTTCAAGCCGGTCTCGACGTCGGCGGGACGGTCGCCGATCATGAACGACGATGCGACATCGATGCCGAGTTCGCGCGCGGCCTGCAATATCATCCCCGGGCGGGGTTTGCGGCAGGGGCACGACTCCACGTGCGGATCGTGGGGGCAGAAGTAGAAGCCGTCGATCTTTTCGCCCTGCTGTGCGAGGAGCTCGTACATCCGGCTCTGCACGGCCATGAGTTCGTCCAAAGTGAACTTCTTGCGGGCGATGCCGGACTGGTTCGAAACCACGACCGCGAGGAAGCCGTTTCGATGGATTAGCTTCAACGCCTCCGCGGCGCCGGGGGTGAGCTTCACGTCGGCCGGATCCCTGATGTATTCGACCTGTTCGATGATCACGCCGTCGCGATCCAGAAAAAACGCTTTGTTCATATTATCCCCCGCTGTCTTGCATACAATATCATCGGTCGAAGGCGAAAATTCAAATCGGCGCCGCGGTTTTTCGGCATTTTTTGATTGTTCGCTCATTTTTCGTGAGCAAACGCTCATTTTCCGCTTGACAAAACGCCCGGCGGCACGGATATTAAACAGCGAAAAAGGGGGACATTCATGAAAAACGCGAACGACTATCCGGGCAACACCGACAGCGAGCGGATCGAAGCGGCTGTCCGCGACCGGCGCGGGGGCGTCGCGCCATGAAACACGCGGAAAAGATCCGGATCATCCTCGAACTCGTGGAAAAGCGCGGCGCCCTGACCGCCCGCGAGGCGGCGGAGGCGCTGGGCTTGAGCGCGCCGACCATCCGGAGAGAATTCAAGCGCCTCGCCGATTCGGGGACCGTCCGCCGCGTCCACGGCCGCATCGAACAACTCGCGCCGGAGCACGACAAATCGCTGCCGCTTACGCTCCGGCGGCAGTGGTTCACGGCGGTCAAGGAGCGCCTCGCCCGCCGGGTGGCGGAGGAGCTGCCGGAGTCGGGGGCGGTCTTCGTCGACGGCGGCAGCACGACCGCGCCGCTGGCGATGTTCCTCGATTCGCCGAAGCTGCGGATCATCACCAATTCGCTGGCGCTGAATGCGCTCTTCATGGAAAAGTTTCCGCACTCGGGCGGACCGGAGGTGCTGCTGACGGGCGGCGTGGTCGACCGCAACAGCGCGATACTGCTCGGGCCGGAGGCGGAGCGGTGTATCGCGAACTTCTGCGCCGAGTGCGCGGTGATCTCGGGCACGGCGCTGGACGGGGAGTATCTCTACGACAATCAGGATGCCGCCGCGGCGCTCCAGAGGCTGATGATCGCCAATGCGAAGCGCACCATAGTCGTCACCGATTCGAGCAAACTCGGCAAGTCGGCGATGTGTCGGAGCGAGCGGGTGGAAAAGATCTCGCTCGTCGTGACCGACTTCAACCCGGAGACGCACGACACCGTGGCGGAGCTCCGCCGCCGTGGCGTCAAGGTGATCGCGGTGTGACCTAAGATAATATGCGCGTATACGCGCGCGCAAATGCGACCGGCCGCCGGGATATGAGACCTATAGGACTTATGGGACATATGTACCCATATATGCGTTCTGACGCCCGCCGGGCTGCGCCTTTTGACTACCGCCAAGTCCTATAAGTCTTATATGTCCTATCGGCTTGCCACGCCATAGCGCCTTGGGTGCGACGGTGGGTCCTATTCGCTTGCGTTGCTGTCGGCGGCTTGCAATCGCGACAGCGCTTTTTTTTCAAAAAAAATCGTCTTCTCTCTTGCTTTTTGCATTCTAATAGAGTATAATATAAGTGCTGTAAAACTAAAGCACCCGACGGTATCAAGGGCGGATTGTCGGAACATTCCGGCGTAAAAACAAGAAAAGTTCGTTGATGAGCAACGTCTTAAAGTACAACGACGTCAAACAGCGTTTGCTGCGGTACGTCTTCGAGAACCGGCTCAAGGAGGGCGACAAACTCCCGAGCGAGCGCAAGCTGTGCGCGCTTTTCGGGACGAGCAATCTGCCCTTGCGCCGCGCCGAGGACGAACTTTGCGACGGCGGGATGCTCTTCCGCGAAAAACAGCGCGGCGTCTTCATCGGTCGGGGCTGGGACCGCTCCAACTACACCACGCGGCTCGGCATCCTGAGCGTCGGCGTCAACGACTACCCGACCGGTCCGCTGGAGGAGACCTTGCGCAACGCTTTGCGCGAACACCTCTGCGATCTGCGGGTGATCCGCACCACGGGCACGGACATGAGCAGCGTCGCCATCCACGAACTGGAACGGTGCGATTACATCGTCATATCGGGGTTCATCACACAGGCGTGGGTCGAAGCGGTCAAAGCGCTGGAAAAGCCGATACTGCATATCGGCTACACCGAACTCGAGACCGGCATTCCGCGCGTCGAAAACGACTTTCAGGATATGTACGCGAAGATCCTGAAGCTCGCGGAAAAGCTGAAGGCGAAGCGGATACTGGTGTGGATGTCGCCGGAAAACGAATTGACTTACGCGCGCGCTATGGAAAAAGGTTTGGAATCCGCGGTCGCCGAATGCGGCTTCGACCGCTCGTCGATCATCTGCGAGGAGGTCACCGCGCGGGACATCATCCACGGGCTCCATTCGCTGCGCAAGCACAAAAAAGACTTCGACATGCTGGTGTTGCGGGATTACACGCTCGGCATGCTGGTATTCCACCCCGAGTGGAACAAGCTCGTCGGCGACCGCCCGGTGGTGGTCATCAACACCAGCAAGGCTTTCCCCAACGACTTCGACCGGCTGCCGAACTTCTACCGCTTCAGTTTTCCGATGTCGCTCATCGTTTCGGCGCGGGATTTCTTCTTCGTCAACCACAACCGGCTGCCCGGCGGCGTGAAGGTGAAGCGGTGCAAGGCGGAGATGGCGAAAAAACCGACCGGATCGGACTATTGGGGATGACGTCATAAAAAATTTGAACTCGGCGCTTAAAATTAACAGCATTCGCGACGGCGAAACTCCCCTCCCCCGGAAGGGATGAAAAAAATAAAGATGCTCAAGGATAAACTGTCACACTTCTACTCGTTCAGCCGAGTGGCGGACGCGGACATCGCGCCGACGCTGGAGCGCTTCGTTGCGGCGGGGCACTCCAAGGTCGTCGTCGGGTGCTCGTGGTGCGAGCGTCTGCTGAAAGATGCGGCCTTCGCGAAGTTCCTGAAGCGGGCGTTCGAAGCGAGCGGCGCGGTGCCGCAGGGTTCGCACGCGCCGTTCCGGGACGTGCCGGAAGTCTCGGTGGACAGTTTTACGGCTGACGCGGATTCGCGGTACGTCAAGAAGCATATCGAACTCTTGAAAATGCTCCCCGCCGAGTTCGGAGTCACGACCTATACCCTGCACGTCGGCTGGCTCCCGGACGGGGTAACGCAGCAGGAGTACGTCGAGCGCGGCATCCGCGCCTTGGAACTGCTCGTACCGACGGCGGAAAGGAACGGCGTCACCATCGCGGTCGAGAACGCTTTTTCGCCCATAAGCGGCGTCGACGCGCTGAAGAAGTATGTGGAGCACTTCGAAGGTTCGGCGGGCATCGGCGTCTGCCTCGACGTGGGCCACGCGAACATAAATTACCGCACGCCGGGCAAGACGGCGGAGCAGCTGCGGCTCGACCGGATCCAGCGGATGAACGACGAATTTCTCTTCTGCGACGGGCACATGGAGGAGCATTTGCTGCCGCACATCGTCGTCGCGCATCTGCACGACAACGACGGCCTCGCGGACGAGCACAACATGCCGATGACGGGAAATGTGGACTGGACGGAAATATTCGGCATCCTCGCGCGCGCTCCGCGCCTCGCGAGCGTCGAGGACGAGGCGAGCCCGCGCGGCATGACACCGGAGGAGGTTTCAAAACTTTACGATCGGCTTTTCGCGCAATACGCGCGTGACATATATGACATGAAAAAAGTTTCTTGAAGCATTCTTAAAATACCAACACAAGGAGAAAAGAATCATGGCAGACTACACCAACATCGTGATCGATGGGATCGATTCGACCATCAACAACTCGGGTGACACCTACACCAGCACCCTCGTGACCAACAACGGTGGCAGATTGCATCTTTATGCCGGCAACGTTTATGATACCACGGTGACCAACGGGGCAAAAATCCTGCAGGAAGGCGGTTCCGTCAGCGGAGTTTCCGTCGACGGGACCGGTCAGGTATCGGTATATTGGAACAATGTGACACTCCGCGACATCCACATCGATTCCGGCACCAATGCCATCGCCACTCCGCGTTTGCGTGTCGAACAGGGGGGGGTGATTTCCGGGGCGGTCGTTTCCGGCGCCTATGTTCAGTTGAAGAACAACGCCAAGATATACAATGCGACGTTGGACAAAAACGCGCAGATGTATGTCTTCGACAACGCCTACGCGCAGGACATCAACGGGATAGGCACCGACGACATAAGAATTTACAGCAACGGAAAAATCGTCAATGTCACCGCGATGACCGGGCTGCTTCAGGTCTACAGTACCGCCGAATGCAGCAACGCTACCGTCGGAAAAAGGCTGTGGATGGGTTCCAACGGTCACGCCAGCAAAGTCGAGATACTCTCCGGCGGCACCGCGCAGATCTACAGCAGCGGCGCGCTGATAGAAAACGTGCATATCCAATCCGGCGGTCGCATTAAACCTTCCGATCCCCATTTGGATATTCGAAACTCGGGTCGGGCCGTGGACGTCGTCGCCTCGGGCGCGGGGATTCAGGTGATCGACGGCGGTTCAATTTCCGGCGCCATATTGGAAAGAGACACCCAAATGGTGGTGTGGCGCAACGGTTCCGCGCAGAATGTGACCGCCAAGAGCGCCACCTCGCTCAAGGTATACAACAGCACCGCCTCCGCCACGAACGTTACCGCCGAAAACGCCGGTGTACAAGTTTACGACGGCGCTTTGCTCAACAGCATCACCCAAACAGCGGGAACGAGGATAGTGGAGGTTTACAGCAGCGGTCTCATACTCAACGCCACCATCAACGGCGAAATGCAGGTCTGGGGAGGGGGAAGTGCCAAAAACGTCACCGTCGGCAACTCTCTGTACATGGGACAGGGTTATGTCAGCAAAGCCGAAATTCTCTCCGGCGGCATCGCAAGACTCAACAACGCCGCGACGCTGATCGAAGACGTCATGGTTAATGACGGCGGCAAAATCGACGTGACCGCCCTACTCGGTAACGCCAACGATGTCACCATAAGCGCCGGCGGTTGGCTCAACAACTTCAGTTTCGATCACGATCTCCATTTCGCGGCGATCGCCAACGGCACGGCGACCGTCGCCGACAACGTAACCGTCTCGGCGGCGCGGATGGACGTCGGCGACGGCGGTACTGCGAGCGGCACCACCGTATCTGCCGGCAACGTCGTCGTCGCCGCGGGCGGCCTCTTCACGAACGGCGCCTTCCTCGGCACCAACACCGGCGGCGGAACGACCGCGGATTACGCCGTGATCTATGCCGGCGGCAAGATCGCCGACACGACCGTGAGCGGCGCGCGCGTCGACGTCTCCGCGGGAGCGAGCGGCGAGAACATAGTCGTTTCTGGCGGTTACGGCTTGGTGGTGCGCGGCGCCACGGCGACCAACGCTTCGGCGGTCGGCACGGCGGCGGCGAATTACATCTTCGTCCAGCAGGCCGCCACCCTCAACGGCGGCTACTTCACCGGCAAGGGCGAACTGCGCGTCGACGGCGGCTGCAGCGCCACCGACATCGTCTTCGAGAACGGCGGCGCCGCCCAAGTCGCCAACGCCGCCTACACCTCCAACCTAACGCTGAAAGGCGACGCGACCAACATCAACTACGCGGGCACGGTGCTCGACGCCACGGTCTCGGGCGGCACGCTGAACTACTCGAGCGGCACGATGACCGGTCTGACCGTTTCGGCGGGCGCCGCCAAGATCAGTTCGGGCGGCGTCGTCAACAGCCTCACCGTCAGCGCCGGAAATGCCCAGGTCTTCGGAGGAGGCACCGTCAACGGCGCGGATGTCAAGAGCGGCGCCACCCTCTACGCCTCCAAGGGCACGGTCGAGAACGTCTCCGTCGAACTGGGCGGGAGTCTCTCGGTCCGCGACGGCGGCTACGCCTCCGGCGTCTCCGGCAACGGCTACGTCGAAACGTACACCGGCACGATCTCCAGCGCCGTGATGGCGAACGGCAGCAGCTTCCGCGTCTACGCCCCCGGCTACGCCCAGGACGTCTGGATCGACAACACCGAGCTCGTCGTGCGCGGTAACGGCGCGATCCTCTCCAACGCGTACGTTTCGGGCGGCAAGACCACCAGCATCCAGAACTACGGCATCGCCTACAACCTCACCCAGAGCACCGGAAAACTGCAAATCGATGTCAGAGAAGGCGCCGCCGGCAAGGTCTCCGGCGCGACGCTGACCAACGTCCGGACCGAGATCCAAAACACCGGCGAACTTTCGGGCTTCGTCGCCGCGGGCAACAGCACCATTGTCAGCACGGGCGGCAAGCTCCTCGACGGCACGGCGATGAGCGGCAACAGGATCGACGTCATGGGCGGCTACGCTTCCAAGATCACGGTCAGCAGCGGCGCGCAGATCTGGGTCTCGTCCGGCGGCATGATCACCGACCTGACGCTCAACGGCGCTTACGCCGAAGTCAACGCGGGCGGCAATATCTCCGGCGCCACGGTCAACCGGGCCGGCGCTACCGCCGATTTCCGCGTCCTCAACGGTTTTGCCGAAGAGGTCGAACTCACGGGCGGCATCGTGGTGATCCGCGGCGCCAACGCCTCGGCCGCGAACATCAGCGCCACCGGCAACGGCAACACCGTTCACGCGCAGGCCTCCGGACGCATCGACGGCGTGAAGATCGAAAGCGGCGCGCAGCTGCTCATCAACAATCAGGGCGGCTCGGTCGGCGGCTCGGTCTTCGCGGCGACGCTCAACAACGCCAAGACCAACGTCCACCATCAGGGCTACATTTCCGGCTTCACCGCCGTGGCGGGCAGCATGCTGGTCGACTCGGGCGCGAAGATCTTCGACGGAACCATGGCGGCGGGCGAGATCATCCTGAACGCCGGGGCGCAAATGGTCGACGTAGCGGCATCCGAAGGCACGACCATCACCTTCGTCAAGGACGGCTCGCTCGCGACCTTCGTCGGCAGCAGGACCGCCTTCGACGAGGGCGCGCTCACCTACATCGAAACCGCGGTCGCGGGCGCGGCCAAGAACGGCGTGATCTCCGGACTCAACGCGAACGGATCCGAGTTCAGGATCGGCGTCGGCGACGGCATCACCGTCAAGGACGCGGTGCTCGACAACGCGAACGCCCGCATCTCCGCCTTCAACGGCGCAACGGTCGACGGCGTGTACGTCACGGCCGGCGCGGTCATCTGCAACGCGGGAGCATCCGGCGCCATGAACAACGTGACGCTCGACGGCGCAGACGCGATCATGAACCTCTCCGGCACCGCGCAGGCTAACAATACGATCGTTTCGAACGGCGGCCAGTTCGCGCTGAACGCGACGACGGTCAAGGCGGAGAACACCACCCTCAAGGCGGGCGCGAAGTTCAACATCAACGCCGCGGGCGCCGACACCGGCGACAAGCTGACGCTGGACTTCACCGGCACGACCGGAAATCAAACCGTCTACATCTCCGACCTCTCCAAGGTCAAGGCGGAGACCGAGATCGTACTCAAGGGCGAGACGGCTCCGGTGACCGGCTCCAACACCTACACCATCGCCAACACGGGTTCGACCGAAAAGTACGTCAACTGCGGCGACTGGGGATTGTACGACGACTCGATCAAGGCGGGCGAGACGATCACCAACGCTTTTACCGGCATGACCTACGCCTTCAACGAGACCGGTACGCAGATCGCGGTTTCCGCATTCGCGGCGGCGACGCAGAGTGAAGCGGGCAGCATCGAGGGCGGCACGACGATCAACGGCAACGGCAAGGCGGCCAAGTGGACGCAGAACACCACCGCGACCGGTACGATCAAGGCGGCGACTTCCGCTATCGCGGGCGACGCGTGGCTGGAACTCGACGGCGCGAACCTCGCCGGGACGACGCTCTTCGGCGCGGAAACGGGCTTCACGGGCGGCGTGAACCTCTACGCTCTCAACGACGCGACGATCAACAACCTCGCGGCGGGCGCGGAGGCGGGCGGCACGGTCGAAAGCGTGAAACTCACGGTCGAAGACGCGACGGTCGGCCTCGCTTACGCGGGCGGCTTCGGCAACGTGACGAGCAAGACCGAAACGCTGATCTCCGGCGCGACGCTGCAGAAGGACTTCTACGCGGGCGCTTTGGCCAACTACGCCAAGACCGGCAACGTGACGAGCGCGGGCGACATCACGCTTGAGATCGCCGACGGCGAGTTCAGCGGGAATATCTACGGCGCGGCGTCGGTGAAGGCCGGTGCGGCGACGAGTTTGGTCCACACGGTCGGCAATGTGACGATCACCGTCAAGGACGGCG
>Ga0310696_10009475_pt1 | contig 11267 bp, 9 predicted proteins | sample AusTroGonzalo_MG_4_FD_203885 | JGI IMG/M metagenome (GOLD analysis project Ga0310696, IMG submission 203885) | Bovine rumen microbial communities from tropical cattle in Woodstock, Queensland, Australia - Gonzalo_02 (v2) (version 2) | ecosystem: Host-associated > Mammals > Digestive system >...
GTGGCAATGACGAAGGGGTCCCACCTGTTCCCATACCGAACACAGAAGTTAAGCCCTTCAGTGCCGATGGTACTTGGCTGGAAACGGCCCGGAAGAGTAGGTCGCCGCCGGATTCCATATAAAACTCGTCGAAAGACGAGTTTTTTATTTGGAATCCGGCAGACCATATGGTACAATTTCAAGCAGTACAGACAAGCGGGGGAAGCGACATGAAGAGGATCCTGGCGGTGATTTTGAGCCTGATGATTCTGAGCGGGTGCCTTGCTGCTTTGGGGGACGGGCTGACGGAATACAGCGGGGAACATTACAGCTTCCAGCATCCGGAGGAATGGAAGCGGGAAGCTACACAGGATGGGACGGTGATACTGCAGAACCCGGACGGATCGGCTTATGTGCGGGGTGACATTTTGCTGACAGATCTGTTCAGCTTTACGGGAGAGGAGAAAGCGGATGCAGCCTTCATTAAGGTTGTGATGCAGTCCTTTGCCGGGGAAGGAACGGACGGAGCGGAACCGACGCTGCTGCTGGACGGCACGTACGAACTGATTACGGCGGGAGAGCTGAAAGGCTTCCGTGCGACGGGGACATGGCGCCCGACCGGAGACCCGGCCCTGCTGGACGTGTTCACGGGCGGGGGAAGCATGGTATCCTTTACAATGGTCGGCAATCCGGCAATCGAGCTGGAGGAGATGATGATTTCCTCTCTCCGCATCACAGAAGGGACAACGGAAACCGAGAACGGAATGAAGAAATGGGAAAATGAGAAGATTTCCCTGTGGTATCCGGAGACGTTTAAGATGATGGGACTGGGAGAGGACGGAGGCGTCGTGTTCGCGGAACTAAATGCGAACCCATCCATGATCAACGTGATGACGAGCGAGAAGCCGGAGGCGGAATACACGATCGAATTCGGGCTGGAGAGCATCCGGGAGGTGCTGAGGCAGGCCGGAGGAGATATGGTGCAGAACGCGGAGATTCGGGAGCTCGGCGGGAAGCAGGTGGTTATCGCTGAAGGAAGCGCAGGAGATACGCCCGGGGTGATCTGCATCATGGGAGAAGGCAAAACCGTGGCAGTGCTGAACTTTGCCGGGGAAAATGCGGTGAAGCAGGCAGAGACAGTGATCGGATCGTTACAATTCAAATAAAGTTGGCGAAACAACAGGATACTGATATAATAAAAAAGCGCAGAAACAACGGGAGGCAGGCTCATGCATTCGATCCGGATGAAGATCACAGCCGTGACGATCGCGGCTATTCTGACCAGCATCTTTGTGTTGGGCGGGATCGGCATCCTGACGATTGGAGTGGAGAGTGATCAGACCTCTGTAGAGAGGATGCGACTGCTGACCGAGAATACGCAGCAGAGCCTGAACGCCTATCTGGCCAGCGTGGAACAATCGGTTGAGATGGCAATCCACATGGCGGATGATTCGCTGCAAAAACTGGACATGTTCCTGCTTGGCTCGGTTCACACGCAAGAGCAACAGGAGGCGCTGGACAAAGAAATCGCTGAGCACTGCGCGGCAGTGGAACATGCCTTCAGCAGCATCGCAAACTACACAAACGGGGTTGTAACCTATTACTATTGCATCAACGCCGACCTGGGATCGACGGAACACGGCTTCTTCTGGTCCAAGGTAGGGGAAGATGAATTCGTGAAGCAGCCACCGCTGGACTCAACCGAACTGGATATCAACGACACGGAACACACCACCTGGTACTACCAGCCGCTGAAAGCCGGCCGGGCGGTATGGGTCGGACCTTACAAGGCTCATTTTCTGGGCGATGTCATGACGATATCTTATGTGGCTCCGATTTACCGGTACGGATTCCTGATTGGCGTACTGGGGATGGATATCCTGTTTGATACGATGACTTCGCAGATTGCCAGCATAAAAGTATATGACACCGGCTTTGCTATCCTGCTGGACCAGGAAGGCCGAATCCTGTATCATCCGACGATGGAGAGCGGCACGATACCGGAATTTGTGGAGCAGCACAAAGAGGAAGACCTGTATAAGCGGCTGAGCAGCGGAAATGAGCTGATCCGTTATCAGTCGAACGGGGAGGAGCGCCAGCTGGCCTTCACGACGCTGCGAAACAAGACGAAGCTGGCGGTGACGGCACCGGTATCGGAGATCAACGCAGGGCAGAGACGGATGACGCTGATCATCCTGCTGGTGACGGTGGTGCTGCTGGCCGTATTCTCGGTGATTACGCTGCTGCTGATGAACGCACTGACGAAGCCGCTGGTCCGCTTGGCCGCGGCTTCACAGAAGCTGATGGACGGCGACTATACGGCGGAGCTGGAGGAATACCACGGTAAGGACGAGGTCGGGACGCTGACCCGCTCCTTCCGGAAGATGCGGGATCACATGCAGATCTACATTTCCGACCTGAACAGCCGGGCGTATACAGACGCGCTGACCGGGGTGAAGAACAAAGGTGCTTTCGACATCTCCATTGATCGGATGAACAGCGAGATCGGCTCGGAAAAGACGGCGTTCGCCATCATTATGTTTGATCTGGATAACCTGAAAGAGATCAACGACCAGTACGGCCACGAGCGAGGCGACATTTATCTGCAGACGGCCTGCCGGCTGATCTGCCGGGTGTTTGCACACAGTCCGGTGTACCGCGTGGGCGGCGACGAATTCTGCGTGCTGATGCAGTTCGCAGACTACAACGCGCGGGATGAGCTGATGAAGGAATTCGACCGGAACGCAGCGGCCTGGAACGAAAAAGCAGAACATCCCTGGGAGCGGATCGAGGTTTCGAAGGGAATCGGGGTTTACAATCCGAAGAAGGACAAGACCGCGGAGCAGGTATTCAGCCGGGCCGACGAAGAGATGTACAAAGACAAGCGGAAACGCAAAGGAACCTGAGCGTGGGGCAGGAGGTGAGCGGAGCGTGAGGCGGGAGAAAAACCAGTATATCTTCGCTTCCGAAATGATCCATGGCCATGGTCACGGTCACAAAGTCCGCAATGCAATCCTGCTGATTCTGCCGATCCTGATTGTAACGATATGGGTGCTGAATATCACGGTTTCCCGGCGGGTTACGCTGGAAGAAATCCGGCTGACGGTACTGAATCTGCCGGATGACCTGGAAAGCTATTCCATCCTGCACCTGAGCGACCTGCACGGTGCCCGGTACGGAGACCGGCAGAAGGCATTTGCGACCGCACTGGGGACGACGAAATATTCCTGCGTGGTAATGACGGGCGACATGCTCGGTAAGGACGGAGACGTAGAGCCGCTGCTGGAGCTGGTAGCACTGATGCCGCCGGACACGCCCAAATTTCTGATTCCCGGGGACACGGACGGCTCCCTGACGGAGAGCAAGGCGCACAGCAGCTTGTCGGTTTACACGGAGTGGGCGGACAAGCTGAAGGCAGCAGGCATACAGATTCTGGACATGCCGATACTGGTTACGCGGGAAAAGGGGCGGATCTGGTTTGTGCCGGAGGAACTGTACGCGATGGACCTGGAAGGCATGCGGAACGTGTTTCAGAAGCAGATCAGAGACCTGAATGACCGGGCGACCTCACTGACAGCGGACGACGCGGCACTGATGCGGGCACTGGAGTACGAAGTGCAGCGAATTGACGCGCTGAAGGAGATGCGGAAGGAATTCCTGCCCACTGATATCCAGGTGGTGCTGACTCATACCCCGTTGACCCGGGAATATGTGCACGACCTGGTTTCATGGGGAGAGAAGGAGGACCCGTTCTCCATGCGCTATGCCAGCCTGATCCTTGCAGGACATTATAACGGAGGGCAATGGCGGCTGCCTTTCGTGGGGGCGGTATATGTGCCGGAACTGGGCTGGTTCCCGGAGGACAGCATGGTGCAGGGATTGAGCTACCTGGAGGGGATTCCGCAGTACGTGAGCCCGGGGCTCGGAGCGGACCCCCACTACGAGTATCAGCCGGGAAGAGTGTTTAACCCGCCGGTTATGACGAGGATTGTGCTGACAAGGAAAGCAAGATAAGGGGGCTTTCCGATCGCCCTTTTAAACCCCTTCGGCCCGACAGGGGAAGAACAATAAGAGGGATCTTTTCGGACAGGCTGTGAAAAAAGCAAGACAGGATTAATGAGTTTGAATTGAGAAAAGAGACGGAAGAATGTTCCGACTGAGACGGGGCGGGAAGGTCCGCCACGAGATTGATATGACCGAGGGGCCGATCCTGCCGAAAATTCTGGCCTTCAGCGGCCCGCTGATCCTGACCGGTATTCTCCAGCTGCTGTATAACGCGGCTGACGTGATTGTGGTGGGCAACTATGCGGGACATGAGGCGCTGGCAGCGGTTTCATCGACAGGTTCGTTGATCAATCTGCTGGTGAACGTGTTCATGGGGCTGAGCGTCGGCGCGAGCGTGGTCATCGCCCGGTACTACGGCGCACGGGATGTTATTTCTCTGCGGAAGGCAGAACATACGGCCATGACGCTGGCTTTGTTCATGGGCGTCGGTGTCGGACTGTTCGGATTTCTGGCGGCGCGGCCGCTGCTGCAGATGATGGACTCCCCGGAGGACGTAATTGACGGGGCGGCGCTGTATGTGCGGATCTATTTCCTGGGTATGCCGGCCAATATGCTGTACAACTTCGGGGCCGGTGTGCTGCGTGCGATTGGCGATACAAAGCGGCCGATGTATTACCTGATTGTTGCAGGGTTGATCAACGTGCTGTTGAATCTGCTGCTGGTGATCGTGTTCCATCTGGACGTAGCGGGCGTAGCAATCGCAACGGTGGCCAGCCAGGTGATCAGCGCGGCGCTGGTGCTGCTGTGCCTGTTCCGGAGCCGCAGCGTGATCCACCTGAACCTACAGGAATGCCGGATTGACCGGAAAAGCATGCGGGAAATCATTCGGATCGGCTTACCGGCCGGACTGCAGGGGAGCCTGTTTTCCATCTCGAATGTGCTGATCCAGTCCTCGGTGAATTCCTTCGGATCGCTGGTGGTGGCAGGGAACGGCGTGGCCTGCAACATCGAGGGTTTCGTCTATACCTCGATGAATGCACAACACCAGGCGGCGATGACTTTTGCCAGCCAGAACTACGGCGCTGGCAAGGCAGACCGGGTGAGGAAAGTGCTGTGGTGCTGCCTGGGCACAGTGACGGTAATCGGCCTGGGGATGGGACTGCTCTTCCGCCTGCTTGGCCCGGATCTGATGAGCCTGTACAATTCTGAGCCGGAGGTTATTGCAAACGGGCTGATTCGCATGGACATCATCATGCCGACTTATTTCCTGTGCGGGCTGATGGACGTGATGGTCGGACAGCTGCGGGGTATCGGCTTCTCGGTCATGCCGATGGTCGTATCCCTGACGGGAGCGTGCCTGCTGCGAATCGTATGGATCCTGACGGTATTCGCGCAGGACCACTCGCTGACGATCCTGTATCTGTCCTACCCGGTGAGCTGGTTTGTAACTTTCGCGATCCATTTCCTGTGCTATCATTTCGCCGGCCGGAAACGGCTGCGCCAGATAGAGGAGCAAGCAGCATGAATCCTGTTCTCCGCACGGCCCGGGAAAAACTGAAGAGCGTAACGCCCCTGAAGAAAGACTGCGGGCGCGTCTGCGGTGCTGCATGCTGCCGGTCTTCCGAAGGTGAGGAGACGGGCATGCTTTTATTTCCGGGCGAAGAGGCGCTATATTCGGAGAAGGACGGATGGACGATCCGGGAGACGGCGGCGGGGCCGATGGTCATCTGTCCCGGGAAATGCAAGAGGGACGAACGGCCGCTTGCCTGCCGGATCTTCCCACTGCTGCCGGTGACAGGAGAGGACGGAGAGATTCGCGTCGCAGTTGACCTGCGAGCGAAGGCAGTGTGTCCGCTGGCACGGCAGGGCAGAAACGCGATGGATCCAGCCTTTATCGAAGCGGTACGGGAAGCGGGGAGCCTGCTGGCCGGGGAGGCGGAACAGGCAGTCTTTTTGAGACGGCTGGAAGAGGAACAGGAGGAACTGAAACGACTGCGGAGAGCACTGGGAGGCGGAGAACATGTTTAAACAGGTCAAGGTTAACCGTGAAGTGTTCGGGAACGGAGAGAATCTGCTGATCTGCGGAAATGTGATGAAGTTGCCGGAGGAGATTTCGGTGCTGGCTGGAAAAGCCCAGTGCGTATACGTGGATCCGCCGTTTATGACGGGAGAAAAATTCATGCGCCGCCGACCGTACGGAGAGAAAGGATGGAAAACCGGAATACCGACTCCGCGCTACCCGGCCTATGAAGACCGGTATACGAGCGAGAAACAGTACTTGCGGCTGCTGAAGCGGATCGTTTCCGTGGGGAAGGAGCTGCTGGACGGGACGGGCGTGTTTTACCTGCACCTGGACTGGCGGATGGCAGCACCGGCCCGGATCATGTGCGACAAAGTATTCGGCAAGTCCCGGTTTCTGAACGAGATCATCTGGAGCTATGAGAGCGGCGGACGGGCAAAACGTTATTTTTCCCGGAAGCACGACGCGATTTTGCTTTACGCGAAGAGCGAAAAGTACTTTTTCGACCTGACACGGGTGCCGTTGCCCCGGGGCGGAGAACGGCGGAATCATATGGCCCGCGGGCGGGACGAGCAGGGACGGATGTTTTCCCGTATCAACTCGAATGGCAAGGAATACCGCTACTATGATGACGAACCGGTTTATCCCGGCGATGTGTGGACGGATATCAGCCATCTGCAGCAGCGGGATCCGGAACGCACCGGTTACGCAACGCAGAAACCCCTGAAGTTGCTGGAGCGGCTGCTGTTGCCGGTGACAAATCCGGGAGATCTGGTGATTGACCTGTGCTGCGGCAGCGGAACGGCGCTGGAGGCCGCACAGATGCTGGAATGCAGGTACGCAGGGCTGGATCTGAACCCGGAGGCGGTTGCCGTATGCCAGAACCGGCTGGAGCAGAAGAGCCTGACCGTGATCTGTCCCTGCGGGGGAGAAGCAGAGCTGCTGACGGAGCACGACGCGGAGAACGGGCGCTTCACGATCGGAGGGCTGGAGGTCAGCCATCCGGCCTTTCCGGCAAAGACGACGCCGATGGACAACCTGGAGAGCTGGGAAACAGGGGAAATCCGGGACGGCGTATTCTACGTCGAACAGAGTTTCCGGCGCAGTTTCCGCTATCCCGAACTTCAGGAGACGCTGAAGACGAAAAAAGAGATTACTGCAATAATGACCACGGATGCCGCAGGGATCAAAAGGGCATACAGCACAAAATAATTTTGTTCCCCTTGCGTTTTGACAAAATGGGTGGTATGATAAAAACGAAAAAATGAAGAACCGCCCTCCGGACGATATGCGATAAGCTTGAAAACGAAAGGATGAATGACATGGCACCGAAGAAGAGCACAAAACCCGAGAAAGAATCCGTTTCCACAGGGAATAATATTCAGGAAGAAAAACTGAAAGCGCTGGAGCACGCGCTGGCCGACCTGGACAAGCAGTTTGGCAAGGGCGCAGTGATGAAGATGGGTTCTGAAGCGATCAACCGCGATATTCCGGTGATCCAGACCGGGTGCCTGACGCTGGACTACGCGCTGGGCGTCGGGGGCATTCCCCGGGGCCGCATTGTCGAAATCTACGGTCCCGAGTCTTCCGGCAAGACCACGGTTGCCCTGCATATTGTGGCGGAGGCGCAGAAGGCCGGCGGCATTGCTGCCTTTGTGGATGCGGAGCACGCTCTCGATCCGATGTACGCAAAGAAGCTGGGCGTCAATATAGACGAATTGTACGTTTCCCAGCCGGACACAGGTGAGCAGGCCCTGGAGATTACGGAGGCCCTGGTGCGCAGCGGCGCACTGGACGTAGTCGTCATTGACTCTGTGGCTGCGTTGGTACCGAAAGCCGAGATTGACGGCGAGATGGGGGATTCTTTTGTGGGCCTGCAGGCCCGGCTGATGAGTCAGGCGCTGCGCAAGCTGACCGGCGTGATCAACAAGACCGGGTGCGTGGCGGTGTTTATCAATCAGCTGCGCGAGAAGGTCGGCGTGATGTACGGCAACCCGGAGACGACACCCGGCGGGCGTGCGCTGAAGTTCTACTCTTCCGTGCGGCTTGACGTACGCAAGGGCGAAGCGCTGAAGAATGGTTCAGAGATCGTCGGCAACCACACGAAGGTTAAAGTGGTCAAGAACAAAGTGGCTCCGCCTTTCCGGATTGCAGAGTTCGACATCATCTATGGTGAAGGCATCAGCAAAGAGGGGACATTGCTGGATATGGCTGTCGAGTACGGCATCATTAACAAGAGCGGCGCATTCTTCTCCTATCAGGATCAGCGGCTGGCCCAGGGGCGGGACAATGCCCGCACTTTCCTGAAGGATCATCCGGAGATCACCGCGGAAATCGACAGTCAGGTCCGGGCGAAGCTGTTTGCCCCGAAGGCTCTGACGCCGGAAGAAGAAAAGGCGCTGGATGATCAGAGCAAAGAGGAAGAGGATGATCTGGCTCTTCTTGATGAAGATATTTAAAAAGTATTAGCACTCGTTGAAGACGAGTGCTAAATTTTCCTTGCAATTCAGTTGTATGGGTGATAAAATATAAGCGTACAAAGAGTTTAACGCCCGGAAAAGGTCCGGGCGGGTTTTTTCAGGAGGGATTAAAGATGGCGATTCAGAAAGAAAAAGGTTCCGTATCCATTGATGCGCAGAATATCATGCCGGTTATCAAAAAATGGCTGTATTCCGATAAGGATATTTTCCTGCGGGAGGCTGTTTCCAATGCCTGCGACGCGATTACCAAGTTCCGGATGCTTCATCCGGACAGCGAGGAAGCAATGAGCGTGACCGTGAGCGTGGACAAGGAAAAGAAGGTGATCCGGATCTCCGACACCGGCATCGGCATGACCGCGGAAGAGGTCAGAAAATACATTAACCAGGTGGCATTCTCCGGCGCGGCCGAATTCATGAAACAGTTTGAAGACAAAAAGCCGGAGGAGCAGGGCGACATCATCGGCCACTTCGGCCTGGGTTTCTACTCCGTGTTTATGGTCAGCAACAAGGTAGAGATCGAGACGCTGAGCAGCGAGGGCGAGGCGGAAGCAGTTCACTGGGTTTCGAAGGACGGGATGGACTTCGAGCTTTCAGCCGGGAAGCGCGCCGCCCATGGCACGGATATCATTCTGCACATCGCGGCGGACGAGAAGGAATTCCTGGAGATATGGCGCGTTCGGGAGGTACTGAACCGGTACTGCGGATACATGGCTTATCCGGTGATGCTGGAAGACGCAAACGCGAAGCCGGTTGAGAAGGAAGTGCCCGTGGGCGACGAGAAGAACGAGGACGGCAGCCCGAAGACCGAGAAGGTCATGGAGATTCCGAAACCCCAGCAGATCAACGATACCGCGCCACTGTGGCTGAAGAAGCCGGCGGACTGCAAGGACGAGGAATACAAGGAGTTCTACCATAAGGTTTTCATGGATTTTGAAGATCCGCTGTTCTGGATTCACCTGAACGTGGATTACCCCTTCAATCTGAAAGGCATCCTGTATTTCCCGAAGCTGAAGAATGATTTCGGTACCCACGAAGGGCAGATCAAGCTGTTTGCGGGACAGGTTTTTGTGGCAGACAACATCAAGGAGGTTATCCCGGAATTCCTGATGCTGCTCAAGGGCGTGATCGATTGCCCCGATCTGCCACTGAACGTGAGCCGGTCCTTCCTGCAGAATGATGGCTATGTAAAGAAGATCAGTGCGCATATCACCAAAAAAGTGGCAGACAAACTAAACAGCCTGATGAACACCGAACGGGAAACCTACGAAGGCTACTGGGATGACATCGCTCCCTTCGTGAAATACGGCTGCATCAAGGACAGCAAATTCTTCGAGATGGTGAAAGGCGCCATCCTGATGAAAAAAACCGACGGGAAATATTCCACGCTGGAAGAATACAAAACTGCCAACTTCGACAAGACGGAGAAGAAGGTCTACTATACCAACGATGAGAAACGCCAGGCGGCCTCGGTAAAACTGTATACTGACCGGGGAATCGAAGTGGCTGTGATGAACACCCTGATTGATGGGAACTTTATGAGCTTCATGGAGTATCAGGGCAAGGAAGAAGACCGGATGACCTTCGCCCGTGTGGACGCGGACATCGACGGCCTGAAGGAGGACTCAGAGGAAGGGAAGGAGCTGGATGCGGAAAAACTGCAGACCCTTTTCCGCGGGGCGCTGGGCAAGGAAAACCTGGAGGTAAAGCTGGAAAGCCTGGGCGACGCGGACATGTCCGCTATGGTGACCGAGGATGAGCAGATGCGCCGGTATAAGGAAATGAGCCGGATTTACGGACAGAGCTTCCCGATGCCGGACAGCTTTACACTGGTGCTGAACCGCAGGAATGCCACGGTGCAGGCGTTGGCAGAGCGGGATCCCGAAGACGAGATCACGAAGATGATCTGCTGCCAGGTATATGATCTGGCGCGGATGGCTGCGCAGCCGCTGGAAGCCGAGGAGATTACCGCTTTCCTTGAAAGAAGCAGGAAACTGCTGGCAATGATTGTGAAGTGAGACCAGGGGACTTTCCGGTCACTCCCCGGACCCCTTCGGATCGCATGGGAGTGTGGATAATTGCTGGATAAGATTATGAAGTGAATAAAAAAAGCGTCCGGATGTGATTCCGGGCGCTCTTTGAATACCTCAACGAATTACTGGGGAACTGCCTGGATGGAAGCCATGATGATGCCGGCAGCGGTCTTGGCGTTGTCATCTTCGACCGGTCCGACAACCACTTCGAGGATGTAACCAGCTTCGGTGGTGAAGGCGATATTCATGGTCTTGTTGGCGGGCATTTCATAGGTAACGCAGGGCAGACCATTCACGGTACCGGTTTCGATCTCGGTGGCGCCGACTCCGGGCAGGGCTTCGGTATAAGCTTCCAGGGTCATACCTTCCACGTTCACATACTGAACGGCAACAGCAGAGCCGTCTTCCGCAGCGAAGTATCCGATATAGCTGTCATTGGGCAGCTCAGCCGATTCCAGACCTTCGGGGATAAAGAGCGCGACAGCGATCTGTTCGAAGGTGTAGAAGTTACCGTTGACGCCGCTGTTTTCGAGCAGGGGCTCAACCTGCTCCCAGGTAATTTCGTTGTCAGCCAGGGCGGTGCAGCCGCACAGCAGGCACAGGGCCAGAACCAGAGCAAACAGTTTCTTCATATTCTTTTCCTCTTTCCTTCAGGGACTTTTTCCCCGATCTATTTTTGTCATGCAGTCGCATAACCTAAAAGATTATATGCAAACGATTTCCCAAAGTCAAGAAAATCAAACAGAAACAAGC
>Ga0310696_10009476_pt1 | contig 11267 bp, 10 predicted proteins | sample AusTroGonzalo_MG_4_FD_203885 | JGI IMG/M metagenome (GOLD analysis project Ga0310696, IMG submission 203885) | Bovine rumen microbial communities from tropical cattle in Woodstock, Queensland, Australia - Gonzalo_02 (v2) (version 2) | ecosystem: Host-associated > Mammals > Digestive system >...
CATAGGCTTTTCTATATCCAAATCATACATCACGCATCTGCCCACAGGTGTTTTTTCTCCGCCTCCTGATTTCTCAATCAAAATATCACCTTTGATTAGATGCTTATTCTCTACTTCATCCTCAAAATACGAACGAATAGTGTATTCCTCTTTCGTTTTAAAAGATAACTTGCCATAATCAAAATCAGCTATTCTCAAACAAACTGAGTTTTTAGGCAATTTATTCTCATCCTCTCCCCAACTACCTGCAATTCTTCTTATAAACACTCTTTTTAGGGTGATCGCTTCCCAATGGCTCGGAATCTCGCCAAGCCATTTCACACCGGTAGGTTTGTATGAGGGGTATCGGTTCATAGTCATTCTATTTCATCATTGTCAACCAATAGTTTGCGCATGTCTTCTACATCAGGTAGCGATTTGCGCAACTTCTCATCCATATCGGCAGCGGTTTTGTATGTTGCCACACCCATTGGGCTGTTATAGTCGCGAATAACATACTCTACAAAAGCCTTGTCGGCACTTTTGCACAGTAGAATTCCAATCGTAGGGTTCTCGTGCGGCTTGCGGACTTTGTCGTCAAGCACTCGCATATAGGTTTGCAACTGTCCGATATAACCCGACTTGAATGCTCCTTTTTTCAATTCCACAACAACCATGCAGTTCAATTCGCGATTGAAAAACAGTAAATCGGGGAACAATTCCTCAGTAAACATCTCCAAATGATACTGGTTTCCGATAAATGCAAAATCTTTACCAAAAGTCATGATGAACTTTTTGATATTCCGCACGATGGACTGTTCCACAACTCTTTCGTCCACATCATCAACCTTTCCAACCTCGATTTCCTCAACATTGATGTAGTCCAGAAAATACTCGTCCTTAAACATTCCTACCGCTTTGCGGGCATCGCTCACTGGCATTGTCTGCATAAAATTGTTGGTGGCAACAACATCTGTGTTTCCTTCCTCTGCCGCCTTCAACACATCGCGCAGGTCATACTTGTCCCATTTGTGCAAAACTGTTTGATGGATGTAGAAAAGAATCTTGCCAATGTCTCTTGTCTTGTGCAGTATTTCCATGTGGTGGGAAAAACTGATGCTCAAAAAATCATCACGGTTGATTTCGCTCGCCATCGGCGACCATTTTTGCAAGGAGAATCTGTCAATATCTATAGATGTCTTGTTTTCAGTGAGTTGCAAATCACTCGCCATTGGCGAGCAATTTAAATACGACGACCAAAACTCAGCAAATGTACGCATGTTACGGATGTTCTGCTCCGAAAATCCTCTCAATCCCGGCAACTCTTTTCTCAGTTGTTCGCTGATACGACTAATGGCTCCCGTGCCCCAAGTCCCTTTGCGCGAATTGGCTGACACATAACATCCTATGCCAAAATAGAGTGAAAGTTGCTCTCCAGTCACCAACTTTGCAGCCCTGTATTGGCTTTGCAATATCGCCTGCTTGATGGTGCTTACGGCCTCGTTATAGTTTTCTAATTCCATCTTGTTCTCATTAAAATAATTATCCATACGCTTACAGGTTTCCAAAAAGTGATTGAATAAACCCTTGGCTCTGACGGTCGAGTTCGAGGATGTCGCGCTCGTTTTCCTCAAGGGTGCGCAGCGGCGCGGGCTTGTAGAAATACTTGTTGAACGAAATCTCGCAGCCTATCTTGGTAGGCGGCAGGTTAATCCACGCATCCGCCACGTAGGGCCGCACCTCGCGCTTGAAATAGTCATAAATGTCTTCTTTCACAGGGATTTTTTCGGTGTCGCGCAAGTCGCTGTCAGGCTCATATTCAATGTATCGACACACATAACCGCCTTTTTCGCCCGGGAAGAAACCGTAGTCGGCCAAACGCTTTTCGTCAACGCCGTAGGTGTCCACGAGGCTTGCCACCTCCTTGCTACCCACATGGTGCCGTTTCTTGATGACAGGCTGGGCTTCAGGGTCGGTCACACTCATGGCTCGGGCAATGGCATTAAGGGTGGTGGCCTTCGCGTCGAGTTTCAATGCTTTTGCGGTCGTTGCAATCTTCTCACTGAAAGCGTTGAAGTCCATGTAAACCTCGGTTCCAATGGCTTTCATCAATGCGTGGGCAACGTTCATCAGGTCGCGGCGGTCTTTCCAATCCTTGGCCGAAACCAACTTGGCCAACTTCTTATCCGTCATCTTGATTTCGTTGTCGTTCAAATACTCCTTGATGCTCGGCAGTTCCGCATCCAAACCTTCAAAGACTTTCTCTCCATAGGTTTGATAAAGCCACTTGGAGAGTTCCAACTCGCTTTTGTCGTACAGCATTTCGTCAATCAGCAAAGCATTGAACTGGCTACGCAGACGCAATGGGCGTTCGATGGTCACATTGTAGAAGCGGAAGTCGTCACCATCGAAGATTTTGGAGGCCACCTTGCTGTCGTCGCCTTCTTTCTCCACGAAATCCATATAGGTTTTGAGGATGGCATCACGATGCGCCGCCGTGATAGTGCAGTTGCGCGAGCCTTGGTTTTTTCTCAACTTCTCAAAGGCTTGCGAAGCATCAATCAGTTGCACCTTGCCTTTGCGGTTCACGGCTTTCTTGTTGGTGAGTAGCCAAACGTAAGTGGTAATACCCGTGTTGTAGAAGATATTGTTGGGCAACTGGATGATGGCATCCACCATGTCGTTTTCAATCAGATAGCGGCGGATGTTGCTCTCGCCGCTGCCCGCATCGCCCGTGAAGAGCGAAGATCCGTTATGAATCGAAGCCACACGGCTACCTTGGGGCTGGTATTCCAACGGCTTCATCTTATCCACCTCTTCCAAAAGGAACAGCAACTGACCGTCGGAAGTCCTCGGCGTGGAGTCAAGCACTTCCACCTCGCCGGCAAAATTGGTCAGCGGCAACTCGAAACGGTGGTCGAGCAAGGTCTTTTCGTGGTAAATCTTCTCCTTGTCAGTCTTCCACGACTTGCCGTAAGGCGGATTGGTAATCATATAGCCAAACGAAAGGTCGGAAAAGCCATTGTCGGTGATGGTGTTTCCTAAGTGCATTCCGCTCGGGTCTACACCTTTAATAATTAAGTCCGACTTGCAGATGGCGTAAGTCTCTGGGTTGATTTCAGTGCCAGAAAGTTGGATGGCCGAACTCTTCACGCCAATATCCAAAAGATATTCGCGACCTTCGGTCAGCATACCGCCTGAACCGCAAGCAGGGTCGTATAAGGAGATGATTTTCGGCAAATTGTCCTTCACCGGTTCAAACACAAGATGTGCTAATAGTGAGATGGCATCACGAGGCGTGAAGTGTTCGCCCGCTTCCTCGTTGTTCTCTTCGTTGAAACGGCGCAACAGTTCCTCGAACACCGTTCCCATGCCGATGTTGGTCATGGCAGGAAGGATGATGCCGTCGGGGTCTTTGGCCTCCTTGTCGGTGAGATTGATGCGCGGGTCGGTAATTTTCTCGATGATAGCCAAAAGTCTGTCATTATCAGCCAGTTTGCGGGCTTTGTTGTAATATTCGAAGTTCTTCAACACATCGCGCACATTCTCACTAAAGCCGTTAAGGTATTCGATGAAGTTGTCGTAAAGGATGTCGTTATTATCCGAAGCTTGTGATTTCAGCCGATTCAGCATCCATTTGCTGGTGTTGAAATAACTCAATCCGGTGATGTCCTTCAACACACCTTCGTCCAAATCATCCATGCCGCTCTCCTTGATTTCCTGTTCCACCTCTTCCTTGGTGGGTTCGAGCAAGGCATCCAAACGGCGCAACACGACCATGGGCAAAATGACATCACGATATTGCCCACGCAAAAACACATCGCGCAGCACATCGTCAGCAATCGACCAAATAAAAGAAACTATTTGATTATGTGAGGTTTCCATAGAGAAGCAATCCAAATTTGATTTATTTTACAAAGATACAATCGAACCTGTTCCCAATCACGATACACCAAGAAAATTTTTCTTATTCTTGTCCAGATAAATCAACGAATATCCCTTGTCCCCTTACCTCCCCAACATCTGCCAATGCCTCAACCGACACCCCATATTCCCCTTAACATTCCCCGCAAAGAGCCATGAATCCGCGAAATGGAGGTTGCCTCTGGGAAACATGTCTTTGTACTCGGGAATATAGACCATCTCAGGGTCAAGGTCGGGGCAGACGGTGGTGTGCTTGTAGAGAAAGGTTTTTGTAGGGCAAGGGACGATGAGCACGCCTTCGCGGGTATCGTTGTATTTGGCCATACCAAGTTGATATTCCGCTGAGATTGTGTCGGTTGCAGCCGTCCAAATCGTGGGATTGACCCCAACAACATCATAGCGCGACACCATGCCAATGGCTGACGTGTCAGTCACCGAATTGAAGATGATGAGTTTCCCGACCTCGGTGCTGTCCTTGGCGGGACATAGTCGCTCGGGATATTGTGCCAATTCCTCAGCAGTAACTTGATAGCCAATACAATAAGCCGCCACCATCAGTTTACGCTGTTCCTCGGTCATACCGTTTTTCAGCAACTCGATGAGTACCTGCGAGCCTTGGCTGTGCCCCACCAAGAAGAATGGCCTGCCACCGTTGCCGTGCGCCATATAATATTGAAAAGCGTCCTTCACATCCTGTGCGGCGAAGGCGGCATTCCTTTGCAAAATGCTGTCGGGCTGGCTGTAGGATTCGAAAATCATCTGGCGGTAATAAGGCGCGTAGAAGTTGTAGTCGTCATACAGCATCTTGTTGAAACGCTGGTTGCCGTTGGCCTCTTCCCTCACCTCGGCCTGCGTGATGTCGGCGAACCACGAATAACCTTTGTCTTCGTATGAAATCGTGGAGACCGTCGGATAGACATAAAACACATCCGCAGGTTTTTCGGTTTCTCCAAAAGCGTACCAATAGGTCATGTCGGCATAGTCGATAGGGTTGCTGGTTTCGGGTGCGGTTTTCTTTTCGGCACAGGCCGCCAACAGGAGCATCATGCCCAATAATAAACTACTTATTTTTTTCATTTTCAATTAATTGTATAAGATTATCCAAATCAAGGTCTTCCGCTTTCACGGTAATTTTGGCCTGTTCGTAAAAAGGCAATCTTGCGGTGTAATGCTGGTTCACAAATTCGGTCAGTTCGGCTTCGGTCTTCCCTTCGGCCAAAGGGCGTTTCCGCTTGGCATGGAGCAGCCGGTCGATGACGGCCTTCTCGCTGATGCGCAAGAAAACAGTCAGGCCGTGTTGGTTCATCCATTCCATGTTGTCAAAATAGCAGGCCGTGCCGCCACCAGTCGAAACCACCACGTTTTCAAGGCTTTCCGTCTCCTTCAGCACCTCGGATTCCAGTTTGCGGTAAAGCGGTTCGTCGTATTTGTTGAAGAAATCGCAGACCGAAATCTTGTATTTCTCCTCGAACAAGGCATCGGTGTCGGCCACCTCCCAACCCAAACGTTGCGCGAGGCGACGCGCGGCAGTGGTCTTGCCCGCACCCATGTAACCGACGATGTAGATTCGATTCAAAATCTAAGATTCAAAATTCAAAATTTAAGATTCAAAATTCATCATTCTGCATTCATCATTCCGCATTCATCATTCCGCATTTCCTTCAATCATATTGTATTGACACAGCTGGAGCTTTCCATCGCCGTCGCGCAAATGCATTCCGTTGCCCTGACAATACCTCCACATCTTGCATTTGGCGCATTGGTCGGTTTTCATCCATTTGCGGTCGCGATAGACCTGGAACTTGTTCTGCCAAACGTCCCAAAAACTGTCCTTGTAGATGTTGCTCTGGTGGTAGTCGCTGCGGATGCTGAGGCAACCGGAAATGGAGCCGTCAGCCAATATCGATGCGATGTTGATGCCCGCGCTGCACGAATAATAATGGTTGCGCACCTCACCCTCGTAACGCCCAAGGAAACCGTCACAGCCATAATCGGCACGGATTTTGCCTTGCAAGCGTGTCGTTTTGATAAACTCCATCATCTCCACAAACTGCTCGTTGGACAGCCTCAAATCGGGGTCGTTGGCAGCGCGTCCCGAAGGAAACACCGTGAACAACCTCCAGCGCTTGATGCCCAAAGAAATCAGGAAGTCGCGAAACTGGGGCAAATACTTGATGGTGCGCTGGTTGACGCAGGTGATGACATCCCATGTAAGACCTGGATGCTGCTTCATGGCCTCCACGGCACGCAGCACGTTCTTGTAGCTCATAGGGTTGCCGCGCATCCAATTATGGTCGTCCTCGAAGCCGTCGAAACTGACTGCCAACGACTTCAAGCCTGCCTTGATGAACTCGTTGAGTTTTTCAGGTGAAAGTAACATGCCATTACAAACCATGCCCCACACGAAACCGCGCTTGGTAATTTCCTCGCCACAATGGGCCAAGTCGTTGCGCATGGTGGGTTCGCCGCCTGTGGTGATAACCATTACTTTGGCAGGGTCTTGATGGGCGCGCACCTCGTCTAAAACCTTGGCAAAATCTTCAAAAGGCATGTCGTCTTTCTCGGAGAGCATACGGCAATCGGAGCCGCAATGCCTACAATTCAGGTTGCAGCGCAGAGTGCATTCCCAGAAAAGTTGGTGGAGTTCATGCTCATCAATACGCTGCTTCAACACGGCGTGATTGAGTTCGAGCATCACCTTTTTATAAAAGCCTAAACGCTCAGTCATTGTCCAAGTCCTTCAGTTGCTGCTGGATTTGCTTTGCTTCCTGCTTGATACGGCGTGTTTCCTCATCATAGCTCTGTATAAACTCGGGTGAGCCGTATAGAGTCGCTCCCTCACGCCCATTAAGGGTCTCATTAATGGCATTCAGTTTCCGTTCGAGTTCAAGGCGACGTTGGTATTTTTCGTCTATTATTATAACCTCCGATTCAGTTGATAAACTATCGGTTGATGGACTACCATAGAGTACAGGAATAGGCCGATCCCAAATAATGTCATAGATTTCTCTCCATTTTTTAAGGGAAACAGTGTCTTCAACGCCATTCAATTGCCTATTAATGTAGGCAAGTTCATAATAACACGAAATTTCTGTTTCCAACAAGCCATAGTCAACAGTACCCTCAACCATCATACTCTCAAGTTGGTCAATTCTCTCAACAAGTGCATCCCTCTCTTTGGTCAGGTGACGTCGTTGGGCACGAGTCAAACCATTTTGAGAAATACAAGCCGCCAAAAATGCCAGTCCTGTCAATGCACAAATCCAAACCGAACGAACTACCTTTTTCATGGAGATTATTCCTTGTTCAGCTCTCTCAGTTCCTTTTTGACTGTCTTAAGTTCATCCCTCATGCTCTGGGTCTCGCGGTCATATTCCTCAATGATTTCGGGTGAACCGTAAACGCAAGCCCCTTCATGGCGTTCAATGGCGGCCTGAAGCTCGGCGATACGCTCCTGCAAGGCTAAACGGCGGGCACTCTTCTCCAAATCCACGTCCTCGCCCAACTTGGCATTGATGGAATCCAGCTGGTTTTGAAGGCGATAGGTCTCCAATCCATATCTGGCGATGATTTCAGGAGAGCCATAGACAGTAGAACCCTCGCGACGGGTCAGTATGTCTTGAATGGAGTCGCGTTCGTGAATGAGTTGTTTCTTCTCAGCCCTTGAGAGGCCTTTTGTGGTGCAGCAGGCAGCCAAGAAAGCCAGTCCCGACAAGGCACCAATCCAAACAGTTCGAACTACTTTCTTCATCTTTTTTAGTGTTATAACGTTGCAAAAATAAAAGAAATCCGTCAATCCGCAACCATCAACTTCCCAATTTTTCTACTTCCATTGACTTCTACGCCCTCAACGAAGTAGATTCCAGGAGCAAAACCAGCCACGTCGATTTCGATATGCGAATGGCCATCCACCGACACCGATTTGACAAGTTGACCCATCTCATTGATAATGTTGACCGTCACGATGCCCTCCGTCTCAATGGTAATGGATGAAGATGCAGGCGAAGGATAAATCGAAAGGGTATTCAAAACATGCTGGTTTTCAGATGTTCCAGTTGGGTCAAAGGTATCTTCTCCGTTGGTGAGCCATTCAAGGCTAAAGTTGTAGAAGACGGTAGAATAACCCGAAGCACCTGCGTAAGCTTCCTCGACATAGAGTCCGATGGTGCCGTCAGGCAGGATGCAAAGCGAAGAATAGGCCGAACTGTAAGGCACGATGCATTTGCTCACAGGCCAGGTCTCGCCCTCGTCGTAACTGACATAAACTGTAACCTTTTCGCGGTTGCTTCCGTAAGGCACCGAATGCAGTAAACGGTTCTTATCGTATCCCTGATTCTCAGAGGTATAACGAATCATATCGCCATTGCAAGCGGGTGCAGTGATGTCATACCAAGTCGAAGTGGTGGGTTGCCATGTCTCGCCTCCGTCCTCGGAAATGTTGTACCAACGGTTGCCGGCATGGCGGATGCTCATCAAAATGCGGCCGTCAACCAGTTCCGTGACCTTAGCTTCGTCGCCCGAAGAGGAAGCACGGCCCGACACATGCCAAGTCTGACCATTATCGTCGGAATAGACGGCATGGTTATAAAGTACCTGAGCCGTAGTCTCACGAATGGCCGCCACAAACATGATGCGACCTGTGGAAGTGCGCAGTCCGTTGCCTGAGCCAAAGAAGGAAGCCCTCCAAGTACGCTGCTCGGGGACAATGCAGTTGTCGCCAAAGATGAAATCGGTGATGTCTTCACGTTCCGTCCAAGTCTGGCCGTTGTCGTAACTCCTTGAGATATAAGTGCGAATGGGATTTGAAGGAGTAGAGTTCCAAAGTCCAGGACCACCCACAAAGCCTGCAATGAGGCCGTTGTCGTCGTTACTCCAAGCCAAGGCACAGTCACCAAAGCCATGATTGACCCCTGTACCCAAAGCGATGGTGTAAGGCTCGCTCCAAGTGTGACCGCCGTCGGTGCTGCGGTTGCACACAATGTCAATGTCTTGCGGCAAATCGCCTTCATTGTATTTGCGTTTGTCGGTGACCGCCACAATGCTTCCGTCCTTCGCCGTGATGATAGCGGGTATACGGTAATTGGTCGAATTGTAGTCACCTGGTTGGAGCAACAAGGTATGGGCAAGGATGATTTCACGGTTGCCTGTCGGTGATGGATTGGCGAGTTCGTAGGTCTCTTCAGCGGTCGTAATCGATTTCAAGGATGCATCAATCACGTTGCCTTCGGTGGCGTTGTCGGCCATACGTGCCACAATCCAAAGGTAATTGGTCCCTGAAACAAGGTTACCTTCAAGATTGCAAGTCAAGTCACCCGAAGCAGGGTCGATGCTTCCGAGCAAGGTGGCATTTTGAGGATTGCGCTCGTCGAAACTATTGACAGTGCCTGTAGAATACACCTTAACTTGTTCAATATCATTTGAATCCGTCGTCCCTTCAAGGTTCAGCACCATCGACTGCAAATCGACCATAGCATTGTCGCCGCCGTAGGAGACAACGGCTTTCAGAAGCACGTCGTTGGGGTTGCCACAGCCTGTCTTGCGGGTGTCTTGGGTCAAAGTGACGTTCAGGATTTCGGCACCGCCAAAGTTGAAATTCACCATCTGGCCGTTATGTCCGTGACCTGAAAGGTCAGCCAATTGGTTGCCATTGATGTTGGCCGTGGAGAAGTCGTAGGCGGCAAGCAGGTTCTCTTGCATGGTTGAGGTGAGACTACCCAATTCGCTATTGTTCAAGTCGATACCAATCTCATTGGCATTGAGTGCCATGTCATAGAAGCGCACATTGCCGAACGAGCCATTGCAAAAATAGGTAGGTGTACCACCATTGTTGCCCGCCCCGATGAAGACATCATGCGTGTTGGTGACTGCCCAGTCGTTCACTGCCGCCGCCCAACTGCTGTTAGTCTGACCGTTATAATAAATGCGGATTTCATTGTTGGCGCGGTCCACGACAAGGGCGAAGTGCATCCACTCGCCCGCTGGCACTGTGACACCAGTATAAACCGAAAGAGCATGGCCCGAAGTCGCAGTGGGCGTGTTGAGACCCAAGGACTGGCCAGCAGTTCCTGTTCCAAAGAACTCGTATCCTGTGCGTTCGCTGCCTGCATTTTGCACGGCCATGTCGCGTTTGCAGACATAGCGCGGACTGTTGGTGTAGGTCTCGTTGCGCACCCAACCAGTCAAAGTGAAGCTCTGGTCGGCGGCAATGTTGAAGTCTTCGTGATGCGGGATGACCATGTATTGGTCGGTGCCGTTGAAAGTGATGAAGTGCGAAGGCTGTGCAAAAGCTACCGTCGCGGTCATCACAAGAATCAGTAGTGTAAGTCTTGTTTTCATACTATTCTTGATTAAAGTTTAGACCGCAAAGATAGCAATTATTCTATTGCCGCAACAATATTACTGAATTTCGTAAGTGTTGACGATGCCAATGGCTTCCTCAAGAATCATCTTGATCATGGTGTCACCGCGGTAAGTCAGCACGACCGATTTGTAACCGCCTTTCGGCACTTTGCCATTGGCGATGATGGAGATGGTTTTCAGTCCTTTCTCTTCTGTGATGGTCAGTTCGGCATTGTTGTCAGCAGCAGCTTGTTCCCAATTGCCTGCCAAACAGTTCAGTAAGGTAGCACGCTGCAAACCAACCATCTTCACCTTTTCGGCATCGAGGTCAGCTTTCTTGCCGTCCATGTTGATTTTCACCATGTTGCCCTCAATCTTGAAGTAATCACCTTCAGGCTCAGAGTAAATCATGCTGAGTTGGTCTTTGCCGTCAAAAGTGAGGTGACCGACTTTGTCAGTGGTTTTGCCCGAAATTTTCATCAACTTGGTCTGGGTGAAATCGGTATCGTAAGTTTTTTGCGCAAAGGCCGTCACGGAAAACAGCATTGCCATGAGAATCAATGTAATATGCTTCATTTCTTCAAGTTGTCTAAATAGGTGACTACATCGTTGACGGTTTCAAATTTGGCCAAGGCCTGGTCAGGGATGGTAATGCCATAGTCGTCTTCAAGACGCATCAAAAGTTGCAGAATATCAACGGAATCCGCTCCGAGGTCTTTTTTGATTTGGGCATCGAGTGTGACCCGCTCCGGGTCAATGCGCAACTGACGCGCAAGGGTGGTTTTTACTACTTCGTACATATACTTAATTTAAAGATTTAAAATTCAAAGATTTAAGATTTGTTATTTCAAGATTTCAGGATTTTAAAATTTTGCATTCCACATTCAGCATTCCTCATTCCACATTCAGCATTCAATACTCATAGTGTTCATACTTCATAATAATCTCTTCCATCTTGGATGACAGCGAACTGACCTCCATCTTATAGGCTTGCTCGATGCACTTCTCCACTGCCGTGGCCTTGC
>Ga0310696_10009477_pt1 | contig 11266 bp, 10 predicted proteins | sample AusTroGonzalo_MG_4_FD_203885 | JGI IMG/M metagenome (GOLD analysis project Ga0310696, IMG submission 203885) | Bovine rumen microbial communities from tropical cattle in Woodstock, Queensland, Australia - Gonzalo_02 (v2) (version 2) | ecosystem: Host-associated > Mammals > Digestive system >...
GATAATCGCAAGAAGAGCCTCTTCTTCCTGAGGACTCAGGGTCGGAAACCTATTCAGATCCCTAAAATAAAGCGCTTCGTTTGCATCACTCATAGAAATACATACCTTCAATTCTTCTAAGGAAATTCCCCTTGAAGACTATCCAAATATGTCTTTTTACTTTGTTTTCGTCAAGTTATATAGCTTTTCGTAAGGGTAAATTCCCGAATTGTGCCCGTCACTAAAGGTAAGGCCCGCTGCATAGCGGCCAATCGACTGCACTTTGACAAGTGCAATATCTGCAGGCACCGTCGAATCATCCAGAAGTTTTTCGCCTGTATGTTCATCGACGCATAACGCGCACGGGCATGCCAGTCTCAAATCGCGAATGGCACAAGCGCCGCGGCTTCCATCGTTCCATTCAAAGCCCAACTTACCGTCGGCAGTTCTAAAAACTTTCTTAGGTTGAATCATTAGACCGCCTCCACCGGAAGTTGTTCGAAATCGTAGTTAAATGTCTTGAGTACGCCATCGCCTTCGGACTTGAATACCGAGAGCGTGCGCACCATGGCATCGGCAGCCTGCATGAACGCCTTCGCCGATTCCGAATTCGGGTAGCGAAGCACGGCAGGTGTACCCTGGTCGCCACAATCGGCAACGGCAGGTTCAAGCGGAACCTTCGCAATCACAGGCACGCCCCAGCTTTTGGCAATGCGGTCTCCACCACCTTCACGGAAAATATGATGAGCCTTGCCGCACTGGTCGCAAATAAAGTAACTCATGTTTTCGACGACGCCCACCACAGGTACGCCCACGGAATCGAACATAGCAAGTCCCTTTCGGCAGTCTGCAAGGGCTACTTCTTGCGGAGTGGTCACCACCACAGCACCCGCCATCGGGCAATTCTGCGTAAGGGTCAGCTGAATGTCGCCTGTTCCAGGAGGAAAGTCCACCAGCAGGTAGTCGAGCTTGCCCCAGCGCACATGATGGATAAAGTGCTGAATCATTTGCGACACCATCGGGCCACGCCAAATGGTCGCCTTGTCGCTGTCGGCAAACATGCACATAGACACAATGCTAATACCGCCCTTCGCTTCGACCGGGGCAATGGTATTGTCTTCAAAAACTTCGGGAGCGCGGTCGATACCGAACATGAGACCCATACTCGGGCCATAAATATCGGCATCCAAAATGCCCACTCGGGCGCCCGAGAGGCTCAACGCCATAGCGAGGTTTGCCGTCACGGTGGACTTGCCTACGCCGCCCTTGCCGCTTGCGACCGCCACCACATGAGCGACATCGCCGATGTATGAAACTTTTGGAGCCTGCGCCGCCGTATTGGAGTTTTCCACGCGACCTTGCGCGGTAAATGTCACATTCACTTCGCTTGCACCAAGCGACTTCACAATCGTAATGCACTGGTCCTTGAACTTGTCGCGGATCGGGCATGCCGGCGTTGTAAGCTTAAGATCAAAGCTCACCTTGTCGCCATCGATCTTAAGATTCTGGACGAAGTTCAGTTCGACAATATTCTTGTGCAGGTCTGGGTCTTGAACCGCCTGCAGGGCCGTCATAATAGTCTGTTCATTCAACTGCATAATGTAGGTCGGCGCCGCGCGCCTTTGAACGATGAGGTCGCTCGCAAGCTCGCTTTGAGGTATGAGTTTGTTTCTGAATCAAAATTTAGATTTTTCGCAAAGCGAAAAAAGACACGTACCAACAGTACGCGTCTTTTATAGAAAGAGTCTGTTTTTAAAAATTAAATCTTGATTTTTGCGCCCATGAGCTTCACGAATTCGCGGACAATCGCCGTATCGCCAGGCCATGCCGGAGCAGTAACCAAGTTGCGGTCTACGACAGCTTCGTCTACGTTCACGGCCACATACTTGCCGCCAGCAAGAGTGATATCCGGACCGACTGCAGGGTAAGCCGTAGCCTTGTAGCCCTTCAGTACGCCAGCTGCTGCAAGCACCTGCGGGCCGTGGCAAATTGCAGCCACCGGTTTCTTAGCCTTGAAGAATTCCTTCACAATCTTGAGCACGCGTTCGTTGAGGCGAATGTATTCCGGAGCACGGCCGCCAGTAATGAACAATCCTTCGTAATCTTTCACCTTTACCGCATCAAAGTCAGCGGTGAGCGCAAAGTTGTGTCCGCGAGATTCAGAATACGTCTGTTCGCCCAGAAAATCGTGAATTGCAGTTGCAACCGTGTCGCCAGCCTTCTTGTCAGGGCACACCGCATCTACCTGGTAGCCCAACATAGACATCGACTGGAACGGAACCATGGTTTCATAGTCTTCGGTAAAATCGCCGCAGAGAAGCAGAACTTTCTTTGTCATTACGCACTCCTGATAAATAGTTTGTTGTGTTTTTTACAGCCAACATAAGTTGGACTAATAAAATACATAAAACGTTACTCAAAAGTACGTATATAATTTTTAACAAGTTAATTCTAAAACTAGGTTCCAGAGAACTTGGGCATTCTCAGCAAGTGTGTCATACAAGGCGGCCATTCTTCTTCGTAATGGCTTACCAAGATAATTGTCGTTTCTTTCGAAAGCAACTGCAACAAGCTAAAGATTTTGTCGCGGTATTCACCCTTGAGGCCTTGAGTCGGTTCGTCAAGCAAAAGCACCTTGGGCGGGCGGATAGCCGCACGCGCCATAAGCACCACGCGCTTGTCGATTGGCGACAGATCGCGGTAGCGGGCGTTCACGTCTTCAAAGCCCAGGTAATTCAGCCATTCCTTTGCCTTTGCGCGTTCTTCCCAAGTGGTATTGTCGGCTTTGCAAAGGTTTGCGGTAAAGCCCGTACACAAGACTTCGGACAAGCTAAGGTCTTCGCGGTACTGGAGCGCAAGTTCCGGCGAGAAGAATCCGAGTTTTGCCTTATGGTCCCAAATGTTCAGGCCATGGCCCGGGCGTTCGCCCAAAAGGGTAATCTCGTTGTTGTAAATCTGCGGGTGGTCTGCGGTAAGCATGCCAAGCAGCGTACTCTTGCCGGCACCGTTTTCGCCCATGACTGCCCAATGTTCACCCTTGCGAACTGTCCAGTTCAGATTCTTGAGCACATCGGTTTCGCCAAAGCGAACGTTCACGTTCTTGAGCTCAAAAAGAATTTCAGGGTCCGAAGTGTCGGGAGTGCCGAGATTCACAATCTCGTAACCCTTCAATTCCTTCTTGGAATACTTTGGGGCGGCAACTTCAGTTGGCAATTCGCCTGCATACGGAGTAAAGGTCTTGTTGGCGTAAACGAACGCCGGAATTTCCGGCAGCAATTCATCTTCGCGGGCAAGGCGCACCGCAACCTTCAAGCCATCACGTTTTGAAAGTTGAACCACGCTTGCAGCCAAGTGCCTGCGGTATTCCGGATCGAGGCCACCAAACAAATCGTTAAAGTAAACCCACTCTGGCTTTTCCATCCACATGCGGGCAAGCAATACGCGGCGCAGTTCTCCGTTCGAAAGACTCAAAAGCTTGCGTTCCAGAACTTCGTCGGTCAAATCCGCAATCTTTAACGCTTCTTCCAATTTATCGGGGTCAGTTTCAGGCCATGCCATATCGTCGATATAGCGGTCGGTCTGCAAAAAGAACTTCTTTTTCAAGAGCAAGTGACGCACCAGCGGAGCTTCGTCGTCGTGCAGGCTAATAAAGCGCTGCTGAAAGAACGGCGCGAGCGCATGCTGAATCTTACGTTGCATCGCCTCCGACATGGTGGAGACATTTTCTTGCTGATTCAAAAAATGGGTAATGACTCTATCAAGATCTTCGCCCTCGGTGCTGAAAATCTGCACCTGCGGGAACATTTCAATCAGAGCCTCAAAACGCTTGAATTCCATGCGCCCAAATCTAGAAAAAAGTTACGGATTCAAATAACTAGAGGATTGATACGGATCCTCGCATTTCTTAACATTATCGAGTTTTTCGTTCGAAAAGACAATTCGCAGCATTGTTGAATCCGTTACCGATTTTAAATGTCCAGCCTCGTCGTAATCAAGCGAAAGCTTCCCGATTTTGTCTCTTGATTCAGAATGAAGCGGAAGAAAAACGAAAGGGAAATCTCTCCAATACGACTCCTTATATTGAGCATAAGATTTGAGTTTTCCATGTTCATCATATTCGTGTGTTGTGATAACTGAATTGGGGGAATACCGCCATCCAGGGAAAAAAGTCTCTTCATAAAAAGATGAATCTAGCACACTGTTGCCAGCAGCATCAAATAGTTTTGTCCGAGAATTCACAAACTTATAAAACCATATTTCATCCGAAATTTCCTTCACTAATTTTCCATTCTCGTAATAACGGGTAATTTCCATTTCATAGCGTTTGCTTCCGTATTTGACAACTTCGCGATTTTCCTTAAACTTTCTCTTGTAAAAGGCGACATTCCGTTTTGATTCGTCAAATATCTTCACGCTGTAATCCGCCGTATCGTTTGAAGAATATTCATAGCGATAAAAATGAACACCTATTTTATACAGAACCGGGCGTTGCAAATTATCAAACAACATTTCTTCTGCACCGAGCCCATCACTCACATGCAAAGTACCTTCGGCATAAACTTCTCGCGTATTAAACGTATAACTGAGCATTTTTCCAGAAACGGAATCCAGTTTCATTTTATTTTCGCTAATTACCTCGTCACAGTGTCCGTCACGCCACTTGCAGGCAACACATTCCGTCACCACCCCATTTTTACGCTTTCCCACATACAAGCCAGAGTTTCCCGAAAAGTCCGTCATCAATGTAACAACAGAATCTGCAGATTCCGCTTTAACCTCTGTTGCAACCCGGAAACAACTATCGTCTTTCGAATAATGCGTAAATAAAGTTCCCTCGCCCCACGTCGAACGGAGTTCTCCCTCCAAAGAATCCCTCACGTATCGTTGCGACAATTCGTATTCAGCTTGCTGTCCTGGGATTTCTGGCAATTTAAAGAAGAAATCCGCCGTAGCTCCAACTTCCAAATGCTCTTTCGGATCAAAATTATCCTCTCTCATGTAACGCGGTACTTCTCCGCATGCAAGCCCCTGCGGAAAATGCTTTGAATAAATAAGCATATCCAACGCCTTTTCCGAGCTATGGAAATCTTCGTCAGACAAGAAAAAGCCCGGATCCAAGAAAAGCACACGATAAAGGTGATAGCCGCAAAATCCCACAACAAGTAAAAACGGAATGGCCGAAATTAACAGAATAATTAGGAGCTTTTTCTTTTAGATTTTTCCAAACGTGATTTTTCTTAAAATAGCTTTATCTTACCAATACAAGAAACTCCCCGGATTGCTCTGGGGAGTTTTTTGGATGTGTTATAGGAAACTCTAGAACTTATTGAAGAAATCCCATGTGGCCTGCGGAACCCAAGTTTTATTCTGGCCGGGGTCCTTGTGATCCCAGATGTGGCCTCCGTTCTGTGTGCACCAGCGAACCGGGAAGCGTTCTTCAACAGTAGTGTAATCGTAGCACACGTGCGGACCGTTGCCGCCGTATTCCTGGGCCTTTTCGTTCTTGGCCTTGCCACCTTCGGAGTTCAATTCCAGAATGATATCGCGAGCGGCGCGACCCATAGTCGGAGTGCAAAGGTTGTCTTGCAAGCCGAGCACGCCCATCCAACCGACGCCCTTGTTCTGGCGCTGCGGCAGCCAGATGTTGCGTTCGGCTGTTTCGTAAACGGCCACCGCGCGGAGCACGTCCTGATGGTTCCAGGAAAGACCATTACTGAACATAGAACCATAGCTAAAGCCAGTAGAGAACACGCGGCTGGAGTCAATGCAAAGGTTGCTCTGCAAGTCAGCCAAAAGTTCATCAAAGAGCAGGTAGTCGTCTTGACCCCACGGGGCCTGATTTCCGTTACCTTCCGGTGCAACAAAGATCGTCGTCTTTTCGGTATCAAGAGGTTTGAGTCCGTAGTAGCCTTCCTGCTGCACGCCACCGGCCCATCCGCCCATGCAGTGCATACCGAACACCAGTCGATAAGGTTTCTTGTTGTCGTAATTATCCGGGATATCGATACGGATGGTGCGCTTGCCCTTGCTCCACTGGAAATCGTAGCTACCGGACTTGACGCGGCTCCAAGTTTTGCCACAACCACGAGTAGGCACCGGATCGTTCTTTAAGCCCCAGCCATAAGCATACTGCGGTTCAGCCTTCGGCTTTTTCACCGTAAGCGCAACGTTTGTGTCAAGATTATTCAGCAAAACTGAAAGTGTGTCGAAACCATCGGCAATCACCTTGAGCGTTTCATTTGTAGTTAATCTCTTAAGTGCCGTTTTGTTATTGCCACTATAAGACGAACCGTAATTTCCGCTCGACGTAAAACGGATGCTACGTTGTGCGCTACCGATTTTCACGTTGGCGTAGTAAGCGCCCTGAGCCTTGACGCATGCCTGCAAGTCGAGGCTTCCAGAACCATAAAGGGTTTCGCTCATCAAGCGGTTACCCATCATGTCGAAGATTTGAACCTGTACGGGTTCGCTGGAACGTTGAGAAAACGAAAGCACACCGTTATTGACGCTTATATAGCCCGGAAGCACGCGCCCCATCACAGACATTTCGTCTTCATGGAATTTAAATTCACCTTTGTCATCGGTTTTTGTGGAAAGGCCATTCTTGACCAGTAAAACAGAAGCTCCGCTTACTGCGCTGCCCTGTTCATCACTCACTTTGCCCGTAAGCGTAAAGGCACTAGCCGATACAGCCATTGCGCAAGCGAGAGCCAGAGATTCCCAAACACTCTTTCTCATAAATGCTCCTTTATTGCTATTTATGAAAATAATCTCAAAAGTCGTTCGTATCTCACGCCAAAGTGGGATTGCTTTGGACAAAATATCCAAAAGAGGTTTAAGGTTCTTTACAAGACCGGTGTTTTACAGCCTTTTTTCGCACAGTTTAACAAGGAATAGGGCGGAATATACTATTTTATTACATAAATAACATTTAGTTTGGAGAAAATATGAAAAAGCTTTGGACGCTCTTTGCCGGCACACTCTTGCTCGCATCTGTTTCTTTCGCACAGGACGACTTCGAATCTGAATACGAAGCTCAGGCCGAAGAACAATTCGCCGAACAGCCCTCTGACCAATTCAATGACCAAGCCGAAGATCAAGATGCAGACCAGGCTAGCGAACCTGCCGAAAACGTAGCAGAACAATCTAGCAACGCCGAAGAAGCTGCCCCGAGCCAAGCCGCTGCTCCGCAGTACCAGGCCCAGAACAACATGCAGGCCGAAGAACCGGCCAACACTCAAAACGATGAATACGCTGAAGCTAAGCCCGCCGTCAACAAGACTGGCTTTGGCTTAAGACTCGCATTCGATTACGGCAGAATGTTCGGTTTCAAGGACGACTTGGAAAACGACAGCGACATCAGCGGTACTCCGTCTGGCTTTGGCTTTGAAGGCGGTATCATGGTCCGCGTTCAAATGATTCCCAACCTTTTCTTTGCTCCCGAAATCAACGTGGCCTACATTAGCACGAACCACGAATACATGGAACATGAACGCAAGTACACCACCACGGATTTGGAAATCCCCTTGATGCTGCGCGGCATCATCGCCGATAAGTTCTACGTGACCGGCGGTGCACAAATCAACTTGACCTTAAACAGCAAGTCCGAAATCGATCCTATCGTCAACGTACTTGGCGGCGGCGTGAACATCAAGACCGAAACCACAGAAAAAGTGGAACAGGCAACCTTCGGCCTCGGCATTGTCGCTGGCGCCGGTTTCAACATTGTCGGCGGACTTTTTGTTGACTTGCGTTTCTACATGGGACTCTCCGAACTCTATCCGGACGTAAAGTCTCTCGACGACTACGAAAACGGCGATATTGCCGAAGAAGGCGAATTCTCTCTGATCAACATGTCTGGCGCAAGAATGATGAAGTTCAAGGCAGGCATTAGCTACTGGTTCATGTAATGCAACAAAAGTAGTGGTATGAGAACCCTTTCAGGTCTTACATACAGAGAATGTGCTCCGGTAGTAACTGCCGAAGCCATGCGTTTTCTAGACGGAGACACCAAGAGAAGTCGCGTTTCTACCTCAGGTTTTTCTCCGTTCTGGGATCCTCAAGCAGGAATAGAGCCTACAAACATCAACGAGTTTGAAACCGCCATCGACGCCGGATACGGCCTCATGAAACTGGCCGGGAGAAAGCTTTTCGAAAAAGCACTCTCCATGCTTGGCGAAAACTACGAAAGCAAATCCGTTGCCGTTTTTGTCGGCGGCGGAAACAACGGCGGCGACGGGCTCGTTCTTGCAAAGCTATTGATTGACGCAGGTGTCCCCTGTACCGTCTATTCGCTTGCCAAGGCAGAGACCTTCAAGAACGAAGCTGCCATGGCATACAAGGATTTTTCGGAAAGCGGCGGCAAGCTGATTTACATCAACGACCTCCCTGTTCATGACCCCAAGTTCGCGCTCGCTGTAGACTGCATGCTCGGCAATGGGGGTTCGGGAGAATTGCGCCCGGCTTTTGCACGCGTTGTAATCAACCTGAACGATTGGAACATTCCGATTCTTGCGGCAGACTCCCCCACGGGATTTGATTCTTCTGAACACCGCTGCGGCGAGAACTGCATTCACGCCACCGAAACACTTGTTTTCGGGCTTCCGCGCTTGGACGCCTACACCAACGAAGGCGCTCGCGTTTTCGGCAAGACGACGGTGGAACCGCTCGATTACCCAGACAGCCAAATTGACAAAATCGTTTCGGGCGTTTTTCTTGCGACCGAAAGCATTATTCCGGCATTGCTCCCCGACCGTAATGAATTCGGCGACAAGCGTAGCCAGGGCACAGCTATGGTGATTGCAGGTTCCGGCAATATGACTGGAGCCGCCGCCCTCTGCACGAAAGCCGTATTAAGAAGCGGCGCAGGCTTAGTCACGACCGCAACGCCGAAGGCCTTGCTTCCGGCATTGCAATCCAAGCTCGACGAACCTGTATTCTACGGAATCGGTGATGCTACGACTGACAAGCTTTCGATCATGCACTTGATGCAGTTGCAGGATATCGCCATGCACCAGAACGCTATCGCAATCGGCCCCGGTCTTGGAACCGACACCGAAACGCAAGATGCCGTTCGCATGTTCTTGACCGGATTACAGATTCCCGTGGTTGTCGATGCTGACGCAATCAACGCTTGCGGTTCTGCATTCTTCTGCATGGAAGGCGGTCCTGCAAATGCGATTATCACGCCGCACAAGCGCGAATGGGAACGCAATTTCGGCCCGTTGCCGTCAAACGAATGTTTCTATCCAGAATACTTGCAGCAGTTCGCGACACAGTTCAAGATTACCATTGTGCTGAAGGGCTGCCCCACTTACGTGGCGATTCCCGACGGCCGCGTGTACGTGATTCCGGCCCGCAATTCCGGCCTTGCCAAGGGCGGTGCAGGCGATGTGCTTACCGGCATTATCACTGCACTACTCGCACAAGGCTTGCCCACCGCAGAAGCAGCCGTTCTCGGCGTACTCTTGCATCAGAAAGCCGGCAGACTCACCCGCGAAAAAATGGGAGCATTTGGCATGCTCCCAAGCGACGTGATTGAAATGTTACCACAAGCTTTTGGCTGCTAGGGACATCAAAGCAGTTTAAAACAAATTAAGAAAATACCAACAAAATAATCAAATTATTTTGTTGTAAATTAAGCCTTTACTTTTTGCTCTTTTTTGTTACATTTTCCTTTTTGTTAACGGAAGCCACGTTTTTGCTTTCATTTTTCCAACACAAAAAGGACCATTTAATGACCACAATATGCGTTAGAGTTGACGACGAGCTAAAAAAAGAATTCCAGGAATTTTGCGATTCTGTAGGAATATCACTTTCCGCAGCTATCACTATTTTTCTAAAGTCCGTAACTCGGGAAAACAAACCACCATTTGAAATAAAAGGAGGCGTACCCCAAAAACACGAAAAGTCTTGAGGGGCAGCTCTTTTACTAGCATCTACTTATCACAGACTTTAAAGAAAATCCTAAAAAACAACCATATCTATTCATACAAACATTTGAATGTATAACCTCTCTCCTATTGTTCAAAACCATTTGATCTGGCGCAAATGCAGCACCGTCAATTTTGAAGCTTAAGGGAATTCCATGCTTTTGCCTAAAGCATTTTAGCAGTAGCTTTGCTGCGACAAATTGATCATCCGCCATGGATGCGAAATTATTTTTCTCTCGAAACGATTGTTTTTCATAAAAACATTTTTTTGTCATTTTTGGATTCATTTATACCTCGTATTGGTTAAAAGATTCCCAAAATAATAACCAAATTATTTCTTTTGTCCAAATAATTTGAAATAAAATAATTTTTTCAAAAAATTTTTTGTATGACATTTTCATGCACTTTTCATGCACACTTATTAAATCTTTTTCTACGCAATAAAAAATAATTCGTTTATATGTAATAATTTGTCATTTTTGACAAACTCAAAATCTTAATTTAAATATTGCCCATGCTTTTCCAATCACGGAAAAGTTAAAACAAAATAAATCATAAGGAGATAAATTATGGCAGTTGATTCTACACCAGCCACAACCGTAAAAAACATGCTTAACGGCATTGACTACAGCGCCCTTATTGGCGGCCCGCTTCAGGCTGCAATTTCGGCTCAAGCAATGGCAGCTAAGTCGTCGTGGGAATTCATCCAGCAGGTCGGTCTTACGACAAATCAGCAGGGTGAAACCAGCGCACTCAACGTTACGTTCATGTACCAAAAGGACGGTAGCATGGTCAAGCTCATCGTTCCGATTTTGACCATTGTTCCGATTCCCATGATCGTAATTGACAACATCGACATCGCATTCAAGGCATCTCTCAACGCATCGTCCTCCGAATGTAACGAAACCTCTTCATCCGAATCCCTGGAAGCCGGCGGCGAAGGTTCCGCAAAGGTGGGCTGGGGTCCGTTCAGCTTGGAAGTCAAGGCGAAGGCCAACTATTCGAGCAAAAAGGACTCTAAGGCCACCAAGGATTCCAGGTACTCCGTGGAATACACGCAGGATGTTTCTGTTCATGCAACGCAGGCCGATATGCCGGCAGGTCTTGCCACGATTCTGAACATTCTGTCGAGCTCTGTTGCCCCGAACGTCAGTTCCAACGGAATGGTCGAAGTTGACAAGAATGCGATCGCCCCCACCAAGGACGCTGCAGAAGTCGTTTCCATCGATGTCAAGAATGGCGAGGGTCTCATCGTCCCGGATGCCAAGGTTGAATTAAAGATTGATTACGCTTCCGGCGCAACCAACCAAAACCTCAAGGCATTCTTCGGTCATCTTCAGGAAGAAAAGAAGAGT
>Ga0310696_10009479_pt1 | contig 11265 bp, 5 predicted proteins | sample AusTroGonzalo_MG_4_FD_203885 | JGI IMG/M metagenome (GOLD analysis project Ga0310696, IMG submission 203885) | Bovine rumen microbial communities from tropical cattle in Woodstock, Queensland, Australia - Gonzalo_02 (v2) (version 2) | ecosystem: Host-associated > Mammals > Digestive system >...
ATACCGAACTGCTGTCCCTGAAGCCGGTGGCTGCGGGTTCAAAGCAGGCAACTCTTGACTACGGCAGGCTGCTTCACCGCGTCACGGGCTGCGACCTGCACTGGGACGGAAGGCCGTTCACCCGCGTGGGCGATGTCAAGGACCGTGAAATAATAGTTGCTGCCGCTCCTGCGATAGAGAAGGGGCAGGAAGTCAACCTAAATTTCGACATTCACAACACCGACCGTGCCTGCTGCACCATGCTCTCCGGAGTCATAGCAGACAAGTATGGCGAGGAGGGCTTGCCAGATTCTTCCATCAACATTCATTTCAAAGGTTCTGCAGGTCAGTCCTTCGGGGCTTTCCTTGCCAAAGGCGTGAACATCCGTCTCGAAGGCGAGACCAACGACTATTTCGGAAAAGGTCTGTCCGGCGGAAGGATTGCAATCCTGCCTCCGGCCCGCAGCACTTATGTCGCCGAACAGAACATGATTGCAGGCAACACCGGCCTGTACGGCGCCACATCCGGAGAAATGTATGTCAACGGCTGTGTCGGAGAGCGCTTCGCTGTCCGCAACTCAGGCGCAATAGCCGTGGTCGAGGGTGCAGGAGACCATTGCTGCGAATATATGACAGGCGGCAGGGTAGTGGTGCTCGGTGCGACAGGCCGTAATTTCGCTGCAGGTATGAGCGGCGGTATGGCCTATGTCTGGGACCCTGCCCGCAAGTTCGACTATTTCTGCAACATGGACATGGTTGAACTCAGCCTCATCGAAGAATCCAGCTACCGCAGGGAGCTGCATGAACTAATACGCAAGCACTGGCTCTATTCCGGCTCGAAGCTCGCAAGGCAGATGCTCGACGACTGGGACCGTTATGCAGGCGAATTCATACAGGTCATCCCTATTGAATACAAGAGGGTTTTGCAGGAAGAACAGTTGCGCAAGTTGCAGGATAAGCTTGCCGAAATAAAAGCAGAATGACGTTATGGGAAATCCAAAAGCATTTATGAGTGTGCCTCGCATAGAGGCGGGGTACAGAGCCGTAGAAGACAGAATACGCGATTTCGGCGAGGTGGAGCAGACCCTCAATTCGAGGGACCGCCAGCTCCAGGCTTCCCGCTGCATGGACTGCGGCGTGCCGTTCTGCCATTGGGCGTGCCCTCTGGGCAACAAACAGCCCGAGTGGCAGGACGCCCTCTACAACGGCGAATGGGAGAAGGCCTACAAGATACTCACCCTTACCAATGACTTCCCGGAGTTTACGGGGCGTATCTGCCCGGCTCTTTGCGAGAAGAGCTGCGTGCTGAACCTTACTCTCGGCGAGCCCGTGACATGCAGGGAGAATGAATGTTCCATCATAGAGCGGGCCTTCCTCGAAGGCTATGTACCCGTCAACAAGTATGAGCGCAACGGCATGAAGGTGGCGGTCATCGGTGCCGGACCTTCAGGCCTTTCAGTAGCCTGCCGCCTGAATGCGATGGGCTATGAAGTGACTGTCTATGACAAGAACGAAGCCGCCGGCGGCCTGCTGCGTTACGGCATTCCCAATTTCAAGCTCAACAAGTCGGTGATTGACCGGCGTATTAAGGTCATGGAGGCCGAAGGCGTCAAGTTCCTCTACGGTCAGACCATAGAGGAAGACAAGCTCCCCGGAGGTTACGACGCCTATGCAATCTGCACAGGTACGCCTGTTGCCAGGGACTTGAAAATCGAGGGTCGCGAACTTGACGGAGTCTATTTCGCCCTGCAGCTGCTCGGACAGCAGAACCGGGTTCTTGCAGGCTGTCAGTTCAGCGAAGAGGAGCGCATAAGCGCCAAGGGCAAGAAGGTCCTGGTAATCGGCGGCGGCGACACCGGTTCGGACTGCATAGGAACCGTCATCCGTCAGGGGGCTGTCAGCGTATGCCAGATAGAGATTATGCCGGAACCCCCGGAGGGCTTCAATCCTGCCACTCCCTGGCCGATGTGGCCAAATATCAAGCGCACGAGCTCGTCCCACCACGAAGGTTGCACGAGACGCTGGCTGCTCAATTCCAACAAGTTCATCGGAAAGGACGGAAAGCTCACTGCAGTTGAGGTCGAGGGCGTGATATGGGAACCGGATCCGAAGGGAGGACGCCCCATCATGAAGCTCGACGGGAACAAGGAGATAATAGAATGTGATATGGCACTGCTTGCCATGGGCTTCCTCAAGCCTGAGCACAAGCCTATGCCCGACAACGTCTTCCTGGCAGGAGATGCGGCCAGCGGGGCAAGCCTTGTGGTAAGAGCCCTCGCTTCCGGCCGCAAGACAGCGCAGGAAATTGACAAATACCTGAAAAACAGAAAGTAATGTGCGGAATAACAGGAATATTCAACATCAAGGAACAAAGCCCCGCTCTTAGGGAAAAGGTTTTGGACATGTCCCGCAAACTGCGGCACAGAGGGCCGGACTGGAGCGGAATATACTGCGGCGGCAGCTGCATACTTGCTCACGAGAGGCTGTCCATAGTCGACCCTCAGTCCGGCCGTCAGCCTCTGTTCTCGCCGGACGGCAGGCAGGTGCTCGCCGTGAACGGAGAAATCTACAACCATCAGGCTATCCGGGAACAGATGAAGGGGAAATATGAGTTCCAGACCGGCTCGGACTGCGAAGTCATCCTTGCCCTCTACCGCAGCAAAGGCATAGATTTTCTCGAAGATATCAGCGGCATCTTTGCTTTCGCCCTCTACGACGAAGAGAATGACAGCTTCCTTATCGCACGCGACCCCATCGGGGTCGTGCCTTTGTATATCGGTTCGGACTCAGAAGGCAGAATCTATGTGGCCAGTGAGCTCAAGGCCCTGGAAGGGCAGTGCGACAGCTACCGTCCCTTCCCTCCCGGACATTACTATTACAGCAAGGAAAAGGTTCTCAAACGCTGGTACAGCCGCGACTGGATGGAATATGAGGCGGTGAAAAACAACCCCGTGGACATCGACACCCTGCGCGTGGCTCTTCTGTCGGCAGTAAAGCGGCAGATGATGAGCGACGTGCCTTACGGCGTGCTGCTCTCCGGCGGGCTGGACAGCTCCATCATCTCTGCGATAGCAAAGAAATATTCGCAGAAGCGAATTGAAACCGGCGACAGCAAGGACGCCTGGTGGCCCCAGCTGCACTCCTTCGCTGTCGGACTCAAGGGCGCACCCGACCTTGAAAAGGCGCGGGAAGTCGCCGAGCATATCGGCACAGTGCACCATGAGATAAATTATACGGTCCAGGAAGGTCTGGACGCCCTGAGGGATGTCATCTACCATATCGAGACATACGACATCACCACCGTCCGCGCCAGTACCCCCATGTACCTGCTTGCAAGGGTAATCAAGAGCATGGGCATCAAGATGGTGCTCAGCGGGGAGGGTGCCGACGAGGTGTTCGGAGGCTATCTCTATTTCCACAAGGCTCCCGATGCAAAGGCGTTCCATGAAGAGACCGTCCGCAAGATTGACAAACTTCACCTCTATGACTGCCTCAGAGCCAACAAGTCGCTCAGCGCCTGGGGAGTGGAGGGCAGGGTTCCCTTCCTCGACAAGGAATTCCTCGATGTGGCCATGCGGCTCAACCCGGAGGCCAAGATGTGTCCCGGCGGCGAGATAGAAAAGCGCATTCTGAGGGAGGCTTTCGCCGACATGTTGCCGGACAGCATAACCTGGAGACAGAAAGAACAGTTCTCCGACGGAGTTGGTTATTCATGGATTGACAGCCTTAAGGCTCTCGTGGAAACTCAGGTCTCGGACAGCGAGATGGCCGCGGCGGCTGAGCGCTTCCCCGTCAATCCGCCCCGCAACAAGGAAGAATACTATTACAGGAGCATATTTGAAGAGCATTTCCCGAGCGATTCTGCGGCCAAATCGGTGCCCAGCGTTCCGAGCGTAGCCTGTTCTACGGCCGAAGCCCTCAGGTGGGACGCAGCCTTCGCAGGAATGAACGACCCCAGCGGCCGTGCCGTCGGAGTCCATAAATTTGCGTATTGATATGGTGGTCGGCGAAGACATATCCCTGCACGAAGAATGCGGCGTATTCGGCATCTACGGGTCGCCTGATGCCGCAGGAATGGCGTATTACGGCCTGCATTCCATGCAGCACCGCGGCCAGGAGGGGTGCGGGATAGTCACTGTAGATGAAACGGGCAAGCTCGCCTGCACCAAAGGGGAAGGCCTCGTGCACGAAGTGTTCGACGAAGGCAAGATCTCCCGGCTCAAGGGCGAAATGGCCATAGGCCATGTGAGATATGCCACCACCGGAGGCGGCGGACTCGAGAATGTCCAGCCCTTCCTGTTCCGTCACGGGACCGGCGATTTCGCTCTGGCCCACAACGGCAACCTTGTGAACTACCAGCAGTTGCGCACAGCGCTCGAAAGCAGCGGCAGCCTGTTCCAAACGTCGTCGGACAGTGAGATACTGGCTCATCTTATCAAAAAGACTCCCTCGGAACACAAGCGGCCGCGCATATACAACCTTGTAGAGGCGCTCAAGCAGATAGAGGGTGCATTCGCATTTCTCGTGATGACTTCCAACAGGATTTACGCCTGCCGTGACAGCAACGGCCTCAGGCCGCTTTCCATAGGCATCCTTTGCAACGGCAGCTATGTCGTGGCCAGCGAAACCTGCGCCTTCGACGTGATAGGCGCAAATTTCCTGAGGGACGTCGAGCCCGGCGAGATAGTGACCATAGACCGCCACGGCCTGCGCAGCACTTTCTTCTCGACAAACTGCCGTCACGCGATGTGCGCAATGGAATATGTCTATTTCTCGAGGCCGGACAGCGACATCGAAGGCTGCAATGTACATTCTTACCGCAAGGAGTCGGGACGGATTCTGTACAGTGAGGCTCCGGCAGATGCAGACATAGTCGTCGGAGTGCCGGACAGCAGTCTGAGTGCCGCGATGGGCTACGCCGAAGCAGGCGGTCTTCCCTATGAGATGGGGCTCATCAAGAGCAAATATGTCGGCCGCACCTTCATCGAACCTTCCCAGAACCTGCGAGACAAGGGTGTGAGGATGAAACTTTCGGCAGTGAAGAGCGTGGTGAAGAACAAGAGGGTGGTCCTGATAGACGACTCGATAGTGCGTGGAACCACTTCGAGGCGGATTGTCAGGATGCTTCGCGAGGCCGGAGCCAGCGAAGTTCACTTGCGTATCGCCAGTGCACCGCTGCGCAACCCATGTTTTTACGGAGTTGATATTCAAAGCAAGGAAGAGCTGATAAGCGCCCGCAAGTCGGTAAGGGAGGTGGAGAAAATGATAGGGGCGGATTCGCTGGCCTTTCTCTCGGAGAAGGGAATGATGGCGGCGGGCCGTTTCAAAGACATGTGTCTCGCTTGTTTTAATGGGAAATATCCTACACCTTTACATGCTAAAACCAAATAAACGAAGCGTATGTGCGGAATAATAGGATATACAGGTTACAGGCAAGCCTTCCCGATACTGATAGAAGGGCTGAAAAAGCTGGAATACAGGGGCTATGACAGTGCCGGAGTTTGCCTCCTCAAGCACGGTGCCTCTTACGGCCACCCCGGTGCACTCGAAGTGATAAAAACGGAAGGAAGGGTGGCCCGCCTCGAAGAGCTCGCGGCAGACAAGGATACGTCCGGGACATGCGGCATAGCCCATACCCGCTGGGCGACTCACGGCGACCCGTGTACCGAAAATGCACATCCGCACGTGTCAATGAGCGGCAGCCTTGCCATCGTACATAACGGAATAATTGAAAACTACCAAGTGATCAAGGAGCAGCTGCTCGAGCGCGGTTATGTTTTCAGGAGCGAGACCGACACGGAGGTGCTGGTCCAGCTCATCGACTATTACTACAAATCCAACGGCCATGTGCTGACAGATGCGGTCCGGCGTGCCATCGGACGCTGTCACGGAGCTTATGCCATAGCCGTGACCGAGCGCGAAGACCCGGAGCATATAGTAGTGGCCCGCAAGGCCAGCCCGCTGGTAATCGGTATCGGTGCGGACAACGGCGAGTTTTTCATCGCCAGCGACGCCACCCCGATGATAGAATACACAAGGCAGGTCGTGTATCTTGACGATGACCAGATTGCAGATGTCCGTCCCGGACAGGGAATCTCCCTGACCACCCTTGTGGGCAGTGAGGCCCAAGTCAATGTGAAGGAGGCCGACATGGATATCTCCAAGCTCAGCAAGGGCGGCTTTCCGCATTTCATGCTCAAGGAGATATTCGAACAGCCGGACTGTCTTAGGGACTGCATGAGAGGCCGTGTCATTCTGGGGGAGAAGGAAGAGGACAACCGCATAGTCCTCTCAGCTCTCCGGGATTACCACGACAGGCTTGCGGGCGCTAAGAATATTATCATAGTGGCTTGCGGCACCAGCTGGCATGCAGGTCTGATCGGCAAGCAGCTGATAGAGCAGTTGTGCCGCCGCCGCGTCGAGGTGGAATATGCTTCAGAATTCCGCTACCGCGACCCTGTCATAGAGGCTGGCGATGTGGTAATCGCCATCAGCCAGAGCGGAGAGACGGCCGATACCCTCGCAGCGATAGAACTGGCCAAAAAGGCGGGCGCTCTGGTGTTCGGCATAGTGAATGCCGTGGGCAGCAGCATCGCCCGGGAGTCCGACACAGGCATCTATATTCACGTCGGCCCTGAGCTCGGAGTGGCATCTACCAAGGCATTCACAGGGCAGGTTTGCGTGCTTGTGATGCTTGCGCTGGCGCTCGGCCTGGAACTCGGCACCATCGACAGGAAAGAATACTGCAGTATGATTGCCGAGCTGGCGGCCATACCCGACAAGATGAAAAAAACGCTCGGGGCAAACGACCGCATCAAGGACCTTGCGAAAATTTATACCTACGCCAGCAACTTTCTCTATCTTGGCCGCGGCTTCAACTATCCCGTGGCTCTGGAGGGCGCACTCAAGCTCAAGGAAATAAGCTACATCCACGCCGAAGGCTATCCTGCGGCCGAGATGAAGCACGGGCCGATAGCCCTTGTTGACGCCAATATGCCGATAGTTTTCCTGGCAACGCACCACCAGCTCTATCAGAAGATAATCAGCAATATGAGGGAAGTCCTGGCCCGCAACGGACGCATACTGGCGATAGTGACCGAAGGGGATGAGGAGGTGAAAGGGATAGCCCGAGACATTATCGAAGTGCCTCCTACGCTGGCTTCTCTGTCCCCCCTGCTCAGTGTCCTGCCGCTTCAGATGCTGGCCTATCACATAGCTGTGCTGAAGGGGCTTGACGTGGACATGCCCCGAAATCTGGCGAAAAGTGTTACAGTGGAATAAATGAAATATACGGATTATAAACCTTGCAGTTTGGAACTGGCCAACGGAATGGTTTTCCCCGGCTATGCTTTCGGTGCCATGAAGGCGGCTGACGGCGAGACTGTCTTCTCCACCGCCATGGTCGGATACCCGGAGACTTTGACCGACCCGTCCTTCGAGGGGCAGCTGCTTTGCGTGACGTATCCTCTCATCGGCAATTACGGAGTTCCGGCCGCCCATGTTGACTCTGACGGGCTTCAGGCCACTTTTGAATCGGAGAAAATACACGTCCGCGCTCTTATCATTTCTGACCTGTCGTTCGACTACAGCCACTGGAGCGCGGCGATGAGCCTTGACGAATGGCTCAAGGAGCAGGGAATCCCCGGTATCTGGGGCGTTGACACCCGCCGTCTCACCCAGGTTCTCCGCGAGAGCGGCTCGATGCCAGGGCAGCTGGTGCAGGAGGGCGGGAGTCCGGTGGCAGAGATTGATGACCCGAATGCCGGCAATCTTGTTGCTGCAGTATCCTGCAAGGAAGTTCTCCGCTATCACCCGGGTGCCGGAAAGAAGGTGGTGCTGGTGGATTGCGGAGTAAAGCACAATATCATCCGCTGTCTGCTCAAGACAGGCGTTGAGGTTATCAGAGTCCCCTGGGACTACGATTTCAATGCTGACGCGGCTATTAAAGACTACGACGGCCTGTTCATCTCGAACGGCCCTGGCAACCCGGAGCTCTGCGGCATTACGGTGGAGCACATCAGGGAAACCATGAACCTTGGCAAGCCGGTCTTCGGCATCTGTCTGGGCAACCAACTGCTCGCAAAGGCTGCCGGGGCGAAGACCTACAAGCTCCACTACGGGCACCGGGGTCACAACCAGCCTGTAAAGATGGTTGCGAGCGACCACTGCTTCATAACTTCCCAGAATCATGGGTATGCAGTGGATGAAAAGACTCTGCCCGAGGACTGGGAGCCTTTCTTCGTCAACCTTAATGACGGGACCAACGAAGGAATAATGCACCGCAGCAAGCCTTTCTTCTCAGTGCAGTTCCATCCCGAAGCCTCCAGCGGGCCGCTGGATACCATGTATCTGTTCAACCGTTTCGTGTCGATGCTATGAAGAAGTTCAACAAAGTGCTTTTGCTCGGCTCCGGAGCTCTGAAGATAGGACAGGCCGGAGAATTCGACTACAGCGGCAGCCAGGCCCTCAAGGCTCTGTCTGAAGAGGGTATTTCGACAGTGCTCATCAATCCCAACATCGCAACCGTTCAGACCTCTGAGGGAGTGGCGGACAGTGTATATCTGCTGCCTGTGACTCCTTTCTTCGTCGAAAAAGTGATAGAGAAGGAGCGGCCCGACGGCATCATGCTGACCTTCGGCGGCCAGACGGCCCTGAACTGCGGAGTGGAGCTCGACCGCAGAGGAATATTGGAAAAATACGGCGTAAGCGTGCTCGGCACTCCGGTTCAGGCCATAATCGATACCGAAGACAGGGATGCCTTCGCCCGCAGGATGGAAGAAATCGGGGTGAGCATCATCCGTTCCCATGCGGTTGACAGTGTGAAGCAGGCCCGCGAAGCGGCGCGGGAGATAGGCTATCCTGTAATCCTGCGTTCTGCCTATGCCCTCGGCGGCTTGGGTAGCGGTTTTTGCAACGACGAGGCTGAGCTTGACGTCCAGGCGGGCAAAGCTTTCGCCTATTCACCACAGGTGCTGGTCGAGAAATCGCTCAAGGGCTGGAAGGAGGTGGAGTACGAGGTGGTACGTGACCGTTATGACAATTGCATCACGGTCTGCAACATGGAGAATTTCGACCCTCTGGGCATACATACGGGCGAGAGCATAGTGGTGGCTCCCTGCCAGACTCTGAACAACCATGACATCAACCTGCTGCGCGACAAGGCCATCATGATAGTCCGTCACCTCGGCATCATCGGGGAATGCAACGTGCAGTACGGCTATGACCCTGACAGCGACGATTACCGCGTGATAGAGGTCAATGCAAGGCTTAGCCGCTCTTCGGCCCTTGCTTCAAAGGCCACCGGCTATCCGCTGGCGTTCATTGCCGCCAAGCTCGGGCTCGGCTACGGCCTTTTCGAACTGACCAACGCCGTGACCAAATGCACTCCGGCTTTCTTCGAACCTGCTCTGGACTATGTGGTTTGCAAGATTCCCCGCTGGGACCTGCGCAAGTTCCACGGAGTGTCGCGCAAAATCGGCTCCAGCATGAAGAGTGTGGGTGAGGTGATGGCCATCGGCCGCAACTTCGAGGAGTCGCTGCAGAAAGGCCTGAGGATGATTGGACAGGGGGCGCACGGTTTCGTGATGAACCATGCGGCCTGCCCCGAAGATCTGGATGCGGCCCTGAGTGAGCCTGACGATACGAGGATATTTGCCATCGCCGAGGCTCTTGAGTCCGGGTACAGCATAGAAAGGATACACGAGCTGACAAAGATTGACGCCTGGTTCCTGCACAAGTTGCGCAACATCGTTGAAACCTATGTCGAGGTCAAGAAGTACGATGCATGCGGCAAGCTTCCGGACCGGCTGCTGGTTCAGGCCAAGCGGCAGGGTTTTTCGGACCACCAGATTGCCCGAGCCCTGTATAAGGACAGCCTTGACGCCGAAGCCGGACAGGATGAGGTGAGAGCATGGAGGAAGGCTCGGGGGATAGTGCCCTGCGTGAAGCAGATAGACACCCTTGCAGCGGAATTCCCGGCCCTTACGAACTATCTGTATCTCACCTACAACGGCAGTCATGACGACATCGAATATGAGCGGGACGGCCGCTCGGTGATAGTGCTCGGCTCGGGCGCATACCGCATAGGCTCTTCAGTCGAGTTCGACTGGTGCTCCGTGACTGCGTTGCAGACCATCCGCGATGCAGGCTGGAGGGGTGTGATGATCAATTACAACCCTGAGACAGTATCGACAGACTATGATATCTGCGACAGGCTCTATTTCGAAGAGCTTACGCTTGAGAGGGTGCTGGACATCTGCGATCTGGAGGCTCCTCACGGCACTGTGGTGTCGGTGGGAGGGCAGATTCCGAACAATCTGGCCGTTCGTTTGGACAGGCACAGCGTTCCCATACTCGGCACTGCGGCCTGCGACATAGACAGGGCTGAGGACCGGCATAAATTCTCCTCTATTGTGGATTCCCTCGGCATCGACCAGCCCGAGTGGATGGAGCTGACCAGCCGTAAAGAGCTGGACAGGTTCATAGAGCGCGTCGGATTCCCTGTGCTGATAAGGCCTTCATACGTTTTGAGCGGTGCCGCGATGCATGTCTGCTATGACGCCACCGAGATGGACAGCTATCTTTCCATGGCTGTCGAGGTCTCTCGGCAGCACCCCGTGGTGGTGAGCGAATTCATGCAGCGTTGCAAGGAAATCGAGTTCGATGCTGTGGCTGACGGCGGCAAGGTGCTGGCATACGCCATATCTGAGCACGTGGAATTCGCCGGAGTGCATTCGGGGGATGCCACGATAGTTTTCCCTGCCCAGAAGATATATCTGGCCACGATGAAGCGGCTCAAGAACATAGCCGGAAAGATTGCGGAGGCCCTGCACATCACCGGCCCCTTCAATATCCAGTTCCTTGCAAAGGAGAATTTCGTGAAGGTGATAGAGTGCAACCTCAGGGCGTCACGCAGTTTCCCCTTCGTCTCGAAGGTTTCCAAGGTCAATATGATAGAACTCGCAACCCAGGCCATGCTCGGGGAGCACCCGAAGCCTGTCCACAAGGATGACTTCGATTTCGACTATGTCGGTGTGAAAGCTTCGCAGTTCTCGTTCGCCAGGCTGCTCAGGGCCGACCCGGTGCTGGGCGTGGACATGGCTTCGACAGGGGAGGCGGGCTGCATGGGCGACGATTTCAACGACGCCCTGCTCAAGGCAATGGAATCAGTGGGCTATCCTGTCCCTACCGATGCGGTTCTGATCTCGTCCGGCGACGCATTGCAGAAGGCTGACCTGCTGGATGCCTGCCGCCAACTGGTTGCGAACGGATATAAGATTTATGCCA
>Ga0310696_10009481_pt1 | contig 11265 bp, 5 predicted proteins | sample AusTroGonzalo_MG_4_FD_203885 | JGI IMG/M metagenome (GOLD analysis project Ga0310696, IMG submission 203885) | Bovine rumen microbial communities from tropical cattle in Woodstock, Queensland, Australia - Gonzalo_02 (v2) (version 2) | ecosystem: Host-associated > Mammals > Digestive system >...
GTCGTTAGGCAATACCAGTTTGGCAATGGTCTGATCAATGTTGGCTGCATAGCCAGAAACTGCTATCCAACGGGTGGCATTGTTGCCACCAGTCTCGCGGATGGCATTCACTGCATATTGGTTCCAGGCGTTCAGCAGAGCATTCTCAGCGTCTGAGCCTGCCCCCCAGTTGTCACCGGCATGAATCTCGTTAAAGCACTCGAAAATGAGTTGGTCGCCATAATTGGCAAAACGCGTGGCTACCTGCTTCCACAGGTCAGCGATGATGGTAGAGTCTTTCTTGGCAATCTCAGCATCGCCTGCAGCATTGCCAAGATCGGTCTCGAAACTGTCGTGGTGGGTATTCAGGATGACATTCAGACCGACTCCAATAGCCAGATCCACTGCACTAGCCACCTCGTCGAGGTAAGCAGCGCTGATGACGTTGCTGTCGTCCATGTGGTTGGTCCATGTCACTGGCATACGTACGGTCTTGGCACCGGCAGCAACCAGTTTCTGGAAAGGCGCTGCGGTCACTTGGGCAACACCGTCCCAGTAACCCCATTGTGTATTAGAGGTGTCAAAGTGGTTGCCGAAGTTCCAGCCCCAGCCTAGTTTCTGAGTGATGGCTGTTGCGTCATTGCTGCCCAGTTCCTTGACTGTCCAGGTATAATCGATGGACTGGTCATAAGTTTTGCTCTGAGGACCTACAATTACACCGGCAGGGATATGAAGCACTTGTGTCTTATTGAAGTCAACATCGGCCGTGATGGTCAGTGTGTTGCTGATACCTACGACCAGTGCACTCTTCACAGGTTTGCCGTTGAGGGTTATTTGGCTGGTATTTTTCGTGGCAAAGCCAATGTTCTTATCAAATGTAACTGTGATGGTTGCCTCTCCAAAAAGCAGGGGATTGTCTGTAGAAGGAGCCGCACCTACGAGAGTGGGAGCATCAACCTCAACGATGTCAATCTGGGCATCTGTGTCCTGACAGCCTGTGGCGATTAACGCCACGGCTGCAAGAGACAATGTTTTGAAAATATTCTTCAGTATCATAATCAATATCGTATTTTGTTTATTCAATTGTTACTTTAGTACAAATCACGTTGTCACCGTTGAGCAAGAATGCGCCACCCCAACCTCCTGAGGTCGTGAAATGCTCATACATATAGTCGGTCACTGTGAATTCAAGAGCCCCATTATGCTCGGCCAGATTCCAGTTGTCTGAATTAAAGTCGCAACCGGGGAATGCTGTGTTAGGACTCCAATGACCGTCAACAATCTGACAATTCCATGAAGCGCTTGTAGCAGTTAGGTAAACTCTGATGATTGAGCCAACCTTCATGCCTGCTGCAATAAGTTCTGCACCACCGTCGCTGAGCATGTATGGCTGGTTGCCCCAATCATCAGCAACAGCCTCACCTTCCCAAAGAACGGTTTCCAGACTATTGTAATGGGTAGTGGTGATTCTGTCAACGACAACGTTGTCGCCATTGAGCACGAAGACACCTCCCCACCACTGTTGAGTGAATGCAGCGTCAAGCATTTCCTGAGTGACGACAATACTGAAGTAGCCCTTGTTGGCATCGAGGTCATACTCAGTGAACTTGCCACCTTCCGTATCATTGCCAATGCTGCAAATGCTTGCGTAGGTGGGTCCCCAGTGACCCTCAACGAACTGAATCTTCCACGCTGCTTCCAGAGGAACGATGTGGAAACTGATAATGTCACCTGCTACGACACCGGCATCTTTTAGTTCCTGACCAGCATCAGAAAGAACATATGGTTGGTCTTTCCAGTCATCTGCTACAGCCTGACCAGTCCATAGGACGGTAGTCACCTCCGTGTTGGGGATGAAGTCGATGGTGTAGGTAATTTCACCATTCGAGGAGATCAGACGAACCTTAGAGCCCTTCTTGGCTGTAATGGGGATACCGATAATCAACTGACCGTTATTTGTCACCACGTACTGGCATTTCTCCCCGTTGATTTCTACTCCTGTCAGTTTGTCACCATTGGCAACAGGCAATACAAATGAATCGCCAGCCTTCAGTTCTGCATCTTCTGCTGGCATTTCTGTAAAGTAACAGAATACAGCCTCCTCGACATTGAGTGAGGGCACGTCGGCAACGGTAGTGCCGTTTGCCAGTGTCAATGTAGGACTGCCTGAGGTGGCATTCATCGGAACAGTGAGAGTGATGGTACTAGTTGTACCTTCAACATCTACTACATCTGATTCTCCGAATTGAACTTTCTTCACCAGATCCAGATTTGTACCTTTAATCTTTAGAGTACCACCTGCACTGACGGTTGTTTTGTCATAGCCTGTCACAGCGGGTTTCACCAGTGCAATTGCTACTTCGACGGTCTCTCCATTAGCCATAGAGAGGAACATTCCTTCCAAAGCAGCCTCAGGAACAGTAACGACAACTTTGTCGGCAGTAACTTGAATGTCAGTGACTGCATCGTTGACGTTCGAGAAGATGATACTTGTCACGAGGTCCATATCCTGACCTGTGATGGTCAGTGCCTTGCCAGCCTTGACTGGGTTCGGAGTTGCAACGCAGTTCGTAGGCTTCACTGTGGTCAGTGTTCCTACGGGAACCTCAACGCCCGACTTGCAGACAAGTAAAATTTCGCCATCAGGTGCATTTGCCGGCAATGTAAACACAAGACTTGTTCCATCCTCAGCCATGGCCATGTCAGTTACACTTACGCCACCGATGGTCACATCTGCTACAACGTTAAAGTATGTTCCTGTGATAGTGATTTTCTCACCAGCCTTGGCAGTGATATTGCCTTGAGCATCAACTTCATTGCGACCGTTGATCTTACTGATGGCAGGAACACCAATCTCGATGGCCGTCTCGCTCTGGATAATCTGATATTCCACTTTCGACTTGTCGATTGTTGTCAGGTCGGCTGTGTAGAACTCCAATTTACCCGTCTTGGCTTCTTCTGGAACCTTGACTTCAATGAAATATCTGTCGTGTGAGATAAAATCATTCTCACCGATGATGACATTGTCGGCAAAGGCCATTGAATAGATCAAGTTCAGGTAATCACCCTCGATTTTGATAACATCGCCAGGCATGGCTGCTGTGGGGAAACTAGTGATTTCGATACCCTCAATATAGTTCAAATCTGTCTTGGTGACGATACGCTGATCGGTCTTAGTAACCAATGTTACCAATCCTGGAACAGGACCATCCTTCGGAACGGTCACGCGGATCTCACTGGGAGTACCTGCTTGGATAACCTCAATATTGGTGATAGAAATGTTTTCAGGGAGAATCACCTCACGAATCTGGTCAAGGTTGCTTCCTAAGAAACGTAACTGACCACCACGCATTACAGGTGAAGGACCATATACGTTCAACGACACACCCCCCTTATATTGCTGAGTGTCTAAGTCGTCACTGCTGCACGCTGTCAGGGATAGCCCGACAAGGGCTACCGCTAACAGGGTGAATACATTATATATCTTTTTCATATCTATATGCTTTTAGTTGTTATTTGTTAGGAACGGCACGGATGTTGTCAATCTTAATGACAGGATTACCGTCAGTACCCGTGATACCACCACTGACCACAAAGATGGTAAGGCTTGTGAAATCACTTGCATTCAGACTTCCTGTGGAGGCACCACCACTGAACCCGTATTTAAAATCGCTGATAGGTATGGTTACGGTAACCCACTCATCACCAGTATCGTAAGAACCTGTTGATTCCCATGGACGGTAAATGCCACGAGGCAGTTCGTCGTTATTGAAATAGGTGTTGTTACAACCTGCAAGAGTGTTGCCGTCAATATCCTTTACACCGGCATTGCCTTGAGAAATTTTATCAACACCACCTACAATAATCTGCATGGCACCGGAGGTCCAGGGATTAGCCTTAGGAATCAGCATCTCAAACTTATAAGACATATTGCTGTAGTCACTGAAGTCTGCCAGACTGGTCAGACGGACACCATTACCGCTATATGTCTCAGGGTCTGCCCAGTTGCCAGGCCAATACTCGAACGAGAAATTACCATCGTTCCAACTACCATCGGCATCCAGGGTGACGGAAGGATCACCTAAACGTAGGAAGTTGCCAGAGAGAGCCGTCTCGTCGGTCTCAATGACCATGTTGTGCCAACCATGATTACCCAATACCTCACCAGTGACAGCATTAGGCGTGTCGAAATCGAACAGGATACCACGAGAGTCGAGGTATCGGAAACTTGACTTGCTGGTACCATAAATAGACTTAACGGTTATCTGTCCTTCTGTAGTACATTCAGGAACAATGATAGAAATGGCACTACGTGAGTCGTTAATGCTCTTGATCTCTGCTTTGTGACCATCTGGGAAGATAACTTCCAAGGGGATGTTAGGATCGTCGATGAAGTAACTACCGTAGATGGTGGCTACAGAACCAGGTGTAGCATATTCACATGACATCTGAGAAACGTTAGGAGCGGGGATGACAATGTGGAAATCATAAGTCAATGTGTCGTGACTGGAGGTAATCATGTAAATCTTATCAGTAACGACATCTGGAATAGCACTTGGAATCTGAACAATCAGTGTGTTGTCAGTGATGAAACTGGTATTCAAGATTGCCTTTTTATCGTTGAAGTACATCTGCTGAATGCTGGTCAGGTTTGAACCAACAATGCAAATGTTAGCCTGTGGGTAGGCTTGAACAAGCAGTGAATCACTTGCACTTGCACTGGCGGGACGAATATAGTTGATAGTGGGTTTGCCACCAGTCAGTTCAAATTCGTCGGGCTGGTCTTTACACGACTGCAGCGAGAAGGTTGAGGCTAATGCTAAACCTGTCAGTAGCAGACTGCTAAATATACTATTGTATTTCATTTTCGAATTGCTTTAAAGGGTTTAGAATGTGATTCCGCTTAAGTCATAGTCTTCTGGAGTTTCCATCAACAGCGGGTTGTAGGAAATATCTGCAGAAGGCAGAGGAATGGTAAAACTACGATCTGTAACATTAGGAGCAGCAATGGTATTATTGTACAAATGCTTAGAAGGATCCACGGTGAATGCACCGCTTTCATAATAGGTCTTGTAGAGATCGTTCAGAGCGTAATACTCATTGCGACGCTGACCCTTGATCTCGTTGATGGCTCCCTGAGGATCATAGTAGTAGCGACGGACATAGTCGTACCAACGGTCACCCTCACAAGCGAGTTCCAAACGACGCTCCTTCCAAATATCCTCCCATGTGAGTGAAGTAGGCATCTCATAACCTTTCACAGAACGGTGACGTACCTGATAGAAGATGTCGAGAATCTTAGGATCAGTCGTAGATGTATTATTACCCATAGCAGCCTCACAGTAGATTAGGTAGACGTCAGCCAGACGCAGCAGATGAGTCCAAAGAGCGTAGGCCATACGTCCTGCAGGACTGCCGTAGAAACGGGTGTGGTCAGCATTGTTGCCGTATAGGTGCTTGACCTCACAGGCACCTGTGGGGCTTTCCCACTGGCCAGGACCAGGAGCACCATTGTCTGTATAACCGCCGTAGCAATACTTCACCATCTCGAAACCGCCACAATCTGCCCAGAAGTAATCATAGTGGTCGCCTGCCATCATGAGGGTTGCTTTACGACGGTCGTCTACATTTTGGCGAGTAAGACTCAGGGCATTTTCATTGAAAGCATCTTGCAAATCGACAGAGGGACCACCCCAGCCACCCCAACAGTCGCCATTTTCATCGAAACCTTCGATGGCAAGGTCGCTTTGGAAAGAGTTTTGGCAAGTCCAATGAGCACCCATGGTCCAAGCCCATGAAATCAATGCTTCGTCACAGACATTGTTCTCGCCACGGAAGATGTCGGGATAACTCTCCATCAACATACGTCCACTGTTCTCAATGACATCGAGGGCCAACTCTGCTGCCTTGGCCAGATCGGCACTATTACGTTGGTGAGCAGTACAAGTGATGTAACTATAAGTACCAGGGTTGTAGGTGGTATTACTCTCACTGAAACCTGCCTTTGTCAAGTAAACCTTGGCTAACAGAGCCTTGGCTGCGTATTTGTCGATACGACCAGTCTTAGTGGGATCCTTCTCAGGCAGCAACTCGATTGCTTTCTCCAACAAGATAATGATGTAGTCGTAGACATTGCTAATCTTGGCCTTGTGTAACCCTGTTGACTGCTGAGCATTGATAACCGCAGCAGGATCATGAATAATAGGCACTGCACCAAATGAACGTACCATATAGAAATATGCCATGGCCTTCCATGTCAGGCATTCACCCATGGTAGCATTCTTGACAGTTTCAGATGCACCTGCCGTAGCATTCTTAATATTTGTATAAACGGTAGAGGCGTGGGTGTTGACAGACCAAAGTGAGGCACTCATGTTAGCCAAGTCCTGATCAGAACCATCGAGTGTGAATGTCAGATAGGGTGAACTGCCCCAGTAGTAGTTTCCTGCCATGACCTCACCGACTTTAAAGAAGCCGCGCATAAAATCGTACCAAGGTGAGTTGTACAGATAGTTGACACCTGCACGACACTGCGCATCGTTACTGTAATAGTTAGAGGTGTCATAGCCGTCCTCTGTGGGTCTGTCCAGATAGTCATCACATGATGACAGTGCCAGTCCCATGAAGGCAATACATGCTATTGATTTGAAATTATATAGTTTCATAATGATACCTTAATTATATATATTAGAATGATATGTTAAGACCAAATGAGTAAACAGTAGGTGATGGGTAACGTCCGTTGTCGAGACCGTATACGTAGCCATTGGTATCGGCGGTAGATGCACCGACTTCAGGATCATATCCATCATAGCCTGTGATAGTGAATAGGTTCTGTATGTTGCAATATACACGTAAATTGTCTAAATACATTTTACGAGTCCACTTCTTTGGCAATGTGTAGCCTAAAGTAATGTTCTTCATGCGTAAATAACTACCGTTTTCTACATAACGGTCGCTGACACGACGGTTGTTGTTTGGATCGTTCAGACGAACGGCAGGTAAACTGTTAGGATTAACTACCTGTACGTTGTCAATATCGTCATACCAGTTCCAGACTTGTCCGGAGTTGTTGCCGACATAGCCGTTTGAATAGTCTTTGTTAGGATCAATGGCTGTGATGACGGAACGGTTTTTCACAGATGCCGCTTGGTTCTGCCATACGCTGTTCATACCGTCAAGTTTCATACGCAGATAGTTGAAAACCTTGTTACCGTAAGAACCATTGACAAATATGGTCAAGTCGAAATCCTTATAGCGGAAAGTATTGGTCCAACCGAAAGTGTATTTAGGCATGGGGTTACCAATATAGGTACGGTCGTTCTCGTCAATGACACCATCGCTGTTCAAATCCTTATACTTGATGTCGCCAACCCATACGGTATTAGAGCGATTGAAACCGGCATTGTTATAGGCAACAGGTTTGGCGCTGGTCTGAAGGTCTTCTAGATTTTCGTAAATACCATCAACTACATAGCCATAGAACTGGAATAGAGGCTGACCAACATCACTCTTTGATACGATATCAGTCCACATACCATAACCATAGATAGAAGCACTGGCTGTACCTGCCAATTCCTTCAGTTTATTTTTGTTCCATGAAATCTCAAATTCTGAGTCCCATGAGAAATCTTTGGTAGAAATGGGGTGTGTGCTAACGGTCAGTTCAAGACCTGTGTTCTCAATCTTACCGTAGTTACCCCAAGGTGCTGCAAGGGCTGAAGAACCATTACCGCTCGTTCCCATATAGGAAGGAAGTTGCATGGGCATAAGCATGTCATCAGAAATCTTCTTATACCAGTCGACGGTAATGTTAATCTTGTTGTCGAAGAAACCGAGGTCAATACCAATGTTGGTCTGCTCTTGCTTTTCCCAGTGAATCTCGCTGTTAGCGATACGGGCAGGACGCTGTGAGGTTCCAAGACCAGATTCCATGATAGAAAGGTCGGAAGCCCACTTGCCACCACCAATGTTCGAGTTACCAGTCTGGCCCCAACCGATGCGGAGTTTACCGTTAGAGAGCCACTTCTCAGTAAACTTTTTGATGAAGGTCTCATTGGAGAAACGCCAGGCACCGGCAAAAGAGTGGAACGAACCCCAGCGCATATCAGGACCGAAGTTAGAACTACCGTCGCGGCGGAAGGTATAGGTTAACAGATAGCGGTCATCATAATTATAGGTCTCGCGCGTAAAGAATGACGACATAGCAGAAGAACCGAAACCAGAGCCAATCTGTGCTTCACCAGTACCGAGTGCTGGATTCTGAATTGCGTTTGAGGGCAGGTCCGTATTGAAGAGGCTTGCATAGTCCCATTTGCTCTCCCAACATTCCTGACCAACCATGGCTGAGAAACCATGCTTGCCAATCTGGCCATTATATGTCAGGTAGTTCTTGATTTGAATAAATTGTCCTGTGGTTTTCTGCAGGCGTGCTTGGTTCTGGTTCTTGGTCCAGTTACCGAGGTTAACGGTAGGCTCGAATGTAGAAGCACGGTCCCAGTTGAAGTTATAGCCCAGTTCTGTATGCCAAACCAATCCCTTGTAGAATGTTACGTCAGCGAAGATATTACCGTTCAACAAATTACGCTTGTAGCAATAGTCGTTCATTAAAGCCATAGCAACTGGATTGGGGTTACTCATACCTTCACGGGATACAGAGGTGTAGCCCCCCTCGATGTCGTAGATAGGTTGGTAAGGTGGGGTGGTCAAGGCATAGGTGATGACACCTTCGTCCTGGTCTGCTTTCAGCAGTTTCTCTGACGTATGCGAATAGGTGGCGTTCAAACCGAGTTTCAGCCAAGGCTTCAGTTGCGCATCCAAATTGATGCGGGCACCATTACGTTTGAAGTACGATCCGATGATGGTACCATCTTGATCCATGTAGTTGGCACTGACATAATACTTTACGGCATCTGTACCACCCTGTGCACTTACCTGATGCTGGTGCTGAAGGGCTGTGCGGAAGATGGCATCCTGCCAATTCGTTCCTTTACCCAGAGTACTGGGGTCGCTTAGCGTCTCGTCTTCACGAACGGCGCCTTGGGCTACCATGTCATTATAGTATTCTGCAAACTCGCGCAGGTTCAGCATGTCAATGCGCTTCGTTTGGCGTTGCCAGGCAACCATGCCGTCATAACTGAATTTCGCCTCACCTGACTTACCGTGCTTTGTGGTAATCAGTACGACGCCATTTGCGCCTTGAGCACCGTAAATGGCTGTGGCTGAGGCATCCTTCAGAATTTCCATAGAAACAATGTCATTTGGGTTAATGGTGGAAAGGGGAGACACAGATGAAACAGAGCCATTTCCTAAACGGTCACCCAGACCTACTGATGCACCAGAGGAATTACTGTTGTTCCAAATGACACCATCTATGACATAGAGAGGTTCTGCACCGGCATTGATGGTAGCCTGACCACGTACACGAATGGAGGTGCTGGAACCAGGGGCACCTGAGGTGGACATTGAGGTCACACCTGCTACACGGCCAGCAAAGGCTTGATCAAGATTGGTGATAATCGAGCCCTTCATTTTCTTTTCGTCCATGGAACTTGTTGCACCAGCCAAATCACTCTTCTTCATCGTACCGTAACCGACGACCACCACTTCGTCAAGCATCTGCTTGTCCTCTTCGATGGTAATCTCATAGTTAGTCTGATTGGCAGTAATCTTCACTTCCTTGTTCAGATAGCCAATGTAAGAAACGACCAAGGTCTGACCTGGGCTGGCATTCAGCGTGAAGTTTCCGTCGAAGTCGGTGGCTACACCGTTCGCTGTTCCTTTCACGACAACACTGGCTCCGATGACGGGGCCAGAAGCATCGACTACAGTACCTGTAATCTTCTTTGCCTGCTGTACATCCTGTACGGCGTCAGCGGCATAGGCTTTGGGTGAATAACATAATCCCAGAAGGGAGAATGCACCCACCAGCAGCGCTGTTTTCCTAAAAGTTTTACTCATACGTTAGTTATATAATAAATGTTAGAATTGTTATATTTAGTTAGAATTGCTGTTGCAAAGGTATGATAATTTGCTGAAATCAAAGCACCTTTTTTTGATTATTATTGATACTATTTTGCTTTTCCTCCCTATTTTTAACTAAAAAAGGAGGAAAAGTGTCAATAAGTGTAGTTACTACACAGGTGTATTTGGGGCTGTTTTTGCCTTGAATGTAAACAATACACTTAAAATCGTCAGCCGATGAGAATCTGCTCCAGTGTATTGATTTCTTCATCAGTTGTGGCCCAACTGGTGACAAAGCGACAGATGGTGTGATGATGGTCGGTCTGGCCAAAGTGCGAGAATTCCACTTGACGACTCAAGTGCTCTACCATTTCGTTGTCAATGACTACGAACTGCTGGTTAGTGGGGGAGTCTACATAGAATTCGAAACCCTTCCGCTTGAAGATGTCCTTCATCCGCATCGCCATCCTAATGGCATGTTCGGAGAGTTTGAAATAAAGATTGTCAGTAAACAACGCATCAAACTGCAAACCAATCAATGCGCCTTTGGCAATGACGGCACCATGCTGCTTTTGGATAGAGAAGAAATGCTTGTGGGCCTTGTGGTTGGTGAAGACCACAGCCTCGCCACAGAGGGCTCCGATCTTCGTTCCACCAATATAAAATACATCGCAGTGGCGGGCGAGATAAGGTAGGGTGATGTCATTCCCCTTTGCCATCAGACCATAGCCAAGGCGGGCTCCGTCGATGTAAAGAGGTATCTCGTAGCGCTGGCATACCTGATAGATGTCGGCAAGTTCCTTGGCAGAATAGAGTGTACCGAACTCTGTGGGGAAAGTGATATAGACCAGTCCTGGATGTACGGCGTGGTCTTTGTTGCCGTCGTGCATATAGTCGTCGAGGTATTTATCAAGTGTTTTAGCCTCCATCTTACCATCGGTATCTGCAATGGTAATGATCTTATGCTCTGTAAATTCGACGGCTCCTGCTTCGTGGACATTGATGTGTCCCGAACCGACACAGATGACACCTTCGTACTGATAAAGCATCGAGTCGATAGTCGTGGCATTGGTCTGGGTTCCTCCTGTCAGGAAGAATATCTGTGCATCAGGCATGCCGCAGACTTCACGGATGCGGGCCTTGGCACGTTCACTGAACTCGTCAAATCCGTACGGGGTCGGTTTGGCATTGTTGTACTTGATCAAGTTGTCGAGTACCTCTTGACAGGCACCGTTGTTGTAGTCACATTCGAACGATATCATAGCATTTTATTGTTTTTGGGTACAAAGATAGAAAGAAATCTGTGATTATTTGTATGGTCTG
>Ga0310696_10009482_pt1 | contig 11262 bp, 11 predicted proteins | sample AusTroGonzalo_MG_4_FD_203885 | JGI IMG/M metagenome (GOLD analysis project Ga0310696, IMG submission 203885) | Bovine rumen microbial communities from tropical cattle in Woodstock, Queensland, Australia - Gonzalo_02 (v2) (version 2) | ecosystem: Host-associated > Mammals > Digestive system >...
ATCGCCAAACAGTTAGAGGCTTTTATCCTTGAGCTTGGACAAGGTTTCGCTTTCTTGGAGCGTCAGAAACGTTTCACAATTGATGGCACAGACTATTATCTTGATTTGCTTTTCTATCATCGAAAGTTGAAGTGCCTGATTGCTATTGACCTCAAACTTGGAAAATTCAAGCCTCAATATAAGGGGCAGATGGAATTATATCTCAAATACCTGCAGAAATATGATATGCAACCAGATGAGAATACACCTATCGGTCTTCTGCTATGCAGCGAAGGTAATACAGAACATATTGAACTGATGATGCTGAACGAGGATCACATTAAAGTGGCTCAATATCTTACCTGCCTACCAGATAAGCAGTGGTTTATTGACAAACTCAATCGTTCAATACTCATTGCTAAGGAATATAGTGACAATCACTAAAGAATATCCGTACTGTCATTGGGTAATAGGGCGTAGCCTAATACGCACTTTTATGGCAGATGCCACAAAAGATGCCGCAATCTGCTTAGTGAGCGAGGAGCAAGCTCAGAATGAAAAAGTTGATCCCTGATTTGTTCAGTTCGAAGAAATTATGTACCTTTGCACCCGATGATGAGCCATAATACGGCTGGTGGCTCACCGTCGGGTGTTCATTGAAAGCAATTCATAGCAGAATGTGGAATTGAGTACGGTTGCCAATTCGTAACCCCATTAATTTCTCAATCCTCCAGACTGCCTTTATATAAAGAAAAGCCGAGAATTCTTACAAAGTTACGAAAAAACTATGAACTATGAACTGTGAATTATGAATTATTTTCGTAACTTTGCAATCAAAATATATTTTTTTCATTTTTCGTGTAGTTTTCCGTAACCATGTTGCGTCTAATGGGTAAAGGTTCTAAAGTTGAAAGACGGAAGAACTTAGAAATTAAAGAACAGACAAGACAATGACGAATTTAGAAAGACAATTTGCGCAAACCGTGGCAGAGCATAAAAGCACCATCTACACCGTGTGCTACATGTTCTCGCAGGATGCCGATGAAGTGAACGACCTGTTCCAGGAGGTACTAGTCAATCTGTGGAAAGGCTTCGAGAACTTCGAGCATCGCTCCGACATCAAGACGTGGATCTATCGCGTTGCCCTCAACACCTGCATCTCAATTGACAGGAAAAAGAAGCGGCGCTCGGCAGAAACGCGACTCACGATGGACATCAATCTCTTTGAAGACCGTGACGAGGACACCAAGCAAGTGGGCATGCTCCACAAGCGCATCTCCAAGTTGCAGCCCTTCGACCGCGCTATTGTACTGCTCTGGCTCGAGAACCTCAGCTACGAGGAAATCGGACAGATTGTCGGTATCACGGCAAAGAACGTCAGCGTCCGCCTGTTCAGAATCCGCGAACAATTAAAACAGATGTCTCACGATTAAAATTTACCCATTATGAATAACGATTTTCAGAACACACAGAACGATTTGGAGTTGGAGAGCATGCGCCAGCAGATGACCACGCTCAAGAACAAACTCAACCAGCAGGAGATTGTCAACGACCACCTCATGCGTCATTCTATGAAGAAGACGGTTAGCGATATCAACCGCACCTACATCTGGCTGATTGTCATAGGATTACTGATGGTACCCTATGGCTACTGGGCCTTCGTCAAACTAACGGGCTTCTCCATGGCCTTCTGGATTGGCACAAGCATCCTGATGCTTGTATGTGCAGGTGCCACCTATTATAATAAGACGAGGGTGAAGGATGCCAATCTCATGACCAATAACCTCGTAGATGTCAGCCGCCGCATGGCCCGTGCCAAGAAGTTCGATGCCGACTGGCTGTTCTTCGGAATACCTGCAATCATCCTGTGGCTTGGCTGGTTCGCCTACGAGTCTTATCTGATTGCTGGCAACATAGAACAAAACTGGTTGATGTATGGCGGTATCATCGGTGGCATCATCGGAGCCATTTGCGGCTTCTCAATCCACTTCAAGACACAGCGTCAGTATCAGGACATCATCGACCAGATAGAGGACCTGACGGCAGAAAACTGATTCGCTCTCGGCAAAAAGGAAATGCAGAAGAAAACATCGATTTCTTCTGCATTTCTTTTGTTTTGCTTTCGTTTTTTCGTATTTTTGCCGATAAATTGGCGAAGATACTGCATCTCAGCATAAAAAAAGAATGCATTCTTTTTGTTCTGCTTTCGATTTTTCGTATCTTTGCACCCACGAATATGATGAACGACGATTTTGACATCCACGAAGAGCGATTCTCAAACGGTGAGAAAGAGTTTGAGAACGCACTGCGACCGCTAAGCTTCAGTGACTTCAGTGGTCAGCAGAAGATTGTGGAGAATCTGCAGGTGTTCGTGGAGGCAGCGAAGTATCGCGGCGAACCACTGGACCACACGCTGCTGCACGGTCCTCCTGGACTGGGTAAGACGACTCTGTCGAACATCATTGCCAACGAACTGGGTGTAGGCTTCAAGATTACCAGCGGCCCTGTGCTCGATAAACCAGGTGATCTGGCTGGCATCCTGACATCACTGGAGAAGAATGATGTCCTGTTTATCGATGAGATCCATCGCTTGTCACCCGTTGTCGAGGAGTATCTCTACTCGGCTATGGAGGACTACCGCATTGACATCATGATAGACAAAGGGCCATCAGCACGAAGCATACAGATAGACCTGAACCCCTTCACGCTGGTAGGTGCTACTACCCGTAGCGGTCTGCTGACAGCGCCTCTGCGTGCCCGTTTCGGCATCAATATGCATCTGGAATACTATGATCCGGAGACGCTGCAGCGCATCATTGAGCGAAGCAGCAATATATTAGGCGTACCCATCACCGAGGACGCTGCCTTGGAGATTGCCGGACGCAGTCGTGGTACGCCACGTATTGCCAATGCTCTGTTGCGCCGTGTACGCGACTTTGCACAGGTACGCGGCGATGGACGCATCGACACCAAAATTACCAAGATAGCACTGACGGCATTGAATATCGACCAGTATGGTCTTGACGAGATTGACAACAAGATTCTGCTGACCATCATCGATAAGTTCCGGGGCGGTCCTGTGGGACTTACCACCATCGCTACAGCTATTGGCGAGGATGCAGGCACAGTCGAAGAGGTCTATGAGCCCTTCCTCATCATGGAGGGCTTCATCAAACGTACTCCACGCGGTCGCATGGTCACCGAATTGGCTTATCGCCATTTTGGCAGAAATCCCTATTCCGGGAATATCATGGAACCAACTCTCTTCGAATAAATTGGGCTATTCATCGATAAAAAAGCACTTGTATAATAATTTTGACGGTATTTATCGTAGATGTATCATTTTTTTTCTTACCTTTGCCGACGAATGAGATAATATAACTAACACAAACTCACTAATTTTCAAACGTATGCACATCGGAGAAAGAATCAAACAAGTAATGGAAGAGAGGAAAAAGCCCGTAACATGGTTGGCAAAGGAGATCAACTGTGAGCGTACTAACGTTTACAACATCTTCAGCCGCAAGGACATCTCCTCTGGCTTGCTGAAGAAGATCTGTGTGATCCTGAATCACGACTTCTTCAAGGAACTATCGCAGGACACTTTCAAGAAGAAATAATTGAAGACAGGCGTATTTGTAGGCACTTTTGACCCCTTCACCATTGGTCACGCCAGTATTGTGAACAGGGCACTGCCGCTGTTCGACAGGCTGATTATCGGTGTGGTTGGCGACAACGTCAACAAGCCCAACATGAGTGCTGCCGAAGAGCGTGCTGCTGCCATCCGACAGGTTTACAGCAGTGATTCGCGTGTTGACGTACAGATTTATCAAGGTCTCGCCATGGACTTTGCCAAGTCTGTCGGTGCACAGTTCATTGTCAAAGGTGTGCGCTCTGTCAGCGACTTCGAGCACGAGCAGTGGCAGGCCGACTTCAACCGTCGCCTGGGTGGCATCGAGACCATTCTGCTCTACTGCGAACCAGAACTGGCCAGCATCTCCAGCAGTGCTGTCCGCGAACTGACACACTTCGGTGTCGATGTCAGCCAGTTCCTGCCCACCCCCAAAAAGACTCATTAACCCCATTAGCCCCATGATCACCTACAACAGCGAAAACATCAAAATGCCGGCTATTCGCCGCCGCGACACCTCGGCATGGATACGCCGGGTAGCTGCCACCTATGGCAAGCGCGTTGGCGAAGTGGGCTATCTGTTCTGTGACGATGAACACATCCTGCAGGTCAACCGCGAATACCTGCAGCACGACTACTACACAGACATCATCACCTTCGACTATTGTGAAGGCGATACGCTCAATGGCGACCTTGTCATCTCACTGGACACCATCCGCACCAATGCCGAGAAGTTCGGAAGACCCTACGACGAGGAGCTGCATCGTGTCATCATTCACGGCATCCTGCACCTCTGTGGACAGAACGACAAGGGACCAGGGGAACGCGAGCAGATGGAAGCAGCCGAGAACCGCGCTCTGGCAATGCTCTGAGAACCAAAAAAAAAGACGGACCGCACTTCGCGGACCGTCTTTTCTTTTATGCGGACACTCTTTCTTACTTGACCTTCCAGACATTGAGGACAATACCCTTGAAGTCACCACCGCCAAACTCAGGTGCGCAGACAAAGAGAGCATTGTTCAGCCAGCCATACTTGCTATCGGCAGGAGCCTCAAACTGAGGTGCTGCTCTGAAGTAGAACGATGGACGGCCCTCAGCATCCTGTCCGTTGGCAATGATACCACGGTTGCGGACATGGATATACACCCCGTCATCGGTCTTGATGCAATAAATAGCCTCTATCTCAGTGCGACCGGCTGCATTAGCCATCTGGTAGTCGGCACCGCCATTGATAATCGTACCCTTGATACCGGGACCCTCAAAGGTGCCACCCGTGATGGGGATAACAGTGCGACGCCCATGCTGGGTGTTGTTGATACCAAACGTCTCACCAAGTGTCACCTTCAACTGCAGGGCAAACTCCAGTTCTGGAGCATTCTTGGGAGGAGTTATCTGAGCACTGACATTCAAGGTAAGGGCTGCCAGTAAAGCCACAAGAAAATACTTTTTCATCGTTTTAGGTTTTATTGTTTAACTTAGCTTACTGTTCTTACTTGACAAGCTGCTTCACCTGACGAAGAATCGATGCCGAGGGCTGTGCTGCCTCCTTGACAGGTATCAGATACCAGCGCACGGTCCATTCCAGCGTGGCACCGGGCTGCAACTCCGTATAGGCACCTTGGCTCTCCAACTCGATATACGTCTTACCGCGGTTCACATAGACCTGTATCTCGGCCTCACCAGGAGCGGGCTCACCCTGCTTCAGATCCTGGAACTTCTTCACCAGCAGCAATCCGTTGGCACAGTAGGCCAGCCATCCATGACCGTCAGCATTCACCTTGCGGTTCTGCGGTGCCTCATCGGTCTTATACCAGGAAGCGCCATGAGCCTGCTCAAAGGTCATCAGACCGGCAGGCCAGATGCTGTCAGCAACCTCGAAAAAGATCAGGCCATCGCCATTCTGCACACGGGTAATCTCCCACGGCGCCACACGGCGTGGCTCCTTGCCTTCGTTCTTGATGGAATAGGTGATGACGAAGGCGTAGTCTTTGGCATCAACGCTGAGACCTTTTGCTTCAACGCTGAAGTCCTTGCCCACGCTCAAACCCAAACGTTCAGACACAGGACTGGTAATGACCAGATGCGAGTCACGCCGCTTCACGGTGTAGGGAGCCTTATCGAACTCGTTCACAGGTGGCCAGTTCCATTCCTTCTGCGGACTGGTCCAGAATGTGCTGCCGAAAGACTCGGGGAAGCGCGACTGCGAGATAACCTCCTGATCTTTGTACTTCAGCGACAGGATTTTTCCACCCTTGCTGATGTCAATGGTCATCAGGGCATCACCGCACTGCAGGGTACACACGTTGTTGGCTTCGACTTCTGTCTCGTCTGCCGATGCTGTCAGCGTGACGACGCATGCCAGCAGGGCTGCATAAATGAATCGTTTCATCATAAGTTAGTTGTTGTGTAATATGAATAGTTTCGTTTCTTTACTCCTTTACTCCCTTTACTCCTTCACTCCCTTTACTCCTTTACTCCCTTTACTCCTTTACTCCCTTTACTCCTAACATTACTTCGTAATGATCTCCAGCGCCCGTTTCACGATGTCGCTCTCCTCGTTCATAATGGAGTAGTATTCGCTCATGTCCCACAGATCACGCGCAATCAGAGCCTTTAACTGCAGACACAGCAGTGGCAGGGTACGTTGAAGCTCCTCGTCATCCTTGGGCTTGACGTTCTGCTTTCCGGCTTCAGCCACAATGACATCGATAAGCGACTGCGGCACCTCAAACTGCTGCTTGAACAGCTGGAAGTCGGGATACTTCTTCTTCAACTGCTTGCGGTTGTTATCGACGTAGCGCAGGTTCTGCTGGATAATGACGCTCTTGGCAGCCAGCTCGCGGTGGAACTTGGTATAGCGCATGGTGTCGAGGGGCACAAAATAGTCGGGCATGATACCGCCACCGCCATAGACGGCACGCTTCTCACGCAGTGTCTCGAAGCGCAGGGAGTCGGCAAAGTGGATGCTGTCCTGATTGGTCAGCTCACCATGCTTCAGGCGGTTCACCACGTCCATCGCATAGTCTTTCTGCTTGCCCTTCTCGTAAGGCTTCTGTATGCAACGGCCGGCAGGGGTATAGTAGTGGGCGATGGTCAGACGAATCATGGAACCATCGGGCAGGTCGATGGGACGCTGCACCAGACCTTTGCCGAAGGTACGGCGACCGACAACTAAACCGCGGTCCTGATCCTGAATGGCGCCACTGACAATCTCAGCAGCCGAGGCGGTATATTCATCAACAAGCACCACGATCTTACCATCGCGGAACATACCGCGACCATCGGCACGATAGTCCTGACGGGGTACGCGACGACCCTCGGTATAGACGATGAGGTCGCCCTGGCTGAGCATCTCGTTGGCAATGTTGACCGCTGCCTGCAGGTAGCCGCCACCATTCTCCTGAAGATCCAGAATCAGATTCTTAGCCCCCTGTTGCTGCAACTCCTTCAGGGCATCGCAGTACTCCTGGTGCGTGGTGGCACCGAAGTTGCCGATGCGAATATAGCCAATGCCCGGACGAATGATGTACGATGCATCAACGCTCTTCACGGGAATCTTGTCGCGCACAACGGTAAACGTCAGACGGTCCTTGATGCCTGAGCGTACCACACCCAGCACGACCTTCGTGCCCTTGGGGCCACGCAGACGCTTCATAATCTCCTCCTTCGACATCTTCACACCGGCAATGGCGGTGTCGTTGACGCTGACAATACGGTCGCCGGCAATGATACCCACCTTCTCCGAAGGGCCATTAGAGACCGGCTGAATGACCATCAGCGTGTCATCAATCATATTGAACTGCACACCGATACCCTCAAAGTTACCTTGCAGGGGCTCGTTCATGGCCTTCACCTCCTGAGGCGTGGAGTAGCTGGAGTGCGGGTCCAGTTTCTCAATCATACCGCGGATAGCGTCCTCTACCAGCTTGTTCTCGTCAACGCTGTCAACATAGAGGTTGCTCGTTGCAATCTCGGCTATCTGCAGCTTGCGCAGTGGACTGCCCTCGCCCATGTTGATTTGCATCTGGGCGGAAGCAAATATGGAATATAGCGATGCCATCGCTACAAACAGAATCTTTCTCATCCTACTTTTTTTGCTTTTTGCGTGCAAAAGTAAAGAAAAAAAACGAGATGACAAAAAACTTCCCCTCACTTTTTTCACCTATAACCCATAACCCATTAATGCCACGATTCCATCATCTTCCGCTTCCAGGCATTCCCTCGCCAACGGCGATAGCGATAAACCAACTTCTTCAGCAAGCCGCGAGGCTCCGGTGCCGTGAAGCGCAGTGACATCAAATCACGCAGAACCATCTCCTTCAAGAGCGGGTTGTATTGTACGCCGAGCACAAAGATTTCTGTTGAGAATCCCAAATCCTCCACGCAGATGGCATTGACAATATTGAAGAAGCCTTTCATGTGGAACTTCTCCAACTGCCCCAGCAGCCACTCTCCATCAATCTCCCCTTTGTGTTTCTCAATAAAGAAGGCCCAGTCCAATATCTGTCGCAACGTCAACTCTGCCGTTGCAAAGCTATTCATCATGTGACACATCAGGAATAGCGCATGAAGATTGGGCGAGGGCAAATACAACGTCTCACCTTTAACCTTCACCGTATAGGAATCATCTGCCGCCAAATCCTTGAGCACCTCCTCAAGTTCATCGCTCGATTTCTGGCCACATACATTCACAAAGTCATAGTGGTTCTCAACGATGAAGTCCCGCCACTGAAACACCGTATGACGAGGATGCGACGTGTCAATCTTTATCCCATTCTCCTGACTGATGACCTCATCTGCCTCCTTCTGCTGTCCGAACTGCCAGATGTCTATATCGCCACAAGGTCTGTGCTCAGGCTTGGGCCAGTCGAGACTACAAGCATAGCCCTTCAGCACCATCATCTTATATCCGTGAGCATTGTAGAAAGCAGCCATTCCGGCTATTGCCTTCTCGTAAGCCGAATACCGGCCCTCATAGTTCTGAAGCACCTCACCTATCCATTGCCTCTTCAACCTGTCCGTCATCCTATAGGAAGATGGTGGCAGCTTGTCCAAACCATCCAGCACAACGGCAGAGAGACCATGCTTCCGCGCAAGAGCCTGCACGGCAAACCAGTCTATCTGTTCAGGCATATCAAAGGTGGTATGCCCTATTCCCAAACGGATTAAGTCTAAAAATATCTTCTTCACAATGATTACTTCCTCTCTCTTCTTTCATTTATTCTTTATCTGTTCGCAAAAGTACGAAAAACTTTCGATATAGGAAAAAGAATCATCAAAAAAATTTCTTCCATCTTCCCTCTTACTTCTTCCCTCTTACTTCTTCCATCTTCCCTCTTCCATCATCCTTCTTACATCACACATCTTACATTAGATTGAATATTTCTACCTCGATTATTGTTCAATTCAATCTTTTTCCATATCTTTGCAAACGTAAATGCATTTTATTAAACGAATATGATATCCTTACATAAGATTACGAGCTGGTATTGTACCAAGAAAGCACTTCCCTACTGGTGTATTCTGCTGTTGGACATGCTGACGATGCTGTTGGCAGGCCTCCTTACATATTGGATTTTTATTTATAAACGCAAGACGTCTGTTGACATTCTGCTGTTGATAAAGACACTTTGCATGTATGTCTTGCCCACGATTGTCGGTGCAAGGATGTTCCACACTTATTCGGGTATCATACGCTATTCCTCATTCGTCGACCTCATGAGGGTTGCCTATGCCAATATCGTGTCACTCATCATCGGCTTCCCTTGGCATTTTGTTATATATTATGCCTTCCCTGCAGGTGTGTTCTATCATCTGCATTACCGCCATATCGTCTTGATGTATATCATCGGTACTGCTATGATGTGGGCCATGCGTATGATGGTAAAATCGGTTTTCGAGGCCCTCTCTACAGACAAGAAAGCCTATCGCGTGCTGATCTACGGAACGGTGAATGGGGGAATCGGACTGGCTAACAGCATCCTCAGCCAGCACCTCAGGCACTATGCCATCAAGGGCTTTATTGAACCGGATGAAGACTATCAGGAGAACCTTCTGATGGGAGAAAAAGTGTATAATCCCGAGAGCGACTTGCAGAAGGTCATCAAAAAACGGCATATAGACGCCGTACTGGTACCATCTCAGATGATTGTCGACTTCAGAAGTCGCCAGCAGCTGCAAGACCAACTGATTGAATCAGGCGTCAAGATTTTCATGGCACAACAAGACACCAGGGAGCTGAACAACCAGGACGGAGAGCTGGCTGAGACCGCTTCCAATGAGGTATACCTGAAAGAGGTCAGCGTCGAAGACCTCCTGCCCCGCGATGAGATTAATGTCGATATGGTATCGATAGGTGAGCTGCTGAAGGGACGACGGGTACTCGTGACGGGTGCCGCTGGCTCCATCGGCTCCGAGATGGTGCGCCTCGTGGCCAAGTACGAGCCTTCGCTCATGGTACTGATAGACCAGGCAGAGACGCCTGAGCATGACGTGCGCTTGATGATGAAGAAGACTTTCCCGGATATCCAGGCAGTGACCATCGTGACGAGCATCTGCAAGAAAGATCGCATGGAGCGTATCTTTGCCAAATACAAGCCTGAGTATGTGTTCCATGCCGCCGCCTATAAGCATGTGCCGATGATGGAGGACAACCCGAGCGAGGCCGTGCAGAACAACATCTATGGCACCAAGGTCATTGCCGACCTGGCAGACAAGTATGGCGTAAAAAAGTTCGTCATGATTTCTACCGACAAGGCCGTGAACCCGACGAATGTCATGGGCTGTTCGAAGCGTATCTGTGAGATCTACGTGCAGTCGTTAGACAAGCGCTCAAAGACGCAATATGTGACCACCCGATTCGGTAACGTGCTGGGTTCAAACGGCTCTGTCATCCCTCTGTTCAGGGAACAGATAAAGAATGGCGGTCCTGTGACGGTGACACATCCCGACATCATCCGCTACTTCATGCTCATACCCGAAGCCTGCAAGCTGGTGCTGGAGGCAGGCACAAAGGGTAATGGCGGTGAGATTTTTGTCTTTGACATGGGAAAGCCAGTACGCATCGACGACCTGGCCAAGCGCATGATCAAGCTCTCAGGAGCCAAGAACGTGGAAATCGAATATACCGGCCTGAGAGATGGTGAGAAACTCTACGAGGAGGTGCTTAACAAGCAGGAAAACACCAAACCCACCTTCCATAAGAAAATCCGTATTGCCGAAGTCAGACAATACGATTACGAAGAGGTGTGCAAGGAAATAGAAGACCTGATCAACATCTCCCTGCAGTATGATGATATGGCAACGGTGACAAAGATGAAAGAGATTGTTCCTGAGTATAAGTCAAACAACTCCATCTACGAGCAGCTGGACGCCTGAGCGACTTCATCCTTCAGCCATCATACCTCTTCTCTATCTCCCTCCAATCCACAATCTGCCAAAGGGCAGCGAGATGAGCAGCGCGACGGTTCTGGTAATCCAGATAATACGCATGCTCCCAGACATCAAAGGTCAGTAGCGGCTTCAGACCCTTCACCACAGGATTGGATGCCCCTTGCTCCTGCGTGATGACCAAGTTGCCATCAGCATCTGCCGATAGCCATACCCAGCCAGAGCCAAACAGACCTACGCCTTTTGCTTCAAACTCAGCCTTG
>Ga0310696_10009484_pt1 | contig 11262 bp, 10 predicted proteins | sample AusTroGonzalo_MG_4_FD_203885 | JGI IMG/M metagenome (GOLD analysis project Ga0310696, IMG submission 203885) | Bovine rumen microbial communities from tropical cattle in Woodstock, Queensland, Australia - Gonzalo_02 (v2) (version 2) | ecosystem: Host-associated > Mammals > Digestive system >...
TTAAAACACCAATTTCTCTCTATATGGATTTCAAAGCTGATCGCTTATTATTAAACCCACCATTTTCCTATACTGATTATGGTATGCCATTCTTCGAATTTGGACTTGATCACATGGCTAAAGGAGGCAAAGGCGCGGTAATTATACAAGATTCTGCAGGAGCAGGAAAGGCTATCCTAACGAATCAAAGTATTTTAAAAAAACATAAAATGCTTGCAAGTATAAAAATGCCTTCGGATTTGTTTAATCCTAATGCCATCGTACAGACAAGCATTTATGTTTTTGAAGCTGGAACCCCACACAATTATGATTATGATGTTGTAAAATTCATAGATTTTAGAAATGATGGTTATAAAAGGACTGAACGCACTATTAATGATGTAGATCATCCAGCGGAACGTTATCAAGATTTATACTTGATTTTCAAACTAGGATTAAATGCACGAAACAATGCCGCTTTTCATTCTGAGTTATGGGATTTAGAAAATGTTTATTGTGAAGATACTATTACCGCTAGTGGTAAAGACTGGAATTTTGAACAGCACAAAAAAGTAAACACAGAACCAACGAAGGATGATTTTGCATGTTCTATAGGCTCTCACTTTGCATGGGAAATAGGCACCATTACAAAACAACTGCTTAAAACTTTTTCTTATAATTCTCTAAAAAACAATAAAAAAGCAAAGTCTTTCGTTGTAGGAGAATTATTTTCTATAGCCAAGACATCTGGCTATAACAAAGACAGATTAACAAAGGTGACTGATAAAGAGTATGATTACATTACTCGTACAGCTACGAATAGAGGAATTAGTGAAACAACGGGGTATATAAGCGAAAAAGGATTGAACGAAGCAGGTACATTCAGTCTTGGATTATTGCAAATGACATTTTTTTATCGTGAACATGAATGGTACGCAGGACAGTTTGTGCGCAAGATCAAGGCGAAATTTGAATTAAACAAGTATACAGGACTATACTTCGAAACGATTCTTAGTTCTTTGTCTCCATATTTATTATCCGGACTTGTACGCGATGTGGACGAGGCATTTTTATCTTCGACAATATCATTACCTATAGACGATAATGGAAAAATTGATTTTGAATGGATAGAACTTTTTGTGAAACAGCAGAAAAAAGATATACTAAATAGAATTGTGTCTGTTTACAAAAAAGAACTTGATGAAAAAAAATAGAGAAGAATATGCTTGTCCCTGTTTATCTATTCAGTTTAATCCACTAAATATGAAACAAACGTATGATTGCCGGTAAAGCAATTAATATATGTATGTCTTGCTTTCCTATGAATTCGTGTAAGAAAGCATATTTAAAAATAGCACATCAAAAATTGAAAATATTTATTTCAAGAGAGGCGTAGTTCTTTTGTCATTCCATCTAGAAATCAATTTATCTTTTTGCCCACAAGTATGTAGAATGGACACTATAGAAAGGGCGGTTCGATATTATATTAGGCATAGAACTTGTTAGTGTTATAGTGTCCAAACTGTGACCACTAGTTTCATAGATGTTTTTGCTAATTTTGCTCATTTTGCATACTTCTTCGTCGAGAACCCCAAAATGTATAAGTTCCTACTTTCCGCATCGAACTTGATGTTTTTTGCGTTATTTTGCGCTATACTGTGACATACTTTTGCTTCCGAAAATATAAATTCTCGTCGAGAAAATGGCAAAATTATAGTGTCCAAAACTCTGCCAAATGTGTCCAAAATTGTGCGATTTTTCGGGTTTTAGAAAAGTGAGTAAAAATTGGGGATTTGTCGTCGAGAAATGATAAAAAAATACCCGCTCTTTTTCAGAACGGGTTTTTGCTTAAAAGTGCGCCCAACAGGAATCGAACTTGTATCTTCAGCTCCGCAGGCTGACACTCTATCCATTGAGCTATGGGCGCGAAAATCTAAAACCAATCGGGAACCAATTTCCCTGCACATTTATTATAACATTTTTTCAAAAATATACACAAATTTTTTTTATCTCGGGCGACAAGCAAAACGCTATAATCTACTTATGAAAAAAATGCTTTTGCCCTTTTTACTCGTCGTAAGCGGTCTGTGTGCGGCGGCGCAAGATAGCCCTTTGCAAACGCAACCCACGCCGGATAAAAACCCCATTTCTGCACTGGAAACCGACCTCAATAAAGGTAATTTATTCGCCGAAAAAACCTACGAGCGCGCTAAAGCGCATTTGGAAAAATGGGAGCTGGTCAAAGCGGCGGAATTTGTGCACCGCGAGCACGAGGACGGCATAGAAATCCATTTCAAAGACGGCTCTCGCGCGTACGTGCTGCCGTTGTTTTTGGGGTTGAGCGGCAATAAACACGCGGTAAAATTTTCGGTGGGTACGCGCAATTTATTTAAGCGGGGGGAAAATCTGTCGTTTTCCGTCGGCGGCGGGCGGGACGGGTTTGAAACGGGCCTGAGTGGGACATCAGGCAAGCATACCCTAACGGCGCAATATACGCATATCCGTTTTCATCAGCGGTTATATCAAGGGGGGTGGGGAAGTGTGAAGGAAATTTTCTCTCCCGCCGACGATAAAAATAAATACGGCTCGCAATTACTGGCCGATATTTCCGGCAAAGAGGACACTTTTTCAATGTCGTATGCGTATGCGTTTTCGTCGGTGTGGAGCCTTGTTTTAACGCCGCAGTACCGCTATTACCGGTATCAAAATAACGCGTTGGATACGGGCAATCACACGCAAGTGGCGGCGGGGTTATCGTATGCGGATAACATTTCGCCCACTATGAATATTCGCGGATTAGACGGCTTGGAGCATTTGCATAAGGCCGAGATGTTGCGCGATTTACCGAGCGTTCGGCGGGGGAAAACGGCTGATATTTCTTTTGCGGCGGGCGGGCATTGGACGGGCAGCGCGTATGATATTCGCAAAGTTTCCGTCGGCGGGAGTTATTTGTGGGAATTGAAAACGCACCACATTATTGCGTTGTTTGCCAAGGGACAATATGCGTTTTCGGCCCCGTTTAGCGATAGAGTGGAATCTTCGGACTTGCTTTTCGGCATGGGCATTTACGACCGCGAGCAACGCGGCAAAGCGGGCTTTTCCGTCGGCATTGACGGGGTGTATTTTTTAGTGCGCAACGAAACGGGGATTTTGAGCGTGGCGCCTTTTTACGAACAGGGGTTTATTACGTCGGACAACCGCTCTTATCAGCCGCATAGCGGGGTGGGCGTGACGCTAGCGTATCGCGTGTGGTGGTTGCCACTACCGGTGAGTGTGAATTTTACGCATAATTTGAATGACGGGAACCATTATTTTGGATTAAAAGTAGGGGGACATTTTTAATTTAACAACTTGTTGTACTATTTACGTAAGCCCGCACAACGCCTAAAACGGAAGATTTTAGGCGTTGTGTCGGGTTTCTGCGATGCAATTTCCCAAAACCTGCCGTTTGGCGCGAACCTTGCCACTCGTAATACCTAGCAGTATAACTTCGGGCAACTTACGGCAAAAATCTATCTCAAGATTGAAAATTTACACAAAAACGCCCCAGAGGTAAACTCGGGGCGTTTGAGCAATGGTTATTTGCCGGTAGAGCCGAAACGCCCTTCGCCGCGTTCGGTGTCGGAAAGTTCTTGTACTTCTTCAAAGGTGGGGTATAGTACCGGAAAAACAACCAACTGCGCCACTTTTTGGCCGGCTTCAAAGACAAATTCACTCTCGTTTAAGTTATACATACAGACGAGCAGTTCCCCGCGGTAGGGCTCATCAATTAACCCTGCCATGGCCTTTATTCCTTTACTTTCTACCGAACTCTTGCCCCAAATAATACCTGCGGTATTTTTAGGCAGTTCTACGGCCACTCCGGTGCGCACGCTGGTAATACTGCGGGGGGGTAAAACGGTGCGTTCCAAGGCAAATAGGTCTGCGCCGGCGTCAGTAGCGTGGGCGCGGTTGGGTAATTTGGCAAGCGGAGATAATTTCTTTACGTTCATAATTAAATCAATTTTTCCAGTTGGCGTAGGGCATTTTGCGCGTAGGGGGCTTCCGGCCCGCGCGCGTTGGCAAAGGCTTTAATTTGCGGAATTAACGTTTTTAACAGGCTCGCATCAAAAGCGCGGTCTGAAGTGTAGTTAAACGCGTCGGGGTTGGATAATACGCCCGCCATATACGCGCACGCGCGCAGGGCATTGATGCGGATATTGACGTTGGCTTGATTGCCTAAGGCCACGCGCAACGGGTCCACCGCGTGTCCGGTCATAAACCCCAGCGCGAGCGCGTATGTGGCCGAAACGGGGGAAGTATAATCTTTTTTAAGGCCCTTAATCACTTCACCGAAAGTTTGTTCGCGCAAACCGGCAAGCGACATGGCCAGTTGCGTTTGTACGGAAGAATCGGTTTCGGTTTTGGCCATTTTTAAGAGTTGTGCGGTTGCCTTTTTATTCATCAGTGCGCCCAACCAACGTGCGGCGGCGGCGCGGGTGGACGCATTGTCCGATTCGGCCCCTTGTTTCAAAAATGCGACTTCCTGTTTCTCGTTACCGGCCATTGCATTCATGGCCCGCGCGGCGAGTGCCGCGTCATAAATATAGAGTAGGACGACTTCTTGGGCATATTTTTTAGTTTCCGGCTTGATCAGCGTATATGCGGTACCGGCATACGCACGTAATACAGGGTCCGGGCTTTGCAAGGCGCCCTCTAAAATGGGCAGAAAATCCGGCGACGGGGATCCCATAGCTGTCAAAATTACCGCGGAAAAAGCCGTTTTGAGCGGATTATCGTCGCGGATGATAACATTAAGAAGTGCCGGTTCATAGAGTTTAGACGGGGGCAAACGGGTTAAACTGGCTCCGGCCGCAAAGGCAGTGGCGTCATCTTTGGCATAGCGGAAGATATCAAATACCTGTTGTGTTTGGGCCGCGGTGCGTGTTTTTTGTTGCAACAGCGGCAACGCGTCGGAGAGCGAATTTTGTGCCGCCGACGGGAAAGCAATAAAAGTCGTCATCAGGAAAAGAAATAATTTTTTCATGTTTATATTATATCATTTCCGCCAAAATGCAAAAGCGTTAAAGGTGTTTTTTTGTTACAATAACTATATGAAATATTTTTATACTTTACTTGCTTTGTTGTGTGTGGTACCTTGTTTCGCGCAAGAAGAAAGTCGTTTATTTGTTGCGCCCGGACGGGAAACTTATGTTCATTTCCCTACTAAAGCCTTTGGCGAAAAATACACCTTGCGTGTTTATTTGCCCGAAGTAGAAACGCAAAAAGCACAGAAATATCCGGTTATTTATGTGTTAGGCTTGGAAAAAGATTTCCGCGAAGCGGTAAAAAAGTATTTGGAACATAATTCGGCGCTTGTGGTTTGGGTGGATTTCAAACCAAGTGATTTTGAAGCAGATAAAGAAAATATCGTGCAGTTTTTCGCACAAGAACTTCTGCCGTATATAGATGTGAATTATTTTACGTTTGACACCCCCGAAAAACGCATTTTGGCCGTTTATGGGGAACCCGCCGCTAAGGTGGCTGCGGAACTCTTACAAAAGCCGAATTTATTTAATTTTGCCTCTTTTAGCAAGGCGCAAAACGGCCTTGAAACCTTGAAAATGTTGCCTGCCTATGCGCGTGTAAGCGTAAGCGGCACGCAACGGGATTTGGCACTTGCCGAGCGCGCTTTGGAAAAAGCCGGCGCGCGGTTGGGCACAGGGTTTACTCTGCATTATGATGACGGGCAAAAAGAAATCTTACAAGACGTGGATTTGAATTATTTTTTTGCACCTGCCGCGCAACTCGTGCCGGTAAAATTGCAAGCCTTTTTGAGTGAAAACAAACTGCTTTTAGAAACGGGGAAGATGGCTCGTTTGCAGGTCGTTGCTTCATTGAAAAACAAAATGGTCAGTTCTTACGTGCCGGAGTCGTTGCGTATAAGCCCGCCGTTTTTGGAGTGGGACGCACTAAACGGAACATTGCGGGTGCGCAGCGGGGCCGAAGCGGGAAAAGTGAAAATAAGTGCGGACGCGGCAAATTTACGCTTTAAGACTGGTTTGAAACTCAAAAAGCCTTAAAAAAACGCATTTTCGGCTGTTTGCATACTTAAAAAAGAGCGACTTGTCAACATTTTTTTGAAAAAAGTTGATTTTGGCTAAATTTTAAGGATAAATTTATTTCTTCGTCGGGAAAATGGCGAAAAATAATAAAAAATATCTATAGAAATTAAAAGTTATCCACAGAAAAACGGGGTTATCCACAATTTCTATGCGGATAAAATTTTGAAAGGTCAAAAAACACCTTTTTTGTGATTAAAATATAGGATAAATGGGGACTTATCCACAACTTATAAACATCCTGTGGATAAGTGGAATATCTAAAATATTGACTATTTAGTGCTTTGTTTTGCTATAATTTTGACAGGAGGAATTTTATGAAACTCAAAACCATTTTTATTTTAGCCGGAGCCGTGCTTTTATGTGCCTGTGCTTCTGCCCAAAAGCAGGAAGAAGAAAAGACGCAGGAAAGGGTATATAAGCAAGATAAGGTAGTGGCCCAACAAGCCAAATTAAACAATAAACTTTACAAGCAATCGGCTTCGCGTATGTATAAGACGCGCCAGTTGCCCGCGATTACTTACGAATTTGATTCCGTCCGCCCGCCCGAGTATGCGTATCCCTTTTTAGATAAAGTCGCGCAGATTATGAACGTGCACGAGAATTTACACCTAGTGGTGGAAGGCCACGCCGATATCGTTGGAAATGACGAATATAACTATTGGATTTCCAGCGCGCGTGCGGCGGCTATGAAGTCTTATTTGGTCAGCCGCGGTATCCGTGCGGACCGCATTCACGTTTACGGCTACGGGGCAGACCGCCCGCTTACGTTAGATACGTCGTTTGAAGGGCGCAAAACAAACCGCCGCGTAGAGTTTAAGTTTACTACGCGTGAGTGGAACTCTGTTTATTAGTTTTTACGCTTAGCAAAAGATAACCCCCGACCATATCGGGGGTTATTTTATGCTTACATAGCCGCCTACGATCCCGTCTTGTCTTGAGGATCATTTTGTTCACACTTAAACTTCCATTTGGCTATGCACTTTTTGTATGCGCGTAAATTGCTATAATATGGGTAAGAGGTGTTTTTTATATATGCCCGATAGTTCCATTAAAATGGTGTACCGCTTTGAAAACGGCGTTTATCTCAATATTACCAACCGCTGCCCGAATTTGTGTGCGTTTTGCATTAAAACCAAATGGCAGATGGATTTTCACGGCAATAATTTGAACCTGTCGGGCGCAGAGCCTTCGACGCAAGAGGTTATCGGCGCGTTAGAAGCCGAACTCTCGCGCGCGCCGTTTGAGCGCGTAGTGTTTTGCGGCTACGGCGAGCCGACGATGCGCATGGACGTACTTTTAGAAGTGGGTAAATATCTTAAAGACTTGCGCGCTTCAAACAAATATCCGCCTTTCCCCGTGCGCCTTAATACCAACGGGATGGGAAATTTGGTAAACGGGCGCAATATCGTGCCCGAACTGCGCGAAGTGATTGACTGCGTCAACGTCAGCCTTAATGCGGAAAGTCCCGCCGTGTGGCAAAAAATCGTCCGCCCGCAAGAACCCTACAAAAACGGGTATATTTCCGTCTTAGATTTTTTGAAAAAATGCGTGGACGCGCACTTTGAGAGCGTAGTAGCCAGTTGTGTGGAAAACTCCGGCGCGGACCCGCAAGGCGTCAAAAAAATTGCCGAAAAATTAGGCGCGCAATTTTATTTAAGGAGTGCGCTATGACCCCGCAACGCAACCATACCGGCCCGTTGTTTATCGTGTTTTTAATCTTGTTTATCGGGTGCATGCTGGCGCTGCTCGGTGCGGGGGAAGATTTCTTCACGTTTACCGCCGATACGATAAAAGCGTCTGCGCAGGCGGAGCCGTTATCCAAACAAAACGCCTTAAAATTAAGCCGTCCGGCCGATATGAAGTTGGAAACGGGCATCAAATACCGCAAATTTTCCATTACCGCACCCGAAGCCAAAAAGGTGGAATTGCTTGCCGATATCAACGGGTGGGGAAAATATCCCATTGAACTCAAAGGCAACGACAAAGGATATTTTGAAACCACGCTCGTGCTATGTGCGGGGGAATATAAGTACACGTTCTTGGTGGACGGCAAAGAAACCTTAGACCCGCTCAATAAAGACCGCCGCACGATTAACGGACGTGAAGTGTGCGTCAAACAGGTGAAATAATGCACAAAATAATTTCTTCTTCCCGCGAACAAACCTTGGAGTTGGCCCGCCGCACCGCAGAAGCCTTGCGCGGTGGGGAAATTATTTTCTTGCGCGGGCCGATAGGGGCTGGGAAAACGGTTTTTGTCAAAGGCGTGGCGCATTGTTTGGGGCTTAAAAGTTTGCCCACGAGCGCGAGTTTCAGTTTAATGAAAGCCTATAAAAATAAACATACGTGCTTGTTTCATATTGATTTATTCCGCCTTAGCGAAGGGGAAGTTTTTAATTTAGGTTTTGAAGAAATGTTGGAAAACGAAAAAGCCGTTATTATGGCCGAGTGGCCCGACCCGATTGCGCAAATGTTACCGCAGGACCGCTTGGAAATGAATTTTATTCTTAAAGAGGGCGACGAGCGCGAAATTTGTTTGGAAGCGTTCGGGCGCGTATCGCAGCACCTTTTGGAGCAAATATGCAAGGTAAAAAATTAACTCTCGTATTGGATAGTTCGTCCTCGCCTTTAGTTGCGGCGGTGGCGGATGATAAGCGTATTTTTTCGGCCAAACGCAAAGGCATCAAACAGGAAAAATTATTATTTCCGCTGTTAAATAAACTCTTGGCCGAAGCGGGCGCGACCTTGCAGGACGTAACCAACATTTTTATTGTGCGCGGGCCGGGGCGTTTTACCGGTATCCGCATTTCGCTCACGTTTGCGTCCATGATGCAGTATTTGGGAAATTGCGACGTGCGCGGCGCAACACTTTTTGAAGTACTGCGTTTTCAGGCCGAGCATTCGCGCGCGTTTGAAAAATGGAAACAAAAAAATCCGTCCGGTGCTATCGGGGTCGTATTGCACGCTTTTCGCGAAGAATATTTCTTGCAGATTTTCGCGCCCGAATATCCCGCGCCGTTGTGGCTCTCTCGCGAAGAATTGCTTGCGCGTTTAGAGGGGTGTGCGTTGCCGCTTTATTTGGTAGGAACGGATAAAAATAACGGCCCGTTAGCGGGTTTGACGGGGGATAAATTTACCCTTGCCCCGCATAAAGATTGTGTGGTGCGCCCGTCGTCGCTGGTGCAAATGGGTGCAGACGATAAATGGCGGATAAACGCTTTAGAGCCGTTATACTTAAAACCGGCACGCTTTGAACTGATTACCCCAAAATGAAGATACGAACGGCTTTGACGCAAGACGCAGAGACAATCGCCGCGATAGACGCGTCGCAAATTTTCGGCGCGCATTGGTCAGCGGCGCAAATCCAAAGCGAACTGGCGCAATCGGCGGGGCATATTTTAGTGTGCGCAGAACAAGACGTTATCGCGGGGTTTATTGCGTTTCGGTGCGTGGCCGGTGTGGGGGAAATTCTTAATTTGGCGGTGCGGCCCGATAAACTGCGCCGCGGGGCGGGCACGCTACTGGTGCGCGGTGCGCTGGAGTTTATGCGCCGACAAGGGCCGGTGCAACTCTCTTTAGAAGTAAACGAGCGCAATTTGCCCGCACGGGCTCTTTACGAGAAAACAGGTTTTAAGGTGCTGGCGCGGCGCAAAAAATTTTATAATAACGCAGATGATGCGCTGATTATGGGGATAAACTTATGAAACGGTTGTGGGCGGTATTGTTGGTGTTGTGCATGGGGGCGGGGATGTCGCGCGCCTTGCCGCTTAGCGCGGAAGGCAAAAAAGAAGCCCAATTATTTAACGATTTTTTGAAAGCCTCTTTTGCGTTGCGTGCCGGCGATAAAGATGCCGTAGCGCAATTGGAGCGTTTATACGGGCAATATCCCTCGCCGTATCTCAAGCGTTTAATCGTACAGGGCGCGTTAGAACAAGGCGATTTGGAAAAAGCCGCCGCGTACATTGATTTTATCACGCCCGACGAAGACGACGCCGAAGCGTGGCTAGTGTATGGCGATTATCTCAATAAAACTTCCCAATGGAAGGAAGCCTTAAAAGCCTTTGAAAAAGCCATGGAGTTGGAACCCGACGACCCTAAATATTTAGCCGGTTACGCCGAAGCGTTACTCCATGCGCAAAAAGTCAGTGAAATTGTTTCCAAGTTAGAAGAATTAGCCGAGCGTTATTCTACCCTAAAACCCGATATTTACACACAAATCGGTTTTGTTTATACGTCGGCGCGCGATTGGAAAAATGCGCTTGCCTATTACGATAAAGCACTGGCCGTTAATCCGTCATTTCCCCAAGCGCGTATCGGGAAAATAAAAGTATATGGTGAAAACAACTTGTTTGTATTTGTATTTAACGAACTGAGCGAACTGGAAAAATCCGGCTATCAAAGCCCGCAAATGTACCGCCAACTGGGCTTGTGGTATATGGCCACCAATAACCGCGAACAGGCCGAGCAGTATTTCTTAAAAGCGTGGGACATGGAAACGGGTGAACCGCTTTGCGCGGCCTATTTAGCCGATTTTGCTTCCCGCCGTAAGGATTACGCACAGGCCCTGTCGTATTTACAGCAAAGTAACGATTATGATAAAGACCCTAACAAATGGTTAGATTCGGCTATATTTTTAGATAAAATGGGCCAAAAGAAAGAAGCGCTTGCCCTACTCAAAAAGGGATATGCGACGTTCCCGCAAAATGTTAAAGTGGGGTATCTTTACGCGCTTTCGCTGCAGGATAATCACCGCTCCAAAGAGGCGGCCGCCGTCTTAAAACATTTATTGGAAACGGATAAACCCTATACGGATGTGTTGTTGTCTTATGCGTATGTGTTGGAAAGTTTGAAAGATTACGACGAAATGGAAAAGCAAATCAAAACGTTGCTAAAGATCAACCCCAATCATGCGCCCGCGCTTAATTTACTAGCCTTTTCGCTCGCCCAGCGCGGTATCCGTTTAGACGAAGCCGAACAAGCCGCCACGAGCGCCGTCGCCCTTTCCCCGCAGGACATTTCCTTTATAGACACGCTCGCTTGGGTGTATGCCAAAGCGGGTAAGTGGAAAAATGCCGAAGTCTCTATTTTGGCGATTCCCGAAGAAACCGTACTTAAAACGCCCGAACTGGCCTATCATAAAGGATATATCTGTTACTACCAAAATAAACGGGAGTGTGCCGAG
>Ga0310696_10009485_pt1 | contig 11262 bp, 6 predicted proteins | sample AusTroGonzalo_MG_4_FD_203885 | JGI IMG/M metagenome (GOLD analysis project Ga0310696, IMG submission 203885) | Bovine rumen microbial communities from tropical cattle in Woodstock, Queensland, Australia - Gonzalo_02 (v2) (version 2) | ecosystem: Host-associated > Mammals > Digestive system >...
TGTGCTATCTGGAGCCGTTTGTGGTTGTGTATGGGGAACGGGGAACGGGGAAGGGGGAACCGTTGCTGGCGAGACTCGTTCGTGTGCAGGAGAAGGACGCGGAGCGGATCTACAAGGCCGCTGCCTCGGGTGACCTTTCAGGCGTCAAGGATCTGGAGATCAAGGCCGAGGACAAGGAGTTCTTGGCGAAGCAGACGCGCATCGCGCTCAGGCACTGCGGCCTCATAGACCCCGAGGACATCTCCGCATACGAGGCCGCGGACGGCTACAAGGCCATCCGCAAGGTTCTGGGGATGACGCCCGAGGACGTGATCGCCGAGATCAAGACGTCCGGCCTGGCCGGCCGCGGCGGCGCCGGCTTCCCCACGTGGTTCAAGTGGAATGCCGCCCGCAGCGCGAAGGGCGACCAGAAGTACCTCATCTGCAACGCCGACGAAGGCGACCCAGGCGCGTTCATGGACCGCGCCGTCATTGAGAGCGACCCCCACTCGCTGATAGAGGGCATGCTGATCGCGGCGTACGCGATCGGGGCCACCAGGGCGTTCGTCTACGTGCGCGCCGAGTATCCTCTCGCGATAACGCGCTTGGAGAAGGCGCTTGCCGACGCCAGGGCGGCGGGATATCTCGGCGAGAACATCTTCGGCAGCGGATTCTCCTGCGACATCCGCATCAAGGCGGGCGCCGGCGCGTTCGTCTGCGGCGAGGAGACGGCTCTCATAGAGTCCCTCGAAGGCAGCCGCGGCATGCCGCGCCTGAAGCCTCCGTTCCCGGCCGAGAAGGGCTACACGAACGCCCCTTCGAACATCAACAACGTGGAGACGTTCGCGAACGTCGCGTGGATCATCCTCAACGGCGGCGCGGCCTTCGCCGCGATGGGCACCGAGACGAGCAAGGGCACGAAGGTGTTCGCGCTCACGGGCAAGATCAAGCGCGGGGGGCTCGTCGAGATTCCGATGGGGCTCACGCTCCGCGACGTGATATTCGGCATCGGAGGCGGCATACGCGACGGTGGCACGTTCAAGGCCGTGCAGATGGGCGGGCCGTCCGGCGGCTGCATCCCCGAGCATCTGCTCGACACGCTGATCGACTACAAGGCCCTCGGCGCCACGGGCGCGATAATGGGCTCCGGCGGCATGGTGGTGATGGACTCCAACACGTGCATGGTCAACATGGCCCGCTTCTTCCTCGACTTCACGGCCAAGGAGAGCTGCGGCAAGTGCGTCCACTGCCGCATCGGCACGAAGCGCATGCACGAGATCCTCACGCGCATAACGGAAGGCAGGGGCCGCGAAGGGGACGTGGAGCTTCTCCAGGAGCTATGCCAGGGCATCAAGGCGGGGGCCTTGTGCGGACTCGGGCAGACGGCGCCGAACCCCGTCCTCACCACCATCCGCTATTTCCGCGACGAGTACGACTCGCACATACGCGAGGGACGCTGCCCGGCGCACGAGTGCGCGGCTCTGAAGAAGTATTCGATCGATCCGGCGAAGTGCAGGGGGTGCACGATGTGCGCGAAGAAGTGTCCCGTGCAGGCGATTTTCGGCACGGTGCGCGAGCCGCATGCGATCGACTCCGCGAAGTGCGTCAAGTGCGGACAGTGCAAGGCGGCGTGCAAGTTCGGCGCGGTAGTGGTTGGGTGACAACAACCGGGGGAGTCCAGACTCCCCCGGGCCCCTACAATAAGGAATTTTATGGACAGCGAAATGACAACCCTTGAAATCGACGGCCAGTCCGTCAGCGTGCCGGCCGGCAGCACGATTCTCGAAGCCGCCGCCGCCGCCGGCGTGGAGATACCAAATCTCTGCTACATGAAGGAGCTTGGGCCGTACGGCGCGTGCGGAGTGTGCGTGGTGGAGGTGAAGGACTGCCCGAAGATGCTGCGCGCGTGCTCCGCGAAGGTCGCGCCAGGCATGGTAGTCTACACGAAGAGCGAGAAGGCGCTGGCCACCCGCAGGCTCGCCCTGGAGCTTCTCATGGGCGACCACGACGGCGACTGCATCGGCCCGTGCAAGCTGAACTGCCCTGCGCACACCGACTGCCAGAAGTACGTGAAGGAGATCGCCGAGGGACGATATGCGGACGCCGTCGCGACGATCATGGAGACGTTCCCCCTCCCGGCGGCGATCGGCCGCGTATGCCCGCATCCCTGCGAGAAGGCGTGCCGCCGCCGTCTCGTCGAGGCGCCCATCTCCATCGCGCAGCTCAAGTATTTCGCCGCCGACCAGGTGCGCAAGGACGGCAATGCCCATCCGATAAAGGTCGGCGCGCCTTCCGGCAAGAAGGTCGGAATCATAGGCGGCGGACCGGCCGGGCTCACGGCGGCCTTCAAGCTCGTCCAGCGCGGGCACGACGTGACGGTGTTCGACCAGATGCCCGAGATGGGCGGCATGCTCCGCTACGGCATCCCCGAATACAGGCTTCCCAAGGCCGTGCTCAAGGCCGAGACCGACGCCATAGCGGCGCTCGGCGTAAAGTACGTGAACGACTTCAAGATCGGCCGCGACGAGGGCTTCGATTCGTTCCGCGCCCGCTTTGACGCGGTGATAGTGGCCAACGGCGCGTGGAAGTCGTCCGCAATGCGCGTCAAGGGCGAGGATCTCGAGGGCGTGTGGGGCGGCATAGACTTCCTCCGCGCCGTAGTCACGGGCCAGAAGCCGGCGATAGGCGGGCGGGTCGCGATCGTGGGAGGCGGCAACACGGCGATGGACGCCTGCCGCACGGCAGTGCGCGTCGGCGCCAAGGAGGTCTTCGTGGTGTACCGCCGCACGCGCAAGGAGATGCCTGCGGAGGACGTCGAGATAACGGAGGCCGAGGAGGAGGGAGTCGTCTTCAAGTTCCTCTACGCGCCGGACGAGATCCTCGGAAGGGACGGCAAGGTGTGCGGGATGCGCCTGCAGGTGATGGAGCTTGGCGAGCCGGACGAGCGCGGCCGCCGCAAGCCCGTCCCGGTGCCCGGCAAGTTCGAGGAGATCGCGCTCGACAGCGTGATCGCCGCCATCGGGCAGCGCAACGATCCCGAGGGCTTCGAGGCTCTGCCGCAGACGCAGAAGGGCACGATCGCCGCCGACGAGGGGAACTTCTCGACGACGCTTCCTGGCGTGTTCGCCTGCGGCGACACGGTGAACAAGGGCGCCGGCATCGCCATCGGCGCGATAGCGCAGGCGAACGAGGCGGCGCTTGCCGTGGACGCCTATCTGAACGGCGCGGAGTACAGGCCCGTGAAGCCGGTGCTCTCCGAGCGCGATCTCGGGGAGAAGGACTTCGCGGACCGTCCGCGCGTCGCGCGCGCCAAGATGCCGCAGCGTCCGCCCGAGGAGCGCAGGAACGACTTCAAGGAGGTCAATCTCGGCCTCTCTCCCGAGACGGCGCAGGCCGAGGCGAAGCGCTGCCTCGAGTGCGGCTGCCACGACTACCACGACTGCAGGCTCATCCGCTACGCCAACCTCGTGAATGCGGACACGCAGCGCCTCAGGGGCGAGTTCCACGAGGGCTTCGAGGAGCGCAAGCTCGTGACGATCGAGCGCAACCAGCGCAAGTGCATACTCTGCAACCTCTGCGTCCGCGTGTGCGAGCAGGAGGCGAAGCAGGGGCTGCTGGGGCTTGTCGGGCGCGGATTCAAGACGGTGATCAGGCCGGAGTTCCGCGATCCTTCGGCAACGGACGTGTGCAGGACGTGCCGTCTCTGCGCGGAGAACTGCCCCACGGGGGCGCTGAAGATCATAGGAGGCTGAATGAGCACGACAACACATCGCGGCGGGAGAGCATCGGCGGGCGCGTTTGCCGCCGCGCTCTGCGTTCTGGCCGCGTCCTGCGCGCACGGCGCGCTTGGACACCGCGCGGCGGGCGCCAGCCCGGGCGCCCAGTCCATATACGCAACCGACGCATATCCTGGCTTCGACGGGCTCGACAAGCTGCCCGTACCCGAGAAGAAGGAGAAGTCCTGGTTCCTCGGCGTGTCCCGTACCACGCCGGCCGAGCAGCTCGCCTACGCCAAGGAGGAGGAGGCGGCCGGGAATCTGCGCACGGCCCGCCGTGCATGCGACGCGCTCGTAAGGGAGTGGCCGTCGTCTCCGGAGGCCCCAGTGGCGCAGCTGATGCTCGCGATGATATGGGCGCAGAGGGAGGAGGACTACGACGAGGCGTTCACGGAGCTCAACTACGCTCTCGACTTCTACTCGCGCGACGTGGACTATCTGAAGCTTGTCGAGTACCAGTACAAGCTCGCGAACATGATGGTGAAGAACAGGAAGACGTTCTGGGGGATGTCGTTCACCTCCCTGCGCACGCTTCGGCAGAACTACGAGATGATAGTGCGCCGCGCTCCGGGCGCCGCGTACGTCCCGGAGGCGATGCTGCAGATAGCGTCGCTTCGCGAGCAGGACACGCAGTACGAGGAGGCCGTGGAGGTGTACGCCACGCTCACGAGCAAGTTCCCCGTCTCCATCGAGGCGCGCAAGGCGCTCTACCTCGGGTCGAAGGCCCGCATGTGGCTCGTCCGCCGCCATGCCTACAACCAGAAGCGCTGCCAGGACACGCTGAACCATCTCAAGCGCGTGCTGAGGCTCGCGCCGGACCACGAAGGCGCCGCCGAGATGTCGGCGTGGGCGGACGAGATAATGGAGTATCTTGCGGAGGACGCGTACACGCGCGCAAAGTTCTACGACACGAAACAGCGTTCGCGCCATGCCGCGGCAATGGCGTACGAGCGCTTTCTGAAGGACTATCCGCAGTCGAAGCACGCCGAGGAGGCACGTTCGCGCATTCGCGAGATACTCGGCGGCCAGGCAGACCAGGGCAACGCGGAAGCGAAGCCCGAGGATGGCAAAAAGACAGAAGAAGCCAAGAAGGAGGAATGAAAAATGAGCAGAGGAATCTTCCGTTTCGCGTTCGCGGCGGCCGTCATGGCGGCTGCCGCCGGATGTGCCGGCTATCGCTGGACGTCGCGGGTCCCCGAGGAGCTGCGCACGGTCGCGGTCCCGGTGTTCGAGAACCGCACGGCCAGCGCCGAGCTTGGCCCGATAGTGACGCAGTACGTGCTGCGTGAGTTCCAGCGCGAGGGGACGTTCAGCATTAGGCGCGCAGGCGACTCGTCGATCGAAGTCCAGGGCGCGATAATCTCCGCCGGACAGAGCTCGCTCTCCTACGACAGGTCGTACGACAACCGCGGCCGTGTGTACAGGTACACCGTGACGGCGGAGGTGTCGATCATAAACAAGGACACAGGAAAGGTGCTTCAGGACAACAGGCGCTACACGGGCGAGACTACGTTTCTCGTCCTGGGCGCCGACATGCTGACCGGCCGTCGCGACGCCGCCGCGCGCGTCGCGGTGGAGCTTGCGAGGCAGATCGTCGATGACGTGACGTCGTGGCCTTACAACAAGCCCGCCGGAACGGGACGGGTCGAAGGCGCGCAGAAGTGACGGGACGCCGCGGCATTGGGGCCGGTGAGCCGCTTCTCGCAATGCTCCAGAGGGGGCTTCCGCTCGAGGCGCGCCCCTTCGCCGTCGTAGCGCGCGAGGCAGGGTGCGGCGAGGAAGATGTCCTGGCCGAGGTGGAGAGGCTCCGTTCCGAGGGGCTCGTAAGGCGTTTCGGGGCCGTGTTCGACGCGCGCCGCGTCGGCTACCGATCGTCCCTCTGCGCAGTGTCGGCCCGTGACTGCGACGCCGCGGCCGCGGCGGTCACGCCGCTTTCGGGCGTGACGCACTGCTATCGGCGCGAATCCTCCGCTTCGCCCGGGGCTCCGGAGCTGTGGTTCACGCTCTCGGCGCCGGAGGATGAGTTCGCCGACGCGCAGGAGGATGTCCGCCGCCGCCTCGCCCCGCATGCGTCGGCGGGCGTGCACTTCCTCCCGGCGACGCGCCGATACAAGGTGGACGTCGTCTTCGGCGCTTCGACGCGCGTGCGGGACGAGGCGACGACGGACGGACATTCCTCCGTCACGGACTTGGACCGCTCCATCATCCGGGCCCTCCAGGGCGACACGGAGGTGCGCCCTGACTATTTCGCCGCCATAGCCGCGCGTCTTGGGATGAAGGAGTGGGATCTGCTGTCGAAGCTCGAGCTGTGGCGGCGCTCCGGCAGGCTAAGGCGCATAGGCCTTCTTCTCGCGCATCGCAGCGCGGGGTATTCCGCGAACGGGATGTGCTGCTGGCGGGTGCAGGGCGAGACGCTTGTGGCGGGAAGGGCGCTGGCGGAGTGCGCCGAGGTCACGCACTGCTACGAACGTCCGGCGATTCCGGGGTTCGACTACAACCTCTTCGCAATGGTCCATGCGCGGGAGATGGAGGACGCAGAGCGCCAGTTCGCCGCGCTTAGGGAGGTCGTGGACGGAGTCTGCGCCGACTGCGTTCCGGCCGTGATGCTCGTCTCCACGCGTGAGTACAAGAAGACGTCGATGGTCTTCTTCACGTGAGGAGGCAGTTGAGGCGATTGCAGAACCAGGTGATTTCGTCAGGACGGCATGACCCCATGCCGCCGCGTTCCATGAAACAAGGAGAAAAGAGACGATGAAGAAAACGACGTTCGAAGCGCATGGCTCTCCTCGCAGTTTCGCCGTGGCGGCGACGCTGCTTGCCATCTCCCTTGCTGCGTCTGCGTCCGCATTCGCCCGCTGCGAATGGGACTTCACGCGCGGTGTCCCGGCCGGAGGCCATCTGCGGAAGGGGGCCGAGCTCGTGTCCGGCGGGATGCGGGCGCATACGATCACCAACCTCGGCGTGGTGGCGTCAGGATACGAACTTGACGCTCCGCTGACTCCAGAGTGGGCGTTTCGCTTCGAGGTGGAAGTCGTCCTCGACGATCCAGGAGCTGCGACGTCGCACCATCAAGGCGTTCTCTGGGACGACATGGCCACCACGTACAAGACCACGGATCCGTATGCCGGCTTCCAGCTTGTCCTGTCGCCGGACAATCACGGCGGCTGGAGGCCTGTCCTGTACCTTGGCTATTCAAATGTCGTCGAGCGCGTCTTCGGCAGTGCGCTTCCCGGGGCGATCGGGCAGCCTCAGCGCGTGGCGTTCGAGTTTCGCCCGGACGGAACGGTGACATGGGACTACGGTGGGAGGCGTGTTCAGCACCAGTTCCGCCGCCATGGTCCGCTTATGGCGTCTGCTCGAAAGCCCGTCATAGGCGATCGCACCGTATGCTATTTCAGGCCGCTTGCGGGAGTGGTGCGGAGAGCGTCGCTGATTCCGATCGAATTCCCGCGCCAGCTCGTCTACACGGTGGGCCGGGCGGCGTTCGTCAGGGGCGAGAAGGACGCGGTTGTCACGGTTGAGTCCTGCGACCTCATGACCGACGAGAAGACGCGGGTGAGAGTGCCGGTGGAGACGCGTCTGCGGCCAGGATGGAAGCCGATTTCCGTGAACCTGGCAGGCCGCACGGAGACGGTCCGCTACGGCATCGGCCCAAGGATGGCGGAACGTCTGCCGATGATCATGCAGAACTCGAACGAAAACGTCGAGGAGCTGGCGAAGATGGGGTTCACATGCGGACAGTTCGGCGATGGAAAGGCGCTTTTCTCCGTGACGGGCGTGCCTTCGGAGGACGATTACCAGCTGCCGGCGATCTTTCGGTCTCTCGACGCGTCCGTCGTGAACGGCGTTTCGCTTTCGCTTGGCCCCAAGCGCCCGGTGCTTCTGCCCCCCGGAGCGTCCGAGGAGGAGTTCTACAGGCGCGACCGCTCGGGCAAGGCGATGACGCTGCGCTCGAATGCGAAGAGGCCCAACTTCGAGGTCGGCGACCCGCGCGTATTGGCGTACGTGCGCGAATGCTGGGAAAAGTGGGGCGAGCTTCTGGGCGGACATCCTGCGTTCGTGCAGTTCCTTCCATATTCGGAGTTCCGCGACCATGCGCTTCCGTCCTGGAACGGGGACGCGAAAAGATACAAGGCCGAGACGGGACGCGACATGCCGCAGGAGCATTCGGACGGGCGCACGATCGACTTCAAGCCCATGCATCGCGCCCATCCCGACGGGGTGGTGGACGACGACGACCCGCTTCTCGCGTTCTACCGCTGGTTCTGGAAGGACGGCGACGGATGGCCGCGCTACGTCTCGGCTGCGTCGGACGCGGCGCGTGCTGGAGTGGCGAAGGTCGCTCCAGGCAAGACGTTCGACACGTTCTGGGATCCCTGCGTGCGCTGTCCGCCGCGCTGGGGTTCGGGAGGCACTGCGACGCGCCTCGGCCAGTGGGTCTACGCCAATCCCGATCCGATGGCCGTGGCGGGCCCTGCCGAGGAGGTGCTCGCGATGTCGCGGGGACGCGGCCAGCAGTCGTTCGTCCACACGCAGCTCATGTGCTACCGCAAGAAGATGGCTCCAGTGGACACGGAGGTGGCGAATCCTCCGGAGTGGTCCAGGCGTCTTCCGAAGAGCGTGGGATTCGTCTCCATCCCGCCGGACGTGTTCGACGAGGCCACATGGTCGATGCTGGCAAAGCCGATGGACGGATATTCCTTCTACCCCATGGGCAGCGTCAGCGTGGATGTGCAGCGCGACGGCTATGAGATGACGTGTCCTGAGCTGAAGGACCGCGTCTGCAGGATGATGCGGGAAGTGGTGGCTCCTCTTGGCCCCATGCTCAGGCGCCTCAAGCGTCTCGAGCCAGACGTCGCAGTGTTCGAGTGCTTCACGTCGGTGGCAATGGGCGAGATGTTCGGATGGGGATGGCATGCCGCGCCCGTGTCGATGCTTCAGCGCGCCCGTCTCGACCCAAAGGTCGTGTACGAGGAGACGCTCGAAAGGGACGGATTCGGCGGCATCAAGGTTCTGTATGCTCCGGACTGCGGATTCGTCACGAAGTCCATGGCGAAGAAGCTCAGGGAGTTTCGGGCCGCGGGAGGCGTGATCGTGGCCGACGCTCGTCTGGCGAAGGCGCTTGAGGCGGACATTCTTGTGGACGTCCAGCGCCTGTACGCGCCGCCGAAGCTCGACTACGTGGAGGATGTGGAGGCGCAGGAGGGAATGTCCGCCGCGGTAAGGGAGAATCGCTCCAGGACGATTGCCATGAAGCGCAGGATGTGCGCCGATGCCGAGAAGCTGCGTCAGGCGCTTTCAAATCGCTATGTGGCGCGTTCCGACTCGTCTTCCGCGGACATCGTCGTATACAACCGCCGATGGAAGGACGTGAACTATCTGTTCGCCGTGAACGACGCGCGCACTTTCGGGGAATACGTGGGCCAGTGGGGGCTTATTCAGGAGAAGGGGCTTCCGATCAGGGGATGGGTCGAGACGAGAGACGAGGGAGTCAAGGCCGTGTACGAGCTTTCGCGCGGCGGCAAGTGCGAGTTTGAGCGCGTGAACGCCCGCGTGCGCGTGCCGGTGTCCTTCGAAACGACCGACGGACGGCTCTTCGCGTTTCTGCCGCAGGAGATCGCCTCCGTCAAGGCCGTTGCCGCGTGGGAAGGACCGGAAATAGTCGTGAGGATGGAAGTCTGCGATGCAGGCGGCGCCCCCGTCGCCGCGCTTCTGCCGGTGGAGATACGCGTCTTCGCGGCGGACGGCGACGAAGTGGACGGAGCCGGTTTCCTCGCCGCGGAGAACGGCGTCGCCACGGCCAGATTGCTGCCCCGCATGGACGATCCGAAGGGGACCTTCCGCATATTGTGCCGCGACAGGGCAAGCGGCTTCGAGAAGACACTTGCGCTTTCTCCTGCGAAGTGAGTAGAGCCGCCATCTTCCCCCGGCGGCTGGTTTATGCTATAATTCTCCGCGTTTGGAGGAATAGAACAAGATATGTCCACGTTGAAACTGGGCGTTTTAGGTTCGGGGTCCGGCTCGAACATGCAGTCCATAGTCGACGCCATAGAGGCCGGTTCGCTCGATGCAGAGGTGCGTCTCGTGCTGGCGGACGTCCCTGACGCCAAGATTCTGGAGCGTGCCGCGAAGCACGGCATACAATGCCGGTACCTCGACTGCGCGCCATGGAAGACGAAGCTGGAGGGGCCTGCCGAGGAGGAGTGCATACGGCTCCTGCGCGAGGCCGGCTGCGACACGGTGGTGCTCGCGGGCTTCATGCGCATCGTCAAGCCCGCTCTTCTGGCCGCGTTCCCGATGCGCGTTCTCAACATTCATCCGGCGCTGCTGCCCGCGTTTCCGGGCGTGCACAGCTGGACGCAGGCGCTCGACTACGGCTGCAAGGTGGCGGGCGTGACGGTGCATTTCGTCGATGGCGGCACGGACACCGGTCCAATAATCGTGCAGAAGGCCGTCCCCGTGATGGAGGACGACACGCCGGAGACTCTCCATGCCCGCATTCAGGTGCAGGAGCATCTCGCCTATCCCGAGGCGCTCAGGCTGCTCGCGGCCGGTCGGCTCACTGTCGAAGGCCGGAGGGTGAGGATAGGACAATAGGCAAGCCGGGGCAACAGGTCGGCAGAACGACCGTGCAACTAGACAACAACAACGAACTGGACAATTGAAATGAACGGAGCAATACTACTTCTTGGCGGATGCGCGCTTTTCACGCTCGCGTACCTTTTCTACTCGAAGTTCATCGCAAGGGCGATAGGCGTGGATCCCGCCCGTCCCACGCCCGCGCACACGATGAAGGACGGCATAGACTTCGTGCCGGCGCATCCCATGGTGCTCTTCGGGCACCACTTCGCCGCCATCGCGGGCGCAGGCCCAATCATCGGGCCCGTCCTTGCCGCCCAGTTCGGATGGGCCTCCGTCGCGCTATGGATAATCTTCGGGTGCATCTTCATAGGCGCGATGCACGACATGATCACGCTCTTCCTCTCCGTGCGCCACTCGGGGCGGTCCATAGGCACGATAATCGAGGACGTGCTGGGACGTTCCGGGAAGATGATATTCCTCATGTTCTGCTTCACCGCGCTCGTCCTAGTGATGAGCGTCTTCACGGGGCAGGTGGCGCAGGCCTTCACGGCCAGTCCCGAGGTGGCCACAAGCTCGATACTGGGCATGATCGAGGCGGCCGTCTTCGGGCTCTGCGTGTACAAGCTGCGCTGGAACGTGTGGTGGGCAAGCCTGGTGTTCGTGCCTCTCCTGTTCTTCCTGGTGTGGGTGGGCGTGGTGTTTCCGTTCGACCTCACGAAGATGTTCGGCATGTCCGCCGACACGGCCACGAACGTGTGGATCGGCGTGATACTCGTCTACTGCTTCGTGGCGTCCACGCTTCCCGTCTGGCTTCTGCTGCAGCCCCGCGACTATCTGAACAGCTATCTTCTCTACGCGATGCTGGCGCTCGGCCTTGTGGGCATCCTGGTTGTGATGCCGGCCGTCGACATCGACGCCTTCGTAG
>Ga0310696_10009486_pt1 | contig 11262 bp, 2 predicted proteins | sample AusTroGonzalo_MG_4_FD_203885 | JGI IMG/M metagenome (GOLD analysis project Ga0310696, IMG submission 203885) | Bovine rumen microbial communities from tropical cattle in Woodstock, Queensland, Australia - Gonzalo_02 (v2) (version 2) | ecosystem: Host-associated > Mammals > Digestive system >...
GCTTACTCCTGGTGAAACCTACGATATCGATATCTTCTTCTGCGACCGCCGTACTGACATGAGTAACGTGCGTATCAAGACGAACATGTACATCCAGCAGAAAACGGCTATTACGTCCAGGGGTAAGAAGGTTCCGGGAAATCCGTCTGAAACGGATTACACTCTTTGCTTTACAAGGACCGGTGACGGTTCTTGCGATGCGGCTGCTGCCGGTATCGGAGAAAAGAAAACCTATTGCGGAGATACCCTTGCGATGGAAATTGCCGCGGGCCGAATCAAGGCCACTTACACTCTTGTTAGTGGTAAGAAAAACGGTGAAAATGTGGTTCCCGGATTCGATAACGTTTCTACGCCGGGTGTCTATAAGGGTGGCATCGACTTGACGAACTTTGGCTTGCCCAAGATTGACAAGGCGAAGCTTACCTTGGCCGGTGGCTATTACACGTTGTTCGTGAATATCGAAGGAAAGTCTGCAAAGGTGCTTAGCTTCAAGGCTTCGGGCGAAGTGGATGTCATTTACAAGAATGGCCGTTCCTATGTGTTTGACGATGAAACCGGTACACAAACGCAGACGGGTGTGTATAATTTGCAGACTACGGCTATGGGTGGCGACTATGTGCCGGTTTATATTTCGAACGTGGCGTCTAGTGAAGGTTCTGATGAACTTGAAATTTATCCGGAAGACGCTGTTGAAATGCCCTATACGCTTGCTTATACTAGCCCGATGAGTCTATTCGAGAAAAAAGTTGATCCGACTACGGGACAAGAAGGCTTTGCTCCGATTATTCCGGGAACGCAACGCAAGATAGGTGCTTCTGGTGTTGATACGGTCTATGCGCATGTGGATATCCAGGACCTGCAGACTCCGATTACGCCGTTTAAAATTAACGTTTCCGGTCGAGACCAGAATGCTTTGACCATATACTTCTACTTGCCGCAGATTTATTTCGTCGAAAAGATTCCAGAAGAAGGCGAAACCGCAGTTGCTGTGCAAGGCCAGTCTAAAAAAACAGATGGTTCTTACGATGAATACTGGGTAGGTTCAATTTATGAAATGTATCTTGCCATTTTTAAACCGAATCCGGACGGCTCCATTACCCCGTGCTTGGAAGAATGTAATAATGTTTATGTCTACAAGGGTTCCGAAACGTCCCCGAAAATTGACTTCATTCCGGAAGACCCCGTGTATTTCGTAAATGGTTACGCAACCATATCGGTGCGCTCGTTGACCAAGTACCGTTGGGATTTGGATCCTGCAATTCATAGGCCGGCAACGATTGTTGCCCAGTACAATGACTACGTGAAGGCTGTTTATAGTCCGATGTACTTCCGTGATCCTCCGGTACCGTTCCCGGTTTTGGCCGACGTGTTCGACGCCCATGGATCTTTGCCGACGTTGGAACACCGTATCCCGGCTCCGTACTTTAGCATGCAACAGGAATACTTGGATGGTATCGGCGACTCTGTTGCCGTGTACTACGACCGCCGAATCCATAAGGATTCCTTGCCGACCAAGATCTGCGTGATGTGGGATTCTGCCACGGCTGAACCTCATAATCCGTATGCAGAAGGCCTTTCTACCATGCCGAAGGATTCTGCGATTACCTGTAACGTCCTCGTTCCGCTCGATGCAAGCAATATTGATTGTTCTGCCCCGTCGGATAGTGGCTATTGCACCAATGTGATTATGGTGGGTGGACTTAAGCTGTCCGAAGAAATAAAGACGGCTGGTATCGGTAAGGTTCATTCCTTCGCTGAATTCGAAGACAAGGGCAAAAAGGTAAAACAGGGCTTTGATGGGGCTCTCACGGACCGTATGGCTCCTGTCCCGTTGCGTGCTGAAGTGCGTACCCTTAAGGAAGGCGATCAGTTGTCAGACTATGATAGCCTTGTGGTGATTTTGTCTGAACCGGTTAAGTTGGTGACGACCGCGAACAAGAAAACGGCTTTGGACTTCTACCTGAATTCTGCCATTGAATTGGATGAATCCTCTCGTTATGTATCTGCTTTGGCTGGAGCAACAGCGGTTGTTACGGCACAGAATGATCCTTTCGTGAGCGTGGTGGATGGCTTGGGCCGTATCAGGTACTTGTATTCGCGCGGTAATGTTTCTCCGCATGTGGGTGACTATGTGCGTTTGGGCGGTGACCTGACGAACTTGTTCTGGTCCGATACTGCGGTCGTTAATCCGGCTGGCACCAATGCCGAAACGCTCCGTTCTGCCGCTGATGCTGCGTACCATTGGAATTCTCCGACAAGCTATAACGAGACGAAACGCTTGCCGTCGATGTGGATCCCGGTGACGGGTGATGCTGAAATTGCCGTGAACGAAAACAAGTTTGCTTCTACGGGTAACGCTCCGGCTGGCGAAAAGGTTCCGCCTGTAACAGTGCATGGCTACCGCACGACCATGACCAAGGCTGAAATCTTGGCTGAAGAAGGCGGCAAACCGGGTCACATTGTGAAGGCTGACATGTATGCCTTGTACAACGGTCTGTCCGATGAAGAACGCAAGAAAGTTTCTCCGCAGGATGTCTACTTCTATTACGAAGTCCAGTATTATACCAACTTGGGCAACTTCGTTGCAAGCAAGACTCAGCGTATTTACTGCGATGACAGCAAGAACACTGAAATCGATCCGGTGACGAAACAACGTATCCAGTACTTTAACGGTGGACTTTGTACCGATGCCGGCATGGACCGCAACTTCTTTATCGGTTGGAACATGCGTTCTAACAAGGGACGTACTGTTGGCACGGGTGCTTATATCGTTAAACTCAAGTCTTACGTGAAGCTAGGCTCTTCTGGTAAGGAAGCTAAACAAGAAAGCACTTCTGTTTGGGGAGTCAAGCGTTCTCCGAAAGCTGACTTGCGCTACATGAAGAACACGACAGCTAAATAAAATTCGGTTCAGAATCTTTTTTAAGGGATGGAATTAATCCATCCCTTTTTTATATGGATAGGCTTTTGTTGAAAACTTAATTTTACACTAGCTGTTTTTCTTGTGACGAAACTCACTAGGTTTCGTTTTTTTAAGTTTTTGTACACAAAATGAATGTTTTTTTTCCAAAAAATCACAAAAATAAAATTGGCTTTTCTCTTAAAAAAGAGTAAATTTGAGGGCGGTCTATGGGATATCGAAAAGGTCCGTCCTTTTGTTATGCCCTTGTTGGAAGGAAAACCATCGATGGAAACTAAAATGATGAAAAAAACAACGAACCTCCTATGCAAGTGGGCTTTGGGTGTCTGTCTGCTTCTCGCAGGAGTGCAAAATGCGTTTGCATTACAGTGTGAAGGCCAAATTCATGTGCAGATTCCGAGTTCATGGACGTCGCCGTCCATTATGGTTGACGGAGCCAATATTCCTCTGCCGTCGACTGCACTGCAAGATGGGTGGTACAATCTGGATGCATTGAGCTATGGCGGTCAGTATGCGCAAAAGTTCCTTTTTATGAAGGCTAGCTGGAATGATCCGGGCATTACGACGAATCATTATAACGTGAATGGTGGTCAGGGTGGTTGGGACCAGGCTGACGCATTTACCTGTGATGATCTGTCTACTGGAACTCTTTATATTTATGAAGACCCGACGACTCCAGGTAAGACTGTCTATGGTCCGAATCCTCCTAACGCCAAGTATTTCTTTGTGATGATTCCGCCTGATATGGAAGACTGGATGTCTTCTGTGCCGATGCTCAGTCTAGATGGCGGTCAGACCGGTAAACCGATGACTGCCGTTGAAGGTATGTGCGGTTGGTATTCCTATGTGTTCTTTAATGAAGATATTACGGATAACGTGCTCCTTTACCGTGATGATGACGTTGATCGTGAAGATGTGATTGGTGTGCACGGAAACTGGGAAACGGCGAATGTTGCTGAACCGATTCCGCTTGGAATGGTTCTTAAAGACGGTCCTGCAGATTCTTTGTTCTTTGTTCCGGATGCTGAACAGAAGACCAATGAAGATGGTTTCTATTATAGTGCCGCCGAAGTTGAGGGTATCGAAGGTACTTGTACTTACACGATGGCCGCTATTATTTATGATACCGATGCCAAGTTGCATCCGTTCTTCTCTTGCTATTCTGCCGGTGGCGAAGGCTGCCAGGTCGGTGCTCAGGGTGTGGGCCAGGAAGAAGCGAGAGAATATGTTAACGCTTGCTTGGGTGTTCACCAGGGCCTTGTGGAGGATAATCTTGATCCGACCACAAAGAAACCGACGTTGAGCACTAAGGGAAAGACTTGCTTTAAGGACAGCAAGTATTTCAACCAGATGTTTACCTATACTGAAAACGTGAACGAAAAGAGCTGCTATGATATGCCGTTCAAACGTTCTACTGACGGTAAGTGGGAATTTGATTCGGACTTCTATCATAGTCCGGGTGCTAAGGGCCCTGGTGGCTTCTATCCGGCAGAAATGAACAACGACAGCATTATTTTGGCCGCAGACCCTTCGCAGAAGCCTATTGCTGATGCCCGTACCAAGCGCGATGCTGAAGGCCCGGTGTTCTATGGTCCGGCTTTCCGCGAATTGGATGCGACAGAAGGTATGCCGAAGATTGACATTCTTTGCAATGGCCCCGGTTGGAACAAGGGTGAAGATTGCGAAGGCAAGTTCAATACCGGTAGTGATGAAGAAATGGCTTTTGCCGTTGAATTTGTGGGTGGTGTCAAGGGAACCTGCGTGATGGGTTGGTCCTGCGAAAAGAGCGCTCCGACCGGTTGGCACTTCTTTAAGCAGGGTACCGATACCGAAGTGGATCCTTCTACTGAAGGTGCAACGTATCGTTGGTCTGCAACTCGTAACCAGCATTACTGCTTTGAATCTCATGCTAAGTTTACCCATAAGCCGGGCCTGAAGTTCAACTTCCGCGGTGACGATGATATTTGGGTGTTCATTGACAACAAGCTTGCTGTGGATCTTGGCGGTACTCACTTGGCTGCCCCGGGTTATGTGGATCTCGATAATTTCACTGGTGCAAGCGGCAAGCTTAATGTCGGTGACCAGTACGATCTTGACATCTTCTTCTGCGACCGCCGTACTACGATGAGTAACGTGCGTATCAAGACGAACATGTATATCCAGCAGAAAACTGCTATTGATGTTAATCCGCAGAAGACGGGTACTTCTGAAAAGTCCTATGGAATCTGCTTTACCAAGACGGGTGACGGTTCTTGCGCTGCTGCCATGACTGGCGAAGAAAAAGACTCTACCCTTTGCGGTGACGATCTTAAGAATTCCACTTTGGCAATTTCCTATACTCTTGTTCAGGGTAACTTGCCGACTTCTCCGGCTGTGGCTGGTGTTGAAAATGTCAGTGGTGACGTTTATAAATGCGGCATTGATTTGAGGAATCCGGCTAACCCGAAGATTGACCCTGAATCTATTTGTGGCTTGGGTGGTGGTCGTTACACCTTGTTCGTGAATATCGAAGGCAAGACTAAGAAGGTCTATTCCTTCCGTAGAAGTGGCGAAGTGGATGTTGTCTATGCAAGCGGTGATGCCGTGGATTCGAACCAGGTTAAGATTGGCAGTTACACTGTGCAGACAACGGCTATGGGTGGCATGACGGTGCCGGTCTATGTGTCCTCTTTGGCTCCTGTCGAAGGATCTCAGAAAGTCGAAATTTATCCGGATGACGCTGTGGGTGTTCAGTACACTCTGCAGGCCGCTGATGGCAATGGAACTGTGAGTAAGCTTGTAAGGTTCTGCGCCTTTGATGGTGGTGATACTTGTAAGGCGATTACTCCGGGTTCTGCACGTACCATTGGTGCAAGCGGTGTTGACACTGTTTATGCGACTGTTCCTATGCAAGATCTGACCTCCGACATTCAAAAGTTCAGGATTAGCGTATCCGGTCGACCGAACGCTCTTGAAGTCAGTTTCTACCTGCCGAAGATTACGTTTATCGAAGCTATTCCGGAAGACGGCAAGGATGCCACGTCTGTAACGGGCCAGAAGAAAGAGGCTGATGGCTCTTACGAAGAATTCTGGGTCGGCTCGATTTACGATATGTACTTGGCTGTGCTGAAACCGAATGCCGACGGCAAGAGCTTTAGCCCGTGTTTGCAAGAATGTAACGGTCTTAAGATCCATAAGGGTTCGCTGACCTCTGCAAAGATCGACTTTATCCCTGAAGAAGTTGAATTTGTGGATGGCTACGCTACGATTTCTATCCGTTCATTGGTCAAGTATCGTTGGGATACTGATGCGACAATCAATAGCCCTGCAACGATTGTGGCTGAATACAATGACTATGTGCAGGCTACTTACAGCCCGATGTACTTCCGCGATCCTCCGGTACCGTATCCGGTGCTTGCTGATGTGTTCGACGTGCATGGTGTTCTCCCTGCTGTGGAATACAAGATTCCTGCCCCGTACTTCAGCATGAATCAGGAATACCTGGATGGTGTGGGTGACTCGGTCGCCATTTACTATGACCGCCCGATTCATAAGGATTCCTTGCCGACCAAGATTTGCGTGATGTGGGATTCTCTTACTGCCGAAGCTCACAACCCGGTTAAGGAAGGCTACTCCAACATTTCCAAGGATTCTGCGATTACCTGTAACGAATTGATCAGTGTCGATGCAAGCAATATTGATTGTTCTTCTCCGGTTGAATACAACGGACAGAGCGGTTATTGCTCCAACTTGATCAAGATTGGCGGTCTCACGCTTTCTACGGGTGTTAAGACTGCCGGTGTGGGTAAGGTTCATTCTTATGCCGTGTTTGAAGATAAGGGCAAGCAGGTAAAGCAGGGCTTTGCCGGCGCATTGACCGACCGTATTGCTCCTGTGCCGCTGCGTGCTGAAGTCCGTACGATCAAGAATGGTGATGAATTGACTGATAATGATAGCCTTGTCATCATTATGTCTGAACCGGTGCGCTTGCTAGTGGAATCTCAGGGAAAGACTTCTGTTGACTTCTATCTGAATTCCGCTGTGGAATTGGATGAATCGGCACGCTTTGTATCTTCTCTGGAAAATACTCCTGCTGTAGTGACTGCTCAGACTAATCCGTTTGTTGGTGCTGCCAATGGTGAAGGTCGTATCAGGTTCTTGTACAAGCGTGGCGATGTGTCTCCGCATGTGGGTGACTTCTTGCGCTTGAGCGGTAATCTCTCCAATATCATTTGGAGTGATGCCGATACAGACCATGAAACTCAGCCGGGTAGCGATACGTTGCGTGCTGTTGCTGATGCCGCCTACTACTGGAATTCTCCGACGGGCTATAAGGAAACGAAGAGACTCCCGACTCCTTGGATTCCGGTGACGGGTGATGCTGAAATTGACGTGATTGAAAACAAGTTTGCTTCTACTGCTAATGGCCCGGCCGGTGATAAGGTGCCTGCTGTGACGGTGAATGCTTACCGCACAACGATGACCAAGGCTGAAGTCTTTGCTGCAGAAGGTGGCAAGCCTGGTCACTTGGTCAAGGCTGACATGTACGCCTTGTTCAACGGCCTGCCGGATAGTGTTCGTACAAGTCTTAAGGCAGAAGACATCTTCTTCTACTACGAAGTCAAGTACTTCACTAACTTGGGTAACTTTGTAGCAGGCAAGACTAAGAAGATTTACTGCGATGACAGCAAGAATACTGAAGTTGATCCGGTAACGAAGACTAAGATTCAGTACTTCAATGGTGGCCTTTGCACGGAATCTGGCAATGACCGCAACTTCTTCATCGGTTGGAACATGCGTTCTGACAAGGGCCGTGTGGTTGGAACTGGTGCTTACATCGTCAAGCTCAATTCCTACGTGAAACTCGGTTCTGCCGGAAAGGATGCTAAGCAGGAAAGCACTTCTGTCTGGGGCATCAAGCGTTCGCCGAAGGCTGTGATGGATTACGCGAAGGCTCCTGCCGGAAAGTAATCTAGCAGATAGATTTGAAAAAGGGAACGGATAAAATCCTTTCCCTTTTTTCTATATTGTTGGTATGCGAAAGATTTTATTTGCCTTGAGCCTTTGTTCCCTTGCCTTTGCCGCCGAACCGACCGATTTGGATTCCCTTTTCCGCGGCAAGGAATACAAACCTGTTTTGAGTGCTTCTCTGCGTGATAGCTCCACGAGCGATGCTGTTCCGGGAAAGACTGCTGCGAAGGCTTCCAAGTCTGATGGCTATTACATGCTTCAGTTTGAATCTGTTGCTGATTTTGATGCCGCCCAGCGCCGCCGTGCTCAGCTTTCTGCAAGTACCGGATACGCAATCCAGGTGGTGTTCGACGCCCCGTTCTACAAGCTCCGTGGCGGTGGCTGGGGTAACAAGAAAACGGCCGAAGATAAGGCCCGCGAACTTTCTGCCTACAACATTAACGCGTTTGTCGTAAAAGTGAAATAAGAGTGTGTAATGTGAAATTACACATCTCACATTTCAAACTTCATATTGCGGCTTCGCCGCTCCATCTCAAACTATTCTAACAGACCCATAGTCTGCTTGAGCGCGAATTCGTCCATGCTTTGCGGCATGAGCGCGCGTTCTTCGGGTGCGACAAATGCAAGTTTGCGTTCGAAGTCCGGACGGTTTGCTCGGTTACGGGCTACCGGATCCTTGGCCTTGAGTGAATAGTAGAACGGTCCTGTCTTGATAAAGCGTTTCTTCTGCAATCCTTGACGGATGGCTTCGGTCAGCACTTGCTGGAGTACCGGGCCAGCCCTGTCGACATGGTGCAGTTCCAGAATTCTCTGTTTCAAGATTTCTTCGTGAATCGGAGCTTCGCTGTCGACATAGAACTTGAGCTGCGTAATGAGGGCTGCAATCGGAAGTTCTGCAATGGGCTTGTCGTGTGCGGTGCCTTCGATTTTCGGGTGCTGTACTACGTAAGGCTCGGTCATGGGCTTTGCGGAGTCAAACACTTCGGAACCATCATCTTCGTCGGCTTCTACCGTGGGCGGAGGAGCCACGCTCTGTTCGATAGCGATGGTTGCCACCAAGTGCCCGATTTCGTCCTTGTTGGACATAAACCAGAACGGCAACCAGAGGTTCATGACCTTCCAGCCCAGCTGTCTTAAAATAAGCGGGCGTACATAGTCGCGGTCTTCGATAGAATCGCGGAAACGTTCCGTGGTGCAGTCGTCTTCGATGAGCGCCAAGAAGTGCATGGGGTTGTTGGCGTCTACAACGACTGGACCCACAGGAATGCCGCCCTTTGAAGTGTGATCTTGCACCAGAATGTTTTCGTTCTTGAGCGCATCGATGACTTCGCTGCGGAGCGGCGAGTCGGCGGGCTCAATCTCGATGACGGGATCGTACTGCCTTGACTGCAGGTGGTTGATCCATTCGCGGAAGAGCGAATTCTTTTGCGATGCAATCTTGGTCTGGTCGGATTCTGTAATGAATGCGCGGAGTTCGCGCTTGGCAAGCGTTGAGCAAACGGCAATCTTGTGGTCAGCGGCCAGGCCACCTGCGCCTTCGGCTTCGATGCAGACAAGGATCGTGTCCCTGAATTGATCGATAGCTCTTTCGGGCGTCTTCACGAAATAGCGAATGTCTGCGTTCGGCCTTGCGAAGAATGCTGCCACCGGAGAACCCGCGATAAGCTTTGCGCGGATGGCGTCTTCAATTTCTTGGCAGGTGGACTGGTGGAATGCGATAATTCCAAGAGTTCTTTCCGGATGGCGTTCCGCATGGCGAATTGCCATGAGGGCGATGGTTTCGATCTTGTCGGAAACTTCCTTGATCGAAATTCCCTTGAACAGGTCGTTGTTCGGAGACGGCAGCTGCTTGATTCCGTGATTGTAAATGCGCTCGTTGGCGAAGCTTACAATGGCCGGATTGCTGAATTGCGTTGTGAACCAGAGTTCCCTGGTCGGAACTCCCTGACGGAGAGCCGCGGTCAAGATGCTTTCTTGGAAGAAGGCGCTGCGTGCAACGGATTCTTCGTGGAAGGCGTCGATCGGTAAATAATCGTGGCTCGGAGTGTGCGGGTCGCCAATAAGAATGGTCTTGGGCGCGGCAAACAGAATCGGCAAGGCTTCTGCCGTTGAAATATCGTCGGCATCGAGAATAATGGTGATGTCGAAGGTCTGCTTGCTGGAAATGTTGAGTGCGTCTGCAAGCGGTACTACGGTGAGTACGCTCGGGTCTGCTTCGACTGCGTTATGCAGTTCCTTGAAGTTTGCACTTGAGAACTGATCCAGGAGGGCTCGGTAGTCTTTGCTCTTTTGCGCCTTGGCCTTCGGGGATTCCGAGAACAGGGTCGGGCAAATCTTGGTGGCCGCCTGAATCTGGGCTCCTGTCCAGTAGTGGGCGAGAGCGTTGCTGAAATCGGCGTCTGCGTTTTCGGGATCCTTGAGGTATTCGACTAAGGCCGTATTGCAGTAGCTTTCCATTTTCTGGAAATGTGACGACAATTGCAGATGAATGTCGAGGTGATTCCAGTTGTCGTTCCACAACTGGATTTTGCCGAGCCACTTGTCAATGCTTAAGCTTTCGAGAGGAGTCTCGAGCTCCATGTCCTTGTTGATTTGTTTGATCGAGGATTGAAGCTCGATGACAGAATTCCAAAGATTCGAAAATTCGGGTTGAAGATCCTTAAAGTTGTGCCACTGTTCGAGCAACTGTAGGAGCAGGTCGAGCCTGGGGTCGTCTTTGTGCTTTTCGCGGAAGTCGTAGACATACTGAATTTTCTGATTCAGTTCGACCCAGTTGGAACCTTCGAAGTGCCAGTCGCGACCGAGCAAGTGGTTGCCGAGCACGGCGCTTTCCTTGTAAGTCTTCTTGTTGGTCTGCAGTTCAAGGAGCGTGTCGATCAAATCCAAGAGCTTGGCGTCGGAGTCAACGGTCTTGGGTTTGCGAATCACTTGCAGCAAACGCTTGCGGGAGGTGCGGTAGCGTTCCGAAAGTCCCTTGAGCGAAATATGCTGGCATTCGGCAAAGTCGTCGCGTGCATTCTGGATGTTTTCATCGACGGCGTTGTCGGTGTAAATGTCGGAGGTCTGCCTGCGGTACCGCACCCATTGGTCGCCTGCTTCGGGGAGGTACATGAGGGTGTCCCTGTAGGCGGTCCAGTTGTGGCTGCGCAACTGCCAGTCTTCGAACGTAGGAGTATTCTCGTCGAAGTTGTCGCGCAGAAGTTCAAGAATGTCAATCATGCCCGACAGGAACATCCCGGTGGGGAAGAGACCTGTCGATTCCATTTTCTTGATAACAGGTTCCAGTTCCTTTGCGCGGGTTGCTGCGCAGCGGAGTTCTTCGGAAAGGGTCTGCTGCTGTTCTTCGGAAAGGCTAGAGACCTTGACTCCTTGGAAGGCCTTGCGGGCATCGA
>Ga0310696_10009487_pt1 | contig 11261 bp, 11 predicted proteins | sample AusTroGonzalo_MG_4_FD_203885 | JGI IMG/M metagenome (GOLD analysis project Ga0310696, IMG submission 203885) | Bovine rumen microbial communities from tropical cattle in Woodstock, Queensland, Australia - Gonzalo_02 (v2) (version 2) | ecosystem: Host-associated > Mammals > Digestive system >...
AGATATGCGGGATGGCGTCAACCCATTCGTCCCAGTGGCGGTACATAAGGTCCTCGTTGATACGGCCTGTGGCTTTGGGCAGACCCTCGTAGAGCTTCTCGATTTCGGGGTCTTTCTGTTTGCCGACGGTGGCGGTGTAGACAATCTTGCTGTGGTCGTCGGAGAGCATGAAACCCTCGATGCCGCCGTCGATGTCGGTAATCTGTTTCTCACCCTTGCCGTCGGCTTTCATGGTGAAAATCTGAGGGCCGTTGTCGGTGCCGCGGGCGAAAGCCATGGTCTCGTTGTCGAGCCACACGGGGTTGAACTCGCTCTTGGCGGTGGTGGTGATCTGTTTGGCGTCGGAGCCGTCGGCGTTCATCACATAGATTTCGGCGTTGCCTTTGTTAGCCTCTATGTCGTAGTAAGTTACGGTGTAGGCGATGCGTTTGGCGTCGGGTGAGATGGCGTATTCGCCCATTTTGCCCAAGCCCCACATCACTTCGGGGGTGAACTGCCCGTTTTCGACCTTCACTTCGGGTTTCCCGATAACGGGCTCCTCGCTGTCTTTTTTCAATTTGCACGATGTTGCCAAAAGAACGATGGCAAGTGCGCTTACAAGTGCTTTTTTCATTGGTATGTTTTTTTTATTGTTTATTTTTATTATTTTTTTTTCTCTATACCCAGACTGCGCTTTGCTTGTGTCAGCCCCAGACTGCGCTTCGCTTGTCTGGGGTTAATAGGATGATGTGCTTTCAGCACATTTTTGGTTGCGTTTTTTTCGCCCCCCACACTGCGCTTCGCTTGTGATTTGATAGGATGATGTGCTTTCAGCACATTTAGTTCTGTTGCTCATTTTTTAGACACTGAATATTATCAAAAGTTGTGCTGTGAGTATCCTCAGGAACATGGTTAGAGGATACACCGTGGCATAGCCCATGTTGGGCAGTTTGCAGCCTTCGGGTGCGACAGTGTTGGCAAAGGCAAGGGTGGGAGGGTCGGTGTGGCTGCCGCCGATAAATCCCATAAGGGTGTAGTAGTTCATTTTCAGTACTATACGACCGAAACCGGCTACCAGTATCGGTGGCACCATGGTGATGATTACTCCGTAAACCACCCACATGTAATGTACCTGCACTGTGGCCACGAAACTGCCGCCGGCGCCGAGTCCCACGCAGGCGAGGAAGAGTGCTATTCCTACCTCCCGCAGCATGTGTACGCCCTGTCCGTCGGTGAAGTCGGTGCCGAACCAGCCTTTTTTCACGCCGAGCCATCCCGCTATTAGCGCCACCACCAGCGGACCGCCAGCCAAGCCCAACTTGATGGGGGCTTTGAGTCCTACGGGGATGGGGATGGAGCCCAGTATTATTCCCAATGCAATGATGATGAAGATAGGTATTAGCAGAATGCCGCCTTTGCGGACGTCCTTGGTGGCCAAGGTAGAGGCATTTTCGAGGGTGGTAGGCTCTGCGGCGAGGTTACGGGGACGGATGAGGATGCAGGTGACAATCATGCCCACCACGGCAAGGGGGTAGGCCACGGCATAGCCCGCCGCCAGTCGTTCCGAAGCCCCTTCGATGCCGAGGTCGCCGACGGCCTGCTGCGCCGCCGAGAGGCCGGGGGTGTTGGTGATGGCTCCGGTGTAAACGCCGGCCATGTCGGTGAGCTCTTGGTTGGCAAGCTTGGCGATAAGCACGGTGATGCCCACGCCCAGTCCCACGTTGACCAGCGCCATAAGGTTCATGGCAAGGCCACCTTTGCGGAAACTGCTGAAAAAGCCCGGTCCCACCTGCAGACCGACGCCGGTGACGAAGAGTATCAGTCCGAACTCCTTGATAAGGTGCAGCATCTCGCCGTTGAGCTGTATGCCGAAAGCGCTGATGGCTATGCCCGCAAAGAGTATCCATGTGATACCCAACGAGATACCTTTAATCTTGATTTTGCTCAAAAGCATTCCGGCGAAAATGGTAAGCGACAGCAGGATTATCGTCTGCGCCACGCCGGGCTGTGTGAATAAGTTTGTAAACCACATGGTGTTTGATTGTTGAGTGTTGATTGTTGAGTGAACTGTGATCTGTGAACAGTGAGAAAGATTGTTTAATTGTTGAGAGTTGTTGGCTGTTGTTTATTCTGTTGCGTTATTTTCTTCGAATTCGGCAATCCATTCTTTTACTTTGGTTTGCAGTAGAGCCTTGTCGGGCAAATAAAGCTGATAGGCCGAGGCATAGATGTTGGCATCTTTGGGCAAAGTGAGTTCCACAAGGGTGTCGTTTTTGCGTTCGCAAAGCAGTATGCCTATGGTGGGCTTTTCAAAGTCTTGTTTCACGAAACGGTCGTAATAGTTTACATACATCTGCATCTGTCCCAAGTCTTGATGTGTTAGTTTGTCGGTCTTTAGGTCAATAAGCACATAGCATTGCAGCAATCGGTTGTAGAACACCAGGTCCACATAGAAATGCTGTTCGTCGAAGGTGAATCGTTTCTGCCGAGCCTCAAAGAGAAAGCCTTTGCCCATCTCCAGTAGGAATTGCTGCATCTTGTTGATGATGGCGTTTTCCAGTTTCGATTCGGAATAAGAAGCATCGGGTTTCATGCCCAAGAACTCCAAAGTTATCGGGTCTTTTATGATGTCCGACGGTTTTTCGATGGTTTGTCCCTCGCGAGCCAGTCGCATCACCTCGTCTTTGTCGCGGCTCAAAGCCAAACGCTCGTAAAGACTGCTGCCAACCTGTCGGCTTAGCTGGCGCACACTCCATTGCTGCTGGGTGGCTTCTATTTCGTAAAAACTGCGCGCGTCGGGATTTTCTACTTGCATCAGCACTTGATAGTGCGTCCATGAGAGGGTGAAACTTGGAATTGTTTTATAACGAAACTCGTTTTGTGAAATTGATAATCGCTGATTATCAGAATTTGGTAATAAGTGTGATTCGCTGTCAATTTGATAATCACCGATTATCAAATTGGAATATGCTAGGTAGAATTGCCGTATTTTCCTAAGGTTAGGATAGCTCCATCCTTTGCCGAATCGTTCTGTCAGTTTTTCCGACAATCCTTTAAGCACTTGTTTCCCGTAAGCAGCTCTTTCTTTGCCTTGCTGCTCTTCTTCCACGATGTATCTGCCGATATGGTATTTTGTGTAAACCTCGGCAATATTCGCAGTGGTCACCACATGCTGTCGGGCTTGCTCAATAAGGGTGGCGACCTTTTCAAAAAGGCTGTCGAGATGCTTGTCTAAGTTTGCGTTTTCGCTCATTTTAAACTATTAATTCTGAACTCTTAACTCTAATCTCAATTCCTGTCGAAAAACGGGCTTTTGCCTTTGGCGGCGAGTGGTATGGCGAGTATCAGCGGGCAGTCGGGGAGGAGGTTCATCTCTTTGGCGGTGCGGCCTGCCGAGAACATCACGCGGTTGTCGATACGGCAGTCGGCGGCCTGCGACACAGCCGAGCCTATGGCTATGCCCATGTCGTTGGCGTTGAAGAAACACGGCACGTCGCTGCCTTTCTCGCCGCAGGTAGCGAAACCGCAGTATCCGCAGTTGAGTCCGAGCGGCGCGAGGCGCGAGCCTATCAGCACCACCGCTCCGCACTGACGTATGTTTGCGGCGTCGCGGGCAAAGAAAGACTGTCCTGTGGCCTCGGCTATGGACTGCATGCGGTCGGCCAGACGGGCAATGTCGTCGTCGGTAAGCACTGCTATTTCGAGGTTGTCGGTGCCACGGGCCTTGGGGGCTGTGCGGGCTGCCACGGCTATGCGTTTGGCAATTTCGGCAATGGTGTCGTTCCTGAAATCTTGTTCTTTGATAATCATAGTGTTATAAAATAAAAGCACGTCATGCCTTTGCTAAGAAAAACATAACGTGCTTTGTGTTGTCGATGGTTATTTTTTGTCGTTGTTGGCGGTGGGTTTGGCTATGGATTCGCGCATTCCGGTGTCGGCTTGTATGTTTTTCATGCGGTAGTAGTCCATAATGCCGAGGTTGCCGCTGCGGAAGGCTTCGGCCATAGCTTTTGGCACTTCGGCTTCGGCTTCGATAACGCGGGCGCGGGCTTCCTGAGCCTTGGCTTTCATCTCCTGCTCGGTGGCAACGGCCATGGCGCGACGTTCCTCGGCTTTGGCCTGGGCGATGTTCTTGTCGGCGTTGGCCTGGTCCATCTGCAGCTGTGCGCCGATGTTCTTACCTACGTCGATGTCGGCGATGTCGATGGAGAGGATTTCGAAAGCTGTGCCGCTGTCGAGACCTTTCTGCAACACGAGTTTGGAGATGGAGTCGGGGTTTTCGAGCACCGATTTGTGGCTTGTGGCCGAACCGATGGAGGTTACAATGCCTTCGCCCACACGTGCGAGGATGGTCTCTTCGCCGGCGCCGCCCACCAGCTGTTTGATATTGGTACGCACCGTTACACGAGCTTTGGCTATAAGCTGGATACCGTCTTTAGCCACGGCTGCAACTGGCGGAGTGTCAATAACTTTGGGATTTACCGACATCTGCACGGCTTTGAACACGTCGCGGCCGGCGAGGTCGATGGCGGTAGCGGTCTTGAAATCGAGGCTCATGTTGGCTTTGTCGGCCGAGATAAGGGCGTTAACCACGGGGCTTACGCGTCCTCCGGCAAGGTAGTGGGCCTCCAGCTCGTTTTGGTTGAGGTGAAGTCCTGCCTTGGTGGAAGAAATCAAGTTGCTGACTATCAGTGCGGCGGGCACTTTACGCAGACGCATAAAGAAAAGCTGCACCAACGAGATGTGTACTCCCGAAACAAGGGCTTTGAACCAAAGTCCCACGGGCACAAGGTAGAAAAATATCGCCAAAAAGACGACACACACTGCCACCAGCAGTATCATTACTGGTTGGATGTCAAGTAGAATCATTGCAAGTTCCATAATAAAAATGTTTTAAAGTGTTATGTATTAATTGTTTATTTCTTTTACTAAAATGCGGTAGCCTTCGATTTTGATGACTTCCACGGGACGGTTTTCGTCGATGAACTCGCTCACGGTATGCACCTCGCAGGTCTGTCCGTTGATGACGGCTTTTCCTGCGGGGGCGAGACGCGACACTGTGGTTCCGGTGGCACCCACGGCTATAATATTTTCATCCACGGTGTTCACCTTGCTGTCCACCTCTTCCTTGAGGCCTATTTTGCGCCACGTTTTGTTGCGCATAAGCAGCAGAAGAAGGGCCAGCACCACCACCACTGAGGCGATGAGCACAATGTTTCCCGCCAAGGTGCCGTATTGTGCATAGCTTTGCCAGATGGCCACTATCATTGCCACAGCGCCTAATATTCCGGCCACGCCACCGGGCAGCGCCACCAGCTCGAGGGCTATCAGCACAGCGCCTATCACAAGGAAAATGATTATAGATACCCAGTTCATAAGTTATTGTATTTCAGATGTTAGACTTTTGCCCAAAAGGGCTTGGTGCATGGGCATAAGGGCGTCGTGGGTGCCGGTTTTTACCACGCATTTGCCTTTGTAATGGACTAAAATGGTGCATTGCTCGGCCTGTTCGTAGGTCTGTTTGCAGATATCCACAAGCGAGTCGATTACGTAGTCGAAAGTGTGGTAGTCGTCGTTGTAGAGCACCAGTTTGCAGTTGTCGTCGAGCAGGGTGTCCGCCGATTGCAAAAGTTCTTCTTCTTTAAGGTTTTGGTTCATTTCTCTATAGTTGTTTGGGATTGCAAATTTACGATTTTTTCTTGGTATTGCCAAATTTTGTTTGATGAAAAATTTTTTTTTGAAAATCGGTTAAAATATCGTAAATTTGCATGATTTTTTGTCGGATTTCATAAAATATAAAGCATTATGAGCAAACGAATTGTATATGTGGTACTTGTGATGGTTTTGACGGGCGTTTTCGGCAATGCCTCGGCTGTCGATTTCCAGAAATATTTCCACGACCGCACCCTGCGTATCGACTATCTGCGCAAGGGCAACGCCAAGAGCAACACCATCGAGGTGTCGGCATTTGTGTCCAAAAACGGCACATGGGCCGGCTCCCTCGTTCATCTGATAGACCCCTTCGACTACGGCGCTTTCCGCATTGTGGTGAAAGATGCCGCCTCGGGCACCGACATCTACACACGCACCTATACCACTCTGTTTCAGGAATATGTCGCCACACCTACGGGAGCCGACAGCGTGGCCACTTTCCAGGAAACGGTGCTTGTGCCTTTCCCAAAGGACAAAGTGAAGCTGTGTTTTCAGCAACGCGATAAAAATCAACGTTTTGTAACCCAAAAAGAGGTCCTTTTCGACCCCGCTACCACCACCACCGTTACACGGCAGGGCGCGTCGCAACCCATCAAACTGCTTTATTCGGGCGACTCCCACAAAAAACTCGACGTGGTTATTGTGGCCGACGGATACACCAAAAAGGACACCAAGAAAATGGAGGCCGATTTCAATACCTTCGCACAGTCGCTTGTAAAGATGTCGCCGTACAAGAACCATGTCAACGATTTCAATATCTGGGGCGTGGCCACCGTATCAAAGGATAGGGGTATCACCAATCCTATTAAAAATCAGATACTTAATACTGCTATCGGTTCGTCGTACAACATTATGGGCATTGCCCGCTACCTGATGACCTACGAGCTGTTCCGTTTGCACGACGCCATCGGCGATGCGCCATACGAACAGATTATCATCATGTCGAACAGCGAGGTGTACGGCGGAGGCGCCATATACAATTTCTACGCCAATGTGGTGGTATCGTCGCAAACCGACTATGTGCTTCCGCACGAGTTCGGACACACTTTCGGCGGTCTTGCCGACGAGTATGTCGACGAGGACATCTCGTACGAGGAGCTGCACAGCACCAACAGCGAGCCTTTGCAGCCCAACATTACCACGCTGGTGGATTTCGAAAAGAAATGGAAGGACCTTGTGGCCGCCGACACCCCCATTCCCACACCCATCTCGGCACAGAACCTCAAAAAAGTAGGGGCTTACGAAGGTGGCGGCTACCGCAAGAAAGGCATCTACCGTCCTGCGATACGCTGCATGATGAGCTCCGGTGGCAGTTTCTGCCCCGTGTGCAAACGCGCCCTCAACGATATGTTCAAGATCTACACGGAATAGGGTTTAATTCGGAGTTCGGAGTTCGGAGTTTTTTTTAAGTTGATATGAAAAATTGCTATGCGTAAAAAAAATTTAAAGGCGTTTTTCGTGGTTGGAGTGCTGTTGTTAGTACATGCAGCAGTGTCACAAACTATAACACTGAGATTTACAGGAGTTAAAATGCATGGAAGCTACGTCCGATTGGATTCGGTGCAGGTACAAAATGTTAGTCGCTTATGGAGCGAGACTGTGGTTTATCCTGACACTGTTTTTACGTTGTCTCAATCAAGTATTTCCGAAATCCAAGATATTCCTGCCGATATCGTAGCATATCCCAACCCTTTCAACGGCACTGCAAACGTTTCTGTATCTGTACCACAAAGAAGCGACGCCACTCTGCAGATTTTTACACTTGCTGGACAGGAAGTCGCTCAACGTACAGTTATTCTTGAGGCTGGTAATAATATGTTTGAGGTAGGGCTGCAAAAAACGCAAGTTTATATCCTTGCCGTAACTACTCAGATGGGACGTAGCACTATTAAGTTGATTAACCGCGGAGTTAGGTCTGAAAACAGCATAGCAAGCAGGGGAACTTGTGCGGTTTTTGAAAAGAGGCAATGCGGGCATTCTTTCCTCAATGGCGACGATTTGAAAATAATAGGTTATGCAACACTTGGTGGTACGGTTCTACTAAGTAATACTATACAACAACCGCAAAGAGAAAGTGAAAATATGTCTTTGTACTTTGAAACGGAAGGTGCGTTGCGAGGCGTGTTCTCCGTGGGGACAGCCCGCTACGTGTGTTTTTCTCAGGGTAATTTACAATACACCACCTTAGGCACTCATGCGGTTGCGGGTGGCGGTACAGAGGTGGGTTCATGGCGCTTTGCCACCAACCAGTGGGACTTGATGGGAACGGCAAACAGAGATATATCGCCCAGCAATACTGGATGGATAGACCTTTTTGGTTGGGGGACAAGCGGTTGGAACAATGGTAATTACTTTTATCAGCCGTATAGCAGCTCGGATTCAAGGAATTCGCCATATACAGGCTCAAATGGCTATGGATATGGTCCTACCGACGGGAGTTTGTACACCTATTCTCTTGTTGGTAATTATGCCAATGCCGACTGGGGCGTGTATAACGCTATCGGTAATGGTGGCGGTCGTCCTGGCATGTGGCGCACCCTTACCCAATCGGAGTGGGACACAATCTTGTATTATCGCGCCACCGCTTCCGGAGTGCGCTACGCCAGAGCTACAGTGAATGGGGTGGGGGGCTTGGTATTATTTCCCGACAACTGGGATGTGTCCACGCAGGCATTTAATCGAATCAACAGTAACAGTCTCTTTTTTAGCGACAATTTGATTACATTGGCCCAGTGGGTTATTTTGGAGAATGCGGGTTGTGTGTTCCTTCCGGCAAACGATATGCGCCTTGGTGTTTCGGTAGATTGTGCCGGTTACATTTGCGAATATTGGTCTTCCACTAGCGAGAGCAGCGCTCGTGCTTACGACATGGGATGTTACAACAATGGCTACTTGGGTACACATGACCCCGAAGTTCGTTACGAAGGTCTTGCCGTACGCCTTGTGCGAGATTTTGTTTGTGATGATGAATAGTTTTTAGGGGCTTACGAAGGGGGCGGCTACCGCAAGAAAGGCATCTACCGTCCTGCAATACGCTGCATGATGAGCTCCGGCGGCAGTTTCTGTCCCGTGTGCAAACGCGCCTCAACGAAATGTTCAAGATCTACACGGAATAGGGTTTAATTCGGAGTTCGGAATTCGGAGTTCGGAATTTTTTTTAGTTAAGAGTTAAGAATTAAGAGATAAGAGTTGGGCGGTTGCCGCTTATCAGTTACCTGGCCGATAATTTGTTCGTGTAGGGGCAACATTTTTAGTTGAAAGTTGATAGTTGAAAGTTGAAATTGCTGACAACTGCCGACTAATAATAGGGGTGGGGATTCACGTTTTTTTTAATTCCGCCATTGCTATACAAGTGTATTGTATCAGTTTCTTTATTATCACCATTATTCTGAAAAATCACTATTATTGGGTATTGTGTGCGTGCTGAAAGTTGCGTAACTTTGCAGCATGAACCAAAATATCAATAAGATGGATAAAAAACTGACTTTCAGTGGCACTGCATTGTTTGCGGTGCTGTATTTCGTGGCGGTGTTCGCCGCCGAGTTCATCGGATTTTTGCATCCTGTGTGCTGGATTCTGGCACCTGCTTTTGGGGCGTTGCTTGCGGCTATTCCATACCGCTGGCTGGCTGTGCGCTGGCACAAGTTTGGCTTGGGGACAATGCTATCCGCAGTGTTCGGCCTGCTGATGCTGGCTATGGGCGAAATGGACTTCTTTTGTCTGGCCATATGCGTGGGCTTTGGATTACTTAGCGACTTGGTGCGGATTATCATGAAGAAAGACTGTATTGCATATCCCGTCCTTGCCCTTGGCAACATCGCCCTCATTATTTATTTGTGGACACGCAAGGATTGGTATCTTCATGGTGCGGCCGATGAAATGGGTCAGGCCTACGCCGATGCCATGGCTACGTTGCAGAACACATTGTGGTTCTGTATTTCAATAGTGGCCATCATCGTGTTGGCCGAGTTAGGTCTCTGGATAGCAAAACGTTGGATAAAAAAATAATCAGTTTAGAAATATGGGAATACTTAGCAAAATTTTTAGCAACACCCGCAAGCCGGAGGGTTTCTTCGGTCGTGTTATGGTGGCGGGTATGAACGGTGGTGGACATGCCACTATGGCCAACTGGGGCATGGATTTAGTGTCGGTTCCTCAGCAAGGCAAAATACTTGATATCGGCTGCGGTGGCGGCGGGAACATCCAACGGCTTTTGCGGCGAAGTGCCAATGGTATGGTGGAGGGCGTGGACTATTCGCCTGTTTCTGTGAAGAAATCGACAAAAGTGAATGCCGAAGCCATAAAGAATGGTCGGTGCAGGGTGCAAGAGGCAAATGTTGCTTCTTTGCCTTTCGACGATGAGACTTTCGACATGGTTACCGCTTTCGAGACCATCTATTTCTGGCCAGAAATAAAGAACTCCTTCGGTGAAGTGCTCCGTGTGATGAAACACGGTGCCACGTTCCTCATCGTTAACGAGGACGATGGGCTTTCGGGCAACAACGAGAAATGGGAAAAGCTGATAGAGGGCATGCACACCTACACGCCCGACGAGCTAACGAAGCTCCTTGCAGCCACAGGATTCCGCGATATCACCGTCCACCGCAAGGAAAACAATCATTGGCTCGCAGTTACTGCAATGAAATAATCATTTTAAAAATAAAACATTATGAAACAAGTATTTAAAGTTTTTCTGATGGCAGTAGCCTATCTTGCCATCTTTATTTTGGGAGCAACTAGCGGAATTATCCATCCAGCGTGCTATGCCTACATCGGTGCGCTTTTGCCACTGCTCTCCGCTTTCGTGTATCTCATTACTGCCGCTACTATCCGTAGTTTCGGAGCTGCCACCGCCCTCAACGGATTCATCCTCGTTCTCTTTTTGATTGCCGGCGAGGCGGACATTGCCTTCGTTATAGGCATCGTGGCGCTTACGGCATTGGCCGAAATCATACGTTTTTTGTGCAAGTACGACACTCGAAAGGGCGTGCGCTGGAGTTTTGTGCCTTTCGCCCTCTCGTTTTTCGCCTACACCCTGCATTGGTGGACTGACACTGAAGGCTCTTTGGCCGCAGCCCGTGAAGAAATGCCTGCCGGTTACGACGAGTTGATGAAGCCGGTGATTGACAACGTTCCCATGCTGATTGTGGTCCTTGTGCTGGCCATTCCAGTAGCCATTCTCGCCATGCGCCTTGCTGAAAAAGTGTTGAAAAAACAGACAGCGGTGTTGAAATAAAAAAAACAAAATTGCTATCTTTGTGGGTGGAATCAAATGATAAATAATGTGTTTATGTTTTGATTCTTAACTATTTACAAGATAATGATGAAAGATTTTCTGTCCGAATTTTTGAGGATGACGGCCGAGATGAGCCCCTACCTGCTGTTGGGATTCCTTATTGCAGGGGTGCTGCACGTGTATGTGCCGCGGAATTTTTACGCACGTTACCTTTCACGCGACAATAAGTTTTCTGTGCTGTGGGCCGCATTGCTTGGAATTCCGTTGCCGCTCTGTTCGTGCGGTGTCATCCCCACAGCCATAGGACTGAAAAATGAGCGAGCTTCGAAATGGG
>Ga0310696_10009488_pt1 | contig 11260 bp, 9 predicted proteins | sample AusTroGonzalo_MG_4_FD_203885 | JGI IMG/M metagenome (GOLD analysis project Ga0310696, IMG submission 203885) | Bovine rumen microbial communities from tropical cattle in Woodstock, Queensland, Australia - Gonzalo_02 (v2) (version 2) | ecosystem: Host-associated > Mammals > Digestive system >...
TCTCAAATCATGGGACAGCCACACATATAAATCGAGGGGATTGATAAAAAACTACTCTCTCCTCAATAAGTTGAGCAGATGGTCATGCCAAAGAGTTTCGACCTTCTCAGCAACATCTGGAGTAATCATCACGCCAGCCTTGCCCTTTGACCAGGTGATCTCCGGAATGGCTTCGGAGAGGACGTCCGTCTTCAGGATCTTGTCCGACGTGGGCTTGATGACAGATTCCCATTCCATCTTCATGTAGTAGATCTTGCGTCCCTGCCCGGACCAGTCCTCGCTTATGAAGGGCTCCGTCGTGAAATGCCCGACGCCTACGATACCCGTCGGCTTGTCGTAGCCCACCTTGACGAAGACGAAACGGTCACCCACGTGGGCCTTCTTGTGCTCCAGGATGCTCCAGTCGAAGTCGTTGGGGGAGTGGTCCCATTCCTCGAATTCGGTCAGGACATCAACCCCATCCGGGAAATCGAATTCATCCAGGAAGCGGTCAAGTTTATAGCTGGAAAAGAAGGGATTCCAATAAAGCAGGAAAGTGTTCATGGGTATGGGGATTATTGGTTATACAACTCGACGGCCGCCTGATGCAGGGCCTTGATGTCATTGGCCAGCGACTCCGGCTCGAGGATCTTGATGGCGGCTCCTCTGGAGAGCAGGGGACTGAAGAAATCCGCCGTGGGACGGAGGACCATCTCGAAATCCGAATACTCTTCCGTCGTGGCCACTTCCTTCTGGCTGTGATGCAGCGGCAGGTCCCTAAGGTAGTGAACCTCCCTGCCATACGCCCGAATCACGACCTTCTCCACAGGTACGCCCGGGTCACGGACGATTCCGTAACACTCCTTGAACCATCCGGACGGGTCGAAATCCTTGTCGTACTCGTACTTCTCGTCAGTCACCTCCAGGGAGATAATACGGTCAAAAGCCAGGGTGAAAAGGAATGCCGTGGGCTCCGGGAACTTCACCAGGGCATACCATCTCTTGTTGAACAGCTTGACGAAATAGGGATCCAGCTTCATGGCCGACTTCGAGGCCTCGGCACCATAGCGTCGGTAGTTGACCTTGACACGTACCCCACGTTTCATCGCATCGATGAACTTGTGGAGATTGTCGCCGTCTGAGGGGATGGATTCCAGGAGGATCCGCTTCTGGACAGCCTTGCTCTCGGAGAGGATGCTGTTCACCGACAGGGTGGAAAGCATCCAGTTCTGGATGGTGTCCTCTTCTAGCACCTCCTCATTGAAGATGTAGTACCGGAACCCGTCCTTCCTGTCACACTCGATGATGATCCCAAACATGTCGAGGATGGCGTCCCGGTGACGGTTGAAGGTGCTGCGTGCAATCGGAATACCCTCGCTCAATTCGGTGTCCAGCCAGCGCTGGTTAATCTCTTCGAGCGTAAGGCGGCCGAAACGGTGGATCGTATTCACCAGCCAGATGTATTCCTGGAAAAGTGCGTAGGCTTTCATATGCGGTATCTATATCGCAAATATACTGATTATTTGCCTAATAGGCATCAATGGGCGATCACTGATTCGTCGGTTTAGCGACCAGCACCCACTCCACGGTGACATCGTCGCTGATGGCCAGGTCTTCGGGAGTGATATCAAGACTTTCGGCCGTACTGGCCTTGGCCTCTGCAGCGGAGTGGATATTGCGGGCCTGCGAGTAGATATGGATGTCTTCGTGAGAGTAGTTGATCTTGCTCACTTCCGCCAGCATGCAACCCAGGGCCGAGGCCATGATGTTCGCTTTCTCACGTGCATCCTTGACAGCTCTCTCCAGCATCTTCAACTGATGCGGGCGAGGGTCCTGGACAGTGTAACCGATGTCTATCTGGGCGTCCTGGATGTATTTGCCGACACCGCGGACGACCTTGTTGACAAGCACGTTGTCGATGCCCAGGTCAATCTTGATGCGCTGTGTCAGCTGGTAGCCGTCCTTCTCATAGTACATGTGATGACCGAGACTGTCCTTGATGCTCTTCTCAAAGTCGGATATGTCCATACGGACGGTCTTGGCGAGTGTACCCGGCTTGTTGTTGTACTCCAGGATCTTGACCATCTGGGCGAAGTTCTCCTTCGCCTGGTCATAGGCGTCCTGATATGTCTTGAATCTCCCGGAGATGTAAACCTCCAGACGGGTGACATCGGGAACGACGTGAATGGCGCCGCGGCCGGTAACTGTGATTGTCCTTTCCATCGCTATTCTTTTTGGTTTCTGGTGCAAAGATATAGGGCGGTTGCACCAAAATGTGGGACAATATTGAAAAAGAAGGGGAAAGTAAGTATCTTCGCATTATGGCAGAATACTATAGGCATTTCAAGGGTAAGGTTTACCGCATGGTCAGTATCGGAATGGATAGCGAGACTTTGGATAAGGTTGTCGTTTACCAGGCTATGTATGAGAACGGAGATATATGGGTTCGTCCTTATGATGAGTTCTTTGGTAAAGTGGACCGTGATGGCATCGTTCGTGATCGTTTCACACAGATTGACGAAGACGAGGCCCTCAAGCATGCCCCCGTCTATTTGTGGCCACAGTATCATTTCCCCGACATCAAGTACAAGGCAGAGACACCTTCCATGCTCAATCCTGAAGGCGGGTTTTCTCGTGGGGTTAAAGCCATGGTTTCCCTTCTTGTCCGTCACGGATTTGTATCGGGCGGCTTCTTCGAAGGTTTCTTTAACGATGACGATATCGAGAAAGAAGCCATACGGCAAATCAAAGCCTATCATCCAGATGATGACCCGGAAAGCATTTTTCACTTGATCCAAGCCTGGGGAGGCAATTCCGGACGCGGAATCTATCTCCACGGTAACGGCTTCAATTGGAACGATCTAAGACCGAAATATGAGACGCTCATCAACGCCTGCCTTGATACTTCCGAAATCAGTGACGGATCCATCGATAAACTGGTGGCAGCGGTAAGTTCATTTGACACGTCCGTCGACCATCTAGGCGTCTCATTCATCACCAAGCATGTCCGCTTCTGGCTATTCCGGACACTTGGCGAGAATGCTCTTCCCATCTTCGACAGCGTAATGGCTTGTGAAGTGATGCGGCTGAGTTCCGTTAGCGCCAAGCATCTGGGAGAATACTGGAAAGTGATGGCCGCCAAAGCAAAACAACTGGGTATCGGCCTGGTTCCCTTGGAGAGGCAGATATTCCAATACTCCCTCGGAACCAGATAGTCTCAGGGCTCCGTTATTTGGATTCGTTTTCGAGATACAGGACTTGCTTACCCTGTTTCTTGGCATATTCTATCTCCGAGCGGGTACTGGAGCCGATATAACCTCCGACATTGATGACATAGATGGCGTCCGCCATGTCTATCTTGCGCTTATGCATGTCGTCCAGCATCTCTTTTGTCCCTTCTTTCCAGACCTCCTCATCTCCGCTATGGCCGAACAGGCCGACGCTGATGACGATGTTCCCTTCAAGGGTAAGGCGCTTCTGAGCCTCAAGGAACTGTTCCTTGAAGCGGGTACTTCCGCAAAGGGTTATGACGGGGTATTTACCGACCATAATTGCTCTATGAGTACTCTTGTTAGACTACCTACTCATGATTCTCTGAATCCCTTTTTAATGATTCTGATAATGGCGTCGCCATATTCAACCACCGTGTTTTCATCAACATTAGGGGATAAAGCTCTCATCTCCTTTTTTGTCTTCGGGGCCTTGTTCGCCAGATACCACATCTCATGTTTGTTGAAGATAAGATTGCAGGTGCATTTCTCAACTTTGGCCTGAGCCCGACGGAATTTGTCCAACTCCTTAGTGACCCACTCTTTATCGTATACCAATTGCGGCTCTTTAGGCTTTTTCTGGTCAGCTATTATCGCTTTCTGGACTGCATCATTGGACCATTCGGATCTCATCTGTTGGAGGAAATCCTCGACCAGTTCATCTATTTTGATGGCCTTCCTGTCCACTAGAGAGGATAGCTGGATACCTTCCAGCGAACGACAACGGCTCAAAGCGACATAGGCTTGTCCCTCAGCGAAACACTTCCGAAGATTAAGGATAACGTTATCGAATGTTTGACCCTGGCTCTTATGAATGGTTATTGCCCAGGCAGGTATTAGCGGATATTGCTCATACCATCCCACGACTCTCGTTTCCACCTCGTTGGTCGTAGTGTTGTACTCCGAGACCTCATAATTCCAACGGACACGTTCGACCGTCACAAGCCGTTTTTCCTTCTCAGTACGAACCTTAATCTGTGAAGAATTGACCGAAGTAACTACACCAAATGTCCCATTCACGTAGCCCTCCGCTTCATTATTCTTCACGAACATGACTTTAGCTCCCTTTTTCAGAATAAGATCTGCAGGAGCTGGATATTCCTTTTTATAGAAGAAGCCTTCTGATTGTCCATAGAAGACATATTCTCTACCTGGAAGTGCCGCCATCCGTTCCCGGTTGATTTTGTCGGCTTGCCAACGATGAGTGACCAGGTGTACGAAATCCTCGCTAGGGTGATCGGTATAACGCTTGTTAATCTCTTTAAGATCGTCATCAGTAACGATATTGTCCCGAACTCGATTAAGAAGAGAGACAAACTTCTGGTCACCCTGACGATAGACCGTTGTGAACTCTATGAAAAGGAAGTCCGATGCTCTCAGGGCCTGGCTCTCGAAAAAGTATCCAGTGTCATAAAAGTCATCAAGAATTTCGCCATCATGCTTATCTACCACAGGTGGAAGTTGCTTGACATCGCCAATCATCACGACCTGAACGCCACCAAAAGGCCGCTCAATATGTCTGATGGCCCGAAGACGAGAGTCAATGTGATCCAGTAAATCGGCACGGACCATCGATATCTCATCGATAATGAGAACCTCTAGGCGATTGATCCATTCCCGCTGCCCCTGAGTAAGCCGTTTCAAGCTCCCATCCTTTGAACCAGGAGCAAACGCTGATGTGTTGAAACCGAAGAAGGAATGGATGGTCTTTCCTTCTGCCTCGATGGCCGCAATGCCTGATGGTGCAACAACTGCAAGTTTTTTCTTGCATTTTTTAACGACATCACGCAAAAAGGTAGTCTTTCCTGTTCCGGCTTTACCAACTATAAGAACATTGCAAGACGTTTTGAGGATGGCCTCTCGTGCGAGTATTTGCTCAACGTCCATGATCAGCTTTTGAGAATATCGGCTATTGCATCTAGCTGCTTGCGAATATCGGAGAAGTCACGATTGAGATCCAAAGAACGAACCATGATGCGATTATTGCCAAAGTGAGCATCAAGATTAGGATCTGTCTCTTCCTGTGTGCGAGCGTAGAGGAGCATGCCTGAAACAAGACCGGAATTGTCTTTATCCAGGTTCTTGACATAGGCGAAAATCTGATAGAGATTGCCGGAATGAATGGTCAGCTTATCAAACTGCTCCTGCATCATCTTCCCATAATACTTGGTATCGATGATGAGGGTGCGGTCACCCTTGTGCAGGGTAATATCCGTTTTCATCTCAGGCAGGAAGTCGATAGCGGCATTTTCACGATCCGTGATATCCCACTCAATATGGTCAGGATATGCGGAAAGAACCCGATGGTGAACCTTGTAATACTCAAGAACGAACTTCTCAAAGAGCCGGTTCATATGGTCATCGGAGAAGGTGGCCATCTTGTACGCTCCAGACTCCGTGGTCATCAACATTCCGTCCAGAATAAAATAACAGATGTTCATCAGCATCCTGTATGTCTGGTTGTTGCGCTGGAACCGCAACATATTCCAATGGATGTTAAACGGATCTATCGTAGAAACGTCATCGAAGAAGGGGAGTATTGACTTCAGCTGGTTCTTACGCTTGGAGGAAACAGTCCGTTCCCGGATTAGAATTCCCGCCGTAGTCTTAAGTATTTGGTTGAATGCGTTGTTCTCGGACAGTTCATCAAACTCGCAGGAAAGCACCTGCTTGTGCCTGATGCGGTTCTTGATTGTCTCCACCATATCAAGTTTACCGCGAAGGACGGATAGAGTATCGTGACGCTCAATGTACTCTCGGTACAATCCCTGCTTCAACTGATATGAGATTCCTTTGTAGAGAATCTCGGCAAACAGATCCTGGATATACTCGAAGTCCTCCTTCGAGATTTCATCATAGTTGTTCTTCCTAAGCTCTTGGAAAGCATAGGAGAGCATATAATAAATGTTCCGGATCAGTATGCCCTTGTCGTTAATCATTGAAGATGGCGTTGAGCTCGTTTTCCCACTTCTTCACTTCGGACCGGTTGTCGAACCAGTATTCCTGGAGCATCGGAATGATGTCATAATTGATGACTTGGTGCAGCCACGCATCATCTACACTCTTCTGGCCACAGAAATAGCTGTGGCCGAGCTCGAAGCCGGTTCCCAGCGATTCGTCCTTGGCAATGGCTCGGTTGAGATCCTCGATCTTCTCGATGAGACGGTCAAAACGTGGATTGGCCATCGCCGCCTGATACTTCTGGAAGCCCTCAGACTTGAATCCAGGATGCATCTCATAGAAGCTGAACCGGCGGCGCAGCGCATAGTCAATCATGGCCAAAGAGCGGTCAGCCGTGTTCATCATGCCGATGATATACACGTTCTTCGGGACAAAGAACTTCTCATCCTTGTAGGCGAGGGTCAGTTTCTCACCACGGTAGTCCTTCTCAATAAGCATCAGGAGCTCACCGAAAATCTTGGACAGATTGCCTCGGTTGATCTCGTCGATGATGAAGAAAAACGGCTTGTCCGGATTGTTGGCAGCGTTGATGCAGAACTTGTAAAAGATACCTCTCTGGAGCTCGAAATCACTTCCTGAAGGCTTGTAACCAAGGATGAAATCCTCGTACGAATAGTTCTGGTGGAATTGGATCAGACTCACGCGCGACTCATCTTTCTCGCCCATCAATTCGTAGGCAAGGCGACGTGCACAGAAGGTCTTACCGACACCGGGGGCTCCCTGAAGGATTATGTTCTTCTTGTTCTTCAGCAGGTTCTCAAGGTTATTGAGATCGTCCTTGGACATATAGACCTCCTCAAGGAAATCTTCCTGGGAATACTTCTCGTAAGAAGCGACATGGCTGGCGCTCTTGTTGGACTCCCGGATAAGATCCATCAGAACGCCGTATTCGTCCTTTGTAAGCTTGAAGAAACTGCCGTTGGGATTCTGGAGGAACTCCATATTCTTCAGGTCGGAGTTCTCCTTCACGGTTGCGTAAGGTATAGGAGTCATCAGGGATTCCACCTTCTCAAACCAGATCTGCTGTCCGTCATTCTCTTTTGACACGATGGCGAGTGCCGTGATCTGCTTGGTGGGATTCGCCTCATAACAGATGACCTTGTCTCCGGCCTTTGCATCCGTGAAATTGTGGAAAATGCGGCGCTTATTGCCGTTATCGTTGTAGAGCGTGTAGTCCTGCTCATCACCAACGGGCCAGTCAGTCATGCTCCAGACTGAAGGATTGGCGCAAAGCCACCAGTACCGGCAGTCCTCCTCGGGGACTACACCACCGGTAACAAGGATCGTGAGACGCTTGACGTAATCGGAGTACTGGGTAATCTCCGTGAGCGTCTTCATGGCCTGGAACTGCTGAGTCTCCCAGTTGCCTATTTCCGTCCAGCGGACCTTACGGAGACTACGGTATTCATCCCGTTTTTCGTCATAGTAGTACTCAGACTCGACCACGCCACGGCCGACAATCGTCGTGCGACCGCGTTTTGCGAAAACGATATCTCCCACCTGGACCTCGTTAGCGAATTCCCAAGTCGCAAGACTGGCATTCACGTATGAACCGTCCAGACCATATTCCTGGCGCATCTGGTCCCTCATCGTCTCACGGCTTTCATAATCCTGAAGATTACCGATTTCGTCCCATCCCAGACACATCACGCCTTCTGTGGTGCAGTCGTTCCATTTGCGAGCATTCTCGCCGGGGGAGTACATCCAGTACTTGACGTCTTTCTGTGCTACTGGTTTCACAGGAGTGAGCTCTTCCCAGAAACGGCTCACATAGAAGTCAAGGTCAACCACTACACAGTTCAAGTTCTCGTCCTTAAAGCAGTCGGAAGTAAGTGCCGCATTGAGCATGGGGCGGATGTCATGATCTTTCTGGACCTCGGAACGGATAATGTCAAAGAATTCTATTGCCTGTCGAAAACCTGCGGCATCTGCACCCTTGCGTACGACATAGCTGGACTCCAATACCCTGGTGGTTGCCCGAATCTCGGAATACTTGTAGATGTAATACTTGTCCGGGTACCTGGCCCAGAGATAGGTGCTTATGGAGTTGAAATCCTGATAATGCATCTTTTCCGGCCAGTATTGCTCACGGATACGGTCGGCTTCTGCCCTGAAAGCATTTACCCTTCCTTCAAGAGGCTTGGATTCGTCAAACAAATCACGAAACATCTGCCGTACCGCGTCTGGCTCGGACTCACACATAACCTTGACCATTCCGCGTGGATAATGGTTCATGGAAGTAAGAAGGTTATCAAATGCAGAGGTCGCCTCCCAGAACATCGCAAGGAAGTCCGGAGCATCAATGTCCCAGTGGTCCTGGAAATGCTTTACAGCCTTCCACTTATAAATCTCATCAGCTATGTGCGTGGGAAAATACTGCTTATAGCCTGCGATTACTTCCTGTAACTTGGCGTGGTTAATCGTGATCATATCAATGATGTTTATCTGTTTCAATTTGTAGACGGATAGGATGCTGCAATTTGGCATTCAAGAAATCTTCAATTTCATGAAGCTTCTTTTCACGTAACCAATTAGTCTGCATATCATTATCCATATAAATGGTCAAGGTAAGAGTTCCACTTGAATCTCTCCCGAATTCCTTTCTGCAACTCTCCAGCTGGCGAGCCAAACGATGTTGGTCAGAATAACTCTTTACAAGTGCCGACCAAGCCAAAAGGAACGAATCGTCCATTGTAAGAGACTCTCCGTCATTGCAATCAACAGCAAAACAATCCTTTTTCTCTTCACTTGCCTTCAGCCAATCGACATAGATGTTTCCGGTCCTTAATGGAACATCGGATGACATCGATACTAGGTGCTTAATGGCATCGAGCACATCTCCACCAGTTATCGTCTGCAATCTTAGAAACTGGACATCTTCTTTAAGCAGGCTGGCAGGATTCATCAAGAAAGCGTCTATGCTCCCACAACGCTCCATGATTGAAGATATTGTCTTTGGATTGTCCAGGATCTGCTCGAGAGGAGACAGCCATCTTAAGTTCTCCGGTCGGTTGTTCTCCACATTGCCATCAATGTGCGATGCAAAATAGAAATCATTTGGCGCAGGGCCAAGAAACGCCGTGGCGACAACTTTGGGAACGGATACGTTCTTATAATGAAGGATTCCACGGGAGTTGAAAGTGCCGAAAGTCCATTCCTCATCACCCGCGTCGCCATGACGCATGATTGCACCGTTATCCCTGACGGAATAACGATGGCTCTTGTATTCACATACGACCTGCTTTTTATAGTTTTCGTCAGGGTTTCGGTTTTCCATATCAGTCCATTGATTTCATGATGTCCAGAAGCGTCTGGTAACTATCTACCTTGTGATAGCGGACGTTGGAAGTTGAGAGATTATTGAAAAGCTTCTCGGCACATCCTATCTTAGCACGTTCCACTTCCTTCAACTGCATCGAATCCATCGAGCCCTTGGTCTCAGCAATGAAGAAAATATGCTTGACGGCGCCCTTGTTGAAGGCGATGGCCCAGTCCGGAGCATAGTTGCCGACCGGCGTGGGTATCTGGAAGGAGCGGGGGAGTTTTGCATATACACAGACTTCGGTTGCCGCATCCAAATCCTCGGCGAATTTCCGTTCTCCATCCGAATCGGCAAAAACATAGTCCATGATGCTCTTCTTTGACGAATACGCCTTGGTTACGTTCTGTGAATGCTTCTCCTGGGTGAAGATCTCGCTGTCGTAGGTCTGGTCGATCTGGTCGTACTCGATATGCTCCACAATCATCGTGGCTTTCTCGTCCTTGATGATCCGGCTGACGTTCTTGATGAACTCCTCGGGGTTGTTTCGGAACATGGCCAGCTTGATCGGGCGAATTCCCTTGAGGATAGTGGCCACCGTCCTGCGGGTGAGGGTAGTCCGCTTGGCAACTTCGCCGACCAGGTCATACTTGACAGTCGAGGTGCTGACAGTACCGAGCGCCTTGGTAGAGGTTTTCGTCTCCCCGAAGGTGTCCACGGAATCCTGGTCTCCCACAGTCATCACATACTTGAGCTCCGTGACGGTAAGGTCCCTGTCAATGGCGGCTATTGCCTTCTCAATGAGCTCCTTGCTATCGTAGTGGACCGTATAGACATACTTGTGGTTGATCTCATTCCAGAGTGCCTGGAACTCCTTCCTAGAGAAGTTCTCGTTGAGCTTGTTGATTGCGTCAGCGGAGGCATTGCCATTCTCAATCATCGTATCGAGCGTGATGCTCTCGTCGAAGATTGACTTTACGAGAGTATGGACACCTTCCTCCTTGCCAGCAAACTTCTTACCCATCGGCATCAACTTGCCGGCTGCGAGATCGTTCTTGTAGTCAGCGGTAATCTTGCCTTCGTCATCCGCGTATTCATTCATTTTGAGATAGCCCACGATCGCCTCGGCATCAGACTGCGTGATTGTATACTTCGCACCATCGACCGTAATGACCTTACCAGTGAAGTACTCGACGGACACCTTCGTGGGACGGTCGCGAAGGGCCTCCTTGGTTTCCCTCTGGAGGTCATCCACGAAGGTCTTGTAGCTCTCGTTGGCAATGACCGTCAGTTTATTGATGTCCTGTACCATCTCTTCACCGAGCTCTTCCAGATCCATCCGGTTGCCATCCTGGTCAACGCAGATACGAAGGCCACGGCCGACTTCCTGACGTTTCGCGATAGCAGACGCAGCATGGCGCAGCGTACAGATCTGGAAAACGTTCGGGTTGTCCCAGCCCTCACGGAGAGCTGAATGGGAGAAGATAAACCGGGTGGGCTCGTCGAAGCTAAGCAGGCGCTCTTTGTTCTTGAGGATCAGGTCGTAGGCGGATATATCATCAGAAATATCACTCTTTCCCTTAGTTTCACTATTCACGACCCGACCTTTCTTGTCGATGGAGAAGTAGCCGTTGTGAACCTCTGAGGCGTTGAACCTGCGGAGATACTTCTGGTAGTCATCCTCGAACAGGGAAATGTTCTCATTCAGAATGCGCTCGTACTCCTCCTCGAAAATCTTCCAGAAAGGTCCATGGACCTCATTACCCTCGGAGTCATAGCTCTTATAGTGGGC
>Ga0310696_10009489_pt1 | contig 11259 bp, 16 predicted proteins | sample AusTroGonzalo_MG_4_FD_203885 | JGI IMG/M metagenome (GOLD analysis project Ga0310696, IMG submission 203885) | Bovine rumen microbial communities from tropical cattle in Woodstock, Queensland, Australia - Gonzalo_02 (v2) (version 2) | ecosystem: Host-associated > Mammals > Digestive system >...
TTCCCGTTTGTCGGGAACGCTCAAACGTGATGAACTGATACCCATCCGCCGCCGTGCATATCCGCTTGCGTACTGTAAATTCTTGGGATGTCATAGTCAGTCCTCCGTTTTAATCTTTACTCTGAGTCATTTACGGCCCCTCTTTTTTGATTGCTATAAAATGATGATTTCTTCTTCGCCACGTCTGCTGACGTAGGCAAACACTTTGTCACGATATACTTGCATGGTTTTTATCCTACGACCTTTCGACTTTGCATAGCCCTCGCACCATTCCTTGTCGAGCGTCCACGAGATGCCAGGGTCATCGTCATCGTCGTAAGCACGATAGACGGTCAGCGGGAATTGCATCGCGTCCAATGCCGCTGCATCCTCTGGAGTCATAAACCACGACTTGCACGGGCGGTTCGACTTCATCATCACTCGGAACAAATGGGCGGTGTATGTAGAACCAGCGGCTACCCAAACCGTGCGCATCAGTTCCCAATATCGTGGGTTGCTCAGCAGCTTCGCCTTGCGGAAGAAAATGTCGAGCACTTGATGCGTATCGCCCGACTCGTAAGCACGGACAATCTGTGCAGCAATCTTCGAGTCGCGTGCCAACTGCTTCGGTGGCAGTGACGGTATGCGCCGCGTGAAGTCGCTGCGTTGGTTCTCGCATAGCCCGTGAGGATCATACGTCGGAACACTATATTTCGGAACCTCTATCATCGTCAGTCCTCCGTTTTAATAGTTATCACTTTGCCGCAATGCGGACACTGAATGGTGGTGCGAGTGCGCTCGAACAGATCAGGCACATCGACACCCAGCACACGGGCAATGTCCTCCAGCTGCGGCACCTTCAGCCCACGCGCCATCGCCTGATTCAACGACGACGGCTGAGCATACCCCAACGCCTTCGCAATCTGCTTCATCGTTACATGCCGCTCGCGGGCCAGTTCCTTTATTCTCAATTTACACATATCCTTTCGTGTTTTATCGGTGCAAATATAATAATACTTTCGCATATAAACGAAAGAACCGCCAAAGATTTATATATTTTTAAGGTTATACGCGAAAAAAGCAAAGGGGACAAGTATCGCTACATGTCCCCTCTGCTGAAAGTAAAGTCGGAATTTCCGATTATTCCCTGTATCTCCCACCGCACAGGCGGTCAAACTCTTCAAACTTATAGACTCCGAACCGCTTGCACCCGTAGAACCCGCCAAAGTACCGCCACCAGCGGCAGCCGTTGCAATACTGGTTACGGCTGCACGTCCATGTATCACTTGGTCTTACCATGTGCCGTTGTATGCGTCATCCCAGGAACTATTCAGCGATAGGGTCATAGCTCCCTCAGTCCCGAAAAGGGGGCCACTCATCTCACTGATGCGGTTAGCCTTAAACGGCACGTCCAGCAGCGTCGCCTGACCAATAATGGTCTGGTCGCCCTTCTTCGAGTTGATGGCGACATCCGTAGTCCACACATCAGCACCTGAGAAGCCGAAGAGGTTGGCCTGCAAACCAGCCTTGCCCTTCTCTGAATCGGGGATGGTGATGCTGACCGTCTGACTGGTCTTCGCGTCAGCGGGCGTGCCGTTCACGTAGTCCCACCCGTAATACCAGGTTGTCGGCGCAAAGTTGATGGTCGCAGCGTTGGCATCCACCACGTCCGTGAACGTCAGGCGCAGACGGGTGACCACACGATCCAGCGTCACGGCACGATTGCCGTTGCTGGTAGCCACCACGCTCACCTCGTAGTCTTTATAGAACGAGTCCAAGATCTTGCCAAACTTTATGACGTGATTCTCCGTGTCGAGGGTAGCACCATGAGAGCGTGACGCGATGAAATAGACATGATGTGAGCCATACGCCAGATTCATCACCGGCTTGCCGAAATCCTCTGCCGTGTTGTCATCCTGATGAATCTGCTGCACCAGCTCACCGCCCATATAATCAAGCACCCACACATCCGTCAGGTCTTTCCCATCCGCACTGAGATACCCACGGGTAACAGGTTGCCACTCGGTAGAGAAATTACCCTTTAGCGTGAAGGTGAATTTTCGCTTGGGTCCATCGACAGGCGTAACCTCCTCGACGACATCTTCATCAATAATTGGTTGTTGACATGCGGTCATTATGAAGCCCACCGCCAGGGCCATTAAACAAAACTTTTTCATACCTTTACTATTAAGTTATACAAAAAACCTGCCACTATTGGCAGGCAATAACATGGTTTATTTCATTTTGTCGAACGCATCCAGCACATCCATATCAGCCAGTCGTGCATATATCTGCGTTGTCTCCAGTTTCTTATGACCGAGTGCCCGCTTCACTGCCTCAATGCGAACGCCATGACGCAGACAGTAGCATGCGTATGTGTGACGAGCAACGTGGCTGGTGATGTGCTTGTTAATTCCGCAGTTAATTGCAACCCTGTCGAGATACTTGTTATAGTTCACATCGCTGATGTATGGTATCTTATAATTCCATTGCCGTAAAATTTCTACGGCAAAGGGAAGGATGACTGCATAGAAGCCTTCCTTTGTTTTAGTTCTGCGATCTACAAGTACTGTATAGCCATCTATATGCTCGCATCGAGTAAAGTCTTTGTTCATCAAGTCGCAATAAGCAAGTCCAGTACCCATCTGTACAATAAATCGCAAGCGAACCATCTCCAAGCATGGCAGAGGTTGAGGGGTGGTAAGCCATGCCTGCATCTCATCATCTGTCAGTCGCTCGCGTTCCGGCTCTTCCCCCCTATCCACCTTAATGCCTGCTGTCACGTAAGTGGGTATAAGCTGCTCATCCTGTGCCATACGGATGTACTTGCGCAGACGCTTCCAGTAATCGTGAACAGTAGACTGCTTAATCTTCTTCGGATGCAACTTTCCGTCCATGCCAGGCTTCATAATCTTACGCTGACTGATCCATCGCAAGAACGCCTGGATATTAGATTTCGTCACCTGTTCAAACTTACGCATCTTTCCATATTCTGACAGCATGACATGAAGCACAATGTGATGGCGGCGCGTATCTTCAGTAATATTTGCCAACTGAATCTGCTCGTGCAGGAAATCCAAGAATGAAGCATCAGAGCGATCTACCTTCATAACCTTAGTGCTTGGCATAGGCAATCGCTCCTGAATAGACATGCCGATTATTTGCTTAGCCTTATCCACCTGCTCACGTATCATCTTATTAAGTTGTGCGGCATCGGTTCTGCCAACCACCCAGTATTCATCAGACCATTGACATGGCAATACACGCACGTATGTACTTATATATCTACGCTGTGTGCGCGAGAAGTAAACGCGCAGCCATACGGTAGCAGGCGTGAGGGTAGAATCACTTCCATCGTGTTTATAATCGTATATCACATCTACCTTAGGGACACTCATTTTTAATCTCATTTTAGTACACTGACGATAATAGCTTGTTTTCATAATTGAGTGAATTTCTTTTTATGGTAACACATTTTGCTTTTTAATAGTAACACATTTGCCCAAAAATGCACAAAAATGCCCAAAAACGAGTAACACATAAATCTTTTAACTCACTAAATATCATCAACTTACATTCCAAATTAGTGATCCCGGAGGGACTATTAATATTTGTCGGAAGTTGGTGATTTTTAGATGGTTAAATTTATATATTTAATATTCGGTAACACTTGATTGGAATTTGTGTTACTGTTTTTTGTATTTTTGCTCATTTCAGTTTTTCCATTAATTTCAGGAGCTGGGAGATTTGCGTATCTTTCTGCTCAAGTTGTTGCTGAAGTGATTTGAGTACACTGGCTGGTAGAGTAACCATTGGTTCGTCGCCTTTATTTGGAATATTCACATGATAGATGGTTGTATTCTCGGATGCTTGCATTTGACCTTGGTCATGTTCATGATTTTGTCCTTCTTTTTTGTTCGTTAAATCAAGCGAACGTTCCATCGTCCCCATTCCGAGAATTAGCCAGTCTGGACTTAGATCTGGGCAGGCTTCAAGGACTTTCACAAGGTTCTTCATACTTACCTCAGTTGAAGTTCCGACCGCTCCATTTACAAGACCACAATGCAATTCCATTTCCCTATAACTTCCGAATCTATGTCTTGCATATTGTTGGAGCCTTTCTTTTGGCGTTATTGCATACATTTTTCCTATTATATATAATGTTAAACAAATAAATTTAGCGAAATCCCGATTTTTTTTACAAAATAATTTGCAAGTTATTAGGGAAATCCTTAATTTTGCCCTCGAAAGTTAAACAAACAAGTACAAAAAGGATAGGGAGAGGTTTAAAAACCTTTCCGACATAAGAGAATATCCGCTGACATCCTCAATATGTATAGGGACGGCAAAGGTAAGAAATTTCTCCCTTCCTTACAAATAAAGTTAAACAAAATTTTGTATTATGGTAAAATTTCTAATTAAAAGCATGTTTGGCTACGCCTCATTAGAGGAATTAAAAGCTGGTGATCAGGTAAAAGTTGCTTGTCAGACATGGCTTGAATGTAACTCTGTGAAGAGTATGGCAAGTCAATATCCGAAATCACATCCACGAGATGATGTGAGCAAATATCCGACGGAAATTGAGAAGCAAGGAAATGGTTATATCGTTACTGTTACAGCAGTAGCCTAATTTTTTTTACCCTTTTCGATAAGGCTATCGTTATTAAATAAGCATATCAATATCAAATATTAATGTTATGAAAAAAGGAATTATTTGGTGTGTTTTGGTTCTGTTATGGCTCACTCCCGTGTTGGTTGCAATGATTGGAAACTCTCCTATCCTGATGACAATCGCTCTGCTTTGGGCAGTAATCATGTATAAGTTTAGCGCGGCTTATGCTCCAGGTTGGATGAAGGACGTTCTTGATCAGATATTCGTTGACGAACTATTCGATAATGAATAAAATTGAATTCCATAGACTGCTTAACTATCTGCGATGCCATCCTTCTGAGGCTAAGCTGCTTACAGACCTACTTAGCGAAGTTGGGGAGAGTACCGGGCAGAATGTGTGCGACAAGTGGCTGAGTGCTCGCGAGGCTGGCAAACAGATAGGTAAGTCAAGTACATGGATGCGGAGGAAGCACGGCGAGGGAATGTTCAGATCAGCACGGAAGGACGGCAACGGGAGATATATTTTCCTGGAGTCCGAGGTTCAGAATGATTATAATAACTACATGCTGATGAAGTATAACAATTAACAATAAGAATAAAATGGAGTTTGTAGGACAATTATTTGCACAGGTTGGTGAGCGTGAAGGGGACGGCCAGAATGGGCATTGGAGAGTGGCACAGTTCCTTTTGCAAGAGGTTGCTATGTACCCAAAGCGTATTGTGGTAGATGTACGAGATGACAGCTACGGAAAGATTGAGCAGTTTAAAGGCTTGATCGGGAAGAACGTAAAGGTTCAATTCGAGATTGATGCGAATGTGTACAGAGGCAAGGACGGACAGGATCATTGGTTCAATAATGTAAGAGCCTACCGGATCAAGGATATGGCAGAAGAGGCGGCAAGCGGAGCTGCGGTGGCTGCACAAAAGCCAGACGGGAAAACAGACGGAGGCTCTGACCCATTCGATCAGATGGCAAACAATGGTGGTGATCTGCCTTACTGACAAACAACAGCTGGCGAAACACTGATAAGAGCCAACGGGCTACGGTCAGAGATAATCTCGCACACCGCGTCAGCTATACGGGAGTAAAAGCTGGAATAAAAAGGAGCAAACCAGCAACTTGGAATAAGTGAGTGCTACCACCATCCGCTCATGCGGATGCTCACGAAAAGCGTAGGTGAGCAGGCGGTTCGAATCCGCCTCCTCCCACCAAAATAAAACACCGTTCTTTGACAGACTTTCATATCTAAGCTAACCAACATATACTACACTATATACATTAGCATAGGTTGGGCGGGAACTCCGCACGCTGCCAGTAGCCCAAGGCGAAAGAGCGTGCTACCCACTGCCGGACGGCAGAGGATGAGAGAAGGCCCGCGACGGAGACGGAACTACCATGCCAGATTAAACCACTGCGCAGAACACTAACAGGCAAACAGAGGGCCTGGGTATCAGCAGCGAGTAATCAGATGTGAAAGGAAGGAAAGCCCCTCCAGAACTGTTATGCTTTAATGCGGCCATAGAAGCCGCCGCAAGAATGCGACGGAAAAGCTATGAGGGTCCCAAGCCCCTAACTCAGAGGGAAGCAAATACAGAAAGTAAAACATTACCTTATTTTCTCATTACGAGTACATTTATTTTATGGACAAGCCACATGGGAGATGCCGCTTGTCCTGTTTTCATTTTTATGAGTTGATTAATTATTTTACACTGTGATGTTAGCTGCATGCGAAGGTTGCGTCATCAGGAATTTTTGTTACCCAGGCACTCAGCGGAGTGCCTATTTTTTACGATTACAACAAACATAATATATAGGAACTATGAAGGTATATGAATACGGGTGTAAACCGTGGTCGGAATACGATGACCAAGTGCTTAAGGAATTGCACGAAAAGAGGAGGCCGTTGGCTGATATAGCGAGGTCTATGCACAGGACAGTGAGGGCCATCCAGCACAGGAAGAAGAAGCTGGGATTGCACAGAATATTGCGAGAAGATATAGGCAATATTATACGTCGAAGGAATAAAGCGAGAAGGAGGGCTGCGCAATGTGTGAATTAGTACAGTTGGAATTCATGGAGTATGAATCCGACGACATAACAAGCGTGAACGGATCCTATCAGGGAAAGCAAGTATTCGAGTGCAAGGCATTTGCCGATGAGAGGCAATGGCGCGAGAAAATCCGCAAGGGTATAAATGAAATCCTCTGGCTGCGAGTTGCTTACAACGAAAGTAAGCGATACGGGAACAAGTACAAGGCAAGGCAATTAGAGGAAGACATCAAGCGAAGGAAAAAGGAACTGAAAGAAATTATATTATCACGAGATTATGAGTGGAGAGGATAAATTACCGCAGCTGAAGACAGCCGATCAGTTGGCGATTGAACAACTGAGGCCTTATCTGCTTGACCCGCGCGAGGATTACCCCGAGCCATATTGTATGCTGGAATACAACGGCGTACCGTTCAGCAAGGTTGGCGGTCTGGCTGCTATAAGCGGACAGAAGAAGAATGGTAAGTCGTTCGTACTTACTCAGCTCATGGCGGCAATACTTGGCGACGGCATACAGCGAACACAGGACTATCTGCCAGGGTTGCACGTTCCGCAACGTACAATAGAGTTCCTGGGTCATAAGCCAAAGGTTCTGTATGTAGATACCGAGATGGAGAAGCTGAGCAGTGCCAAGGTATTGAGGCGAGTACACTGGCTGGTTGACTGGGACATGAAGCAACCGATGCCGGATGACCGCTTTCACGTTCTATGGCTTAAGAACATGCCAAAGGACAGCGACGTTAAACCTTACCGGCAACGCTACCAGCTTATCAAGTTAGCCGTCGATATGCTGAAACCTGACATCGTATTCGTTGACGGATTGCGCGACCTGTTGGCAAGTATCAACGACGAAGAGAGCGGAACACAGATACTTGACGAATTAGCAAGCCTTGCCGAGGATAAGAACATGTGCGTATGGCTTGCCCTACATCAGAACCCCGGACGTACACAAGACAGCGAGGAAGCGAAGATGCGCGGCTGGATAGGTACTGAGCTGGGCAACAAGGTGAGCGACACGCTGATAAGCATCAAGGAGAAAAAGAACGGCATAGTTACATTCACCGTCAAGCAGCAGGATGCCCGCGACAAGGACATGGAAGACTGGAAGTTCGAGGTGACCGACGATGCCGGCAAGTTAGGAATTCCCAAGATTGTGAGCAACCCGGGCGACAGCAAGCGAATAAAGCCTGAACACGATAGCAAGGAGGATATTAACAAGTGGCTGTCCGAAGCATACACCAAGTATGAATGGCCGATGAGCCGTAAGGACATCAAGCAGAAAGTGTTCGGCAACATAGGACTTCAGAAGAATGACGGAAGGCAACAAGCTGACCTCGAATACGCAATCGAAGAGAAAATGCTTGAAGAAACAACCGTCAAGATCGGAGGACATTACGCCTTACAAATATCTGATGTACTCCCATTCTGACGAGTTAAACCAATCTCCCTCTACACCTAAAGGTGTAGGAGGGGTTAAACCAAGGTTCAACACATGGTGCGCTGCATGCACCATAAACCAAGCCCGCAAGGGCGGCGGGCAGGTTTAAGGGGCAAGCATCCCACACACGCGCCACGCGCACATACACGCTCGGCTTTACATAGAAAATATATGGACAAATTCACAGAACAGAAGATTAAGGACGCGGCAAACATTGTGGACGTGATAGGCGACTTCATGACGCTGAAGAAGAAGGGAGTCAACTACCAGTGCCTATGCCCGTTCCATGACGATAAGCATCTCGGCAGTTTTGTTGTGCATCCCGCCAGGAACTGCTACGTATGCTTCAGTTGCGATGCTAAGGGAGGCCCCATTGACTTCCTGATGAATTACAAACACCTCTCCTACCCCGATGCGCTGCGGTATCTGGCAACCAAGTACGGCATACCCATCCAGGAGGATTATGACCGAGAAAAGTTCAAAAATATCAAACCTGCTAAACCAAGAGACATGACCGAGATACCCGACAACCTGCCTAAGCGAACATGGCCGACCGAGTGGATAGGCTATTATGCCAACACAGAGCGCGACAACTTCGTACATTGGATAGAACGCCAGCCGTGGGACGATTGCCAGCGTATGCGGCTGCGTCTGGCTCTACAGGACTATCATGTGGGGCATACGTACTTCGATACCGTCAACCAAGACACAGGAGAACGGCAGCACCACGAATGGACAATGTGGTGGATGCTTGACGAGAACAACATCCTGCACAACTGCCACATGATGAAGTACCTGCCGGATGGACACCGCGACAAGACAACCGAATACAACCAGACATGGCTCCATGCCCGGATGCGATATGCCAAAGGTAGTAACCACTTCGACGAGCATACGGAGGCCGCAAGTTATTGCCTGTTCGGTCAGCACCTCTTGAACCGATGGCCCGATGCGGCAATCAATATAGTTGAGAGCGAGAAGACAGCCGTCATTATGGCCGCTGCCTATGGAAACCATGCCGCTCAGATATGGATGGCTTGTGCCGGAATGCAGAACCTTAGCCGCGAACGCCTGAAGCCACTTATGGATGCGGGCCGCAGGATAGTCCTATTCCCCGACCGAGACGGCATCAAACGCTGGTGCAAGAAGGCCAACGAGCTACAGTACCAGAACATCAGCATCAACACTCAGGCGGTGAAGGATTGGTGGATACCCGATGATGGAGAGAAGGCAGACATTGCCGACGTTGTACTGAGGATGATAATAAGAAAAACATAAAAAGCTATGGCACAGAAGAACAAAGAAAAGTTTGAGCAGCTTGGCACCAAGATAGACCCCGCAATGGCCGAGGTACTGGATAAGATATGCAACGCACTTCAGGTGGATGTCTATCACCTACTCCAGTGGTTCTGCTATACATTGATACGGGCCTCCGCTCCGATGCACGAGCTCGACCCTCGTATACAAAAGTTGCTCACCATGATGGAGAGCGACTATGGGTGGCAATATGCTTTCAACATGGTAGACAAGAGCGAGATGGACGTGTCGCAGTGCATCCTGATCCTCAGTCAGAAGGACAAGAAAGGATTCGGTGCTGTGCTGATTGACAAACCATTCTTCAAGGAGGCAAGACAAACAGAGTGCTACGACACCATATTAGAGCGTGTGGCAGAAGTAACAATGCCAGGCGTATATCGAAGGCTCAGACAGATGGGTGGAAGCATGGAGTGCGACAGCCTAATGGATGTATTGCTGACTATGCTCGAACAGCAAGGCCGCCTGAATTCCGAAGCGGACATAATGAACGAATGTCCGCAGATGGGTGAGCATACCGACGGCGGTAGGCTCTATGCCTATGGAAAGAAGACAAAGGCGAAGCAGCACCGCACAATCGACAGCTATGCCGATGATAAGCGCACATTCTTCGACGATTTGCGCGAACGTCCGGACATGGAGGTGAAAGAATGGGAAGGTGAGCACCGACAGCATGAAGAGATGCCTGATGATATGGAGGATGAAGTATGAGCAGAGACAAGCGATACCAGAAGTTGCTGAACTCGAGGCGGTGGCATGATGTGAAGCGGATGGTATGGGAGAGGGCTGGTGGACTTTGTGAACGGTGCCGACGCGAGGGATTCATTACCGCTGGCGTGGATTGCCATCACAAAGTACCAGTTGAGTCTGCGAATCCTGATGACCCGAAGGCTATGGAGCGGCTGGCATACGATGTGAGTAACATCGAACTGCTTTGCGTTCCGTGCCACATCAAGACCCATCAGGAACTCAGGAGCCATTACGCAGAGACCGTGAAGGAACGCAAGGAACTGAAACGGCGGAGATTTCTCGAAGAGAATGATCCTAATTATCAACCAACATTAAACAATAAAGAAAATGGGAAAATGGACTAACTATAACAGCCAGGCTAACCTCGGTGAGTATGCCATGAAGTCTGTATCCGTCAACAAGGTGTTCGAGGTGGAGGGCCTTCAGGAACTATCCAAGAAGATGGATGATATGCTCAGCAAGAACCCAGCGATGGAAAAGAAAATAAAAAGCATCATCAACCGTGCGCTCAACAAGGCGGAAAAGAATATGGAAATGTACGTTGGAAGCAACGTATTCAAGTCAGACCCACGAAATGCGGCAAAGGCTATCCGTCACACTGTGTACAGAAGGGTGCTCGGAGGTAACATAAATATTCTACCTAAGAAGAAACGCGGAGGCTCAACGTCTTACACACCTATCCGAACACTACAGAGTGGGCAGCGTGGTGGTAACAGACGGCCACGAAGCGAGCGAACGGCCAGGTTGGAAGGTTATGAAGGAGACGATCGTGCATTTATCCTCAACTTCCTCAACTCTGGTGCAAGAGTTGGAGGCGGGGCGCGCCAGCTGACACGCTTCAGCAATGACCCTCACCGAGGCAAGGTGAAGCGTGGTTCACAAGGTGGAAACCTTCACAAGTACGGCAAGACAGTAAATACTGGTAGCCGTGGAAGAATCGCGGCCCGCAACTGGTTTGGCAACATATCAATGGCATCCATGCGTGAGGTGGTTGCCATCATTGAGACAGAGGTTGACAAGGCAATCGCTGAAGAGTTCGGAAAAGGGTAACATGATACGAATATTAAACCCCCATATAGGGTCATTTTACTTTCGAAGCCCAAACTTCCAAAATCC
>Ga0310696_10009491_pt1 | contig 11257 bp, 8 predicted proteins | sample AusTroGonzalo_MG_4_FD_203885 | JGI IMG/M metagenome (GOLD analysis project Ga0310696, IMG submission 203885) | Bovine rumen microbial communities from tropical cattle in Woodstock, Queensland, Australia - Gonzalo_02 (v2) (version 2) | ecosystem: Host-associated > Mammals > Digestive system >...
CATCTGCATTTTCGTTTTGCATCAAATCCGTTACTTTATAGCTTACAAATAAACGGTCTATTTGCATAACAACGACAGCCAGGATGACGAATATATTTATAACGGCATTCATGTTTGTTGAGGAACTACTTTATAGTTGTTATCTATCGTAAAAAGCTCGACCAGGATACCAATCGTATGCAGGCGCACCCCCTTGAATCAAGTAAAACAATAAGGCAACAATGGCAATAATCAACATGATGATAAAGATTATTTTATACCTCTCATTCTCCACTTCTTGAGGCGAGGGGCGCTCACTATTGGCCCGAGCCCGAGGATGCTTCTGAGCGTACGATGTCCTTTTGCGGGACTTCGACTTGGATGTACTGTGTCGTTTGCGGCTCATTGCTTTTTGATTTTTTGCAAAAATACATTTTTTTAATCTGCAAGAAATAGTGATAACTATTCACAGATTAAAATAAATCGTTTACCCTTTTCTTCATCAAACTCCAATTCGTTGAAGGCTTTCGGATATTTTTTGTCAACCCGAAACACACATTCCTTCTTGCGAATGTCCATGCCAACCATAAAATAATCTTGAAGAATACTTTTTTGATCGGCCGGCACGGTTTTAAGAACGTTGCTGTAGAAATCATCTCCAAGATTTTGCAACAGCTGGATAAGAATGTCACCGTGTTCGTAACTTGCACCATCGCCGATATTGTCAATCAGAAGGAGCTCTTTGAGCGCTGTTGTGTCTTTATCCATAGCCCGATTCACAAGCTTTACGTAGTGGCGATAGGAGGAAGAATAACGTAGATGCGTCTCCAAGTTGTCTGGAATTATTAACGCGGGACGTACGCACGCCACACATAAAAATGCAATAATAACAAAGTAACACTTTTTCATGCCGCGAAGATACAATTATTTCGGTTTTTGAACGCAAGGTGCTGTTTTTTTTACGACAACGCGGCGCGAAGCGTGCAGTATGCACGCAATCTTAATAACCCCATACAAGCAACGCAGTTGCGCAGTGTGGGGCTGGCGATGCGCGTGCGATGCTGCGTGCCAGAGGCACGCCACTACTCGACTTGCCCATTGTAGCGTGCCTCTGGCACGATATGACCAAACTCCATCCTTGAAATAATCACAACAGCAGCTCCCATAAGAAAAAAATCCTATCTTCGCGCCGCGATTTCAACTTTCAACTACTAACTACTAACTACTAACTACTAACTACTAACTGCTAACTGCTAACCCTTAACCCCCTACCCCCATGATAAAAACCATGCCCCACTTCCTCGATATGGACGACGAACGTCAGTACGAGCTGGATAACGCCCGATATGTGATCCTCGGCGTGCCCTACGACGGCACGAGCACCTTCGTGAAGGGCGCCGACAAAGGCCCGCAGGCCATCCTGGACGCCTCCGACAGTCTGGAGCTGTACGACGTCCAGTACCAGCACGAGGCCTGGCTGGCCGGCATCCACACCGACCACCACGACTACGACCTGCGCACGCCCGAGACGATGGTGAAGTCCGTCTATAACCGCGTCCGCCACTACATGGACCTCGGCAAGCGGCCCGTCCTCGTCGGCGGGGAGCACTCCGTCTCCGTGGGGGCCATACAGGCGATGGCTGAGGAGCATCCCGACCTGACGGTGCTGCAAATCGACGCGCACGCGGACCTGCGCGACAGCTACCACGACTCGCCCTACAACCACGCCTGCGTGATGCGCCGCGCCCAAGACTGCGCCGCCCGCGTAGTGCAAGTCGGCATCCGAAACGTCTGCACCGACGAGATGCACAACATCGTGCCGGAGAACATCTTCTACGCACATCTCATTCACAATCAAGAAGATTGGATGGGAAAGGCTCTTGACCGCCTCACCGACAATGTCTATATTACCGTCGATTTGGACGGCTTCGACCCGTCGATACTACCCGCCACCGGCACCCCGCTGCCCGGCGGACTGCAATGGTACCCTACCCTCTCGTTCCTACAGAAAGTATTTGAAAATCGTAATGTTGTAGGCTTCGACGTGGTGGAACTCTGCCCGCAAGCCGACAACAAAGTCTCCGACGTCCTCGCCGCGACGCTGGTGTATAAGATGATTACGATGTGGGAGATTTTTACGGTTAATAGTTAACGGTTTAGGAGGTTAACTGCTAACTACTAACTACTAACTACTAACTACTAACTATAGTACCGTGATGCTGCCGCGTTTCACCACCGGTTTCCCAGTGCTGGGCGTGTATTTCATCAGGTAATTATAGACGCCGTTGGTCACCAGTTTGTCTTTGTAAGTGGCGTCCCACACGAAATTCACATCCGTGGTGGCGAAGATGATTTCACCCCAGCGATCGAAAATCAAGAACTCAAAATCCAGAATTTCCGAACGAACCGCCTCTGGTATAGAGAGGTAGTCGTTGATGCCGTCCGCCCGGGTTGGCGTGATGACATTGGGGAGATAGACCACGAACTCGCAGTTTTCGATGGTGAAGTTCGCCCGCCCGTCACAGAACTTGTTGCTGCCGGTCACGGAATAGATACCCGGTTCCGTCACCTCCAAGAATGTGGTGGTGTCGCCGGTATTCCAGACAAAGTGCTCAAACTCGCTTTCCACCTCCAAGACGGTCTCATGCGTGGCGCAGAAGTCCGGGTTGTGCGAGACAATCACGACCGTGGGGTTGATGATTTCCAGATGCAGCGTCACCGTACTGTCACAACCGTCGGCGGCGGTGAGGTGCTGGTCAAAATCTCCCGTTGTCGAATAGGTGTGACCGTTCCACGAATACTGCACGCAGGCGGTGTCGCTGAACTCCGAGGTGTAGCCCTTCGAGGTCAGGATAACGGCGGCAGTGTCGCAGTTGTTGGCACAGCAGATGCGATAGAGGAGCGTGTCCTCGCCCACATAATCGTCGCTGAACTGGAAGTTGAAGACATCATGGGCAGCTCCCGTGACGGAGACCTGCGCATGTGAGGGATATTGAATGATTTCGGGCTCTATCGGACCGTCGGCGGTACAAAACGCGTCGATGGTGTCGTTGTCCAACGGAGAGAGTGTCTGGGAGCCGCCGATACAGGAAACCACCGTGTCGGGCAGCGCATACAGCGGGACAAGCACCTCCACAGTCACAGAGTCCGTGCAGGTGTACATCGGGGAGAAACTGATGTCGTCAAGGGCGAAGTCATTGCCCGAATTCACCGTGTTCTGGTTGAGGATACGGATGGTGGCGGTGGTGGAATTTCCGCTGTTCCAAATCTGGTAGAACTGCTGCCACTGCGCAGTATTGGTGGGCGCAGTGAAGATGTTGCCGATGGTAACCCCGTTGATGCTGAACTGCAGCCGCGCAAGTTCCGAAGTCGAACACGTGGAGTTCTGACCAAGGCTGGCCACCCACGTGATGAAAATGTGGTCGGTGTTCGGCTGCACGTTGATAACCTGCTGCCACACCGTCGTGTTGGCCGTGCCCGCACCGTTCACGTACATGCACTTGCCCGTGCCGTTGCCGTAGGTGTGGTCAAGACACTGATACGTGCCGAAATTGTTGTGCACATTGGCAGAATTGGTGTTGATGGTGTAGGTTCCTTCCTGTCCGATGACCCCCCACGTGTTGGAGTTGGTGGTGTAGTAACTGTAACCGCTCGTGAACCCCGAGTTCCCGCTCTCGAAATCGCCGTTCGTGACAATATTGCCGTAAATGTAACGACCTGTGATATAATATGTTGTAGTCTCCGTCGGAGAGACCGTCTGGTTGTTGTTGTGCGGGTTGGCGAACGCCGATTCCGGCATCCACGTGTATTCGAACAGGTTGTGCGCCTGCAACGGCACCGACTGACCCACAAAGATGGTGGTGTCCTGCGTGATGAGTACCGAATCGCAGTGGTCAGCCTGCGCGAAAGCCGCTACAGACGTCAACATCAATACGCATATCAAGATTTTGCGTCGTATCATAAATTCTATTTTGGATAACAATATTGTTTATAACGAAAAAACGTCCATTTTGTTGCAAAAAATCTGCAGAGATACACGGCAGGCATCTCTACAGTCACCCTATTACAGATTTTTCGAGCTCGTCGGCATGGGCGAGGAATTCGTCGGCGGTCATCTCCTTGAGGAAAACCAGCCCGTGGGTGGCACGCAATATGGGGCTCGGATTCTGGTAAAAGAACGGCTTGCCAAGAAGCAACTGCACGGTTTTGAGCTGCTCGACCCAGATGCTCTGTGCCAACGTACTGAACTTGCCGTCCAACTTGTAACTCGGGAACGACGCATCGACCTGGCTGAGGTAACAGCTGGCGAAAGCCTCGTTAAAGGTGTTGATGTCGTTGAGCGACACGGGCACGATGTGGGTGGCTTCTGACGGATGGTAGCGGTACCAAACGTTGCGGTAACCCCAAATTTTCAGCCCGGAGAGATCTCGCTCGCGTCCCCACAGACGGACGGCATCGGCAACGGCTTGCAGCACTTTGAAATGAGTGTCGGGACCGCTGCCCTCGGGGTCGAAAGCCAACGTCACGATGTCTGGATTGATGGCGCGGAGTTCCTCCAAAATCGGCAGCACGTCGCGACTTTGGTCAGGATTCTCCGTGAAAAGCTCGCCATTGTAGAAGCCGAGGCGCAGATGGTGTACACGATCCTGCATAAAACCGTAGTGCGCCCACACCAACTCCTCCTCAAACTCCCGAATCATCCCTTTAAGTTTCTGGATGTCAGCCGGCATCTTCTGCCCGTCGTAACATCCCTTGGTAAATTCAATGACCTCGACTAACTTGTCATCCAGTTCTTGTACAGATTTAATATGCCATATTTCCACGATGTCACGCACAAGTCGATGGGCGAAACCGCGAAGGAACTCGGGTTTCTGCTGCGAAGCGAGCTTAATCAACGAATGGTAAACGTCTTTCTCCCGTTTGATTTTGTATCCTTCCGTAAAGAAATTGTCATAGAAAACCATCTGTATCTGATTGTCACGCAGCAAGTTCAAGGTATTGGTAAGATGCTGGATGAGGAACCGGTTCGTCACGGCATTGAAACCGGAGGTCATAATGGAGAAATGCAGTTCGTTGGATGGGTCGCTGGCAATATGGTTGAGGTAGGGCAACATGCCGAGCAGAATGTCGTCGTGGTGCGGCGCGGTGTTGTAGATGACCTTCCCGCGCACGGGCGCCATGCCCCGCTCAATCTTGGCCGTGATGGAGTTGATGCTCCGCTGGACAGTCTGTTCGCCAAGGTCGGGAATCATCCGGCAGAAGGTATCGTCACGAAGATCGTCCATCACGAGTTTGTCGCTGAACTTGTCGATGCGGCGACAAAGGTCGATGACAGCGCGGTCGGACTTCTCCTGATTCCATCCGCCGTTAGTGTAATAATGGTGCACAGCGTCCTTCAGTTTGGAAGCGGAACCCGTGGTGAGACAGAAACGGGCATTGGGCAACTTGGCAAGCACCGAAGCCGGATAACGGTTGCAAGGTGTCTCCTCCAAAGCCAGTCTGACCACCTCGGCTTTATCCTCTCCAGCGGCATAGATAAGAACCACTGATTCAGGATTATAGGTAATGGTACTTAAACCAATGGTTATAACAGGTCGAGTGCGCGAAACCTCGATACCACCCAGGTCGCTGGCAGTGTCGGCAGCCGTCTCGAAGTTGGTGGCCGTCAGCCGTGTGGTCGAGTTGAAATCGCTGCCGCGCACGTTGAGGGCAATGCGTCCGTCGGGACCGATACCCCCGAGATAGAAGCCGATGCCGCCCAGGTCGCGGATGCGCTCCTCGTACGCGCTACACCAGTCGTCAATCTTGAAAATCGAGTGTTGCTGCAACAACTCCGCTGGACTGCGGTCCTCCCGGAAGCGAAGCGAGAGATCGACTTGGTGGTTGGGGAAAACTTCCGTGTAATGTTTGCCGTCTACCAGGGGTATCTCGTCACAGTTGATGAACAGTCCCCGCGAAGCGTCCAACCCGAAGCCCTCCACGAAAAACTTCTGCACATAATTGTACGAGCTGTTGTGCTGCGACGGGTTGATGGGGTAATATTCGTCGGCCTGCACAAAATGCAACCCCGAAAGCGACGGTTTGCGTTTAAGCAGCAACCCATGGCTCTCTCGAAAAGCACAACTCTCCGTCGTATCCCATTCTGCCAGCAACTTTTTGACCCACATCATGAAGTCTGCAGAAGACTTTCCTGTCGGCAGGCTGATGACACCTTCCGGGTTCTCCCCCACCCATTCCAAGAAACGCATGGCCTTGAACAGCCCTATCATGGGAGAGTTTGCCACTGTGATGTACGGGACATTTGTTGGAAATTGCTGCGAAACGCCCATTCGAAAATATTGCTCTACAGGTGTATAATTGACCATATTCTAAACAGTTACAGTAATTTTTCAAACGGTTGCAAAAGTACAAAAATAGTTGGTCTAAAAAAATCAAAATTATTTTTTCAACTAAATGATTATTTTTGAAAATATTTTATTACTTTTGCGGCTGTTTTATTATGGTGCGCTGATGGCGAGAATTTGAACATTTTTGCAATAGAAACGAGGGTTTTAAGAGAAGCTTCGAATGAGGCGCAACAGTTAAGGCAAGAATTATAAAAGAGTTATTTTTAATAGAATTTTGTCAAAAAAACATAAGCGTTATGAAACTTAAAAAAGAAAGGATCATGTTAGTGGACAGCAGCGACAACCTGCGCCACGTCATCAAAGATTACTTAGAGATGTCCGGTTACATCGTGACCGACTTCCGCGACGGCTCTGAGGCTGACGCGCAGTTCAACAAGGGGCTTTTCGACATCTGCATCCTCGATGTCGCCCTGAAGCACTACGACGGTTTCCGTCTGTTGAGCAACATGCGCAAGATTGACAAGAACATGCCTATCATCGTGCTCTCCTCGGCCGCCTCGAAGGAGGACCGCATCAAAGGATTCACAATGGGTTGCGATGACTACGTGACCAAGCCCTTCAGCATTGAGGAGTTGGTGCTGCGCGTCCAGGCCATCCTGCGCCGCTGCAAAGCCTCGGCCCCGCGCGAGTACATCAGCGAGGACGAGACCATCAAGTTCGGCAACTTCCAGCTCAACTACACCGAGATGCAGCTTATCCACCCGAAGATTACCCGCACGCTCACCCGTAAAGAGTGCGAACTTCTCAAGCTGATGCTCGACCACAAGAACAAGCTCGTGCCGCGTGAGATCATCCTCCGCGAGGTCTGGGGTGCCGACGACCACACCACCTCTCGCAGCATGGACGTCTTCATGACCAAACTGCGCGGTTACCTGATCATTGACAGCGAGGACCGCGTGCTGCCCAAGGAACCCGGCCAGCGCAAAACCAAATACGCCGAAGGCTACCAGCCTCTCGTCGAAATCTGCAACATACACGGCACCGGCTTCATGCTCCGCGTGCTGGACAAATAATCCAGAACTATTATGTCAAACATCGATCAATTGTATGCAAACGTGGCCAAGAACGGTCACGTTTGTGTCGGTTTGGACACCGACATCAGCTATTTGCCCGAGCCGTTCGCGCTGAAGTTCCCCAGCATCGAAGACGGACTCGTGGAGTTCAACAAAGCACTCATTGACAGCACGTTGGACGTTTGTGCCTGCTATAAGGTACAGATCGCCTATTACGAGGCTTACGGAATGGCCGGTCTGCGCGCATACGCCCGCACGCTCGCCTACCTGCGCGAGAAGAACGCCGTGACCATCGCCGACATCAAGCGCGGCGACATCGCCAAAACCGCCGAGATGTACGCCAAGGCGCACTTCACCGGCGAGTTCGAGGCCGACTTCATCACCCTCAGCCCGTATATGGGATTAGACAGTCTTTCACCGTATCTACCTTATATTAAGGAGAATGGCAAGGGTGTGTTCGTCCTCATCCGCACCTCCAACGAAGGTGCAAAGGACATCGAGTACCTGCCCACGGAGAACGGCAAGCGCGTCTACCATGTGGTCGGCGAGAAGCTGCAGACGCTCGGAAAAGACTACATGGGCGAATGTGGCTATTCGGCCATCGGCGGCGTTATGGGCTGCACCCACCCCGACGAGGCGTCGGAGATCCGCAGCATGCTCGACACCACCTTCTTCCTCATCCCCGGCTACGGCGCCCAGGGCGGCAAGGCCGAGGACATCGCCAAGTACCTCCACAACGGCAACGGCGGCGTGGTCAACTCCTCCCGCGGCATCCTCCTCGCCTGGCGCAAGCAGGACGACGGGGCTTCCCACTTCGCCGACTGCGCCCGCGCCGAGGCCATCCGCATGCGCGACGACATCCGTAAGTGGTTATGATTCTTATTATTCATTGAGCAGCCTCGTAGAGGCAAAACGCACGAAGTGCAATTAACCCCACACAAGGCAAAGCCGCAGTGTGGGGTCTATAACAAAATAGTAAACTATGGGCATATCCATGCAAATCCTTGGCCTTCTGGCCAGTTTGACGTTCCTGGTGGTCACACACGAGCTCGGGCATTTCGCTTTCGCGAAGCTCTTCAAGACCCGTGTGGACCAGTTCTACGTCTTCTTCAACCCGGGACTTTCGCTGATCCGGATGAAACGCTTCGACGGGAAGTTGCACTTCAGCTTCTTCTCCCACACCGCCCCAGCAGAATGGGCCAACCACCCCGAAGCCACCGAATGGGGCCTCGGCTGGCTCCCCCTCGGCGGCTACTGCTCCATCAACGGCATGGTGGATGAGACCACAAAGGCTTCCGATCTGAGCAGCGAAGTACAACCCTGGGAGTTCCGCGCGAAACCCGCGTGGCAGCGCTTCTTCATCATCATCGGCGGCGTGCTCGTCAACTTCCTCACGGCCATCATCATCTACATTATGATGTGCTTCACATGGGGCACCGACTACATCCCGCTCAGCAACGTCAAGTACGGCCTTGAATTTTCCAAGGAGATGCAGGACGCGGGATTCCGCAACGGCGACAAGGTGCTCATGGTCGACACTTCACACCCGCAGACGCTTGGCGACTTCGCCAACAACGTCCTCCTCGACAATGTGAAGACCGTCACCGTGGAGCGCGACAGCGAGATTGTGGTCATCAACATCCCCAAGGATCTTCCCCGCAAGGTGGTGGGCGCAGGCTCGTCGGCCCTCTTCTGCAACTACCGCATCCCGTTCGTCATCGACAGCGTGCTCTCGGGCACGCCCGCCGAAGCCGCCGGCCTGACGAAAGGCGACTCGCTCATCGGCATCAACGACTCCGCGATGTTCTGCTTCTTCGATTTCAAGAAGGTCTTCAACGAGAACAAGGGCAAGGAATTGCAGCTCGACTTCATACGCAACGGCAGCCTCGGCCACGCTTTTGTCACGCTCGACTCCATCGGCAACATCGGCGTGGGCTACAAGCAACCGGCCGACTTCTTCGAGGTGGTGCATGTGGACTACACCTTCTGGCAGTCCATCCCGACCGGCGTGAAACAGGGCTTCAGCACGTTAGGCAACTACGTGAAGCAGTTCAAGATCGTCTTCACCAAGGAAGGAGCCACGCAGCTCGGCAGTTTCCTGACCATCGGCAGCATCTTCCCGAAAGTATGGGATTGGTACCGTTTCTGGAGCATGACCGCCCTGCTGGGCATCATCCTCGCCTTCATGAACATCATCCCGATCCCCGGTCTCGACGGCGGCTACATCCTCTTCATCCTCGTGGAGATGATTACCGGCAAGAAACCCTCCGACAAGTTCCTCGGCGTCGCCAACACCATCGGCTTCATCCTGCTCATCGCCCTTATGGTCTATGCCCTGGGGCTGGACTTCCGACGGTTCATCTTCAAGTAGTTAGTAGTTAGTAGTTAGTAGTTAGCAGTTGTGACGATAAGGCCCAGTATATTGAGATATAGTTCCTTAAGCAGCCCAAAAGGGGCAAAATGCACGAAGTGCAATTAACCCCACATAAGCGAAGCGCAATGTGGGGCACCACCAGAGGGCTGAAAGCCCGACCTATGTTAACCCAGGGTGAAGCGCAGCAGAGCCCTGGGTGTCAACAGAACGATAATCACCACCAACATGAACAACGACGAACTCAAAACCGAAATCGCTCGCTTGAAACGCGAGAAAAACGCCATCATCCTGGCGCATTACTACACCTTGCCCGAAGTGCAGGAAGTGGCCGACTTCGTGGGCGACAGTCTCGGACTGGCCCGAAAGGCCGCTGAAACCCAGGCCGACATCATCCTCTTCGCGGGGGTGCACTTCATGGCGGAGACCGCCAAAATCCTCAACCCCACGCGCAAGGTGCTCGTGCCCGACATGAGCGCGGGCTGCTCCTTAGCCAACAGCTGCAAAGCCGAAAAGCTTGCCGAATTCAAGGCGAAGCACCCTGACCACAAGGTGCTGGCCTACGTCAACTGCACGGCGGCCGTGAAGGCCCAGTGCGACCTGATCGTCACCTCCGGCAACGCCCTCAAGCTCGTCAACCAGCTGCCCAAGGACGAGAAAATCATCTTCGTGCCCGACGGCAATCTCGGCGACTACATCAACCGGATGACGGGCCGCGAGATGCTCCTATGGGACGGTGCCTGCTGCGTGCACGACCACTACGAGGTGGAGGATTTGGAGAAGGCCAAGGCCGAACACCCGAACGCGTTGGTGGTGGCGCATCCCGAGTGCCGCCGCGAGCTGTTGGAGAAGGTCGATTTCATCGGTTCCACCGCCGCCATGCTCAACTTCATCGGCGAGAGCGAGGCCAAAGAGTTCATCGTCGTCACCGAGAGCGGCATCATCTATGAGATGCAGAAGCGCAACCCCGACAAGAAGCTCTACACCCTCTACAACGGCGCGGTCAAGCACGACTGCGTCAACATGAAGAAGAACAACCTCCTGAACATCTACGCCGCCCTGCTCGAAGAGCAGCCAGAGCTCATCATGGACGAGGAGCTGCGGCAGAAGGCGCTGGTGCCTATACAGCGGATGCTGGAGATGAGTTAAACTTAAGACTTAAGACTTGAGATTTAAGACTTTTTGTGGGAATCTGGAAGGGTTCCCATTTCTTGTTTTTAACAGCCTATTAATTTACAAAGATGGCCTTTCGGCCAATCTTTCGCGTCCCTACCCCGCCCTTCGGGCACCCTTACCGAGGAAGGAGAATTGGGAACGACCGCAATTGTTGTCGGATTCAGGAAGCAATGGCTGGCCACGACACAATTCCCCTTCTTTTTAAGAAGGGGTGGCCGAAGGCCGGGGTAGTAATATAAAACATCTTCCTTGAGCAGCCTCGAAGAGGCTAAACGCGCGAAGCGCAATTAACCCCATATAAGGCGAAGCCG
>Ga0310696_10009495_pt1 | contig 11257 bp, 9 predicted proteins | sample AusTroGonzalo_MG_4_FD_203885 | JGI IMG/M metagenome (GOLD analysis project Ga0310696, IMG submission 203885) | Bovine rumen microbial communities from tropical cattle in Woodstock, Queensland, Australia - Gonzalo_02 (v2) (version 2) | ecosystem: Host-associated > Mammals > Digestive system >...
ATCACAAATAATTATACAGATGTTGACAAACTGATGACTCGGTTTAGAAATATTTCAAATCAAATAGCATGGTAATTAGTTATTATTATGAGGTTCAGAAAAAGAATTAAAATATGTAAAGGTTTATCGCTTAATATTTCTGGTTCAGGAATAAGTGCTTCAATGGGTATCCGTGGAGCTTCTGTAACAATAGGTAAGCGCGGCATCTATGCTAATTATGGTATTCCAGGACTAGGTTTATATCAAAGAGAGAAAATATATGGAGACAGAGACACTCATCAAACTTCCTACTCAGGATTGTCTTCAAGTTCTCATTCAAAAGTAATTATTAACTTTTCAATGAATCTTGACGAAAACAACAATCCTATTGTAACTGACCAAAACGGAGTGTTGATAACTGACGAAGTTCTTTTGAAAATCATTAAGCGCACCCCTCAATACAAAGAAGGTGTACAACTGTTATCAGAGCGTGTTTTGAGCCGAATAGCCGAGAAAGATGCTAACTTTATAGAAATTTACAAACAAACAGAATGTCCTGTTATGGAAAGTGCAGTTCTTTCCGTACTTAACAAGATAAAACCTGATGTATATGAAAAGAACATCTTTGAAGTTGAAGAACCAACACTTTCTGATGTCAAAATCCAATTAGAACATGAAGCAGAAAATAATATTTCTTCAATTATTTTTTGGACAACAAAGAAAAAAAGAGAACAATATGTATCTTCTAGACTTCAACAAAGATTCGATGATGCTCACGAGAAATGGGAAAAAGAAAAGGCCTTGTTTGATAATAACGAAGAAATCTTTAAGAAAGAGTTTGATGAATTTAGAAAAAAAAAGTGTGAAGAAAAGAAATCAGAATTAAAAAGAATTATTGAAGGTGATAATGATTATGTGGAACAAAAAATTCATAGCATTATTTCTCAATTAGAACTTCCTGTTGAGTTTTCTCTTGATTACGAATATCACCCAGAAGAATCAGCTCTTTTCGTTGATTTAGATTTACCAGAGATTGAGGATGTCCCCAATGAAATAGCCAAAAGTCTTAAATCGGGAAAGGTCTCCGTTCGAACCAAATCACAAAAACAAACTGCGATAGATTATGCTACTTGTGTGTGTGGTCTAGCATTCTTTTTTTCTGGTATGCTTTTCAATGTGTCAACAAAAATCAAATGGATAAAAATATCTGGATATACACAAAGGCTAAATAATAAAACTAATTCAATAAATGATGATTATGTGTTTTCTGTGAAATTTGATAGAGAAGGTTTCTCTTGTATAGATTTTGAAAACATTAGTCCGATAGAGTATATAACTCATTTTCCTCATTTGATTAATATCACAGCATCATATATTATGAAAACAATTAACCCACAAGACGAATTAAAAACCATAGATATATGATTATTCACAGTTCTATTGGAACAACCCGCAAAGTTCAGTATAGTGAAATGGGCTCTTTGTGGGGTCTGCAAAATCGAGATAATCTTCCGAACATTGCCTGGAACAACCCATTTTAATGTGTTATTTTTTAGTCCTTACCCAACTTGCACCAAAGAAAGAAATGCTCGGTGCATTTTTTTAGGGGGAAAAATGCACCGAAACAATAAGAAGGCATCATCCTGCTAACCCATACGCCTTGTGTTCATTTAACCAAATGTGCGTATTTTGCTGGCATTCATTGATTTGCAAGGTAATTAAATGAATACAAACGGCTGCACAATATGGGTGATAACGGAGAAATGAGTCTCGTCCGGTCCGCCAAAGAAACCTCACAATTGTGAGGTTTTTTTATGTCCAAAATAATGCACCAAAAATGTACCGAACTTGCTGACAGAGTATGATTTGGGGACAAGAAAGGGGACTGTTTAAGTAAGAAAAGTTGTATTTTTGCAGTTCCAAACAATGAAAGAAAATATGGAAAATACATTAGAAATAGGACAGCACCAAAATATGGAAGAACTTTATGCTAATGTAAGGTCAATTTTGGCTTCGGCTCGGCAGCGGGCGTACACAGCTATTAACTTTGCCATGGTAGAAAGTTACTGGCTGATTGGGCAGCAGATAGTTGAAAACGAGCTGCGGGGTGCAGCAAGGGCCGAATACGGCAAAGGTGTGTTGAAAGAATTGGCGGATAGACTGACCGCTGAGTTTGGCAAAGGCTTCGATGAAAGCAACCTTCGTTATATGCGATTGTTTTACAGGAGTTTCCCAATTCGTGACACACTGCGTCACGAATTGACATGGTCACATTATCGTCGCCTTCTCAGTGTCGAAAATGAACAGACACGGCAATGGTATATGAATGAGGCGGCAGACAGCGTATGGAGCACGCGACAACTTGACCGACAAATATCCACGCTTTATTATGAACGATTGCTGGCAAGCAAAGAGAAAGCACCTGTTGTTGATGAGGCAAAGGAGAAACTGGGAAAACTCACACATGAGGATGTCGGGCAAATGGACAGCTATATCCGCATGTTCGATGCACTTTACAAGACTCCAGATGATAATCCGACACTCGGCATTATTCTCTGTTCGCAGAAAAACGAAGCCATTGTCAAGTATTCAGTGTTAAACGAGGGAAAACAGATATTCGCCTCGCGTTATAAGCTCTATCTGCCAACAGAAGAGGAATTTAAGAGAATGTTGGAAAACATCTGACAGATGGATAGCTTCTATCCTCATTCCCCAAAAAGTCCTACACAGCGGTATGTGCTCACGGAGGAGGGGAGAAGGTTGCTGGAATGATTCCTGTTTACAAAGGGAACCATATACTTAATAAAAGATATTTTGAGGAACGTATGACAGATAATTTTTGGGAACGTATGGCTCTTTATTGGTGGCGATTGCCGCTGGTGGTATTGCTATTGCTTTTTATTGATACTGTGTTGCTTTTTGCAAGCGAAGACCATATGTGGTCCTACTATGTTGGACTTGTTATGGAATAGGGTTCACTATCTATGAAGGCGACTACGAACACTACTATGCAGCTCGAGTGGAGGTGTGGCATCGTGATGCGGTAACGCATCAAGAGAAGAAGCTGGCAGAGAAAGTGTTTCGCGTGGATGGGTGGATGAGATAACACTCATGCCCCCGTGCCTTTTTCACCTCCACCTAAAAAATGCACCGGAACAACAAGAAGGTTTTTCTGGAGAAAAACGTATCTTTGCCGCGTAAAAATCCACACCATTATGAAAAAGTTTTGGCTTATCTGCACCTTATTGCTCATACTCACAGGCTGTTCCTCACAAAAAAAGATGATTATTCTGGACCGGGAGACCAACGAGGTGACCGTGAAGAAGGGGCAATCCTTTGAAATAGAGTTCCTGACCAACGCCTCCACGGGATTCTGGTGGCAGCTGACCAACGAGCCGGAACTGACGGTGGTAACCCCGCAGGACAGACGTTATGAGAGCAATGCGCCAGTGGGCATGGTGGGCGCTTCCTCCCACCTGTTCTGGAAATTCGAGGCCAAGGAAAAGGGCAAACAAACACTGAAGTTCGTCTATGCCCGCGAGGATTGGGATCAGGCCATCCGCAACCGTGAAGTGGTTGTCACCGTCAAGTGATGGACAATCCCGACATTTATGTGGCCATACCGGCCATGGACGAGCGGCAAGAGCTGCCGCTGACCCTCCAAAACCTTGTCGAACAGCAAGATGCTGGACGATTTCATATCTATGTATGTATAAACCAACCGGAATCCTATTGGCAAATACCGGACAAATCGGCCATTTGCCAGCATAATGCGCAATTGTTGGATTATCTGCGACAATTACCCATGCCCAACCTGCATATTATAGATAAATCCACCAAAGGGAACGGTTGGGACGACAAACATTCCGGTGTAGGGTGGGCGCGTAAAACCCTGTTTGATACGATCTTGAGCGTGGCGGCGGGCGATGAAATCATCGTCAGCCTGGATGCCGACACCCGCATTTCGCCTCACTATCTGGCTTCCATCCGGCATACCTTCGCCCGCCGCCCGGAAATTCCGGCCCTCGCCGTGCCCTATTACCACCCGCTCGCAGGCAATGAGGCCACCGACGGCGCCATCCTGCGTTACGAGTGTTACATGCGCAACTACGCCATCAACCTTCTCCGCATCAGGTCGCCCTACGGATTCACGGCGTTGGGTTCCGCCATGGCCATGCGTGCCGATGCCCTTCGGAAAATCGGCGGCATCACCCCCCTGAAGAGCGGTGAGGATTTCTACCTGCTGCAGAAATTCAGGAAAATGGCCCCGATAGGCCTCTACAACGAAGAGTGTGTGTTCCCCTCCGCCCGCCCCTCCAACCGGGTGGATTTCGGCACCGGACCTGCGATCATCAAGGGCGCTGAAGGCAATTGGTCGGCATACCCCATCTACCATTATTCATTATTTAATGATATTGAAGAGACCTACCGTCGCATACCCGAACTGTTTGATCACACAATAGATACAGACTTTTTACATTTTCTCCAAACGGGCAACAAAACCACATCTTCTGCCGATATTTGGCAAAGCATCCGGCAGAATGTGAAAGACCTGCCCCATTTCGAACAGGCTTTCCATGAGAAAGCCGACGGCCTGCGCATCTTGCAGTTCTTGCGGCAGAAACATAAAGACAATCCGATGCGGGATGAAGAGGCCCTTTATGACAATCTCTCCCTCTGGCTGCCGAACAATCTGCCGGACTGGTACTCGAAAGATACTGATTTTAAAAACTATACCATTGAACAGTTAAACAATCTGCGCCAACTGCTTTTAGAGGTGGAAACGGAACTCCGGAAAAAATAACGCTTTTTCACATTTTGACACTAGGACCAACAGTCGGAGTCACAAACCGTAAACCGTAAATCTCACCTCTCCCGTCTAATAAAAAAGTCGTATTTTTGCGGCTGCAAATCCAAGGTTTGCTATCAGATTATCTAATGTTTTTTGTTTAAAACCCTTTATAATGAATCCTTTATTCCAACCTTCCGTCTATCAGAACCGCAGGGAAAAGCTCACACAATCGGTGGGCAGCGGCATCGCCGTCTTCTTGGGCAACCACGAAGCGCCGATGAACTATCCCGACAATACGTACAACTTCCGTCAGGACAGCGATTTCCTCTATTTCTTCGGCCTCTCCATTGCCGACATAGCCGCCGTCATCGACTTTGACGCGCACAAGTCCATCATCTTCGGCAACGACTTCACCATCGACGACATCATCTGGATGGGCGACCAACCGACGATTGCCTCTTTGGCCGAGAAAGTGGGCGTGGCCGACACCATGCCATTAGGAAAGTTAGCGGAATATATCCAAGAAGCCCAGAACAAAGGCCGCAAGGTGCATTTCACCCCTATGTATCGCGGCGACAACCAGATATGGCTGTCCAACCTGACGGGCATCAACGTCAACAACATCCGCGAGGCGGCCTCCTTAGAACTCATCAAGGGCATTGTGGCGCTGCGTTCCACCAAGGAACAGTGCGAAATTGACGAGATGGACAAAGCCTGCGAAATCGGTGTGAAGATGCATACGGCGGTGATGCGCCGCTGCGTGCCTGGAGCCTCGGAACACGAGCTGGCCGGCCTCGCCGAAGGCATCGCCCTCTCCTACGGCAATGGAATCTCCTTCCCGGTGATCCTGTCACAACACGGCGAAACCCTGCACAACCACCTGCACAACGGAATCCTCCAAGAGGGCAACATGCTCCTGATGGATGCCGGTGCCGAAGGCCTCATGAACTACTGCTCCGACTACACGCGCACCCTGCCCGTGGGCGGAACATTCACCCAAAAACAGAAGGAGATTTATGAAATCGTGCTGAAAGCCAATATGGACGCCATCGACGCGGCACACCCCGGCATGTACAACAAGGAGCTGCACCGCCTCTCCTGCGAGGTGATTGCCCAGGGCCTCAAAGATCTCGGCCTGATGAAAGGTGATGTGAAAGAGGCTGTTGAATTAGGCGCCCACGCCCTCTTCATGGTCCACGGACTAGGCCACCAGATTGGTTTGGATGTGCACGACATGGAAGGTCTTGGCCAGATTCACGTCGGCTACGACGAAACCGTGCGCCCGAGCAACATTTTCGGCTGGGCCTCCCTGCGTATGGCCCGTGAGCTGAAACCGGGCTTCGTGGTCTCCATCGAGCCGGGCATCTATTTCATCCCCCACCTCATTGATATCTGGAAGAAAGAGAGCAAGTTCGCTGACTTCATCAACTATGATGTGGTGGAGAAATACCGCGACTTCGGCGGCATCCGCATCGAAGACGACCTGCTGATAACCGAAACCGGCCATCGCGTATTAGGTCCGCACCTGCCCAAAGGCGTGGACGAGCTGGCCGCCATCATCGGCAAATAAAACGATGTCTTAATTCTATGACTATCAAAAACATAATCTTCGACTTCGGCGGTGTTCTCTATCGGATCCGGTACCAGAACATCGCCGAAGCCTTTGCAGCCTGCGGCGTGCCGGATTTTGAACGGATATACTCAAAAAAACATCAGAACAACATCATGAACCAGTGGGAGGTGGGCCTGCTCCCAGTAGCGGACTTCTTCTCTTACGTGCGCTCACTCACCGACGTGCCGCTCACGGATACGCAAATAGCGGACTGTTGGAACGCCATCCTGATCGATTTTCCCGTAGCGCACGAACAACTGTTAGCCCGCATTCAGCCACATTACCGGCTGTTTCTCTTCAGCAACACCAACGCGCTGAACTATGAGGCTTTCACCCGGCAGATGATGCGGCAATATGGTTACAACATTTTTGAAAAATGGTTCGAGAAAACCTATTTTTCCCAATTGATGCACGTCAGAAAGCCCAACAAAGAAGGGTTCCTTCGGATTATGGAAGAAAACCATCTTCATCCGGAAGAAACCCTTTTTATTGACGACTCCCCGCAACACATTGAGGGAGCGAAACTTTGTGGCTTGAACGCCTGCCACCTCAAGGACGGCCAGGATGTGACCGACCTGTTTGATGACAACGGCTTTCTGAAGCTCTGTTAGTCCACGCGGGCGATATTGACAATCACCTCCGTGGCTTTGACCATGGACTCTAAGGGCACATACTCGTATTTTCCGTGGAAATTATGCCCGCCGGCGAAGATGTTCGGGCAGGGCAGGCCGCGGAACGACAGGTTGGCACCATCGGTACCACCACGGATAGGCTGCACCTTGGGCTTGATGCCGGCCTTCTCCATCGCCTTCACGGCACGTTCCACCACGTAAAATACAGGCTCTACCTTCTCCCGCATATTGTAGTACTGGTCTTTGATTTCGCAAGTGAGACGGTTGTCGTATTTGGTATTCAGAAAATCCGTAATCTGCTGAATCTGTTTCTTTTTAGCCTCGAATTTGACCTTATCGTGGTCGCGGATGATGTAGTTGAGCTGGCTCTGCTCCACGCTTCCCTCCATGTGGATCAACAGGAAGAAGCCCTCGTAATCCTGCGTGTATTGCGGACGCTCGTTTTCCGGCAGTAAGCTGTTGAATTCCATGGCGATAAGCTGCGAGTTGACCATCTTATTCTTGGCATAGCCCGGGTGGATGTTGCGGCCTTGGATCTTGATAACCGCCGAAGCCGCGTTGAAATTCTCGTACTCTAACTCGCCAATGGCGCCGCCATCCATCGTGTAGGCGTAGTCGCATCCGAATTTGGGCACATCAAAATATTTCACACCCTGCCCGATTTCCTCATCCGGCGTGAAAGCCACCTTGACAGGACCGTGCTTAATTTCCGGATGTTGCAGCAGATATTCCATGGCGCACATGATCTCCGCCATACCAGCCTTGTCGTCGGCACCCAACAGTGTTTTACCATCGGTTACCAACAGCGTTTGGCCTTTATAATCAGCCAATTCCGGAAAGTCTGCTAATGTCAGGGCCGTATTCGTCTCCGCATCCAACATGATGTCTTTGCCATCATAGTTTTCAAGAATCCGGGGTGCCGCAATGCCGGGCATGTCGGGAGCCGTGTCCATGTGGGCGATGAAGCCGATGGTAGGCTGGGCCTCCGTTGTGTTGGCGGGCAGCAACGCTGTAACATAGCCATACTGGTCCTTTTCCACTTGGGTTAGTCCGATGGCCTTAAGTTCCTCCACCATCACATCGCCGAAGTCCAGCAGGGCTTTGGTGGACGGATACGATTCGGACGACTCATCGGAAGTGGTGGCGTAGGAGATGTACTTTGTGAAACGTTTCAATAAATTATCTTTCATAATGACAGGCATTTTTTTGATTTTTACAAAAATGATTTTACGCCTGCAAAGATAACAAAAAGCCCCGATTTTCGAGGAAGCGGAAGCCGTTAAAAGATTGAAGGGAAGAGTTAAGGAGTTAAGAAACTAAGAAACTAAGGAGTTAAGGAACTAAGACCAAAGATCAGAGACCACTTTCCAAAAGCCAATAGCTAACGGCCAATAGCTAACGGCTAATTCCGGATATACCCTTGCAGTTCTTCGGCGGACAGGCAGATGTCTATGACTTCACCTTTACGTGATTTCCTGTTTTTCTTCTTGTCTATTGTAATGGGCTTGTAACGATAACACAATCCATAGCCAGACCTGACACATAAAAGTATAAGATATTGTAACTCAGAATCTTCGGATGATGACAGATGTGAACGAATATTCCAATCCATGGAGGATTTCTCAGCTTTCAAATCATCAAATCTGTCAAGCATGGTGTAGTGATACACCAGATTGTCCCCTTCAATGTGAAGGGAGTCAACCCGGGTGATAGGATCTAATAAAATGGGGGTGCTTGCATTTATATTCATGATGATGTCACTCAATGCGGCGCGGGCACGTTCGCGTTCAGAAAGCGAATCTACGGCAAGGATATCCATTAGCTCGGGGTGGGAAAAATGGATAAGCAGTGTAGTGCCCGACTTTGGACTAAGGCAATGTATGGTTAACCCACTCTTCAGTTTTATAATATTGTCCATCAGATAGGAGCCTTCCTTGATGGAAAATTGGAGCTGTTTCCTGATTGCTTTCTTGACCAAAAGAGTGTCGTCAGTCAGTGCCTTGCCAGATGCAATATGGCAATAATAGTGCAGATTCTCAAAATCATACGAAAGGCTGTCAATAACCATATTCCCTGAAACGATGGGGCACTCCTCGCGATTGCTTTTTTCCAATTGTTTGACAAATTGTTCCGCCAGAATTTGTTCCAGGATTTTTTCTTCCGGATTCTGGTCATCAGTCATAGCCGGGATATTGGCATTTAAAATATCGTCCGCCGAAATGTCAAAGAGCAACGCTTTTTTCGTGTTCTCTTCTATGAAAAGCAGTTTGATACCATGCAAATATTGGAGAAAATCTTCCATATAGACGATGACGGTGTCGAAAACGATGTCGGGATATTCAAAGTCCGATTCGAGATCGTTTTTTATCATCGAACAAATGTATTGTTTGAATAACTGGGTATTATCCTTCGTCATGTTGAAATTCATCTCTCCCTCGGAAACCGAACAGATAAGATAAAGTATTCTGTCTTGATATTCGGCCTCCTGAATTTTGTAAAAGTCAGCATGATTAGCCGAATCAGCAACCAATAATTTCATATTGGCAAAGTTTTGGGCATACGCCTCTAACTGCTCTTCGTTCGCGATGATGAATCTTTTGGCTTGGGAAATCATCACCTCTATCTGTTTGTCGGAATAATAGATGTGAAAACTATCTGTGCGTGAGATATTTTCATAGATGACACGAAAATCATAGCCGGCCAAGTGAAGAAGAAACAGTATCGGATCGTATGTGCCGTCAAAAAACAGATGGTTATCCCAACGGGATTTCTGTTCGTCACGGTGTTCCGAAATGGGTAGGAAAGTCTGATCGTCACTCGTAACGTGATAGGTGACAGTCCTCCCCGTTATGTTAAATGTGTCAATGGAAATGAAACTTTCCCCGGGAGTACCGGGAGAGGATGTGTGCTGGTTTTCCAAATAGAGTTCCATGAAAATGTAATGCCGGGCCAACCATTTCAGAGAGTCTTGATATTCAGGCTTTTTCCGGTCTTCCCAAATCTGCTGATACTCGTCGGGAGTGTATTGCAGGGTGAAGTTGTAGCGGGAACTGTCAAGGGTCATGTTGTAGATTAACCCTCCCTTGATTTCGGTTAGTTTCTCATACAGGTCATGTTCCTTCTTGGGTTCAAATCTGTAACGAAGGAGGTCGGCAAAATAGTCCTTCAACTCCGGGATGCTTCGCCCCAACATATAGATATCCTGCATCGTGAAATCATAATGCAGATAGTTTGAATCAAAAAAAATCTTGTTGACCACAAGTCCATCCAGCTCGTAAGGACATTGCGCCGAGTTCTGCTTTGCCATTTTGGCAATTTCCTCCTTGTCAATGGTTTGCGCTCCCACCGTCCCGGCAAAGCCAAGCAAAAGGAAAACGATAGACTTACACAATGCCTTGAATATGCGGTATGGGGTGTTCATTTTAATTGAAGAGTTAAGAAATTAAGAAGTTAAGGAACTAAGACTAAAGACCAGAGACCATTTTCCAAAAACTAATAGCTAACGGCCAACGGCCAATAGCTAAGACCAATTCCCAAAGACCAAAGACCACTTTCCAAAAGCCAATAGCTAACGGCCAACGGCTATTAGCTAATGCCAAATCCCAACGGCCAACACCTAACTTCTTACATAAAACGTCTCCCGAAGCATGCGGAAATGTTCGGGCTGCACTTCGTCGTGGATAAACTCGCGGGAGGAGTTCTCCTTTCCGTTCTCATCGTAGGTGTATTCCGCCCAACCCTGCAATTGGCCTTCCCTGTTGTATAATGAGTTCTTCGCCACCAACTGCCCGTCGTATTCCATGACGATTTTGCGGTAATGATCTAGATCCTCCTCTTCAGTTTCCACCAGGCGATTCTGTTCGTCAAAGGTGCGATAGGTTTTGGCAATCAGGGCGTTGCCGTAATCGTAAACCAAGTCTTTGATTCGGTTGCCATTGGCATCGTAAGTAAATTCGTAGGTCCGCCGGTCTTTGTTTTGAACCTCATCGCGCACGTGCCTGATAACGCGTCCCAGCTCGTCGTATGCGTAAGTGTTCACGTACATGGCCTTGCCGTAGTCGTCGTTTTCCGTCTCCTTCACCAGCCGTCCGTCGGCGTATTCCATCGTTTTTTCCACGTAATCAAGCTCGCCGTCGTCGTACATCTCGTGGCGTATCAGATTCCCGTCAGAATCGTAAACGAACTTGGTGACATATTCAAAATCGCTCTCGCCGAAGAAGTTGCTCTGTTGCGTAAGCGTAT
>Ga0310696_10009496_pt1 | contig 11255 bp, 21 predicted proteins | sample AusTroGonzalo_MG_4_FD_203885 | JGI IMG/M metagenome (GOLD analysis project Ga0310696, IMG submission 203885) | Bovine rumen microbial communities from tropical cattle in Woodstock, Queensland, Australia - Gonzalo_02 (v2) (version 2) | ecosystem: Host-associated > Mammals > Digestive system >...
ATGTATATCAACAAAGCCGCTATAAATGCGTGTCTGACAGCTATGGGAGGCACTGCGCTAACTGAAGGCTGGCACTGGTCATCAACGGAGTATTCTGCTTATACCGCGTGGTTACTGGATCTGTCTTTGGGCTTTCAGTACGACTACTTTAAGTACTATGCATACTCTGTTCGTGCAGTTGCGGCTTTTTAATCAAAAGTTTATTTTAAATTAAAAATTTATTATTTTTGCAGTCACAAAAATTACGATTATGACTGCGCAAAATGATAAACCATTAAGGCCAAGGCCTCAATTGTTGCAGGACATTGAGGCCTTGGCCAAATTGTTGGATGAGTCACAGAAATGGTATCCGCACCGCTATAAATACGGTTACGGATATCGTATCCAAAATCTTGTGGCTGATATGATAGAGTGTTATCATTTTTCACAAATTCATACTGATTTTAATCGACGCGCTGATGTGCTTCAGCGGTTATTAATTAAGCTTGACTCAATATACTCGCTATTGGAAATAATAGCAAGTATTGGAGGTTTTCCAGATGATAAGTTAAATCAAATATATCGGTTAATGGACGGAATCGCAAAACAAACGAAGGGGCTGAAGGCGTATTTTGCCACCAAGTCAAATTCTGCTGGGAAATACCCCCCCCCTCAAAATAAGGCATTATGAGCGAGGACCGGGTAAGTATTTATACATAATCTCGGGAGAGCTGTCAATTTTGATTGAAAAGGGCTTCCGGCTGTCATTTACAGCTAAGTCAAAAACTTGGAAGAAATTATGGAGTATTCTGCTAATAACGCGTGGAGACTGGATCTGTCTTCGGGCAGACAGGACGACGACAATAAGAACAATGCAAACTATGTTCGTGCAGTTGCGGCTTTTCGACAAAATGGTGGCGGTTTCGTCCTTACCGATAAACAAAGAGATGAACTTGATACGGGATTTCGAAACGCATATATGCGGTTCATTGTTGGCAAGAAAAGCACTCGCAGCGTAGCTGAATTTATGGAAGGCCATCAACGCAAGTTGATAGAGCTTGTTGATTCAATCATTGACGGAACTTATGAACCTTATCCACTTAAAGTATTTATTATTCATTATCCTACAATAAGAGAGATTTTCGAATCCGAGGCACGCGATAGAATTGTTGATACATGGATTAGCTTCAGATTTGAAGAGATTATGAATAATGTGGTTTTGCCTAAGGCTCCTGCTTGTCGCGCAGGATTAGGAACCAAACATTCTAATGAGATTTTAAAAAAGGCATTTGAGGCTTGTGTTAAAGAGCATCCTGATTGGTGGGTGATGAAATTTGACGTCAAGTCATATTATATGTCAATTGACAAATATAAGTTGCTATCGATGATGCTTTTGTTGATTGATTATTATTATAATCATTGGGATAAAGATATTCTTAGATGGCTTATAACTGTCAGATTGATGTCTGATCCAAGGGATGGCGTAGAAAGACTTTCGCCAATGTCGGAGTGGAAACAGTTACAACCACATAAAAGCCTGTTTAATCATCCAGAGAGCGAAGGCATCCCGATAGGTTTGTTGCTGACTAATGAGAGTGCGAATGTATATCTGACACCAATAGATTATTTTATTGTATATGATTTGGGTTATGGGGATTTTTATTGCAGATCGATTGATGACAGTTGGATTATAGGCCCAAAAGATAAAATCCTCCATGATATGCCTCTTATAAGAGAAAAATATGAATCATGGGGGTTGATAATTCATCCAAATAAATATTATTTCCAGCATTTTTCAAAAGGTGTCAAGATGCTGGGTATAGTTCAACGTCCAGGACGAACTCATTCCGCAAATCGTTCAATTACAAAATGTTTCAAGAAAATACATTGGTACAATGAACAGGCTCGTGATAATGTCGCTTTTCAAATTCAGAATTGTGAGAAATTTGCATCGATAATTAACAGCTACCTCGGTATGCTTCAGCATCTCGATGAATTCAACAAACGGAAGGAAATCTGCACAAAGGTTTGCGAAGTTTGGTCGAAAGTACTGTATCCGGATCGTGAAAATTATAATAAAGTCACAGTAAGAAAGAGATACAAGACAAAGGCGCGAATAAATCGAAGAATAAGGCGTAAGAGGCGGCTAATTAACAACAATGTTAAAAGTATCGTAGCTATGATGAAATCACAACCAATGCGCTCTTTTGGCACAGCTGAGAAAGCGATTGCAAAAGAGAAAATCAACGACAATCAGTGGATTGGTCGCGCAGCAATCACCGACATGACACGTACAATCGGTGAAGGCGAAGAGCAACATGAAGAGAATGTTGCCGGAATGAAACAGTGGGTTGAGGCTCGTTTCGACCATGAGCCGACACAAGCCGAACTCGATGAACTCGCACAAAGCTCGTTCGATTAAAGGGATGTCCTCTAAACTCAAGGAGCCGATGAGGCTCCTTTTTTTGTCGTTTCAGAGTGGCCACCAAATTATAACTTTGCCTGAAATTCATAAAGTTATGGTAAAGAAAAGCAAATTACATCTGAAAGTCGAAAGACGCTGGCCAACCGAAAATTACACAATTGGCCGATTCTATGTCAATGGAGAATTATGGTGCAATACTCTCGAAGATAAGGTCGGAGACCTTGATAAAGAGGGAAAGATACCAGGCAAGACAGCAATACCGGCAGGTAGATATGATGTTGCGCTTACTTATTCTCCAAGGTTCAAAAAACAGCTGCCTATTTTGAGGGATGTTCCTCATTTCACAGGAATCCGCATCCATGCCGGCAATACTCCTGATGATACAGAAGGCTGCATCCTGCTGGGTGAAAACAAGGAAAAAGGCAAAGTGCTCAATTCAAGATTCTGGGTTGATAAACTTATAGGTATATTGAAAGAAAATGGCGGTGAGGCCACAATTGAAATCGTATGAAAAAGTTGTTGCTAATAATATTGGTGTTTGCGCTTGCATCATGCGCAGTCAAAAAACATCATCATGAAAAAGTGCATGAGTATGACAGTACGACAGTTGCCGTCTCAAACCAGGAGCATAAAGAGATTTTCGTGGATTCGTCACGATATGAATCTGGTGTTGTCATAATCACCGAAATCACCTTCAATGATCCAGGAGATACAAACACTTCTGATGGGGGAACTGTTACGATCACATCAGACGGAGCTATCACCGGTAACAATGTGAAGTCTGTGACACAGACAACCATAGAAAACCAGGTTGAACAGAAAAATGAAATCCATCAGATTTCAGAGACATCCAACGACTCAATAGCCTCAAGTGTTCATAATCAAGATGTTGAGGTCGTGACGGAAAAGAAGTCAAGAAACTGGGAAACCATATTTATATGGGTTGTCGTTGGTTTGTGCGCGGTTTATTTGTGTTATCCATATATAATAAAGTTGATTAGAAAGTTGGTGCGTTTCTGAATATCGTTTCGTTTAACGTGGGGTCGAAGTGGTTTGTGTACATCGCCTGAATGCGCAGAGATGAATGGTCATAATGCTTTTGCACAGATAGCTCGTTCACTCCGTTGTGCAGCAGATCCATCATGCCGGTGTCACGTAATGAATACAACTGCATTTCTTCAGGGAGATGCAGTTCATCACGCATATCCTGCCAACGCTTTCTGAATTTCGATAGTGCGACACGCCTTTTGTCCGGCAACATCTCATCATTCATTCCAAACAGATAATAGTTTGACGGATACTTGGCCAGTGGAATAATACGCTCGATGATGTCACGGCTAATTGTGGCACATCGGGCTTTTCCGTTTTTGGCATTGTCGGCCATCACCTTGATATGACGTTCAGCGATGCTAATATGTTCAATCTTTATGTTGGCAATTTCCTTTGGTCGCATCGCTGCATTATACACCAGGAGACACACCAGCAGCAGTTGTGGATCTTTTTCCGTAAGATATTTGCGGATGCGCTGACGGCTTTTTGCGTCAATCGGTTTGCGCTTTTTTGGCTCTTTTTTCTTTGTTTTGAGGGCTGTAAACGGATTTTCCTTGATATAACAGTGCTCGACAGCCCAGCCGAAGAAAGCCCGCATTCCTTTCAACATATTGTTATAGGTGCGGTTGCTGACTTGCTTTGCTGCTATGAAGTCCATGTAATAGACGGCATCGGCGCGTCTGAAGGCTCCAGACACCTTGCCGATGCGTTGTGTGATGTGAATCCATTCGTTGAACATCCGTGTCATGCTGGCATACGATATCAGCGTGGCGTCACGAACGTCCTTTTTCTTATCTGCCAAATACATATCACGCAGCTTCTCAATGGGGGTGTATAGACGTTGGTTGTCCGTCTCGAAGACTGGAGTCCATCCGCCTTTCAGTTTCTCGGTGATATCATGGCAGATCTTCCTGGCGTGTTCTATTCCGTCACGCTTCGTCGTATATGAATTAATGAGACGGTTCATGTAGTGCCGTCCGCGTTCCATTTCGCCGGAAATGGGATTCATGTACTTGAATTCTATGAGATAACCTTCTGACTTCGTGTGCTTTAGAATGGCAGGGTAGAAGTCAATAAGAATCGTTTTGCTCGAGGATTCTGAAATTTGATGGGTGAGTATAGACATTTTTTTTTTGGAAGTTTCTCTTGCGAAAAACCTCCAAAAAAAAGTTGCCGTAATTTTGCCGGAGTTTTTTACTCCTGTTCTCAAATTTTTGGCAGTAACACCTTGATAATTTGAGATTTAGCGGGTTTTGTGGGTCGTACTGGACTCGAACCAGTGACTACAATCGCAAAAGCCCCATCTTGACTATCAATGCGTTACAACATCATTTTTGGGCGTTTTTCGCTACTTTTTGCCGGATTCCTGCCGGCGTTTTTTGTTATTTATTTACGTTTGTTTATTTTGTTAAAGTCTTTGTTATTCAATGCTTTATCATTAAAGCAATCAGTGAGAGTCCCATGGTAATAATCGAGTATTGCACCATGCCATGTGAAACCGATAATGAAATTCTCATACTGAAGCTCTCTGAATTGATCGATAAAGCGATTCATGGTCTCAAACAACTCGGTACCTGTCACGACGAACAGGCACTTGCCATCGTTGTAATACTTGAAGTTGTTTTTTACATACGCTATCGCATACTTCATCGCAATATCTTCAAAGTGTTGCTTTATTATAATAAGCTGGTAGTTGTCCTCATCAACTTTGAGGTAAGGTGGAAGTTTTTTAAATTCTAATTCAAGTTCTTCTAAATTTCTCATTGTGATGTTAATAATTCATATAGTTCTTTATCTTTTATGTATTGAAGCACTTCGTTACTTTTCTCTTTTGAAATTTTAACCTGAAGTGTTACTTCAATCTGTTGGTCTTCTTTTTTTGGAAGCGTAAAAAGATTTACAAAATCATATCCGACAAATTTGGATATGGTAAAGAGAATTTTGACAGGGAAATCTTTTTGGTTAAGCATATAGTCCAAGCTTTGTTTCGAAATTCCAAGCTCTTTGGCTACCGAAACCAATGTGTAACCCCTTTGTTTACAAACACTTCTGATTGTTTGTCCAATGTTAATGTCCTCTGTTTTCATGATAGTTAAATTTAGCGTTTTTATTTTATTGATTTTCAATAAGTTGTAAAAATTTTTAATTTTTTTGTAAAAATATGTTGTACCGTGTCAAAATATATTGTACTTTTGCAACGCAATGCATATCGAATTGTGTCACAAAATTACAAATACAATATTTGAAAGATGAGACAAATTAAGATCAAAGACTTTTGGGGCGAGCAAACCAAAGAAACACGTAACGAAATCTACGCCTTCCTCACTGACAAATGTGGGGTCAATTACACCACAATTCAAGCATGGTTCCTTCAGTATCGCATTCCTGGCAAACTGGATAAAGATGCAGTACAACAGTATGTTGCTGAAAAATTTAAATGCGAATTGTTATGGGACTGAAAATCGGTGATATCGCCTATCTCCGCGAGCCGGAAGGCGGCCACAATGCTGGCATAGTTTCACAAATGGGGGGGGCATGGTACGTCTTGTTTTCTCCGATAATTACCAGGCTTCTTACTTCTATAACGAGTTATTGTGATATCTGGACTGGGGCCAAGGCCTTCCTTCGACTGCTAGGTACAGCCCCATAAATATGTGAAAGATAGGGTTTAAATGGATAGCAACCAAGCATTAACGGATGTTCGCCACATTAGCAGGTTCGATTCCTGCCTTTCACACAAAGACGCTACGGCGTGACGTTCTTTCCCTTTTCCGCCGCCGTCTATAAAAAGGGAGTGGGTTTATTATTTAATGTTTAACAAAAGCATAGCTATCTATCCGCTACGCAAAAAGCGAAAAGTTAACTTATTGTGTTCGGCAAGTTTCTAGTGTTTCTGTGAAACGTGAATAATAGCCAATGCTTGTTTTTAAATATGTTAAAGACCTGTGCCATCCATGTCGGGAGCCATTGAAAAGCGCAGGCATCACGAAAGGGATAGCAGGTTAAACGGATAGGCCTGAAAAAGACACCATACATCATAATAGATGTTGAACCTGATAACTAGGACATTAGTCGGTCCGACTCCGACCCTTTTCACGCAAACAAAATTTTACAATTATGAACGAAGAAATTATTTTCACACAAGATGAATGGAATGATTCACCTTTGTCTATTGCAAAATTTTATGGTGGAATAACCTTCAGGGGTATCCATTACATTATTGTCAATAAAGAAGGAAAGGATCTATTTGAATGCTCCGCTGAAGCCATAAAAGCTGGCAGAACCAAAGCAATTGAACCAGGTGAGCCAGCCGACTTAATAAATGAACGCTATCAGGCTAAATATAAAGAGCTTGGTAGAGATGAGTTTTTAAAATGGGCACGTTCAAAAAGATGGGAGAAATGACGAAAGCAGAATTATTTGAGTTACTTGTCAGAGAGGCAAAGAAATTGATAAAAAATCCAAGCTTCATTAGTATCAACAAACATCTGACTGGTATAGGCGAGATTGATATGCCGACTGCTGCACAGATTTATGGTGTTCTCGTTGCATTCATCAATCACATAGGAATGTCTATGTGTATCGACTTTGCCTTGAGTGTTGGCGATTTGAACAAGGAAACCAAATTTAAGGTGGGCGACAAGATCAGAAAAATAAATGGCAGACGGTTTGACAAAGATATGATGGTGGCGTCAATTGGTAGGGATTACTATTATTGCAACCATATAGGGAAATATTCTGGTGAACTTATTTATTTTTCTGATGAAGACAAATATGAACTTGTTAGAACATTGAAATAATTGCAAGGAGGTGAGAAATGAATAATAGAAAAGCAAAGAAAATGTGCCGCCCCGGAGCATTGATTACTTTGAAAGGAACCACTCATGTGTTCATGTCATTGGGGCTTATACCTAAAACACATCAAGTTGATTCTTTCAATGGTTTTGACATAAAAACAGGAGTTTCTGTGCGTCGGTCAGACGGAAAATGTCGCCCGGCAACCAAAAAGGAAACGGATGCCTATTGGCAATGCATAAGAACTTTCTGCCGCCACAATTCTTTGGAAGCAGGTGTTGACTTAATTGCCGATGAAAGAAAACGGCAAATTGAAAAAGAAGGCTTTACAGCCGAACACGATGCCAATCATTTATGCAGCGAACTGACCGATGCCGCTGTCATGTATGCAATGCGTGCGTACTGGAAGAAAAGAATTAACCCAATGATTGTCGGTACAGACGAGATGCCTGGTTTAATGTGGCCGTTTGGTATTAAATTCTTCAAGCCATCAAACGAGCCGTGGCCGGATGGAAGGATTAAAGACCTTGTTAAAGCAGGCGCTTTGATCGCGGCAGAAATTGACCGATTGCTGAACATAAAGAAAGGAGGTGCCCAATGACCGACAAACAGAAAATCAAAGCCGAAGTAGAAAGGCTAAAAGAAGAAAACTCAATAGGTCTATCGGAATACGAAGCTGGTTTCTGCAACGGAGTTGGAGAAACATGCGAACAACTGCTTTCCTTCATCAACTCCCTACCCAAAGAGCCTGGTTTTGGTTGTGAAGCCAATTTCACAACCAAAGAGGAGTTGGAAAAAGAGTTTAACCGATTCCTTGATAACGTGGAAGGTACGCCGCGTATGTGGCATTCCGATGAACAAATGGAATGGGCCTTGGACATTGCCCGTCACTTCGCTAAATGGCAGAAGCAACAAGATGAAAAATTTAGGGAAGATAACAACATTTGTTGCATGAAGTTTGAGGATATTGATGGCTCAAGAATTGCTGCTTATGAAGATGGTAAAGCATTCATGAAAGAAGAGATAATGGGAAATGCAATAGAAGGCTATATCGAGAGAGATATGGGTGGTCAACTTATTATAGGCACAACAAATTATCGGGTTTCGGATGAGTTCATGATTATTGATTCGGTTTTATTTCAAGATATTAAATGCGGAGAGAAAAAGAATGCTCATATCATAATTATAAAGAAGGATTGATTTATGGAAATAACACCAAGATTTAAATTTGTTGAGGGCAGCTTCGATACAAAGACCAATAAGATGCTTTGTATCGCCAGTGACAAGCACGGAACGGTCGAGCTGTGTTTCAAAGAAGAAAACTGCAATTGGAACATTCCATTTGGTGAGATAAAGATTTATGGCAGTAATCTATATGTAGATTTTAAGGCAACAATGGAGGATGCAAAGAAACTTGGCGATGAAATCGCCCGTCGTTGGAATGAATGCAATGATAAATTATAATGAGCATGAACAGCACAACCTATAATATGGATTGCATGGCTTATATGGCCACTTGTTGTGACAATGCTTTCGACCTTGCCATTGTTGATCCACCATATGGAATCAATGCTCCGAATATGAAAATGGGATCTCATGGCAAATATGAAAGTTCTGCTTCAAAGCTAAGGAAACACAGATTCAATAAGGGTGCTGGAAAATATAAAAAAAAGTGCATTGAACACTATGAATCTTGATTGGGATATGAACCCGCCATCAAAGGAATACTTTTCAGAACTTTTTAGAATCAGTAAAAATCAGATAATTTGGGGCGGAAATTACTTTGGATTGCCACCTACAAGATGTTTTGTATGCTGGGACAAATTGCAAAGTTTTGAGAATTTTTCACAAGTCGAATATGCCTGGACCTCATTTGATTATCCGTCAAAAATTATAAGAATGGCATCTCGAGGCGGACGAAATGATAAAGATAAAATACATCCAACACAGAAACCGGTTGAATTATATGTGCAACTGATAAAAACCTTTGCCAAACCAGGTGATAAAATTATTGATACACATTTGGGAAGTGGCTCTTCGCGTATAGCAGCTTACAATTTAGGATTTGAGTTTGTGGGTTGTGAAATCGATGAGGATTATTACAATTCCATGGAGGAACGATTCCGGGCAGAGTGTCTTGGTGAAACAAGACTTGCCAATGGGATAATACTTACACAATTAACAATTGAAGATTTTGTCTATTGAAAACATATTCAAAATTTAAAATACGACTATAAAAAAGGAGGTTTGAAATGATTATCGATAAAGAAGTTCTGGATTTAGTAATCAAACGAGGTTACAGATATGTGACAGTTAAGCCTGACGGCAAAATCAATGGCTATGCCACGTCAAAAGCGCCATTGATGAGATGGCAAAACGACAAAGAGAAAGTCATGACGGTTTTACAATATCAAAAATTCGTGGGTTTGGTATGAAAAAGATAGCATTTTCTGATAAATACGGTCTCGAGCAAGCTGTTATTGCCGGTAGAAAGACAATGACACGACGCGTCATTTCTGAACAGTCTTTATTAAAACACGGACACAACAAACATAGTGATAAATCTTTTGATCTTATTCACTATGAAGCACCCTATAAAGTAGGCGATGTTGTGGCAGTGGCACAGCGGTATGAGTCAGTTTACAATCATTACAGGCAACATTCTGAATCTGTTGCTGAAGAATTCAAAAGACAAACCGAAAATAGTTTTGGATGGAAAAACAAAATGTATGTCAAAGCGGAACTTATGCCGTTTCGCATAAAAGTCGTGGATGTGCGCATCCAGAGATTAAGGGAAATTACTGATATAGATTGTATGAAAGAAGGAATTTTGAATAAAAATAGTGGAAACCACAGACATAAAAAAGCGAATCCGTTTTATTTTGCCGGAGGCAAACACGAATGGGATAATTCTTTCAGCACTCCACGTCAAGCATTCGCGTCCCTTATTGACAAAATAAGCGGCAAAGGCACATGGAAGCAAAATCCGTGGGTTTTTGTTTATGAGTTTAAACTTGTAAAATAATTTGAAAAACAATGGATGAATTGACATTAACACAATCAATGATGAGCGACAAAGATCAGCTTCACACCACAAGAGAGCAGATGATTATTAAAATGCAAAAACAAAGAACGAGCACGCTTGTTTATTTATATTTATCAAAGTGTATAGAAGACGATATTTCGCCATCCCAATGCATTGAACGCTATGAGATATTAGATAATATTGACGAGAAAACACACGAAGATAATAATCTTGCTGCATATCTTACGATGCGCTGTCAAACAAAACTGCAACCAAGACAAAAAAAGAACAAAATAAGAATAAGGCCGGAAGATTACGAATTGATAAAAAGAGAATTGATGATTGAGCTGGCAAAAAAATTTGATTTACTGATATGATGGAACAGCTGTCGATATTCGGTGAGTCTGACACACAGAACCACTTCAGTTCAGAGACCTGGGGGATGCTTGAGTTCTTTCCGGCCTATACATTCAAATTAGTTAGATAATCAAACATTTATATTATGAGTAGATTAGTAAAAGTACAACGCATCGTCGTTCCTAATGACGCAGAGTCTCCGACGATTTTCACCTCAAAGATTAGGCCTAACGACCCTTGTCCGTGCGGCTCAGGCAAAAAAGCAAAGAAATGTTGTGGTACTGAACGCAAGTACAGCTACCAGCGTAATATCAATTACATCCGCAGAGAAGAGAATTTGTCGGATGTCGAAAAGTTTAAGCTGAGGGACGGTAAACGAGAATCAAGATGGTGCTTCGAACCAGGCAGTATGGTGGTCATCAGCGAGAACCATTCGGATGAAGCCATAAGAAACAAGACAGCCATTGTCGAACTTCGCGGTTTGTGTCATGACTATCTGCATCCATATTATATAGTCATTATCGACGATGAAGAATATGGCAAGTGGATCAAGGAAGAGGATCTCCAACATCTAATCATCTAAAAACTCATGGCCATGGTAAAAGTAGAAGATTTATATGTAGC
>Ga0310696_10009497_pt1 | contig 11253 bp, 6 predicted proteins | sample AusTroGonzalo_MG_4_FD_203885 | JGI IMG/M metagenome (GOLD analysis project Ga0310696, IMG submission 203885) | Bovine rumen microbial communities from tropical cattle in Woodstock, Queensland, Australia - Gonzalo_02 (v2) (version 2) | ecosystem: Host-associated > Mammals > Digestive system >...
CGTATCCAGGAACGCCTACGTGAACGTGCCTTTCAAGTCTTTCGATTTCGGGAAAAAAGACAATCTCTTTGACATTTCCTGGAAAGAAAAGAACGGGAAATTGAAATTCAACGAAATCAGCACCTATCCCTTTAAATTGGCCATAAGGGACTGCGCTACCAAAGATTTGGAGAGCAAGCTGGTGGAATGCGTCAACTGCTATTCCTCCTCCATAAAATGCTCCGGCACCTTCAAGAACGTCGACACCAGCAAATTCGAAGAAGGCTACGGCCTCCAGCTCCTGGACTACAGCTGCCCGAGCGATTATCTTTTCGAGGCCGATTACTTCCTTGATAAGAAGGGCAAGAATTTCGTGAGCAAATTCAAGGACAAAAACGTTTCCCACAACGTCAAGATCACTTCCAAAGGCAAAGTGACCTACACCATGAAGTGCGACGAGAACTACATCCACCCTGAATTCATGAAACTTGGCGAATAATTTTGTAAAAAATTGTAATATTTAAACTTAAGATCATAGTTTCCTGTTTTTTTGCTTGCGCTGTATCTATCGATACATAAGCAGCTTATATTGGCAGTAGCGTTGCGTTGAAACTTGCTATTTGTCAATAATAACAAAATTGTGTATCATAGGCGCAGAATAAAGGTGCGTTATGCTTTTTTCCACTAAAAAATCTTTTTATATTTTTGTCGTGCTAGTAAGCGTGACATCCAACCTTTATGCTAATTTTTCTATAAAGGATTGGAAAGTTTGGATGCTTTCTAATTCTGAAGACATCATTACAAACGAGCCGCTCTGCCAAGCGCTTAGAAAGGCTGAGGTTTACGCCGAAAACGATAAATACGAAACGGCCGCTCAGTTGATAAACGACGCTAAAAAATGCTTAAATAGTCATGAAACGATAGCAGACGAGCCGTCTATGCTAGTGCTTGATTCCGCTGAACTTTGGTACAAATGCCTTTCTAAAGGAAAAAAAGATAAAAGAAACGTTTCCAAAGCCGAGATCCTGATTAACAAATATTCCAAAGTTGCTGAAAACAAAGCCTTTCAGAGTTATAAATTCCTCTTTCACAGAATAAGAGATTTTTATCATTGTACAGGGGATTATGCGGGCAAAATGGCGGTGCAAAAAAGGATGATAAATTATGATCCCAAAGATCCGGAACAGTGGGATAGTTATTTTGAATATTGTAGGAGCTATCCAATGCTCAAAGAAGATGCTGAAGCATTTATAAAAGAGTTAAAGGGCAAAGGAATAATAACTACGCCTCCAATGGAATTATCACTTCTTTACAGTCGCTTTAAAAAAGGCGATAAAAATGTTTTCGGAGACATTTTGATTTGGTTAGACAACAATAGGATGGTAGATCCTGATAATTTGAAATTCGCTTTTTCTTTGATCGATCAGATATTGGATGCCAAAGATCATGCGATGGTTAAGGATTATTACTACACTTTGACCAATATGGCCTTGGGACAAAAAATAGAAGGCGAACATGCGCTTGGATTGGTTTTGATATTGGGGGAACGGGATAAAATCAAAAATGTTATGGAAGACATTTGGGCTAACGATGGCAGACAATGAAAAGACAATTATTGACATTTATACTACTCTTTAGCGGAATGGTTTCGGCTCAACTTCCGATTTCCCAATTGAAGTCCTTTTTGTGTAGTCTTAGCAATGAGTTCCAGGCTTCTGAGATGGCGGAGTTGAATAGCGCTCTGTCTTGCGAAGACGAAGAACTTTTTAGGAGTTACTTTGAAAGGATATATTTAAGTAAAGCGGATGAGATACTGAAAAATAGATTGTCACAATTAAAAGCAAACAGCACAAATGAAGTTAATAAAGAGATTGCTGACATTAAGGGAGATTTGAAGGATTTCAACGATTTTCAGTTGATAATGAAAAGGCTTAATGATGATTCAGATTCTCTTGCTGATCTTCCGAAATTTAAAAATGTTTTAAAGCACGCGGAATTAGCGAATAAGATCTATTGGAAAGCCGAGCGCATTTTCTTCAAAGCGGATTATGCCAGAGCGAAAGAGATTTTTGAATTTTTAATTCTTCCAGAGAATACTGATAGTTTCTCGAAAGGGGCGTCTTATTTTTATTTGGGTCGAATGATCGCCGAAAGTGGGCTATATCGTTTGTGGTCAGGAAACGAGCGAGATATAAGGCTAAACGCGCTTTGGCAGTTACTGCAGGTTCACAAATATAAAACTTGCTTGACATATATTTCCTTTGCCTATGCTGACGCTGCAATGTTATATCAGACGGAAGGATTTTTGAAGCAAGCTCATGCTCTTACAATGGTTGAAGTTCCCACTATGGATAAAAAGCCTGCGGAATGTGCGAGACATAGGGTAGGAGCAGATTTGGCGTTTGCTCTAAAAGATTACACTAATTGCATAAGACATCTGCAGCAGTTTGAAAAGAACAGTTACAATGGTATTCCGGACTATATGAACTACTATGTGAGGGTCATACTGAGAAAATCTGGAAGCAATCTTTGGTCATACTGTATGAGCAATCCTTTCAATGATTTTCACAAGTATGAAATCTTTTCTACAACACTTCAGGATACCAATAGTTGTCCGTTTGAATCTGAATATGTAACGGCCATGGCCCACAGCTGGCTGAAGAGAGAAGAAGTGCCAGAAAACATTGCTACAAACAGAATGCTGAACAATAATGTTTTTGAAAACAACTATGACAAACGTTTCCTTAAAAAAGCAGGAGATATTAAACAATGAAAGAAGCATATTTGTGTGTTTTTGCATTATTTGCAATCGCTTGTAACTTCTCCTTGGCAAACGTGCCATATAGAGCGGTGATCAACGGCCCGCAAAACATTGGATGCAATTCAGTTTTCCAATATAAAGCAACTCTAGAGGGGTTACCAGAATCGTATATTTATCGTGTTTTTTGGTATCCATGTTTTGATGTTAGTTATACGTCTAATGGACAATTCGCATTAGTTACTGCTCCGAGTGAACCAACAAGTTTTGTTTTAGAATGCGATGTTTATATTGGCCCGTCATCCAATCCTTATTTGTCAGAAATTTTGCATGCAAGCATTTCTATCACCGCAGCCGTTCCTTCATTTAATTTTAGCAGAGAAGACCTTTTTGCAACTTATGTCTCAAACTCTTCGGTTGTTCCGATATATGGAAATGTTGATTTTGACGGTAATCAATCAGTTAAAGATGGAAGTTGCAATGGAGCTTTTTATGATGACGAACTATTGTATTTCAATATAGACCCTTCTGATACTACGCTTAGAATTAACAGAGGAAAAGTTAAATTGTCAATTCCAACAGGTTTTAGACTTTGGACTCACCTTTATAGGCAAACATTGCTAGGTAACGGAGGCGATAATATAGAAATAAATTTAAGTAACGACGTTGAAATACTCGACGCATTATATTACGTAGTTGGGTGGGTAGAAGCTCAAAATATTGATTTAAATAAAAGTTTCACATTTTCCTTTGATTCTGATGAAACAACTTTGCCATATAAATCATATGGACTTACGAACGGGAATAATAAGCCAAGCAATTATGATTCTATAAAATCCGCAGTTGCATCCAAACTCCCGCATGTAGCTGACTGTCAATGGAGGATTATAGGCAATGCTGTCTCGTCGCATAACAATATTGCTTATGCTGTTGAGCCAGATCCGCCAAATCCTAATATATATAACAACAAATATTTTTGCGTTTATAAAACGACACCATTATGTCCTAATGTTTATGTTTTAACCGATTATAATGGAGTTTGGGCAACTAGCATGGATACATTCGGGGATAGAAATGGATCTTTTAGTATGATGGATGTCTATGCTTTTTTCAATAGCAGTTTATGGGGCAACATGCCATCGGTAAATTCAATAGATTGTAAAGTGGTTTATTTCAGCAACTTTTTTGCTGCCCATTGTTGGGAAGCAACTGGGTATGATGTCTTGTATAACGGATGGAGGCTTTTTAGGGCCAAAATAAACGGAGTCTTGATAGCTTTTGTCGTAGAAAATATGAGTGAAGTATACATGGCTTTCGGATATAATGCTCCCCCTCAACCTTTATAACTTACGAGGAGATAAATATGAAACACCACTTTTTTTATGCATCATTTCTCACTATAATATTCTCCGGTTTCACCGTGGCGGATGAGGCTTGGTTTTCTAAACCTACTCCTGAAGAAGCGCTTAGGATGAAACTTGAGATGAGATTGGAAGCTGAAAAACCAGATCTAAAAGATTGGCACGATACGCTTGTGGATTTGTCCAAAGACATGAGCAAAATCGGGCCAAAACAATTGGAAATGAGTTTTATGCGTCCTGTATACCGTTTGAGCATGTACTATTCAGTACTGGATACGATCACCGCAGAAGATTTAGATGCGGTAAGATTAGCTAATGCCGGTACCAATACGTTAAATTGGTGTTGGAATCTTCTGACGCTCGGATGCAATTGCCGTCCCAGCATTCACCTTTATAAGCATGATTTTGCCAGCGCTTGGCGTGTGACGGATTTTACATCTGGAACGCTGGATATCGGAGTTGACAGCGACAGTGTGGTGCAGCGCTTTTTCTGGTTCATAGGGCAGGCTTATGCTAAGAATATCTGGGAAGATTGGTATGCGTGTTGGAAAAATGAAAACCAAAAAGAGAAGAAGAGATATTTCGTGCTCAAAAAACTGATGTCTGACTTCGGATCTTTGGAAATTTTTCTTCTGCCATATTTGTATGAAGCGTTGAAAAACGGTGATGAAACGCTTATGTGCATAATTAAGAATGAAAGTATTCATCCGGATCCAAATAACAATGACTTTAACTTTATTGAGACTAAAAGTGATTTTTTCTTATGGTGGGACGCAAATAAGGAGGCCTACAGAAGAGAATTATCCGCTGATGATGGGCTCAAGCAGGCGATTGATAACGCAAAAAAATCTATCGCTTTTTTAGGCACAAATCCTCGTGAAATCGAATTGATGACTGTTTGGGCTCGCGAAATTGCCAATTATTACAGTAAACCGGCCTCTCTCAGACTTAAAGATTATTGGTACTACAGAATAGGAGATGAGAATATAGAAGATTGGGGAGATTATTACGAGGCCATTGATAAAAGTTATAATTTTCCTGAATAAAAATAATAAATAGATAATCATTTTTGAGGGCCATCACGGCCCTCTTTTTTATGTACGATTTGGTATAATACTCCTATGAAGTCGTATCTGTTTATCAGCCCCTCTGACCTTTTCGGAAGTCTGCCATTAAAGGGCTCCGCCACTTCTTTCCTTAAGCCCGGTGACTTGCGTTTGGGCATCGACGACGACACCCATATCTGGGAGCTTGAACTGCCTCTCGTTGCTCTTCCCGAAGATAAAAGCTGGACGGAACTTACCCTGGCGCTGCAGCAGACTCTCAATAAGATGCTGTCTAATCTGCCCCAGGAAGGCAGGCCCACGATTTTGCTTCTGCCCTTGTATGAAAAGGGAAGCGCGCCCAACGTTCTGGAATTTTTCCGGGTGCATTTCAGGGAGATCTTAAATTACGCCTTCGCCATGTGCGGCCACAAGGCTGCGCTTATAGAGCAGCATCACGTTCTGGAAGACGGGAAAGACATCCTTTTGGAAGTGGACGGCGACCTTACCGCCAAGGAAGCCGCGGGCGCCAACGTAAGTGGCACTCTGGAAAAGCTGCTGGGCTTTTGCCTGGGCTTTGCCGGCAAAGTGAAGATCGTCTCCGGCGACTTCAGCAGCGAGCACGATCTGGAAAAGGAGAAAGAGGAAGCGGAGAGAGCCGCGAAACTGGCCAGGCAGAAAGAGGAGGCCGAAAAGATCGTTTACGGCGACGGCGTTATCCCGGCGAAATTCGAGCCGGTTCAAATGCGCAAGCTTTACGAGAAGGAAGGCGGGCGCCAGAAAGTCCTCGTTGAGGGCAAAGTTTTCTCCTATGCCAACGAAGAGAGCGAGCGCCGGCCCAACACCGCTTATCTGACGGACGGGGAGAGCGCGGTCAACGTCAAGATCTTCAAGATGCCCAAATGGGGAAGTCAGGAAAAGATCCCGGTGAGCGAGATAAAGGAAGGGGAGTGGCTGAAAGTTCTGGGCACGCTGGATATGGACCAGAGAAGCGGGGAAATGTTCCTGAGGGCGGAGACCATCGTAAGGTCGAAGGATCCGACGCCCGCTGAGACGAGCGCCGAGCACCGCGTGGAATTGCACGCCCACACGAAAATGAGTTCCATGGACGCGCTGACGGAAGTGAACGACTTAATCGCCAGGGCGAAGTTCTGGGGACATCCCGCCGTAGGCGTGACGGACCACGGCAACGTGCACATCTATCCCGACGCCTACAAGCAGGCCAAGAAATGCGGCATCAGATTGTTGTTCGGCGTGGAGGGATATCTCGTCAACATTCCCTCCGCGGAACTGAAAAAGCGTTTGGAGAACAAGAATTCCGGAGGCATGAGCAAGCAGGAAGCCGGCGATATAAAGGCCAACACTTACCACATCATCCTTTACGCCAAGAACCGCAAGGGATTGCACAACATTTACGATCTGGTGTCCTTTTCCCACACGGAGTATTTCTACTCCCATCCGCTTATACCGAGAGATATCCTGGAGCAGTACAGGGAAGGTTTGGTGATCGGCGGCGCCTGCGTGGCGGGCGAGCTATTCGACCTGGTCTTGAAGGGCGACGCCGGGCTCATTCCGGAAGGTGAATTCGAAAAGCGTTTTGAGGAAGCGCAGAAACTCTACGACTATTTTGAGATCCAGCCCCTGGGCAACAACGTCTTCTTGAAGAGCAAGGTCGAGTATCCCAAGATCAAGAGCAACGACGATCTTATCAGATTGAACAAAAAGATCTGCGAACTGGGCGAAAAGTACGGCAAACCGGTCTGCGCCACCTGCGACGTGCACATCCTTGACGAAAAGGACGCGCTGGCCAGAAAGATCCTGCAGGCCGGCCAGGGGTACGACGAGGAGGCGGAATCTCCCTTGTATTTCCGCTCCACGGACAAGATGCTGGAAGAGTTCGCTTATCTCGGCGAAGAGAAAGCCAAAGAGATCGTCATTACGAACCCCAACGCCATCGCCGCTTCCCTTGAGGATCTCCAGCCTATTCCCGACGGCTTCCATCCGCCGAAAGTCGAGAACGCGGAGCAGCGCCTGAGGGAGCTTTGCTACGGCAAGCTGCACGCCGTCTATGGCGAAACGCCCCACAAGATCCCCCTGATGAGATTGGAGCGCGAGATCGGCTCCATCATAGAGAACCATTACGCCGACCTTTACATGCTGGCCCAGATGCTGGTGCAGAAATCGCTTTCCGACGGTTACATCGTCGGGTCCCGTGGCAGCGTCGGTTCCAGCTTCGTGGCGTTTTTGAGCGGCATCACGGAAGTGAACAGTCTGCCGGCCCACTACGTCTGCCCGAAATGCCACAAGACGGAGTTCGTGGGCTACGACGACGAGGGCGAGCCCAGGCCGCAGCCTTTAGACGGCATAACGCAGAAGATCGGCATCGACCTGCCGCCGAGGAAGTGTCCCGTTTGCGGCGAAACCATGCAGCGCTTCGGCTTCGACATTCCCTTCGAGACCTTCGTAGGCTACAAGGGCGACAAGACGCCGGATATCGACCTTAACTTCGCCGGCGAATACCAGGCGCAGGCCCACCGCTACACGGAAAGGCTTTTCGGCATCGAGAACGTTTACCGCGCCGGAACGATCGCGACTCTCCAGAGCAAGACGGCCTACGGTTTCGTCATGAAATACCTGGACGAGACCGGACTGAAGATGCCGGCCGCCATGAAGGAATACATCATATTCCAACTTGTGGGCGTGAAGAGGACCACCGGCCAGCATCCCGGCGGCATGATCATTCTGCCCAAGGGCGAACTCATTACGGACTTCTGTCCTGTGCAGTACCCCGCCGACAGGAAGGACGCGCAGAACAAGATCACGCACTTCGATTACCACAAGATGGAATCGCAGCTTCTGAAGCTGGACATTCTTGGACACGATGTGCCGACGCAAATAAAACTTCTCTCCGATTATCTCGGCTTCGACGTGACGAAGCTGGAACTGAACGACCAGCCCATGCTGAGTCTATTCACCAGCGTCGAGGCGCTGAAGGTCAAGCCCGAGGACATCGACAGCAACACGGGAACACTGGGGATTCCGGAATTCGGCACGAACTTTGTCCGCGGCATGCTTATGGACGCCAAGCCGAAAAACATCGAGGATCTCATCAGGATATCCGGCCTTTCCCACGGCACGAACGTCTGGCTCGACAACGCGCAATCTCTCATCACCAACCTGAAGCTGACGCTTAGCGACGTCATCTGCACCAGAGACGACATCATGCTCTACCTTAAGGGGCAGGGCATGGAGCCCTTCCACGCCTTCAAGATCATGGAGAGCGTCAGAAAGGGCAAGGGACTGAAACCCGAGGACGAAGAGGCCATGGGGAAAGTCAAAGTCCCGGACTGGTACGTGGATTCCTGCAAGAAGATCAAATACATGTTCCCGAAGGCTCACGCCGTGGCTTACGTTCTGAATGCCGCCAGGATCGCCTACTGCAAGGTCCATTATCCTCTGGCTTTCTACGCCACGTATTTCTCCATCAAGCGCGACCACTTGAACAGCACGCTGGTCTCCAGAGGACTGAAGGCCGTGCGGCAGGAGCTCTCCGCTTTGAGGAACAAGGGCAAGGACGCCACCGCCAACGACCAGGCTTCCATAGAAATCCTCGAACTGGCGCAGGAAATGTACGCCCGCGGTTTCGAGATGCTGCCATTGGACATCTACAAGTCTCATCCGACGAAGTGCCTTATCGTGGACGGCAAGATCCTGCCTCCTCTCAACTCCATCCCCGGGCTTTCCGAAGCGGTGGCCGCTTCCATCGTAAAAGCCAGGGAGGAAGTCGGCACCTTCAGCAACAGGGAGGAGTTCCAGCGCCTGGTGGGCTGCAACAGCACGCTTTTGGCGGCCATGAGCGCCGACGGGCTCTTAGGCGACATGCCCGAGAGCAGCCAGACGGACTTCTTCTCCATGTTCTCCGGCGGCGAAACGAAGAAAGTCGAGGAAAAGGCGCCGGAAGCCAAGGACGAGAAAGAAATTTATCTTAAGCCCAACGTGCTCACTCCCACCAGGAAAGAACCTCCCGCTGAAGTGAAGCCGGAAGCGAAAGAATCTCAAGCCACAGAAAACAGGGAAGACGCTGCCACTAGCGATCAGAATTCCCAGCTCTCGCTTTTTTAAGGAAAGGCTATGAATAATTTTTCCCTCATCAGAAACGCCGCGCTAAACCTGACGGCGCTCCTTTGTCTTTTTGCGCAAACGCTTTTCGCGCTGCCCGAAAACTGCGAGACGACGCCGCTCTGGCCGGAGGGCAGGATGCCGGACCTTCAGGAGCACCAGGTGAAGGGCGAGACGCCGCGCCTGGAGTGGTATGCCGCGCCTGAAAAGCCGAACCCCGCCAAGGGCTGCCTTATCCTTATCTCCGGCGGCGCCTACGAATGCCGCTGCGACATGCCCTGGATCGACGCCATTGCGCAGCGCATGACGGAACTGGGCTTCCAGTGCGTCAACCTCGCTTACCGCGTGCCGAGGCCGAAGGATCTTCCCATCTACCAGACGGCCTGGGAGGACGGCCAGCGCGCCGTCAGGATCGTAAGGAGCGAAGCGGAAAAGAGGGGATACTCCCCTGAGAACATCGGCGCCCTGGGCTTTTCCGCCGGCTCGCACCTGACGGTCATGCTCGCCGTCAGCAGCCAGACTATCGCCTATGAACCCATAGACGAACTTGACCAAACGCCCTGCCACATCAACTGGGCCATACCCATATATACGGCCTACGCGCTCTCAGACGGCCTAGAAGGGCCGAATGCCAGGGACGGCAACTCCATAGACGTCCAGCTGACGAAAGCCTTCAAATTCGATGCCAAGAGCTGTCCTATGTGCCTTTTCCACGGCGGCACGGACCTCTATTCCCCCAACGGCTCAACGGAGATCTATAGAAAGCTCAGAAAAATGAAAGTCCCCGCGGAACTCCACCTCTTCGCCGACCGCAGCCACGGCTTCATGGGCAAGTGGGGGACCAAGGCCTGCGAAGGCGCCCCCTATGACACCTGGTTTGAGCGGGCGGAGGAATTCCTGCGCCAGATGAATTTCGACGGCGGGCTGGGCGACGAGGTCGAGCTTATGCAGCGCTTCGCCAGCGACGACGCCAGGGGCGAATACATAAAGGAAGAGATATGGCCGGAGGGCGCGATGCCGGACGTCCAGACGAACCAGACAGTGAGGCCCTACATCGAATGGCACTTCCCCAAGGAAAGGAAGACCAAGTCCATCCAGATCGTCTATTCCGGCGGCGGCTATTATTTCAACGACGAGAACGGTTTCGAAGTCGCGCCGGTCAGACGCTATCTCAACGAGAAGGGCATGACGGTGGTGACACTGAAATACAGGACGCCCAGGCCGCTCGACGGCCTCGCCAAACATATCTCCGCCTGGCAGGATCTGCAGCGCGCCGTAAGAATCGTCAGGAAAAAAGCTCCGGAATACGGCCTCGACCCCAACATGATCGGCGTCATGGGCTGCTCAGCCGGCGGGCACCTGACTCTGATGGGCTGCCTCAACTCCCTTTCCCACGCTTACTGGCCCATCGACGAAATTGACAACTATTCCTGCAGCGTGCAGTGGGGCGTGGCGATTTACCCGGCTTACTGCGTCAGCGACCAGATCGACAGGAACAACAACGGCGACGGCAACGGCGACGACGTCAGGATCGTCAAAGAATTCGCCTTCGACCGCGCCACGCCTCCCGTACTTTTCCTGCACGGCGACTCCGACGGCTGGAGTTCCATGAACTCCGTGAAAGTCTGGGAGCAGATGCGCCGCATGGGCGTTCAGTCGGGACTGCACACTTTCGCCACGAGGGGCCATTGCTTCCAATACAAGGCGTCCCCCGGCACCGGCAGCTACAATTTTATGGACCGCATCTGGGAATTCATGAACCAGAAAGGCTTCAACAAATAAGGAGAAAAACATGAAGAAACTATGCCTCGCACTTTGCCTTTTCGCCGCGCTCGGCGCTCTGGCTGAAACCAACATCTGGCTCGATTCCATGCCGCTTGACCACATCAAGCAGAATTGGAAAAGCGCCGCCAGAAACCGCAGCGTGGACGGCAATCCGCTTAAGATAAACGGCCAGGTTTACGAAAGGGGCGTCGGCTCCCATTCCCCCGGC
>Ga0310696_10009498_pt1 | contig 11253 bp, 11 predicted proteins | sample AusTroGonzalo_MG_4_FD_203885 | JGI IMG/M metagenome (GOLD analysis project Ga0310696, IMG submission 203885) | Bovine rumen microbial communities from tropical cattle in Woodstock, Queensland, Australia - Gonzalo_02 (v2) (version 2) | ecosystem: Host-associated > Mammals > Digestive system >...
ACGATGTCTTTAGGTTCCTGCCAGCAGGAACAGCGTGAGAACCCCCTGTTGCAGGAGAGTAATTTACCCTTCGGAGCCCCCGATTTCAGCAAGATCGACTCCACCCACTACATGCCCGCCTTCGAGGTGGCCATCCAGCAGACACGCGACGAGATCAAACAGATTGTCGACAATCCCGACTCCGCCACTTTCGAGAACACCATCCTCGCCTATGAGGAGAGCGGCAAGCTGTTGGACCGTGTGAGCCGTGTGTTCTTCGCCCTCGTCGAGGCCGACAAGACACCAGCCCTCCAGGAGATCGAGAAGAAGGTGCAGCCCATGCTCACCGATCTCGAGAATGAGATATCCTTTAACAAAGCTCTCTTCGAGCGCATCAAGAAGGTCTACGACACCCAGTACGAAATGCTCGAGGGCGAGGATAAGAAACTCACCGAAGAGACCTACAAGGAGTTCGTCCGCAAGGGTGCCCTCCTGCCTGACGACAAGATGGCGCGCATGAAGGAGATCAACCTCCGCATCTCCGAGCTTCAGACCCTGTGGGGTGAGGTGCTCCCCGATGCCACCAACGAGGCGGTGGTCTGGGTGGATAAGAAGGAAGACCTCGCAGGAATGAGCGAAGCCGACATTGCCCAGTGTGCCAAGGATGCTGAGAGTCGTGGCGGCAAGGCTCCCTATGCCATCGTCATTGTCAACACTACGCAGCAGGCGCCCCTCGCCAGTCTCGACAACCGCGAATTGCGCAAGAAGGTCTTCGAGGCCTCCATCCACCGGGCTGACGGCTGGAAATACCAGAAGGATGGCCTCAACTTCCAAGGCAAATACAACACCTTCCCCTTTGTCTGTGAGATTGCCAAATTGCGTGCCGAGCAGGCAGAGATCATGGGCTATCCCAATTACGCCTCCTATTCTTTAGAGAAGGCGATGGCCAAGAATCCCGACAATGTCTACGCATTCTTGAAGAACCTCATCAGCCAATATGTGTCGAAGGCCAATGCCGAGACGAAGGCCATCGAGGACTTCGCCCGCAAGACCGCTGGTCCCGACTTCAAGCTCGAACCCTACGACCGTTTCTACTATTCTGCCAAGATGAAGCAGGCACTACTCAATGTCTCTGACGACGAGGTGAAGCCCTATTTCAATGTCGACAGTGTGCTCCAGAATGGTGTGTTCTATGCTGCCAACCGCGTCTACGGCCTCACCTTCAAGCAGCGCGACGATATCCCCCTGTATCATCCTGACATGAAGGCCTTCGAGGTCATCGACAAGGACGGCAAGACCATCGCCCTCTTCTGTTGCGACTATTACCGTCGTCCTACCAAGCGCGGTGGAGCGTGGATGGATGGTTTCCAGAAGCAGAGCCGTCAGCGGGGTACGATGCCTATTATCTTCAATGTTTGCAACAATGCTAAGGCGCCTGAGGGTCAGCCTTCGCTCATCACCTGGGACGAGGTGACTACCATGTTCCACGAGTTCGGCCACGCCCTTCATGGCATTCTCTCCGACTGTCAGTATTATCGTCTGAGTGGCACCAGCGTCGCCCGCGACTTCGTCGAGATGCCCTCGCAGTTCAACGAGTCGTTTGCCTCTATTCCAGAGGTGTTCGATAACTACGCCCGTCATTACAAGACTGGCGAACCCATGCCAGCCAACCTGAAGGAGCGCATGCTCAAGAGCATCACCTTCCAGCCCGCCTATGCCCTGGGCGAGAACCTCGCTGCCACCTGTGTTGATATGGCCTGGCACATGCTCTCTAAGGAGAACGTGCCCACACCCGACAATGCTGCTGCCTTCGAGACCGAGGCCCTGCGTCAGATTGGCCTGCTCGATCCGCAGATCCCGCCACGCTATCATACCAGTTACTTCAACCACGTGTGGGGTGGGGGCTATGCTGCCGGCTACTACAGCTATCTCTGGACAGAGGTGCTGGCCGTTAATATCGCTGATGTCTTCGCCAAGCGTGGTGCCCTGAAACCTGAAACAGGTCAGGACTTCCGCGATAAGATCCTGAGCCGGGGCAACACTGGCGACCTCATGCAGATGTTCACCGATTTTACAGGCATGGCGCAGCCAGATGCTTCTGGCTTCCTCAAAGCCCGTGGTCTATAATGAAAAGAATAAATATATGAAGACAAAGCATATTCAATACGAGACTCATGGCACTTGCTCGAAACTGATCGATGTGACTGCCGATGAGAACGACATCATCCAGCAGGTGTTTTTCCTCGGAGGATGTAATGGTAACCTGCAGGGTGTCAGCCAGTTGGTTCGTGGTCAGCGCATCGACGATGTAATCCATAAACTCGACGGCATCCGTTGTGGCACCAAGGGCACCTCCTGTCCTGACCAGCTCTGCCGGGCTCTTGAGAAACTCAAGGCTGCACCCCTTCAGGACTAAAGAGTATGAACAAAGCAGAGACTTACCAACTATTGACAGAGCAGATTCGGGCTCTGACGGAAGGGGAGAGTGATGTTGTGGCGATAATGGCCAATGTGGCAGCTGCTATCCACGAGACGATGGGGTTCTGGTGGACAGGATTCTATCGCGTGATGCCAAAAGCTGATGGCGAGGGCGAAGAATTGGTTTTAGGACCATTTCAGGGGCCTGTGGCTTGTATGCATATTCCTTTCGGACGAGGGGTGTGTGGCACAGCTTGGGAGCGCCGTGAGACTGTCGTAGTGCCTGACGTGGAGCTGTTTCCTGGTCATATCGCCTGCAGCAGCCTCTCGCGCTCGGAAATCGTAGTGCCTGTTTTTTCTGCCTCTCGCGAGGTGGTGGCTGTGCTCGATATCGACAGCAAGGAACTGGACACCTTCGATGATATAGATCAGAAGTATCTTGAGGTCATCTGTTCATTCATTTTATAGAAGAAAAAGAAAGAAAAGTGGTCAAAAAAGTTGTTGGTTTCGAAATTAATTCGTATCTTTGTCCCCAAACAATCCATTTTATGTTTCATTTAAACCAATTAAAGCGTATGAAAAGACCTAAAAAATTAAGTATGGCAATCGTTGCAGCCTTTGCAATGGCTTTGTTCGCACAACCTGTACAGGCTCAGGACAGAGTAGATGAATTTGGTATCTTCGATCACGTGTCGTTGGGCGTGAATTTAGGCACCAATGGCCTTGGATTAGATCTGGCCGCTCCTGTGACCGACTATCTGCAGGTGCGTGCAGGATACAACTTCTTCTCTGGATTCAAATACAAGGAGGATGTGGATTACCGCGCAAAGGGCAAACCTACAAGAGGTAAGACCGAAGTGGAGGGAAAGAACTACATGGGTACAGCTCATCTGCTGTTCGACGTGTATCCCTTCCCGCAGTACACTTTCCACGCCACTGCCGGATTCTACCTTGGAACGGATGAGATCGCGAAGATTGAGAACCTGATTCCCGTGAAAGACTTTGATCCGGGTGAGGGTATTGTGATTGGCGACCACATTGTGGGCTTCGATGCAAACGGTTATGCTCATGGCTCCATCAAGGTAAAGAAGTTCCGTCCTTATGTCGGCATCGGCTTCGGACATCAGGTTCCCCGCAATCGCTGGGGTGTGAGCGGCGACTTCGGCGTGCAGTTCTGGGGCAAGCCAAAAGTGTATGAGAAGCAGACAGGCATGGACTTAGAAGTAAAGAAGGAGGACTTGGGTGACGACAGCAACAAGTATTATGACGTGATCTCTAAGTTCTCGGTATGGCCCGTGCTGAACCTCCGAATCACCTATAGACTTTTTTAATTGATAATTGTAGTTTATGAAGAAGATATTGATGATGATGGCCGCAATGGCCACAGCCTTGTTTGTGATGACCGCCTGCGACAAGAGTGATGATGACGACAATGGCGGCAGCGAGAATACAGGTACAGTGACGCTCACCGCTCCTCCCTATAAAGATGTGGCAAAGGTATTTAATATCACCCAGAGCAACAGCGAGGGCATCAAGCAGTTGCGTATGATGGAGAGTGGTGCCTATATGATTGCCCGCGAGGCGGTGGCATCGGCACGCGCCACACGAGGCGAGGGTGACGGGCTTTATGAGTTCGGTAAATTCACTTACTCCGATGGCAAGTTCAAGTTTGACAACGGAATGACCATTTCGTATGAACCCTCGGGACAGAACTACGAGATTACTATCACATGGCAGAATGGTACGACCATTAAGACCACAGGCGCCATTGACACTTCGTCGTCGGTGACAGCCGGTGTGATGACCGACAATCTATGCAGCCGTCCCTGGAAGATTGAACGTGTCATTGCCAGCGGCGTTTTCGGTGGCGCAACACTTGGAAAGGAATTCAAAGGCCCTATCGACCTGGCAGAGGTGAAGAAATGGTATGAGGATAATTATGGAACGCTGAAAGACCAGTTTGATGCCAATACCATTATCGAGGGTATATATTTCGATTCTAAGGGACTGTTTGCCATCAACTACAAGAACCGTAAGGACGACGTGGGTGTATGGCGTTGGACAAGCATGAACGATGGTAAGCTGGTTTACAACTGGAACGACAAGCTGAATGCCATCTCACTGTTCACCGGCAATGCTTCGGTGACTTTCGAAAAGAATCCGGAGAGTTGTAAATTGACACTCGCGGGTATGGTAAACAATGTCGACATGCAATTTGTGTTCTACCTGAAGTAAAAACACAAGGCTACAATGCAAAAAGAAAAGCCTCATTCCAGAAGGATGGGGCTTTTATGATATTTAAAAGATAACTCTTTAGAATGGGATCTTGTAACCAATGGTCAGCATGATAACGCTATTCTTCAGCTTTGCACCATATTTATTGCCCTCTTTATCAATCATATTGGTTACGCCGAGGTTATAACGGGCATCGATTACGAAATCGCTGAATTCATAAGATGCGCCGAGAGGAATCGACAGGTCAAATGACTTCAAGTGGTCCTTTATGTCAACATCGCCTGCCTTGGCACTCATCAGGAAACCAGGCTGAACACCAGCTTTAATAGCTAAACCTGGAGCAACATAGACATTTGCCAGAACGGGAATGTTGATGTAGTCAGTCTTAAATTTGTCGTCAGAATCCTCGATACCTGCTCCCTGCATGCTGTAGAGAGCACCTGCAGTAATGGCAAACATGTCATTAATGTGATAACCAAACTCAGCACCAGCAACGAGGCCCACCTTCATCTTGGCATTATCTGCATCACCTGTCAGTGTTGTCAGATTCATACCCACCATAGGCTTAATAAACATCTGCTGTGCATTAGCACTCAGTGTAGCCACCATCAGGGCGGCAATCATCATCAATTTTTTCATACTCATTTTTTTTAAGTTAATAAATAAAATCGTGACAAAGATAGTGTTTTTTTTAATAAGTTCCAAATATTTCTTCAAAAAAGTGACATTTTTAGCAATTTTTAGAATGGTATCTTGTAACCGATAGTCAGCATGATGACACTGTTGTGAGCTTTGTAGTCGTTTTTAACGCCCATGTACTCATCTTTACTGATGTTTGAAACGCCAATGTTATAACGGGCGTCGATCACCACATTGTCGAACTCGTATGACAGGCCAACGGGAATAGAGATGTCTGTTGATTTATAGTAATCCTTGTAATCGTGGTCGCCTAACTTCGCTTTCAACAGGAAACCTAACTGACCGCCAGCCTTGAGGGCGAGACCTGGTGCCACGTAGACATTGAACAACAGGGGAACGTTAAGGTAGTCGAAAGTGTAATTACTCTTAGTCTGATCGCTATCGAACTTTGCTCCCTGCATGGAGTAGAGCGCACCGGCTGTCAGTGCAAACATCTCGTTGAAATGGTAACCCAGCTCAACACCGCCTGTAAAGCCGATCTTCATCTTGACATCATCAACATCGCCAGTTATTGTGGTTAATGTACCACCAGCCATGGGCTTGATGAAGAATTCCTGTGCGTTAACACTCAGTGTTGCCAGCATCATGGCGGCTATTATCATTAGTTTTTTCATGAGTTGAATATTTTTGGAATTAATAACTATGTTTCGTGTCTTATTTGCGTACAATCACGCTGCCACTGGCCTGATGAGTGGCCAGAATGAGCACTTCGGCAATCTGCACATGCGCTGGGGCATTGGCAGCAAAGACTGCCACATCGGCGATGTCGTCGCCCGTGAGGGGTTTGATGCCCTGATAGAGTTTGGCGGCACGCTGGGTATCGCCGTGGAAGCGGATGTTGCTGAAGTTGGTCTCTACGAGGCCGGGCTTGAGGTTGGTGACGCGGACAGCGGTATCGGCCACATCGATGCGGAGACCGTCGGAAAGGGCCTTCACGGCAGCCTTCGTGGCGCAGTAGACATTGCCTCCTGCGTAGGCGGCATCGCCCGCTACGCTCCCTATATTAATAATGTGTCCGCTGTTGCGCGCAATCATCTGGGGTACGATGAGGCGTGTCATCGTGAGCAGACCCTTGATATTGGTGTCGATCATTGTCTCCCAATCATCGAGGTCGCCCTCATATTCTGGTTCGAGGCCCAGGGCAAGGCCGGCATTATTGACGAGCACATCGATCTGCTGCCACTCCTCTGGCAGGCGCTCGATGGCCTTGCGGGCTGCCTCGCGGTCTCTGACATCGAAGGCGAGCGTGAGCACCTCTGTGCCTTTGGTCTGCAATTCCTGGCGGATGGTTTCCAACTTCTTAACGTTTCGGCCATTAAGGATGAGCCGGTCGCCATTAGCGGCAAACTTGTAGGCGCAGCCGAGGCCGATGCCGCTCGTGGCGCCTGTAATAAATACGGTCTTGTTCATATTCCTATGTTGTGGTAATTTTACCTTTATGGCTGCAAAGGTACGAAAAAAAGTGAAAAGTGAAAAGTGAAAAGTGAAAAATTTGCTGCCGCTGTACTATCTTCCCAGATTTTTTTGTAATTTTGCAGCCGAAAGAGAATCATCTTATTATGACGAAACAAGAATTTGATGGGTATAGGGAGAAGTATGCCAAGCAGATTGATGAAATCAGGCTTGCAGCCCACGAACTGCATCAGAGTGTGAACGAGATATATGGCGACGATCTGCCATACGGTTTTCACCTTGATATGGTGATAGAGGGCGTTATCTGCTACGGCTATCTGGTATGTGCCCGTGAGGAGGATGTCCTGCCGTTATTCTTCGGCGGTTACTATCATGATAGTATCGAAGATGCGCGGTTGAGTTACAACGATGTGATGCGAGTGGCCCGCAAGTGGATGACGGAGGAGCAGGCGCTGATGGCAACGGAGATTGTCTACGCCCTGACCAACGACAAGGGCCGTAACCGTGCTGAACGGGCAGGGGAGAAGTATTATAAGGGCATACGTGAGACACCCTATGCACCGTTTGTGAAACTCTGCGACCGTCTGGCCAACGTGACCTACAGTTGTTCGGTAGACACTGGCAGGGGTGGTAATCATATGCGAGAGGTGTATAAGAATGAGATGCGTCATTTCCTGCCTTCCATCATTTCTGACACAGACGACCCTCGCAGGCAGGTTCCCTTTGAGACTATTACGGCGCTGGCGGAGATATTGATCGACGAGGTGGATCGCGATGAAATCCGCAAGCAGTGGAATTGCTAATTGAGGCGAAAATGTAAAAAAGTAAGCTAAAGTGCAAATTTTCTTGCAAAAGATTTGTTTATTTCGCAGAAATGATGTACTTTTGCAGCCGAAAACGACAAAAACGAGAAATATGTCAATGTTGAATGCATACTTTTACGGCTATTACTTTTACTTTGCAAGCAATTGTGAAGCGGTAGGCTGTAAGTAAAATTAAAGAATTGAAAAATTGAAAAATTGAAATAAGGCTCCGCTTCACGAAAAGGTGAAAGCGGAGTTTTTAGTTAAAAATGAAATAGATGAAAAGAATTGCCATACAAGGACTAATCGGGTCGTTCCACGATATCGCGGCGCACCTGTACTTCGAGGGAGAACAGATACAGCTGATTTGCTGCTCGACCTTCGAACAGGTGTTTGCCAATATCAAGCAGGACCCTACGGCCATCGGCATGCTGGCTATCGAGAATACCATCGCGGGCTCGTTGCTGCACAACTATGAGTTGCTGCGCGACTCTGGCACAACGGTAGTAGGTGAGCACAAACTGCACATCACGCATTGTATCTGCTGTCTGCCGGAGGACGATTGGGACACGATTACGGAAGTCCACTCTCACCCTGTGGCCCTGATGCAGTGCAGGGAGTTTCTGGCGCAGCACCCACAGTTGAAGAATGTGGAGGCTGAGGATACGGCTGGTTCTGCGAAGATGATTGCCGAAGGTCAGAAGAAGGGCTGGGCAGCCATCTGTCATGCTGAGGCTGCGAGGCTCTACGGCCTGAAGGTGCTGGAGGACCATATCGAGGACAATAAGCACAACTTCACCCGTTTCCTCGTGGTGTCGAATCCCAACAAGGCCGATTTGCTGCGCCCCCTGACGGAGACGAATAAGTCGAGTATCGTCTTTTCGTTGCCTCATGAGGAGGGTAGTCTTTCACACGTTCTGGCGATTCTTTCGTTCTATAAGATTAACCTGACGAAGATTCAGTCACTGCCGATTATCGGAAGGGAGTGGGAATATCTGTTCTACGTCGATGTGATGTACGACGACCTCACCCGCTATCGCCAGTCGATAGATGCAATCATACCGCTTACAAAGGATTTAAAGATATTAGGAGAATATAAAGATGGCAAACAGACCAATTGAACCCGCAGAGAGATTAAGTTTAGTACAGGAATACTACTTCAGCCGTAAGTTGAAAGAAGTGGCGCAGATGAATGCCGAGGGCAAGGATATCATCAGTCTCGCCATTGGCAGTCCAGATATGCCACCGTCAGAGCAGACGATAGAAAAGCTGTGTGAGGTGGCCCATCAGCCGAATGCCCACGGCTATCAGCCCACGATGGGTACGCCCGAGTTGCGTCAGGCAATGGCTGATTTCTACAAGCGTTGGTACGATGTAAGCCTCGATGCCAAGACGGAGATTCTGCCGTTGATCGGCTCGAAGGAGGGTATCCTGCATGTGACTCTCGCCTTCGTGAATCCTGGCGATGAGGTGCTGGTGCCTAATCCCGGGTATCCCACCTATACCTCGCTGTCGAAGATCCTGGGTGCGAAGATTGTGAATTACGACCTGCGCGAAGATAACGGTTGGCAGCCCGACTTCGATCAGTTGGAAGAAATTGTAAATCGTAAATCGTCAAATTGTAAATTGCTCTGGACCAACTATCCCAATATGCCTACGGGTGGCAGGGCTCGTATGGAAACCTATGAGCGACTGGTGAAGTTTGCCAAAGAACATGGAATCGTGGTGGTGAACGACAATCCCTACTCGTTTATCCTGAATGAGAAACCGATGTCGCTGCTGCAAGTGCCCGGAGCAAAGGACTGTTGCATTGAGTTCAACTCGATGTCGAAGAGCCATAATATGCCAGGTTGGCGTGTGGGTCTTTGTGCTACGAATGCGCAGTTTATACAGTGGATCCTGAAGGTGCAGTCGAACATAGAGAGCGGTACCTTCCGTGGTATCCAACTGGCTGCTGCTGAGGCGTATAAGAATGATGAGGCCTGGCATCGGGAATTTAATATCGAGACCTATCAGCGTCGTCGTCAGTGGGCAGAGAAGATCATGGATGTCTTGGGCTGCACGTACGACAAGGACCAGGTGGGTATGTTCCTTTGGGGAAAGATTCCTGCTGACATCAAGAATGTGGAAGACCTCACTGAGCGTGTGCTCCATGAGGCGCGTGTATTCATCACCCCAGGCTTTATCTTCGGCTCGAATGGTGAGCGTTACATCAGAATATCGTTATGCGCCAAGGAGGAGAAAATCAAAGAAGCACTTCATAGAATTGAAAAATTGAAGAATTGAAGAATTGAAGTTGCTGCGCTATGAAAGAGATTGTGATTGCTAACTTGAGTATGGATTTTGCCCTGCGGATTGTGAATCTGTATAAATACTTATGTAATGACAAACAAGAATATGTTATGTCAAAGCAGTTGCTTCGTTGTGGAACAAGTATTGGATCAAATATTGCAGAGAGTGAGCATGCTCAGAGCAAGGCAGATTTCCTGTCAAAATTATATATATCCTTAAAAGAGGCAAATGAGACGAAATATTGGTTGATTCTCCTTACAAAGGCGGAATACATGACAGAAAAAGAAAGCGAGTCAATGATGAAGGACTTGCGAATAATAATTGGTACATTAGTAAATACGATTAAGAAGACAAAAGATAACCCAAATGAATTGTAGAAGTGGAGAACTTCAATTCTTCAATTTTTCAATTCTTCAATTCTAAAAAGTATGGAACTGGAATTAGAACCGTTGAAATTACCGAGTGACAATGAACGTCCCTTCGTGATTGCAGGCCCTTGCTCTGCAGAGACTGAGGAACAAGTGATGACAACTGCCCGTGAGCTGGCCATGAAAGGCTGCCATAATTTCCGTGCTGGCGTATGGAAGCCCCGTACGAAGCCCGGAGGTTTTGAGGGTCACGGAGAACCCGCCCTCGTTTGGCTCGCTGAGGTGAAGAAGGAGACGAAGATGCTCGTCTCTACCGAGGTGGCTACGGCTGAGCACGTGGAACTCGCCCTGAAGTATGGTATCGACATCCTCTGGATTGGTGCCCGTACATCGGCCAATCCCTTTGCTATGCAGGCGATTGCCGATGCCCTGAAGGGAGCTGATGTGCCTGTGTTTGTAAAGAACCCCGTGAATCCTGACCTCGAACTCTGGATAGGCGCTTTGGAGCGTATCAATCAGGCAGGCATCAAACGTCTGGGTGCCATTCATCGTGGCTTCTCCAGTTATGAACAGAAGATTTATCGTAATGCGCCGATGTGGCAGATTCCCATCGAACTGCGTCGTAGGATTCCTGAGCTGCCGATTATCAGCGACCCCAGTCATATCGGAGGCCGTCGTGAACTGGTTGCACCCCTTTGTCAGCAGGCGATGGACCTTGGCTTCGACGGTCTGATAGTGGAGAGTCACTGCGACCCCGATAAGGCCTGGAGCGATGCCAAGCAGCAGGTGACACCCGATGTGCTCGACTATATCCTGAGTCTGTTGGTGATCCGCGACGAGAACACAACGACGGAGGGTATCTCACAGTTACGTAAGCAGATTGACGAGTTCGACAACCAGTTGATGGACTTGTTGGCCAAACGTATGCGTGTATGTCGTGAGATCGGACAGTATAAGAAGGAGCACAATATGACGGTGCTGCAGGCCAACCGTTACAACGAGATCCTGAACAAGCGTGGTGCCCAGGGTGCCTTGTGTGGCATGGA
>Ga0310696_10009499_pt1 | contig 11253 bp, 7 predicted proteins | sample AusTroGonzalo_MG_4_FD_203885 | JGI IMG/M metagenome (GOLD analysis project Ga0310696, IMG submission 203885) | Bovine rumen microbial communities from tropical cattle in Woodstock, Queensland, Australia - Gonzalo_02 (v2) (version 2) | ecosystem: Host-associated > Mammals > Digestive system >...
CCCCGCCTTTCGGATACTTCACGACCCGCACCACATCGGGCGCATACACGGTCACTTCACAGGTCAGTTCATCGGTTTCCACGGTCTCGCGGACCACCTGCGGCCGGCCGCACGCCGCCAGCAGCAGGCAAATCGACATCAGGAACAGGGACTTCTTCATGGCAGAAAGGTTTCATTTTCCAAAGATAAGAAAAACCGGACAGAATCACCGGGAATTTGCACAAATAACCGTATATTTGGACATTCGTTGCTTGATGATGAAAACGGTTTGCCGCATATTCCCGTTCCTTTTGCCCATTCTCCTGCTTTTGGGAGCCTGTCAGGAAAAAGAACCGGCCGTCGTGATTCCGGAACCGACGAAACCGGAACCGACGGAACCGGATCCGCAAAAAACCGCCCGTCCGGTCCATGTCACCGCGACCTCCTTCTCCCTGGGGAACGGCATCACGGATCCCTATGATTCCCTCTTCATCCATTTTGACGGGAAGATTACCGATTCCACGACGCCACACTATGACTGGGTCACCTATTTCGACTACTATCATCCGCAAAACCGGAAGATCCTGAATGACACCACCTTGGTCCTGGTATTCGACGGTCATCAGGCCAACCGTTTCGGCGAGGAGAACGAGTATGGTTTCAAAGTCACCGGAGAGGACGGCACCCAGACGGACATATCCGTAAGCATTCCGTTTTACCGACACCTCCATGTCATCGAAGGAAGTATCCACCACATGTCCCTGTACAATGACAACCGGGAAATCCTCTTTGTCAACGGGAAGAAACTGGTACGGATGGACTACCTGACCGGGCAGGTCATCCAGGAATACGACTTGTCCGACCTGCCCGGCACGTATATCGGCTATTCGGTCAATCCCTTCAACGGCCTGATCTATCTGTCCGGCAGTGAGAGCGGATACGCCCTGCATCCGGAAATCCATGTCCTCGATCCCGGCAGCGGCGAGGTCCGGCTGGCCCTGAGCGTCCCGGAAATACCGGGCTGGATTTACCAATACCGCCAGCCCATAGGACTGGGTTTCACGAAATTCGGAACCGGTCTGCTCTCCGTGGAAAGCACGGATACCTCCGGCAGTTACCTGATGGTCATCCGGACGCAGGAAGACGGTACGCTGACAATGGAATGGCCTTACCCCTACCCGGAAGAAGCGGATTACTGGGACGCCTACGGGAATTACTTCACGGAGCGGATCGCCCCGACAGCAACCAGCCAGGACGGATCCTATCTGGTGTGTGCCTTCAGGAACGCCGCTTATTACATCCTCTTCGACGGGGAAGACTGCCGCCTGCACCTCGGTTACTGGACCCCGTATCAAAAATGGGGAGCGAAACCGAGCAAAAAGGAAGATGCCTGGTTCATGCGGGAGCATTTCAACCAGTTCGTCCTCTATGCCGATGGTTCTACCAGCCCCCAATGGGACTACGAATGGCGGCACGAAGGGGGCGCGGATTTCTGCTACACGCCCGGTTACGAGCATCTGGTGTTGATCTTCGACAAAATACAGTTCAACGAAGACCCTTCGCATGTTTCGTTCATCGACACCAGGACCGGGCAGATGGTCCTGCACAAACTCCTGCCTCCCGGCATGGACGGCTTCCAGACGACGCCTGACGGTCAATACGGCATCCTGTACTTCAACACCGGCAGCGGCATGAACCGCCATGGCCAAGGACATGTCCTCATTTTCGTGTACGACATGCCTTTCCTGCTTTCCCACTGCCGCATTTAAAACATCTACCTCAATAGTCGCCTCCGGTGCCGCCAACTGCGGTAAACCCTACTTTGCCATCCGGGCTTTACCGCACTTCATGCCAAATAAAGGCGATTTCGCGGCAGACAGGTTTTTTTACGTAATTATGCCTTGTTTTTGCTGAAAACAGACAAGCGGAAACGACCTCTCACGTGCTTGAGGGGCCGTTTTTCAAGTTTATCCGTTTCCTTTTTTGCGTAAACGGATAGCTCGTCGTACCTTGCGCAGAAAAAGGGCTTATGGAAGAGGTGACTGAGAATATATGGCATGTCTATTCTGACGGGACGGTTGCGGACATTCCTTTCAATACGGAGGAAGACAAGGTGTTTGCTTGGAACAGCATTGCGGTCTGTGCCGAAATCGCCGGGGTACGCGTATGGGTTGCCACGGTGAATGACACACACTTGCATACGCTGGTCCGGGGCAAGGAAGGGTGTGCCAAGCGATTCCGGAATGTACTGCAGCAGCGCCTGCAGAGGCATTTCCCGGGGCAGGGAATCTATTTTACCTGCGACCAACTGACCGAAAGGGAAGAGATCCTGGCTAAGTTCATGTATGTGTACCGGAACTGTCTGGACTTCTATCACAAACTGCCCGGTGAATACCCCTGGGGTTCGGGACACATATACTTTTCAGAGCGCCGTCACCTCTTCAAGGGACACCGTCTGGGAGACCTGTCGCAGCGGGAACAGGAGCGGGTGTTCCACACCAATCACCCGCTGCCTGCTGATTGGCGCTATGACGCGGATGACCGTATCCTGCCGGAGTGTTTCATCGAATACGAAGTGGTTGAGCGGTTTTTCCGTTCCGTGAGGGCGTTCATTGCTTTCCAGTATGTCCGCAAGGAAGACGAAGCGGCCATGAAGCAGCAAATCCATCGGCGTTACCTCGAATCCCGCAGCATCCAGGACCTCCGCCGGTTGGGTAACCAGATTTGCAAAGGGCTGTGTGGCAGGACATTGGCTAAAGCATCGTTCAAGATTCGTCTCCGGGTGGCAGGGCAAATGCTGCGGAAAGGATGGGCCTCCCGGAGCGCCAGCCTGGCCAAGGCGCTCCTCCTCCGGCCGGATGACCTACGCCTGCTGGTGTGATTAGGTTTACCGCATTATCAGCCGTTGTTGCACTGAGATGCGGTAAACCCCGCTTTGCAAACCGGGCTTTACCGCACTTTATGCATTGGAACGGCTAAATCGCAGTAAACCAATTTGCGTCCATCGGTCATTCCGGGTCCGCCCCGGAATCTCTACCGCGACCCCAGATACAGGAAAACCATGCTCAGGAGCAACAGGCCCAGGTCCAAAGCCTTGGCCTTGAGGTTCTTCTCGTGGAGGAGGAGGGCGCCGATGGCAAAACTGACGAGCACGCTGCCGCGGCGAATCATGGACACGACGGCGATGAGGGCGTCGCTCTGGGACAGGGCTTCCATATAGACATAATCGGCCCCGCAGAGGAAGAGGCTGATGAGCGGGATGGACCAGTTCCAGTGGAAGGGCGTCGTCTTGTGACGGACCGGGAACCAGAGGAAGGCGGTCACGACGGCCATCATCCCGGCCTGGTAGAGGGTGTACCAGCTGAGGACCTGCCGACGGTCCAGTCCCAAGTGTTCCGGCGACATCAAGTATTTGTCATACAGGCCGCTGGCCGCTCCGAGGATGACGGCGAGGATCAGGCAGAGGATCCATTTGTTCCCTGTGCCGATGCCTTCCTTCCGCCCCGAGGCACGCAGCAGGAGATAGGCGGCCACCGCCAGGGCGATGCCGATCCACTGTAGCCCATTGAGCCGTTCCCCGAACAGGAAGATGGCACCCAGGAGCACGAGGACCGGGCGGGTGGCATTGACCGGCCCCACGATGGTAAGGGGCAGGTGCTTCATGGCAAAATACCCCGCCATCCAGGAGGACAGCACCAGGACGCTTTTCAGGAGGATGTATATCTGGACCTCCCAGCCGCCGAAACCGGTGGTCAGCAGGAACGGCAAAAAGATGAGCGCCGACAGGACGGTGTTCAGCAGCAGGACCGGAATCACCGCATTGCCGCTCAGGGAGACCTTTTTTGCCGAATCGTAGCAGCCCAGCAGGGCCGCGGAGACAAAGGCCAGGAGCCACCACATACGCTCAGAAGACTTTTTGGATCCGGGTCAATGCTTCCTCCAGGACGGAGGCCGGGCAGCCGATATTCAAGCGGATGAACCCCTCCCCGCCGACACCGTAGGAAGCACCGTTGGAAGGGATGATTTTCGCTTTGTTGCGGAAGGTGTCCATGAGCTCGTCCTGCGGCAATCCGAGGGCGCGGCAGTCCAGCCACACGAGAAAGGAGGCCTCCGGCCGGATGGGCTTGATACCCAGATTATTATCGGAAAAGAACTGCTCCACGCGGGCAATGTTTCCCTCCAGATAGCGCTTCAGGGACTCCAGCCAGGCGGTGTCTTCGCGGTAGGCGGCGAGGACGGCTTCGATGGTAGGGATGGACGCTTCGTCCAGTTTGGCGTTCCGCAGCGTGCCCAGGTATTTCTCCCGCTTCTCCTTGTCCGGAATGATGCAGAAGGCCGTGCCGGACAGGCCTGCGAGGTTGAACGCTTTCGTGGGGCCGGCGAAGATGAGGCCCACGCGGGCCGCCGCTTCGCTCACGCTGCAGAAAGGCGTATGCCTGCGCCCGTAAAGAGCCAGGTCGCCGTGAATTTCATCGGAGATGACGATGACCCCGTGCCGCTCGCAGATTTCCGCCAGTTTCGCCAGCGTTTCGCGGTCCCAGAGGATGCCGCAGGGATTGTGCGGATTGCAGAGGACCAGGGCCTTCGTCTTTTCGTCGAGGATGTTTTCCAGCCCCTCCAGGTCCATGCGGTAATGCCCGTCCTCAAAGATCATCGGATTGTCCACGGCCACGCGCCCCAGTCGTTCGATGTACAGCCGAAAGTGGTCATACACAGGCGGTTGAACGATAATCTTGTCACCCGGCTCCGTGAAGGTGAGGTACGCCTGGTTGATGGAAGTGATGACCCCGGGGGCATAGCCTATCCACTCCTTCTCGGGCTCATATCCATGGACCTGGCGCTCCCATGCCGCGATGGCATCGACAAAAGCCCCGGGGGTAGAGGTATAACCCAGCACGTCCCGGTCCAGACGCTTCCTTAATGCAGCACTCACATACGGGTCCGTGCGGAAATCCATGTCGGCGATCCACATGGGAATCTCCCCGCCGGTCGCCCGGCCGTACTTGATGCTCCACGTGCCGCTCCGGTCGATAACCTCGTCGAAGTCCCAACCGCCCGCGGCGGTCTGGCGCTGCGTGCAGGCCGTGAGCGCGGTCCCGACCGCGCCGGCCGGCACCACCGCCACCGCTCCCGCCGCCGCCACGCCCTTGAGAAAAGTTCTGCGTTTCATAACCTATCGCAAAGTTACGAAAATAAGGGAATAAATGAGCCGCTCCAGTATCCGGCGATAACTTCCCGAACCCGATATAGCAGAATCGGCCTCCTATGCATCAAAACGTCAAGTACCCCACTTCACGAAATAGGGTTTATTGCATTTCGTGCCGTACAATGATGAAAGTGTAATGCCACATTCGGGATGGCGAATCGTTTTTTACGCAAAAATGCCGGAATTTTGCGTAAAAAGACGGAGAGAAACCGGCCCTACACTGTCCTGGAATACCTTTTCTTGCTTTTATCCGTTTCCCTTTTTGCGAACACGGATAGGTCGGCGTACCTTGCGCAAAAAAAAAGAGATGGACGAAACGATCGACGATATATGGCATGTCTTTTCCGATGGAACGAAGGCGGACATTCCGTTCGACACGGTGGAAGACAAGGTGTTTGGTTGGAACAGCGTGGCCATCTGCGCGGAAATCGCCGGAGTGCGCGTATGGGTGGTAACGGTGAACGATACCCATTTCCATTCACTGGTGAAAGGGGCGGAAGAAAAGGCGGAACGCTACCGACGTGTCCTCCAGCAACGCCTGCAACGTCATTTCCCCGATGACAATGTCCATGTTGCGTGCAAACCGGTCACGATCCGGGAAAAAGTGTTGTCCCGGTTCATGTATGCCTACCGAAACTGCATGGATTTCTACAGGAAACTCCCCGGAGAGTATCCCTGGGGGTGCGGTCACCTGTATTTCTCGGAGCAACGTCATTTCTTCAAGGGGCGCAAGGTAAGCAACTTGTCAGGACGGGAGCAGTACCGTCTGTTCAGGACACTGCATCCCATTCCGTCCCATTGGCAGATTGATGAAGACGGACGTATCCTGCCGGAAACTTTTGTGGATTATGAGGCGGTCGAGCGTTTCTTCCGGAGCCCGCGGGTTTTCCTCGCCTTTCTCTATGTCCGAAAGGAAGATGAAGCGGCAATCAAGCAGGAAATCTACAGAGACCACCTGGAATCCAGGACGATCCAAGACCTTCGCAAGATGGGGAACAGATACAGTATCAATTACTGTGGCAAAACACTGGTCAATGCTCCGTTCCAAATCCGGCTTAAAATCGCCACCCGCCTGCTCAAGGAGGGCTTGACCAGCAAAAACGCCAGCCTGGCCAAGGCAATCTTCCTCAAACCGGACGATTTGAAATTGTTAATCTGAGAGCGAAGAAAGCTATCGGAAGAAGAAATTACCGAATGTGGTATTACACTTTCGCCATTGTATGGCACGAGATGCAATATACCCCACTTCGCGAAATGGGATACTTGACGTTTTGATGCACAGGAGGCCGATTTTGCAATACCGAGTTCGGGAGTAATTATTCCTCCTCAGCCGGTTTGATTCCCTTGACAAACAGCTTCAGCAGTTGAGCGCGGTAACCGTTGGGGTCGAAGGTGAGGGCATTTTCCACCAGTTCGCGGGCCATGGCCAGGGAAGCGGTTCCCTTGTACCGGGAGTCTCGCAACTTGAGGCCGAGGGCGGCGAGGCCAGCGGCGAAGGAAAGATTCTCAGACAAGGTATTCCCGCCATACTTGACCTCGATTGATAAGGCGTTGGAGGCTTCCTTAAGCGCATTCTTGTAGCGGACATCGAAGGTGCAGCAGCGGAGGCCCGGGGCCGCAGCCTCGGTGGGGATGATCTCGTACAGGGCGGTGATGGTCTGTCCGGAGCCGATTTCACCGGCGTCCTTGTCGTCATCTTCGAAATCTTCGCTTGACATCACGCGGTTCTCGTAACCGATGAGACGGTAGCTGTCCACGGCAGCGGGGTCGAAAGTGAGCTGGACCTTGGTGTCGTTGGCCACGGCGACGAAGCGGTTCCGCTCATGGACGAAGACCTTCATCATCTCGTCTTCCGAGTCGATGTATTCGTAGGTGCCATTGCCGTGGTTGGAGATGGTTTCCATCATGGAATCGTTCAGATTGCCGGTCCCGAAACCGCAGACAGTCATGTAGATGCCCGCTTTCGCCCCTTCCTCGACAATCTCCAGCAGATCGTCGGTGGAGGTGACGCCCACGTTGAAGTCGCCATCCGTGCCCATGACAATCCGGTTGTTCCCACCCTTGATGTAACTCTCCTTCGCAAGTTTGTAGGCATCCCGGAGGGCGTCGCCGCCGTTTGTGCAACCTTCCGCCTTCAGTTTCCGGATGGCCTTGGCAATCTTGTCGCTTTGCCGGACCTTGGTGGGTTGCAGCAGGATTTCGGACTTGCCGGAATAGGTGACGATGGACACCTGGTCCTCCGGGTCCATCTGGTCCAGCATGCTCAGGAGGCCGGACTTCAGGACCGGGAGCTTGTCGTCCGAATCCATGGACCCGGACACGTCGATGAGGAAGACGAAATTGGCCAGTGGAGTCTCGCTGGCGGAAAGGGTCTTGCCCTTGAGCCCCAGCCGGAGCAGCCGATGGTCCGGGTTCCACGGGCAGGGACCGGTCTCGGCATTCAGGGCGAGGGTCTCGCCGCCGGTGGGATCAGCATAGTTGAACGTGAAGTAGTTCAGGAATTCCTCAATGCGGACGGCGTCGGCGGGCACGTTCCTGCCCATCGTCACCATCCGGCGGAAGTAGACATACGCCGCCCCGTCGGCATCGACGGAAAAAGTGGACTTGGGTTCGTCGGAAACCTTTACGAAAGGATTCTCGACAATCTCGTCAAAGCGGTCGCCCTGCGGCTCATCCAGGTCCATCGTCATCCCAACCCGCGGCAGGTCCGCTTCATAATCCATAAACAAGCCCGCTGCGAATTTCGAGCATCCGCCCAGCAGGACCACCAGGCACAATCCGGTCAGTATCTTCTTCATTTCACAAACATTTTGCCCCTCAAATCCGCCGATGCCGAGAATCTTGCATGCAAGGTGCAATCGTCCCGAACGTGGTATTACACTTTCGCCATTGTATGGCACGAGATGCAATATACCCTACTTTGCGAAATGGGATACTTGACGTTTTGGTGCACAGGAGGCCGATATTGCAATACCGCGTTCGGGAGTAATTGCAGGGCAGGCCCTGCTTGAACTTCCGAACGGGATCGCCCGGCTGATGTCATGGTTGTTCGGGCAGGAAGGTGACGGCGGCGCCGCCGCCGGGGGCGAAGCGGAGGGTCAGGGAGTCCGCTGACGTGACGCTGCAAGTGGTGATTTCGCAGGCGGTCGGGTTCGTTTCCCAATGGGCGTCGGGGGCGTCGCCGTACACGGTGGCCGTGTAGCGGACACCGGGACGGAGAAAGCCCAGGGGCTGCTCCACGGTGCGGGCAGTCTCGTCCGTGGTGGCGCCGAGGAAGAAGCGGTCGCCGGCGCGGCGTACGACGGCAATCCACTCGCCCACCTCACCCTGCAACGCTTCCGAGGCGTCACAATCGGCGTCGAAATCGCGGAAGAACTGGAAGGCGGGATGGCCTTCGTAGTTTTCCAGCAGGTCGCAGGCCATCTGCATGGGGGAATACAGGATGACCCAGTTGGCCATCTGCTTTGCGAGGGTGGTATGTTCGCTGCACTCCGTGGAGGGGCGGCCCCAGGTGCGGAGCTGCGGCCGGCCTTCGACGCACTTGTACTGGATGTCAAAGACGCCCGGCGTATAGTCTACCGGCCCGCCCAGCAGGCGCGTATAGGGCAGGATGACCGTATGAGAGGGCGGATTGCCCGGCCCCCAGCCGTTGTACTCCATGCCGCGGACGCATTCGCGGGTCATGAAGTTGGGCCAGGTGCGGCGGAGGCCCGTCGCCTTGATGACTTCGTGCCCATCGACCATGATTTCCCGCCGGGCGGCCTCTTCCACCACCTTCTGGAAATGGCGGACGCCGGTCTGGCTGTGGCGGGGGGCACCACCCGAAAGCCCGCCGCCCGCGTAGCCGGTCTTCATCGCGTGGATGCCCAGCGAAGCGTCCCAGTCCAGGGCACGTTCCAGCTGTTCCTCGAAGCGGAGGTAGTTGCCGCCGGTCTCGTTATGCGTAATCAGGTAAATCCCCTTCTCGCGGGCGTACGCGGCTACTTTCTCCACGTCATAATCCGGCGCTGGCCGCGTGAAGTCGAAGTCCGGCAGAGCGTCGGAATTCCGCCAGGCATCGTTCCAGCCCTCGAACAGGACACCCTGGATATTGTTCGCGGCGGCAAAATCGATGTAACGGAGTGCGTTCTCCGTCGTCGCGCCGTGCCCATCCCCGCCCCAGGATTCGACGCCCAGGTGCAGGCTCCACCACACGCCGATATACTTCATCGGCTTGATCCAGGAGACGTCCTCCAAGGCGCAGGGTTCGTTGAGGTTCAGGATGAGGGAGGAATTCACCAGGCCCACGGCCGAGCGGGCTACCTGCACGGTGCGCCAGGGGGTCTGGAACTCGCCTGCGACGACCGCCTTCGTGTCCAGCGTCTCCGTGAAGGGACCGCCCCGGCGGCGGCGCTGCTGCAGCAAGGGTGACAGCGAAGCCTGGAAGGTCAGGCCGATGTCATGCCGCAGCACCATCTCGGGAAAATCGACCAAAGCAGCCTCATGGACAGCCGCATACAACCTGTCGGAGAACTTCAGGGTAAGCGGCGTGTTGGCATCCCGGAGCTCGGACAGGGGCATCTTCCGGTACAGGTGCTCGTAGGAATTGAAATCGCCCGGGATGGACCATGAATCCGCATCGGCGGCAAAAGCGAACTGCGTCCGCTCCCCGTTGATCCGGACCGTATCCAGGGGCACATCATAGGCATACCGGAACCCGAACCCGTCGTTGAACACCCGGAAAACGATTTCCAGGCCCACGCCGGCATCATTCTTCAGCCGCAGGGACAGCTCCTGGTGGTGGTCCTCCACCTCCTTGTTCTCGCCCCAGGGCTGGTGCCAGGTCTCGTGGAAAGACGTCACGCGGGACGATTTCAAGGTGAAGCCCCGGTCCAGGTTCACGTCATCGGAGACAAGTCCCTGGACGGAAGGCTCCAGGAAGGGTTTTCCGTCCACCTCCACGCCATAGGAGGGGATACCCGAGGAAGACAGGCTGAAGCGGACGGCAATCCGTCCGTCCGGCGAGGTGACGGAAGTTTTCGGGGAGCAGGCGGCGAGCGCGAGAAGCAGGGCCGCGAGAACGGTCTTTTTCATACGAAGTTCGTTGTTTGGCGGTCCGGGGCCCGGCCAAAGGCCCCGGACCTGTCCTTGCCCGTTAACTAACTACACTCAAAAAGGAAAGGACAAAGGTAAACATTTTCAAAGGATGTAGTCCACGACCAGGGTCGATAGCGGGGCGACCTCCGTCCCGTCGGAAACGGTGATCCGTTCGCCCGTCAGGACGTTCATTCCTTCGCCCAGACCGGCGGACATCTCGCGGAAACGGGTCCACGGGACCTTCACGGTCTGGTCGGAATTATTGACAAAGACGAACACCACTTCCCGGTCGTCATACCGGAAATAGCCGTACGTATTGTTCTCGGGGATGAAATGCAGGGTCTTGCCGCCCTGCACGGCGGTCGAGCCCTTGCGCCACTGGAAGAGGGTGCGGGCGTAGTCGTGCAGATCGGCCGCATGGGCCCATGCGCCGGTCGCCGCGGCCCGGCCCTCGGCGGTGAACAGGTTCACCGCATCCCCTGCCCAGCCGCCCGGGAAGTCCATCCGGAGACGGCCGTCGTCCCGCTGCGCGCTCCCCGTGATAAACATCATCTCGTCGCCGTAGAACAGCTGCGGGATGCCGCGAAGGGTGGCGAGCATCGTGAAGGCGATCTTCATCCGGCGCGGATCGTGACCGAAGGTGTCGCCGATGCGGGCGATGTCGTGGTTGGACAGGAAGATGAGCATGTGGCTCAGGTCGTGATAGATGAAATCGTGCGACAGGGCGTTGTACACGGCAGAGATGTCCGGTCCTCCGCGGCGGCCGCGCCCCTGGGGCGGGCCCTGCCGCTGCTCGCTGCCGGGGATGGGCGCGGTCAGCGAGCCGGTCATCGCCGCCTGCAGCGGGAAGTCCATGATGGACGGCAGACAGGAATTGAATCCGTCGGAATTGGGATTATCTTTCTGCCAATAGGCGACGAAGTCGGGATTGGCCTGCCACACCTCGCCCACGATGTTGAAGTTCGGATATTCGTCCGTGACGGCCTTCGCCC
>Ga0310696_10009501_pt1 | contig 11252 bp, 9 predicted proteins | sample AusTroGonzalo_MG_4_FD_203885 | JGI IMG/M metagenome (GOLD analysis project Ga0310696, IMG submission 203885) | Bovine rumen microbial communities from tropical cattle in Woodstock, Queensland, Australia - Gonzalo_02 (v2) (version 2) | ecosystem: Host-associated > Mammals > Digestive system >...
GAATTCGTTTCGACTGTTCGCGGATATTCCGGGAAAAGATGGTGTAGTACCTCAGGCGGCGGAACATCTGGGAGAAGTCGTCGGCAGCTAAGATGAATGTCACTTTGTCCATGAGTCGGCGGTTTCGATAAGCGTTGTAAACCACCTGCGCGTAGTCTGCTTTCATGTAAGCTAACCGTTTCTCCAATTGCTGGATTTCCTGCTCGTTTTGTTCCTGTTCGTCCTCCATTTGAAGGATTTGTGAGTTGAGCGTGGTAATCATTTTCTCGCGGTTCTGAATCTGTTGGCGCAGCAAAGCGGCCTGCTGGACAGCGGCTTTGTGGTTTGATTCGTTCTTTTGCAGCAGTTTCTGAGTGTTGGCAATCTCATTTTCCAGTTTTTGTTTGTCTTTCTTGAGCTGACTGCTACTTTTGCCATTTTGCGCAGAGAGTTGCGCCGGAACCAGCAGTACCAGAAGAAGACACAGTATCCAGATGCCTTTTATATGATATGAGATTTGAAAATGCTTCATCTTAAGGAAAATAACCTGCAAAAATAGCAGTTATTCGCGAATACTTGTCCATATTATACATATTTTATGAACAAGTAATCGTTAATCACCCGAAGAAAAAGATAAATGCAAAAGAGAGATTTATTTGGGAAAAACTCCAAAGAATGCCGACCCGCTGCCGGACATGGAAGCGTAGAGAGCTCCCTCTTGATAGAGACTGTCTTTCACAGTTTTTAACTCAGGAATCTTTCGGAATAAAGACTCTTCAAAGTCGTTGACTACCAGTTTTTTCCAACTTTCAGGATCGGATTTCAGTATCTCGGGAAGAAATATGTCTGATTCACAAGGCGTTACACCTGCATAGGCCTCTTTAGTGGAGATATGGATGTCGGGTTTAACTATTTTTAACCGATAATTCGATAAATCCAGATCTATCGGGGTCATTACCTCGCCGCGACCAGTAGCGTAAACGGGTTTGTTCAAGAGGAAGAACGGTACGTCGCTGCCTAACTGCAGGGCATAGTCAATCATTTTTCCCTCATTAACAGGCAGATGGAAAATGTTTTGAAGCATTTTTAAGGTGAAGGCCGCATCAGCGGAACCACCGCCCAACCCTGCTCCTGAGGGAATTCCTTTTTTCAAGAATATCTCCACGTTGGAAATGCCGAAATCGCGCTGTAGCAATCGGAATGCTTTGACACACAGATTGTTTTCGTTGCTTCCTAAATCCTCGGAACTTTCCATGCGGAACACGACCTCTTCATCAGAGGGGGTGATACGGAGGAAGTCTGTGAAGAAATCGGTGGGATAAAAAACAGTTTGCAAGTCGTGGTAACCGTCAGGGCGTTTGCGCACAATTTGCAGACCAATGTTGATTTTGGCATTGACTTTCGCCGTTACAGGCTCAAAATCTTTCCTCATATCTTGATGTTGTCAAAATTTTTGCCGAAGACGCTGGCAGTCTTCGAAATAGTGATGAAGGCATCCGGATCGATTTCCTTGATGATGCGGGTGATGATGGATTTGTCGGTTCTGTGCGCCACGATCAGCAGCACATCCTTTTCCTGATGGTTGTATGAGCCATAACCTTTCAAGAACGTGGCGCCGCGGTGGAGTGTGGAACCGATTCTTTGCGCAATCTCCTCGTTCTTCAACGAGAAGACCATGAACTGGTAGGTCTGTCGATAACCATCTATCACCAAGTCGGATACGATAATGGAGACAAGTAGCACAACGAAGCTGTAAACCAGTCTTTGTACATCATGAATGACAAAGTAGGAACTGCCCACAATGAGGATATTGCAGGCCAGACTGATGCGTCCGTAGGAGATGTTGCGGTATTTGCCGATCATCAGCGCGATGATGTCGATGCCGCCGGTATTGCCGCCCCAGTTGATGGACATGCCGATGCCGAAAGCTGCGATGGCCGACCCGATGATGACGCTCATGAACATGTCATCGACAATGGGTTTGGGGAACAGCGGCTGCAAAATGGAAAAGAAACCACTCATTGCCAACGTGCAAATCAGCGAGTTGACGCAGAATTTCGTGCCCAACACTCGCCATGCAATGGCAATCAGTACGGCGTTGAGGACGAATGTGGTGACACCGATGGGGATTTTCCCCGTGGCGAAATAGAGAATGGAGGCCGCACCGGCCACGCCGCCGCCCGACACCTCGTAAGGAATCAGGAACGCTGACCACCCGAAAGTGAACAGGCCTAAGCCCAGGAAAATAAAGAAATAATTCTTGATTTCCTCAAACACTTTCTTGGCAGTCAGTTTATTTTCCATAACCCTTTATTCTTCAAATTTATTATTGGATATCAGCTCGTTAAGCCAATTCTTGAAGAGAGTGATATAGGCCCCGTTGAAGATGCGCTTGAACATGTAGCGGTCTTCGCCGTAGTCTTGCTGAATATCCGTGGGGTGAACCAATGGCATGATAGGGTAGGCATTGCGTTTCAGATGACGGATTTTCCGTTCAGCCTGCTTGCGGAACCCCGTATTGGTCACTAAATTCAAGTACGGGGTGATGGAGAGCCCTTGGTGTGCCCAGATGTGGAAATTGTACTGGTATGGCCAGTAATTGGCTTTGTATTTCTTGAGACTGTTGAACCGGTTGGTCCAATACATCTTCTGTTTGTTTTTCCGCATGTACGGCTCGATCATCTTTTCGAAATCCTCTTTGGTGTATTGGTCCAAAGAGAGCGTGAAATCCGTCCAGCGGTTTTTCCAGGTGGCGAAGCCCCAAGTGGAGGCGTAGGCGGAGAAGAAATAGGAAGACTCGCCTTTCTTCATCCGTTTTTTATATCTCTTCCGGCTGCGGTGGCGCCAATAGAAACCGCCGATGCTGAAAACTTTCTTTTCGTTGCGGTATTTCTCCAGCAGTTGCTCGCAATAGGGGAAGAAATCGTACCCTGGAACGGTGTCTTCAAAGAGGATGATGCCTTCATCCTCATGATCGAAGAACCATTTTATGGCTGTGGCAATCATCTGGGATTTTCCCAGATGATTGTCCTGCCATAATTTGTGCACTTGGCACGGCCATTCAGGCTGGATGACGGCCCGCGCTTGATAGGTGCGCATGGTGTCCAGCATGTTGCCGGGCTTTGCCGCGTCACCAGCGACGTACAACTGAGTGGGCTGCACCGTGCGTAAAACTTGAAATACGTCGTGTGTTTCCTCTACTCTATTATATAATATGAGTAATACAGGAACTTTGAACATATTTTTGAGAATTCGTGAAAACTAAGCTAATTCGTGAATAACAAGACCGGAACGGAGCTTAGGCTCAAACCAAGTGGTCTTCGGAGGCATGATGTTGCCGGTGTCAGCAATGTCGATGATTTGCTGCATGGAGACCGGATACAAAGCGAAAGCGACCTTCATCTCGCCATTGTCAACGCGACGTTTCAGTTCGCCCAGACCGCGGATACCGCCCACGAAGTCAATGCGCTTGTCAGTGCGAAGGTCCTTGATACCCAAGATTTTATCCAAGACATGGTCGCTCAGGATCTTCACATCCAGCACGCCGATAGGATCGTTGTCATCGTATTTGCCGGGCTTAGCGGTCATCTTGTACCATTTGCCATCCAGATACATGCTGAACTCGTGCAGTTTAGCAGGTTTGTAGATTTCGGTACCCATCTCTTCGACAGTGTAAGCCTCGTTCAATGCGTTGAGGAACTGCTCTTTGGAGAGGCCGTTGAGGTCTTTCACCACGCGGTTGTAGTCGATGACGTTGAGCTGGTTGTCCGGGAAAATCACAGTCATGAAGTAGTTGTACTCTTCTTTGCCAGTGTGGTTAGGATTATGTTCTTTCTTCTCTTGACCCACGAGAGCGGCGGCAGCACTGCGGTGGTGACCGTCGGCGATGTACATAGCGGGAACTTGCTTGTCAAAGATTTCCACCAGTTCGTCGATGAGTTTGCGGTCGTCAATCACCCAGAAACGGTGACCGAAACCGTCTTCCTTGGCCACGAAATCGTAAATCGGGGCGTTAGCAGTCACGGAAGCCACGATTTCGTCGATGCGGGCGATAGCGGGATAAGCGAAGAACACGGGTTCCACGTTGGCGTTGGTGATGCGCACGTGTTTCATGCGGTCTTCCTCTTTGTCTTTGCGGGTCAGCTCATGTTTCTTGATGATTTTGTTGACATAGTCCTCGCTGTATGCGCAAGCCACGATGCCGTATTGCCAACGGGCATTGGGCTCTGTCGGGTTCATGCTTTGGGCATAGATGTAGAGTTTCTCCTCTTTATCTTGAACCAGCCAGCCGTAATCTTTGAAACTGTTGTAGTTCTTCACCACCTGGAGATATACTTCAGGAGAGTGCTCGTCGGTACCCACGGGCAGGTCGATTTCGGCCTTGGTCACGTGCAGCAGGCTGTAAGGATTGCCTTCGCATTCCTTGCGGGCTTCTTCAGAATTCAACACGTCGTAAGGACGGGAAGCTAACTTTTCAACGATTTCTTTGGGAGGACGGAATCCTCTAAAGGGTTTAATAACTGACATATTCTTTTGATTTATTGATAAATAAATGATTTAGTTTAATAATCAGACATTTTAAAATCAACGGCAAAAATACAAAATTTCCTTGGATAGGGATAGTATATGTTTTTTCAAGGCTTATCTATTGATTTCCAAGCCAATCTATAGAAAATGGCTGCTCCACTTTCCACAATCTCGTCTGGAAAATCGAAGTCAGGATGGTGCAAGGGTGGTTGCGCAGTGCCGGAGCCTAACCCGAACAGCGCTCCTGGATAGTGTTGCGTGAAGAGTCCGAAATCCTCGCCCCAGAAGAAGGGAATCGGTTTCTTTTGGTATGTAAGATTCAGATTGTCAGCACATTCCTTAATGCTTTCCACTGCCATTTCCGCGTTATTGGATGCCGCGAAATATTCTAACCATCGGATTTCGCATTGCAGGTTTTCGGCGACGGCTTGCGATTTCGATTTACTTTCGATTTCGGAGATAATCTGCTGAAGATGAGCGTCTTCGCGAGTACGGATGGTGAAACGCAGCACACCGTCGCCAGCGGCCACCCCGTACGCCTGACTGCCCACGCGAAACTCGATGAGCGTTGCCACGCAGAAGTCCTCCCGCTGCACGTCGCGCTGATTCAGCGACAGTACAAAGTCGGTAAGTCGTTGCGCAGCGGGAAATGGGGATACCGCATTCCACGGCTCAGCGGCGTGCGCGGTCATGCCCGTCAGCACGATGTCGCAACTAATAACGGAACAGGTAAAACTCCCTGGTTTGCAAATAATTGTGCCAGCTGGTTCTGCGGGAATGTTGTGCAATGCATAGGCACAGTCTATGGAATAGGCATCCAAAATTCCGCTTTCGAGAATCTGTTTCGCTCCCTCACCGGTCTCCTCTGCCCCTTGGAAGAGCAGCAGCACCTTACCTTTAGTCAACGGCTGTTGGTGCAGCATCTCCGCCACACGCAGCATAATCGTGCTGTGCCCATCGTGCCCGCACTTGTGCGAAACGCCCTCGTTCCCAGACTTATACGACAGCTCCAATGTCTCGTTCACCCGTACCGCATCCATATCGGCACGGAGCAGAACGGTCTTCCCGCTGCCCCCGAAATCGTACTCCGCCAACAGGTGATGCCCGTTCGGAAAGGTTACAATTTTCGTTGGCTGGAACTGTTCCAGCTGATGACGGATGTATGCGGAAGTTTGAACCTCATCGTTAGAGGGTTCGGCGATTTGATGAAGTCTATGACGTATCTCTTTGCAGTCCATAATGTTACAACTTTAGAACTCAGGATGCAAAGTTACATTATTTTAGCCAAAAGGCAATAGGCAAAAGGCAATAGTTTTTGGCTGTTGGATGTTAGCCTTTGGCTTTGACTTTGACCTGGACTTTACTGTTGACAATGACAATGACTTTGACTATGACTTTGACTTTGGCTTTGGTAATAGCTGTTAGCCGTTGAATATCGGCAATCAACTGTCGTTTGCCGCGAGTCGTGCCGGAGGCACGAAATCCTAATAACCCCACATAAGCGTAACGAAGTGAAGCGCAGTGTGGGGTAAGCGATGTGCGGCGTGCGGTGGCGTGCTGAAAGCACGCTACTAATCGTCCTTCAAAAAATAACGTTCGTCAATGACGATGCCGTTTTCTACAAGGAATGCTCGGTACTCCTCTGCAAATGTGATCCGTTTGTGATGCTCTTTCTGTCGCACGATATAACTTATTATCGTATCCTTTTCACTGGCACTTTTGCTAAAACCGGCATATTCTCTCGCCCAACCCGCAAAATCAGGGAAGTTCGGGTTCTCTTTCAGCCACTTACTGCTATCAGTCTTCACTCGTTGCACAAAGGAAGCCACCGTTAGTGTTGGCGGCAATGACACAAAAATATGAACATGGTCAGGCATACCCCCAATGCGATAGGTCTGGCAGTTAAGATTTCTTGCTATGCCATAGATGTAGGCATAAAGTTCCCGATCATGTTCTATGGGGATTGTCGGTACGCTACGGTAAGTGCGGAAGACGATGTGGTAAAAAGATTGTGTATAACTCATAAGTTGACTACTTGGTTTTCGTTGGTTTTTGTTGCGTGCTTTCAGCACGCTGACTACGCGTGTGTCGCCGCAACCCCACACTGCGCTCCACTTCGTTTCGCTGATGTGGGGTTATTAGGATAGCGTGCTTCCAGCACGCTGAGGTTCACTCCGCAAATATACAACAAGAAAATTCCTTTGTCAAGCTTTTTGCGAAATTTTGTTGTTCTTGAAAATCAATGCGTTGAAAACAAAAATTAACTATTCGATTTTGAATAGTTAATTTTTATAATGAGATTTCGCTGATTTTTATGCTTATCCGTGCAGATACGCGTGATACACGGAGATGAATCATCAGAACTCGTACCCCACGCCTAAATTGACAAAACCCTTGATGCCGGCACCCAATTCGAGGCTGCCGAACCAATGATTTCCGCCGGCTTTTAACCCGAAGGCGGTAAGTTGGAACGCGGAAAATACGTCTGTGCGATTGTGCGGCCAATTTGACGGATCGTCATCAGGCGACCAACCTTCATCAACGAACTGATTCATGCGCTCTGGAGTACGCCTGACTATCAATAATCCTATATCCAAGCCGGAATAAAGGGTAATATGCGGACAGTTCAGGTAAGAGAATCGCAGAGAGGGCATTATCAGAAAATTGTGTTGCTTACACAACCAATATCGAAGATCTGGTGAAACGATGCCGTCGGGATAGTGACTCTCTTTATAAAAACCGTATCCAGTGGAGAGACCCAACCAAAACCATTTGGCCGCACGATAGTGGTAGTCAAAAGAGAATACGGGTGTGTATAATAAATCCGTGCATACCGTATTGGGTAGATTTTCTCCAACTGCGTTTCCTCCTAATTCTCTATGAAACACAAAGCCGAAATGGTCACTTACGCCCAACCGGAACTCGTGGCGGAACAATGACTTGTCATCGTTCCAATGCAGTTGTGCCTGTTTGATAGCTCGCATCTTGCTGAAACTATGCAAGTAAGCGATTTGGAAGTAGAGATAGTGGTTGCGCTCCGTAATAGAGACTGCTTGTTCCCCGGTTTTTTCGCCGTCAGTTTTATAATAAAGGTCATCAATGGTATGTTTTGACCGGGCAAAATCGGTCGTGGCCACATTCAAACCAACCATAAAGCGCAAATAATCCTGATTCGGCAATCGATAATATAATCCGAAATCCGCCATAATATCAGCATAAAACACATTCCTGTCGTAAACAGTATTGCTGTCAAAATCCAAAACCATAGAATTAACAAGAGGATACCTTCCTGTATTTGGATTATATCCATCCCAAACCGTCCCTATAGGCATCCTTATTTGCGTCCCAAGGTTTGCTGTTAGCCATATTTTATCTGTAATTGGGTAATGAAATTCAAACTTCAATGGCATTGAGAATCCTTGGTATCTCCATGCATTATCTGCGGAGCGGCTTGTTATTCCGTAATTCAAAGCAGCCGAAACGCCAAAGAAATCTGCAAAGTGATAGGAACACTCCAACCCCGCACGAAATCCGTAACGGAGCTTATCATAAGTGTCTGACGTAAGTTTTCCGTCTTCGAAAAACTGTAAATGATCAGGATGCACGAAATCCGCCTCTGCCGTATATCCGAAATGGAATCCGTTGAAGGGGCTATCGTGCAAAACAGACTGGGTCTTTGTTTGAGGCGAGCTTGCAGGCTGCGGAGCCTCTGTCTGGGCGGGCGCGAGGGAGTTCAACCCCAAAAGCAGGAGTCCCGCCAATCCGTATTTCTTGATACTGTCCATTGTGGATACGTTTTGCTGTTCATACTGGATGACGCGATTTTCCAAAAAGGTTACGGTCTGGGCCCACATTTTTTGCAACGAATCTGAAGGAGTCTGCGCATCAACGCCGTTCAGCTCGTAAAAAAGCTGCTTGAATTCCTCACTGTGAATGTAATCGGCGATGATGATGGTGTCCTGCACGCGCAACGTGTCGCGCACGTAAACGGTGTCACGCACCACATGCCGTTTCACCACATACATAGTGTCTGTGTTTTGTGCGGAGAGGCTTCCTATAACACTGAATAACAATACGATAAGTGTAATGATATTTTTCTTTCTCATGGTTTTTGCATTAAATAGACCGTGTCTTTCACTATCGCGGTGTCACGGAGCACAACCGTATCGTTCACTACAATCTCTTTGGTGACAACGATGATTTCGGGTTTGCTTTTTACTTCGGAACGTTCTGATGGCGTGGTTGCTACGGGAGGCACGTCAACGGGTATTTCGTCCGCTGCGAGGCTGTCGGCAGGGAGGCTGACGGGCATTTCGACCGGCGATGTCGGTTCGGGCAACGGACTGTGGTTCAGCGCGGTACGGGCGACCTGCCACGCGCATACGCCGCCGGCCACGCCCGCTATGGTGGCGGTGGTCAGGGCAACGCGGTGAGCCGCCACGAAGACCCCCGCACTGGATGGCGCTTCTGCCGCCGCCTGCCGTATTTGTGTGGCAGAGAGTGGCTTCGCAGGGGCGTAAGTCAGCGAGGAGAGCCCGCTTCGGAACATCCGGTCGGTGCGGGCAGCCTCGGAATGCTGCAATAAGATTAGTAGTATCATGACAAAAACTCCCTTTTTTCGTTTTTCTTTCTCTTCGGCCATTTGGGTGAGCAGCTGCCGCAGCCGTTTGCGGGCGCGGAACAGCAGCTCCTTGGAGTTGGCGATGGAGATGTTCAGCAAATCTGCAATGTAGGCATGTGACTGGTTGTCAATGGCATAGAGGTTGAAGACGGTGCGCGGTCGGACCGGCAGCTGCTGCACTGCTGCGAGCAGTTCCTCTTGGGTGAAGTCCATCTCCCAAATCGGGGCTTCCTCTGTGGTGACATACGGCGTTTCTTCCTCTACAATCGTCACGGTATCAATGCTTTCGCGAAGATGCTGGATGGCGTGGTTCACGGTGATACGCATCAGCCAGGCCTCGAAGTGACCGGTGGCGCGGTAGGTATCGGAGCGTTCCATCGCCTTGAGGAACGCCTCGTGCGCCAAATCCTCCGCCAACGCCAAGTCATTGACATAACGGTAGCAGAGCCCAATCATCCGTCCGATGTTGGCCGCATACATCCGTTCCCAAAATGCCGCATTCTCCATTTTTTCGCCTTGTTCATGATGATGACGCAAAAATAGCAAAAGGTTACACTAGTACGGAAAATTTTTTTTGCGGTTGGCTATCGACCGTTATCTATTGGCTGTTGGCTGGCCTTTTTTCGCTTCTTGAGCTTGATCTTCGGGGTGGTGATCTTCGCCCCGTCCTTTACGCAGCGCACGCTATAGCCGTTGCACACTGTACCGAAGCAGACATAAGGGCACGGATAGCTGAAGTTGTCGATATAACGTCCCAAGGCGGTGCCGTCATCGGTAGGGGAGGAACTCCACCAGTAGGACTCGTCCCCCACTTTAGCGTACGCGCCCCTGTAGAAGTAGCCGCTCCGTGGCGGGCGCACAAACCGCTTGATTATCCGCATGTTTTGGGATGACACGGGGATTCTGTTAAGGTATCTTTCAGAGGCGCAGCCCTGGGTCATAGCTGTCCATTCCGCATCGTCCGGCAGGTGCCAGCCATCGGGACAGATACCCTGCACGTGGGTAGAGGCCGAGTCCGCCCCGCGCACCGCCGCCGCCCAAGTGTAGAGCAGCCCGTATTTCCGCACGGAATCCCTGCTGTCCCCGTAGTCGAAATAGTAGGCGCCGGTCGTATCTCGGGTGGTCGCATCGCCTTGCAGAATAGGACTCCCGTCGGCGTAATGCCTTGTCCTCAGGTTCTCCGCCATCCAGTGCATGCCGTTGATCTTCACCGTGCGGTAGCGGTTCCCGTCACAGTCGCGCACGGTCGCACACGCGGAAAAGAGCAACGCGAAAGTCAGGAATGCGAGGAGGTTCTTCATTTTGGTGTAAGATACGCGGAATTCGGTTATCGGGGTCTGATTTTGAGTGCAAAAATAGAAATAATGTAATAGCACACAGAAAAAAAAGAATCTGTCAGAATGCACCGTGCCGGAAAACACGAAATCTTAATAGTCCCTACATAAGCGTAACGAAGCTAAGCGCAGTGTGAAGCATGCAACGCGCGGTGTGGGATAGCGTGCTTCCAGCACGCCGAGATTCATTCCGCAAATATACACCCAAAACGAGCCTTTGTCTTGGATTTCAAGCATTAACAATTATCTTTGTCGCCTGATCACTGATCACTATTGCCTATTCCCTTTTGCCTAAAAATCAATGATGATACGGCTCCCCCTTCAGTATCGTACACGCCCGGTACAGCTGTTCAGCGAAGATCAGGCGCACCATGATGTGCGGGAAGGTGAGCTTCGAGAGGGCTAACTGCACGTTCTGGCGGGCATAGACCGCGTCGGAGAAACCATAGGCACCGCCGATGACGAAGGTGAGCGTCTTCAACCCCGAGTTGGCCCGCTGCTGGATGAACTCCGCGAACTGTACCGAAGTCTTCTCCTTACCGCGCTCGTCCCACAACACTACGTATTCGTCCGACTCTATCTTCTTGAGAATCAGTTCCCCCTCGCGCTTTTTCTGCTCCTCCACCGGCATCGATTTGGCATTCTTCAAATAGGGAATCGCCACCATCTCGTAAGGGAAATAGGCGGAAATTCGGCCCGCATAATACCGGATGGCCTCATCGAAGATGTCGCCATCGGGTTTGCCGATCCAGATTAGTTTGATTTTCACTCCTCCAACGAAATCGGGAAAA
>Ga0310696_10009502_pt1 | contig 11251 bp, 7 predicted proteins | sample AusTroGonzalo_MG_4_FD_203885 | JGI IMG/M metagenome (GOLD analysis project Ga0310696, IMG submission 203885) | Bovine rumen microbial communities from tropical cattle in Woodstock, Queensland, Australia - Gonzalo_02 (v2) (version 2) | ecosystem: Host-associated > Mammals > Digestive system >...
AGCCATTCAGGCAGATGAGCCAAAATGTTTCCGCTTCCTTGTAATCCTTTTGATACATCACAAAATAAGCATAAGCCCACGACGCATCAATGTCCGTCGTGTCGGCCAACGCGTTTTCTTTGAGCATTCGCCCGATCTTGTCGTAGTTCTCCTTGCCGCCGGCCAGCTTGAGCGTGGCGATTTCCCGTTCCTGGCGGGCCTTCAATTCCCGGATGGCCGACTCCTGACGGGCTTCCTCTTCTTCAATCCGGACCTTTGCCTCTGTGAGGGCCTTTTTGTTCTCCCTGGCCTGACGCAGGCGGCCGCTGAGGTCCAGCGCATCATACGCCGAGACGGCTTCGTCAATGCGGCCTTCCTCCACCATTTCCAAAATCCGCTGTTCCTCTTCCGACACCTCGCTCAGGTCGATGCGGGCGAACTGGTCGATATAGTTGTCCAGGTTGGACAGCTGGATCTGGTAGTTGGCCTCCAGTTCATCGTATTTCCGGTTGAACTCTTCCTCTTTCAGTTTCCCGGCCTGTTTCTGCGCTTCCAGTTCCCGGATAGCCTGTTCATACTTCCGCTGGTAACTGTCCGTCGAAGTCTGCGCAAGGTTCGCCTTGAGTGCATTGAAATACTCCGTACTGACCAATACGAGAGAGAAGGGCGACTGGTCACGGGAGATGTTCCACTGTTCCACCGCTTCCGTGTTGAAAAGTTCGAATCCCGCCTTCTTCGCGCTGATGAGATTCACCTTGTCGCCCGGTTTCAGGGTGCGGAAAGTCAGGGTCAGCCGGCCGTCATTGTCCGACACGGTGCTGCCCGCATTGCTGACTATCACCGTCACGCCGGGAAGCGGCGTCTTCGTCGATTTCTGATTATACTGCGTCACCACGCAGGGTTGCGTGGACTGCGCTAGAAGGGATGAAAAGGCGGCAAGAAGCGCAAGGAGAGAGAGGAAAAGCCGTTTCATTTCTCAAAAGCTCAATTATCGGCCTTCCGGATCGCATCGAGGATCAAGGGAATGGCCAGCATCAGGAAACTGTCGTATTTCAGACTGTCGGGATCTATGCGGCACAGATCGCGATAAGAACAGATATCGATATGCGCAGGATGGGCTGCGTTGCTTTTCAATTGCCTGCTGTAGGCAGCCCGTTTGCTACCGAACAGACTTCCATATTCCTTGCGTTCCCGCTCACTCAGCGGGCTGAAGCCCAGGATGAGTTTTTCCACGATCCAGCGGCCGTGCTCGCTGAGCGACAGGGCAAGAATGTTCTTTTCCCAAATTGCCGTCCTTTCCCGTTCGCTCAACTTCCTGCCTGCGGGGTACTGTTGCTGGATGGCCAGTTCCCGGAATGCAAAGCAATCGGAGCAGATCACATTGGACAACCCATTCTTGGCAGCCATGGGATCCGCTTCCCATTTGGGAGAAATCAACTGCAGGCCCTTCTTATCCTGTAACACCTTATACTGGAAGGTGTCCAGGGCCCGGTTGTATCGCCCTGCGGAGTTGATGTCCTCATAAGGAAGATTGTCGATGACAGCGCCCAGGCTATATACCCTGCTGGCATAGATGGCTTTCCGGGTGTCAATGGTGAACAGTTCGTCGGAGGGCCGGGCACTTGCGAAAGCCATCGCATCTTCTTCGGTCAGCAGAACGAAGTCCTCTCCCACAGGCTGTTCCTTGACAACCTCCAGCGTGACATCGAGGTATGAATCTTCATTTTCGACTTTTCCGAACAAGGAATAACGGGCGCATTGCAACAGATTGCCCAGATTCTCTTCCTTCTCCAATTCCCGCTGGATGCTGGCGGCATCCTGCCGGGTTACGAGCGTTATGACCGTCCTGTGGCTGCATACCAGGCGATTGTACGCGTCATATTCCACAAAGTTGGGATAGTGCGCCGAGAGGGCCAGCTGACGCACGACAGCGAGCATCAGCGGACTGTCTCCGCCTACAACCGCATGGAGGGATTGCGCAGAGTCGGGCGCAAAGGAAATGTCGTTCAACTTGTCAAGCACATAAGCTCGCGCAATGTACCAATTCCGGACCGTCTCTTCCGGAAAAGGCTCATTCGTATCCCTGCGTCGCAGGAACTCAAAGGGACGCTCCCTGACAATCTCCTTTTTCATTGGGCTTCCTCCCGATCGAAATTATATGCCGAAGGGTGCTGGTAGAGCCGCAGGCCAAACCAGCCCATCGATGCGACGATATGCTCCATAATCTCCGACTGCAGCCATTCGTATGCGGTCCAACCGGTTTCGGTGAGGAATACATAGACCTGCAGGACCAGGCCGCTTTCCTTCTGTTCCACCCACCGGATAATCAGGCGCGGATGGTGAGAGACACCGGGATGGTTCATCATCCAGTGATAGACGTAGAGCCTGAACAGGTGGGCATTGAGTGCGCCGGCCTTGAGCTCGTCTTCCGGGACGTATTTCCGGATGTCGTGTTCTCCCGCTTGCAGGCGCGCGATCTCCGCCTCGGACAGCGGGCGGACGCACTCCGTATCCAGGATGAATGACTTGAGCATCTCCCTTCCGTACGTCTTCCCCTCGGCCATATGCTGGAGATTGATGAAGTGCTCTGCCTGCAGCACACTGATGGGGATGGTAGAGGTGGTGGTATCCCAGTTGTAAAGCGTGACGGTGGTCAACGTCACCTTTTTGATCTCCCCGTCCACGCCCAGCTTCGGCACACGGATCCAGTCGCCGATATTGAGGAGGTGGTGTCTGCGCAGATGGAGGAATGCCGCCACGCCTTTCACGCGCTCCTGGAAAATCCAGCCTAAAATGGCGCCGATGATTCCAATAGCCGCTGCAATCCGGCCATTGTTGTTAATGTCGAAAATCAGCACGAACCCGATGATCCAGAAGCCCAGGGTCGCAAGGATGACGATCTGGCAGATGGTGATGCCGTTATCATTCCGGCTCAGGCTGTATGTGCCGGTCAGCGTACGACACACCTTGACGATCAGCCAGACGGCAAGCGTCAACCCCAACAGGTACAGGCAAGGTGTAAAGGAAGCGGGCGAGAAAATCATCGAGACCCCGATGCAAAGCGGTGTCACCAGCAGGACGAACGCCCAGAACGATTTTGGGCGCCATTGGATCAAAGCTCCGAAAATCTGGCGGCCCAACTGATCAGAAGAGATGTTCCTCTTGTAGATTCTATCAAAAAGGCCCATATCAACTCTATGTGGTTTTTGGAGAGCAAATATAACAAAAATGAGAATAAAAAGAAAGGGATGACACTTAGGCGTCATCCCTTTCCGATAGTTCAGGTTCGTTCTGTTTTCTACTTGAAGATGAGCGGAACGAACTCGCTCAGGTAGATACGCCAGTTGCGCCAGATGTGGTCGAACTGGCGCCTCTACCTCAATACCTTCGCACAGAAACTGTTCAAATAGCCCCTGAGCAATCATCTCGTCCACGTTTTGGGGCTCCAGCGTGGATGGGACCTCAAAATAGAAGCTCCCGTCCACGTTTCAGCCCGAAATCGTGGACGGGAGTTGATATATTTCAAGGAATCTGTATTTTTTATTAAATTGCGGTTGATTAGCAGTAAAGGAACAGATCATGGCTGTTCATGTTGTAGACTTTATAAAGAAGCTGGCGTCCCGCCATTTGCTCCTGTTTGTTTGGCTGATGGCATCAAGCCTTGCGGTTTCGTGTGAGGAGCCGGAGCCGGAGCCGGTGAATCCGGAGGATCTCCCGGCGGAGATTGCCGATCCGGTTTTTGCCCGCGTGCTGACGGAGCAGTTTGATCTCGACGGGAATGGTGAGCTATCGAATAGAGAGCTGAAAGGTATCACGGTGCTGTCGCTGAATACGGACGGGATTGCCGATATCGGCGAAATCCGGAATATGACGGAACTGACGTCTCTTTCGTGCAAAGGGTCGAAGCCAGGATTTGGACGGCTGAAGAGCTTGGATATCAGCAAGAATCCGAAGTTGACCGTATTGATGTGTGACAACAACTGGATTGAGTCGCTCGACTTGTCGAACAATCCGGCGTTACGTCAGATAACTGTTTCCGGCAATCCGCTCGGTCGTATCGATATTACGACCTGTCCCGGTCTGGAGATGCTCGATGCTACCAACTGCGGGAAACTGAAGGAAATAATCATTACCGCTGAACAGTCGGACCGTGCAGAGGCGTTCTGCAAGAAGGACAGTCAGACGGCTATCGTCATCGATCCGGACTCGGCCATCCCGGTTCCGGACCCTGTGTTCATGCGATATCTGCTGAACAACTTCGATACCGACGGGAATGGCTGCCTGTCCGTTGCCGAAGCGGAAGAAGTCATCTCGATCGTGGTCTGTACCGATTCCATCCAGACGCTGTCGGGAATCCGGTTCTTCGTAAACCTGAAGCATTTGGAATGCGCGGGCTCCAACGATGGCAACGGTGGCCCAGCCTCTGGCCAGCTGACGGAACTCGACGTTTCCGCCGCCAGGCACCTGATTTGCCTGAATGCCCGGAACAACCGGCTTGAGCTGCTGAACATATCGCAGCAACAGTTGCTGGATACGCTGAATGTGGGACATAACGCCCTGCAGTCACTTGACGTCACCCCCAATTGGGCACTGCGTACACTGATTTGTCCGCACAATAAACTGACGTCCCTGAAAGGCTTGAGCCGGCTGTGTTATCTGGATTGTGAATACAACGAACTAACCTCCCTGGACCTCTCAGGATGCCATTTCCTCTATACGCTGTATTGTACCGGTAACCACTTTACGGTGCTGGATTTGTCTGACTGCAATGGGGCGAAGGATATTCGATGCGACAATATCCCGCCATTCCCCGATGCCAATTTCCAGGCTTATATGGTGAGTGTCTATGATTCGGACGGCGACGGATTCCTTTCCCTGGCCGATGCTTCCCGCATCGCTGCGCTGGAGGTGGTCACCGACGACATTGCTTCCCTTGCGGGATTGGAGCTTCTGATCAATCTACGCTATCTGCGCTGCGTCGGAACGCTGGGCCGCGGACAGGAAGACGGCTCGTATGGAAAGCTTACCGAGTTGAATCTCAAGGAGAACGATAAGCTTACAGACTTAATTTGCTCGTACAACCATATCCGGGAGTTGGATGTTTCCGACAAGCCGTTCCTTCGTGGGCTGGATTGCAGCCACAATGAACTGACAATCCTGGATGTCAGTCAGAATGCCCAGCTGAAGGAGATGGACTGCAGCCATAACAAATTGGCAGCCCTGGATGTCAGCCATAATACCGCCCTTCATACGGTCCTCTGCCAGGAAAACCAGCTGACGGCCTTGAATATCGCCAATATTCCGGAACTGTTCACCTTGAACGCCGCGTCGAACCGGCTGGCTTCCCTGGACCTCGCTGCCCATCGTTATATGATCTCATTGAATGTCAGCGACAATCAGTTCTCTTCTCTAGATGTAAGCCACAATGTTATCCTGGAGCATCTGCTTTGTTCCGACAACCAATTGACCCTCCTGGATGTCAGCAATAACCTTGAACTGTCCGAACTTAGATGCGAAGGCAATCCATCCCTGGCAGAAATCTGGCTGAAAACCGGGCAGACCATCGCCAACTTTTCCTACGACGCCGGCATCTCGACGATTTGCTTCAAATAAAAAAGCCCGGCCGAAGCCGGGCATGATTACCAGAGCGCTGGAGCGCTACTTGAAGATCAGCGGCACGAATTCGCTGAGGTAGATGCGCCAGTTGCGCCAGATGTGGCCGCCGTCGGTTTCCATGAAGGTGTACGGATACTTGTTGTCATCCAGCTTCTTCATGAAGTCGCGGTTGGCCTGGATCAGGAAGTCGGTGCTGCCGCAGCCAATCCACAGAAGTTTGGGCTTCTTGGAGAAATACGTAGCGAGCTTCTTGTCAAAATCCTGGTAGATCGGGCTGATGGAAGTGTCGCTCACGCCGATGGCAGCGGAGAACATGCCGGACCAGCCGAACAGGTCAGGATAGTTGATCGTGTTGTACAGCGTGTGGAAACCACCCATCGAGAGGCCGCAGATAGCGCGGGAATCCTTCTTGGCGATGGTGCGGTAGCGGCTGTCGATGAACTTCACGACCTCGGGGAACGAGGTTTCGAAAGTACCTTCCATGGTCTGGGGCAGCTGCATCGTCGGACGGGTGTAGTCGGTGGAGTTCTCCAGCGGAGCGGCCTCCTGCGAGATGTTGCCGTTCGTGAAGACCACGATCATCGGTTTCGCCTCGCCGCGAGCAATCAGGTTGTCGAGAATCTGCGTAGCACGGCCCTGCGTTACCCATGCGTCTTCGTCACCACCGATACCGTGGAGGACGTAGAGCACCGGATATTTCGCCTTGGGGTTATCCTCGTAACCAGCCGGAGTGTAGACAGTCAGGCGACGGTCGAAGCCGGCGGTCTTTGAAGGATACCACACCTTCGAAACGGTTCCGTGGGGAACGCGGTGGATGGCATACAGGTCGCTGCGCTCACCGGCCTTCGGCACGAGCAGCACACTGGTCAGCGACGCGATGTCGCGGTTGACGAACACGTTGTTGTTGTCAATCACGGAGTTGCCGTCGACGGTGAACGTGTAGGTGTACATTTCAGGAGCCACGACAAACGGCGTGGTGTATTCCCACACACCGTTCGGGCCTTCCTTGAGGTCGGCCACGCCGGGAGCGTCGTAGGTCATCTTGTTGCCGTTCATCTCGAACTCCAGCTTCTGGGTGGGAAGGAAGTCGCCGGTAACCTGGACCTTCACGGCCTTGGGCGCACGGTAGCGGAACGTTACGGTGCCGTCAGGATTGATAACGGGGGATTCCACGTTGGGGCCTCCCCAGAGGGCCTGCTGTGCGAATGCCGATACGGTAAGCATCAGCGCAGCTGCGATAGCAAAGATTCTTTTCATTGTCCTTGGTGATTATTTAAAACTTTCTCCCACCTTCTGGAGGGTCTTGGGCAGGCATTCCTGCCAAAAATTCCAATAATGGATGCCCGCACGGGCAATCCATTCACAGGTCATGCCCTGGGCTTTCATGTAGTCGGCCACCGTCTGGGCATCTGCGTTGTTGACCGTCGTGTCTTCCGTTCCCACCTCGATGGTGAAGTGCGGAAAGATCTTCTTGTCGGACTGGGCGTTGATCATGGTCTTGAACGAGCCGACGTCGACCGCCGGGCTCATAGCGTAAGCATAGGTAAACTTGGCCGGATACTTCAGCGCGTGATACAGCGTACCGTAACCGCCCATCGACAGGCCGGCCACGGCCCGCTTGCCGTTGCACTTGTACTTTTTCTCCACCGTCGGCATCAGTTCATCGTGGAAATAGGTTTCGAACCCGTTCCAGATATAGAACGTCATCTGCGCGTCCGGCATCACGATGATCATCGGCGTACCGCCGCCCTTGACGTATTTGGCCGCGATGGTCATCGCATTGCCCTTGTCAAGCCAGGCGTTCTGGTCATCACCGGCGCCGTGAAGCAGGTACAGGATCGGATAGGCCTTCGTCTCGTCGAACTTCGGCGGCAGCCAGACGTTGTATTTCATCGTCTGGTTCATCGCCTTGCTGTCGACCGTCAGGCCGCGGACCGCCTGTCCGTCGGGATTGATGTAATCCTTCAAGTTCACGGGATCCTTGCCGTTATCCGGGTCCACCGTGCCACAGGCGCCGAGTGCGAATGCACTCAGCGCCAAGGTAGTCACGATGATAAGGAAACGTCTCATCTATTCAAACTTGCCGACAAACTCGTAGCCGGTGGAACCGGTGAACTTGTAGGTATTGGCATCCAGTTTGACGACGGTGAGGTTCTCGCCGGGGTTGACGAGGACGACGGAACCGTCGGGACCGATGTAACGGGTACCGCCCATGCCCATACCCCACATGCTCAGGTCATAGCCATTGCCGAAAGTATGGTCTTCGTGTGCGTATTCCTTGCAGACATAGTCGCCTTCGAACTGGCTGGAGCCTTCCGTCAGGACGAGCTGGAACCAGGCCACCTCGTCACCGGCAGCATTCTTGAGCGTCAGGTTGTGCGTCTTCACGCCGGCCACGGGAGCGAAGGTCTCATCGACCGGGTCGCTCAGCTCGTCGGTCATGACAAGGGCTTCCACTTCCGGGGTGTCGCCGCCGTTGCCGAAGGTGAAGTCATAGCCGTCGCCGCTGATCTCCCAGAGGTCATCTCCCAGCCTCGAAACGCTGAGGGTCTCGCCCGGGTTGATCAGGACCACGTTGCCGTCCTTGATATAGCGGGAACCGCCCATACCCATACCCCACATGCTCAGGTCGTAACCGTTGCCGAAGGTGTGGTCTTCGTGTGCGTATTCCTTGCAGAAGTAGTCGCCGGAATAGTCCGTCTTGCCTTCCGTCAGCACGAGCTGGAACCATGCGACCTCTTCGCCCGCCTTGTTCTTCAGCGTCAGGTTGTGGGTCTTCACACCGGCCACGGGAGCGAAGGTCTCGTCGACCGGATCGCTCAACTCATCGGTGTAGGTGTAGTCGGCCGTAGGGCCAGCGGACGGGCTCAGTTCGGGAATCTCGCCGGTGAACGTAGCCCAGTTCGGATAGGTTTCCTCACTACCCCAGGTGATGACGAACTTCGCGCCTTTCTTCGCAACCGTGATGGGTTCCTTGTTGATGTGCGAGACAGTCGGCCATTCCCACCAGCAGGTGCCCCAGTGCATGATACCCATGCCCCACTCACTCAGGTCATACTCGTAACCCGGTGCGTACTGGAAAGGACCTACGTTGTCGCTGGAAGGAGCAGGCGTGTAGACACCCTCGTACAGGACGCCGTCGGCACTGTAGACATCAGCCGTCAGTGCGTAGCCGTTGCCGGTGGGCGTACCCATGCCGTCGAGCGACATATCGTCGGTACCCAGCTTGAATGTCACGGTGTTGTTGCTGTTGGCCTGTGCAATCAGAAGCTTCGTGAGTACCACCGGCTCCGGATCGGGTTCATAGAAGATCTCACCCTCCCACTTCGTGCGGTACGGCGTGCCGCTGCCGTCGAAGAGGACGAAAATGAGTTTATAAATGTTACCTTCCTTCTTTTGGACGGTAATGTTGCCAGAAACTGCGTTGTTGCCGTTGATCTTCGTCTTGGTGACCAGATAGCAACCGTTCGTTTCACCGGGACCGTAAACGTTCGGTTCCAGATAGTACTGTGCGCGTGCACCCACCAGCGTAGCCTCGATGGAAGCGCCGCTGCCACTGAATTTCAGCGTAAAGAGGCGGTTGGACTCCGTCTTCTCAACGGAAGATTCCGTGAGGGTGGTCAGGACAGGTTCCTGTGCGTCCGGAAAAACACCGGTCAGCGGATCCAGCGCGGTGCTGGTGCAGGAAACGAGGGCCAGGACGGCCGCCAGCATACTGATTATGAATGTTCTTTTCATAGTAATCATCCTTTTTTAGAATCAATAACCCGGGTTCTGCTCGATGTTCTCATTCAGCATAACCTCCGTGTAAGGATAAGGCAGACGTTCATGCTTGCCCGTCTTGAAACCATAGACGGAACGGCCGCTCGGCACATAGGTCACCGCGCCGTTGGGTTCCATCTTGGGATAGTCCTTGCCCATGTCTTTCAGGCGGTCAGCCGCATCGCCCCAACGAAGCAGGTCCTGGAAGCGCTGGCCTTCGCCGCAGAGCTCAAGACGCTTCTCGGTCTTGATGTTCTCCAGCGTAATACCATTGAGCGCGGGAAGCTGTGCGCGGGAACGGAGACGGTTCACATAGTTCAGTGCGGTACCCTGGTCGCCGGCCATGAAGCTGGCCTCGGCGCCGATCAGCAGAACCTCTGCCAGACGCATCCAGAGCGGGTTCTTGGTGTTGATCATACCGTAGTAGGAAATCTCATCGCTCATGAAGCGGCCCTTCCAGTTGAAGTAGCCCGTGGAAAGGGTGGCCATGTTCCAGATGACACCCATCGCGCGGAGTTCATCATAGGTCTTGAGGGTCTGGAGGCGACGGTAGCTGTCACGGCCTTCGTAGCTTTCGAAAGCGGTGAACAGGTCGACGGTCGGCACCATGAAGCCCCAGCCGCCCGTGCAGGCGACTTCCGAAGGAATGGTCATCTCGGAGCCGGAACTACGCCAGGAAACCATTGCACCGTAGAAGTCAAAGTTGTCGAACTGGTTGTCGAGGTCGTTGACGCGGACACTCTCGAAGAGGCTCTCGCAGTTCATCTTGTAAGCCTGGTGGCGCTGGTCGCCGTAAGGAGCGGCGGTGAACAGGTCGTAGAGGCCGGAGTTGATGACAGCGGCGCACATGTCTGCGGACTTCTTGTAGTAGGAATTGTCATTCAGTTCCTTCGCCATCCACAGATATGCCTTGCCGAGGAGGGCCTGGCCGAACTGTTTGGTCGCACGCCAGCAGGTGTTGTCGTTGAGGGAGGACTTCTGTGCCAGCTTGCCGGAATTGACGGCATAGGTCAGGTCACTCTCGATGAGGGCCCAGAGGTCCTCGGTGCTGCCGTTGCCCTGTGCATATTCGGACGGAGCCAGCTCGTGGTCCACGATCGGCGGGTTGCCCCAGAGGGTGGTGAGCTCGAAATAAGCCCAGCCGCGGAAGAGGTGCGCCTCTGCGACGGCACGTGCAGCTGCTTCGCTCTGCGTAGGGTCAATGTGGCCGATGATCACGTTCGCGTGATAAATGAGGCCGTAGTAGCCGGAGAACGAGCTCTCGATCTGGCCGGTCTCGGAGTTGAAGGCGAATTCGCCGAGGGCGTCCATATCCACGTTGTCACCGTGGGCGGCACCGCCGGCATAGTAGTCGTCGGAGATGATGTTCTTCACGAGCATCACGTTGTAGTACCAGCCACGGACGTCGCTGTACATCGTGATGGCGCCGGATTCGATTTCATCGTCCGTCTTATAATAGGTATTGTAGTCGATGGCGCCCTTGCGGGGGATATCGAGCAAGCTATCGCAGGAAGACAGGGCCAGGACGGCCGTCAGGAAAGAAAGAAGGATATATTTCGTTTTCATAAGGCAGTCAGGTTAGAAAGTGATGTTGACACCGAATACCACCTTCTTGGAGGTAGGATAGTTACCCTTGTCCACGCCCATCGAAGCACCGACACCGACGATCTCGGGATCGAAGCCCGGATACTTGGTGAAGGTGAACCAGTCGTCCATCGAAGCATAGATGCGGAGGTTCTCGATGAGGATCTTGCGGAGCAGGTTCTGCGGGAAGTTGTAACCCAGCTGGATCTGCTTGATCTTGAAGTAAGCGGCATTCATCACGACGCCACTGGAAGTAAGGAACTTCGCGTAGTTGGCAGCACCTGCTGCAGGCATCGTTCCGTTGGTGTGG
>Ga0310696_10009503_pt1 | contig 11250 bp, 9 predicted proteins | sample AusTroGonzalo_MG_4_FD_203885 | JGI IMG/M metagenome (GOLD analysis project Ga0310696, IMG submission 203885) | Bovine rumen microbial communities from tropical cattle in Woodstock, Queensland, Australia - Gonzalo_02 (v2) (version 2) | ecosystem: Host-associated > Mammals > Digestive system >...
AATATCCTTTTGATTGGTCCGACCGGATCAGGAAAAACTCTTTTGGCAAAGACGTTAGCCAAGGTGCTCAATGTTCCCTTTGCTATTTCTGATGCTACGACTGTGACCGAGGCCGGATATGTGGGCGAGGATGTTGAAAATATTATTCTAAGGCTGGTTCAAAACGCGAATTACAATATAGAACGCGCTCAGATCGGAATAGTTTATATTGATGAAATCGATAAAATCGGGCGTAAAACGGATAACGTTTCTATTACAAGAGATGTTTCCGGTGAAGGGGTTCAGCAAGCCTTATTAAAAATCTTAGAAGGAACCGTTTGCAATGTTCCACCACAAGGAGGAAGAAAACATCCTGCGCAGGAGTTTCTTCATGTTGATACTCGTAACATTCTTTTTATTTGCGGTGGTGCGTTTGTTGGCTTGGATAAAATCATCCAGCGGCGTGTATCACAGCGAACAATGGGTTTTGGTGGTTCTCAGGAGGGAAATGCGCAGACCGAGACAAACGCGAATCGTATGTTAAAACTTGTTGAACCGGAGGATTTAGTTGCTTTTGGGTTTATTCCGGAATTTGTAGGTCGTATTCCTATGGTTTCGGTGTTGGACGAACTGAATGAAGATCAATTAGTGGAGGTTATGACCCACACCAAGAATGCTTTGACATTGCAATATCAGAAGATTTTTGCAATGGAAGGAATTAAATTGGACTTTTCTGTTGACGCAATCAAGGCGCTTGCGGCCAAAGCAATCAAAAAAGGAACGGGTGTCCGCGCTCTGAGAGGATTGATGGAGAGAATGATGCTGGACTCGATGTTTGAGATTTCTGAAAAGTCCACGGGATCGCTCATGAGAATCACTCCGGAGGTTGTTAATGGTGAGGCAAAACCTGTTTTAGAAACAGAGAAAACTGGAGCTTCAAAGAAAAACGATAACCTGAAAAAGACTTGCAAGTCTAAAAATGATAAAGAATTATAGAGGTATGAGCAATCCTGGACGTTTTATCGCAGAGCATGTAAAAGGAATGCCTAGATCGGGTATTCGGGATTTTTTTGATATCGTACAGCGCATACCGGGGATCATTTCACTGGGAATTGGAGAACCGGATTTTGTGACACCTTGGCATATTCGGGAAGCCGCGATTTACAGTTTGGAATCCGGTCATACCAGTTATACTTCAAATTTGGGATTGATTCGCTTGCGTGAAGAAATCAGCCGCTATGTTGGCCATAACTATAATATACAATATGATCCTAAAAATGAAATCTTGGTAACGGTTGGTGTGAGTGAAGCTTTAGATTTGGCGCTGCGTGCTACGATCAATCCGGGAGACGCATTCCTTTATCATGAACCTTGTTATGTCAGTTACGCACCCAGTGTTGGAATGTCTCACGGGGTTCCGACAATGGTTCATTGCAACGCAGAAAATAAATTTGCTGTTTCTGCCGCGGCTTTGGAATCAGCTATAACGGAAAAGACACGTGCACTTATTTTGAATTTCCCGACAAATCCAACGGGCGGAACAATGAGTCACCAAGAGCTTTTAGATATTGCAGAGATTGTTAAAAAACATGATCTTCTGGTGATTTCTGATGAGGTTTATTCTGAGCTGACTTTCGAGGGACAGCATACCAGTATTGCCTCGCTTCCCGGGATGAAGGAAAGAACTTTGTTTCTGCATGGATTTTCCAAGGCTTTTGCTATGACCGGTTTTCGTATTGGTTATGTTTGTGGGCCTGCTGAATTAATCGAATCCATGATGAAAATCCATCAGTATTCAATGCTTTGCGCAGGGATAACAGCTCAGGAAGCGGCTATTGAAGCATTGCGTCACGGTGAGAAAGACACGTCTGAAATGCGGGATGAATATAAAATTCGCCGTAATTTTATTGTTAAATCCTTTAACGATATGGGATTGACTTGTCATTTGCCGCGTGGTTCTTTCTATGCCTTTCCATGTATTCGTTCTACGGGACTGACTTCTAAAGAATTCGCGACTCGTCTGGTAAATGAACAGAAAGTAGCTTGCATACCGGGAAGCGCGTTCGGACCTAGCGGCGAAGGGTTTGTACGGTGCAGTTTCGCAACCGCGCTGGATCAAATTGAGAAGGCGATGGAAAGGATCCAGAAATTCCTTTCGAGCCTCTAAAGAGGTAAAATTGTTTTTTGCAGGTTTATTTTAAAGTCATAAAGTGTCTTTTTACTGGAAAAATTCAGTCTCTTGTATAAAATAAAGACATGGACGCGGAAGTAAGAGTCAAAGTGTTGCCTGTGCTGGACGCGGCGTTTAGCCCTGCCATCTTGCACATCAAAGCTATTAAAGAGATAGTAAAACAGCAAAAAGGGATACCCGTAACGGTTGCAGTCGAACAGACAGACGGTTCTGTTTATCGTTTTTCTTATACTTTACCTCCTGCAGAGCATCCGCTTGGAAAGCGTAATGATTTTTATCTGGAGCGGATGATTAAGTTTTTGCTCTGGTCGTGCGGTGGTTACAGAATACATGTTGCTGCTCCCAAGGATTTAGTTGATCGTCTTAAACTCCACTATGTTGAAACAGAATGTGGCAGGTTTGACGCGAAATTGATGGGAACTCTTATTTATGAGAAACCTTTTGAAATCGTTTGGGCTGCGACCGAAGCAGACCTTCCCAAAGCTCATGAAGCTGCACGTGCCTTAGGTCGTCATTTGGATGGCTGCAGGATCGGTTTTGATTTGGGTGCCAGTGATCGAAAAGTGGCGGCAGTTTGTGATGGAAAGGTCGTTTTCAGTGAAGAAGTTCCCTGGATGCCGGCTTTGCAGGCAGATCCCCAATGGCATTATGAAGAACTGATGAGTATGCTGAAGAGCGCCGCTGCGCATCTTCCTCGTGTGGATGCTATAGGTGGTAGTTCCGCCGGTGTTTATGTGAATAACAAAGTCCAAGTGGCTTCACTTTTCCGTTCTGTTCCGGCACCACTGTTCAAATCACGTGTGAAAGAGATTTTCTTAGAACTCAGAAGAGCGTGGAACAATGTGCCGTTTGAGGTTGTAAATGATGGCGAAGTGACGGCTTTGGCCGGTGCTATGTCATTGCAAGATAACTCAGTCCTGGGTGTTGCTTTGGGCAGCAGTGAGGCTGTTGGGTATGTAACACCGGAAGGTCGCATCACTTCACGGCTGAATGAGCTGGCTTTTGCTCCGGTGGATTATCGGGATAATGCTCCTGCTGATGAATGGTCCGGAGATTTGGGCTGCGGTGTTCAGTATTTTTCTCAGCAAGCTGTGGGGCGTTTATTAAAACCGGCGGGAATAGATTTACCTGATTCCATGACCTTGCCTGAAAAACTGAAGGAAGTTCAGAAGTTGATGGCTGACGGTGATGGGCGTGCCCGTAATATCTTTAGTACGATCGGTGTGTATTTGGGCTATACAACGGCTCTCTATGCGGAGTATTACGATATTCGCAATGTTTTGACACTGGGACGTGTTACTTCCGGTGAGGGCGGCAGCATTATTTTGGAAAAGGCAAAAGAGGTGTTGAGCATAGAATTCCCAGAGTTGGTTTCTAAGATTGCGTACCACACTCCGAATGAAAGAGATAAACGACATGGGCAAGCGATTGCGGCGGCCAGTTTGCCGAGTTTGGAAAAATAATTTTTTAAAGGGAGTTTCAAATGAAAACTTATAAAGATTACGTTGACAGTATTTCAAAATTAGTTCAGGAAGCTAAAACCGTTCAGTTGGGCGGAGTTCCTCCCATTGAGAGAAAACCGTTACCTGATGATGCTCCTGTTGGATTGATTTTTTCACCGCATCCCGATGATGAATGCATTACAGGTGTCGGCTCTCTGAGGCTGATGCAGGAAAACGGGATCCGTATCAAAAATGTGGTAGTGACCCAAGGAAGCAATACAGAACGTCAAGCACCCCGTTTTAAAGAGGTGAGCGATGCCTGTAATTATTTAGGATTTGGAGTTATTCAAACCGCTCCCGGTGGACTTTTAAGAGTTCGTCCTACAACGCGTGAGAACAATCCCCAGGAATGGGCTGAAAAAGTCGCTGTCATCAAGGATATTATTGTAAGAGAAAAACCAGTGGTGATAGCAATGCCGCATGCCAAAGATTGGAACAGTGCGCACATTGGAACACATTTTGTTGTTGAAGACGCTTTGCGGCAAATGCCCAAAGATTATTCTGTAACTGTTATTGAAACAGAGTTTTGGGGTGAGTTGGAAAATCCCAATCTGATGCTTGAGGTCACAGAAGAAAATTTGGCCAGGATGATCACTGCGTTATCTTTCCATTTTGGAGAAGTTGCTCGTAACCCGTACCACTTATTATTGCCGGCTTATATGCAGAGAAATGTCTGCAGAGGTGCGGAAGTAGTTGGTGGCCAAGGTGGGGATGCCCCTCAAATGAATTATGCCATTATTTATCGCTTGAGCCGCTATGCGAATGGAACTTTTACTCCTGCTTCAAATCGCATAGTCAAGGCGAATGAGAAGATTAATTTAGAGTTTTAAATTGCAATTATAACAAGAGAATGTCCTCATTCTCTCTGCGCTGTGAACTTTATACGGGTTTTACAGCGTTTTTTTTACTTTTAGCTTGCCGTCAGGCCTTGAACCCGTTAGTGTTGTGTAGGGGTCGAAGCTTCTGAACGGACTCTTTTTTAGCATGGAACTTGATCATATACGCAATTTTTGCATTATCGCACATATTGACCACGGTAAGACAACTCTTTCCGATCGTCTTCTTTCTTTGACAGGTACGGTTCCTGAGAGAGAAATGGAAGAGCAGCTGCTGGATTCAATGGATCTGGAAAGGGAGAGAGGGATCACGATTAAGTCACATCCGGTCACTATGTATTATAAAGCGAAAAATGGAGAAGAATATGAATTAAATCTCATTGATACTCCGGGACATGCTGATTTTACATATGAAGTTTCACGCAGTTTAAGTGCTTGTGAAGGAGCGATTTTAATAGTAGATGCAGCGCAGGGCGTAGAAGCACAGACAGTTGCAAACTACTATCTCGCGATCAAAAAGAATTTAGTCATCATCCCTGTCATCAATAAAATCGATTTGCCTCACGCCAATATTGAAATGGCGAAAAAGCAAATTGAAGATATTTTGGTTTTACCTTCCGAAGACGCTATTTTGGCAAGCGCTAAAGAAGGAATCGGGATCGAGGAAATATTAGAGGCCGTGATTGAAAGAGTCCCTCCTCCCAGTCATACAGGAGCTCCTTCATTGCAGGGTTTTGGGTATGATTCATACTTTGATACATATAAAGGGGTTGTTACCCATGTTCGGATCTACAATGGTACATTGAAGGCCGGAATGAATGTAAGACTTTTACATTCAGGCAAAACGGTTGAAGTGAAAGAGGTTGGCAGTTTTAATCCGAAGCCTTATATCCGAAAAGAGTTAAATACGGGAGAGACCGGATATTTTACTGCCAATATCAAGAGTCCCTTGGATGTTAAGATGGGTGATACTTTGACTGATCCTCGGAATCCCAGTGATGAGATTCCCGGATTTAAAGAAGTGCATCCTATGGTATTCAGCGGAATTTATCCCATCAACTCAAGTGACTTTGAACATTTAAAAGTCAATCTGGCAAAACTGCAATTAAGTGATCCTGCTTTTGTTTATCAAGTGGAATCTTCGGCTGCTTTGGGATTTGGATTCCGCTGCGGTTTTCTTGGACTGCTCCACATGGAAATCGTTCAGGAACGACTTCGCCGCGAATACGAAATGGCGATCATCGCGACATATCCCAGTGTTATCTATCATGTGATGATGACCAACGGTGAGTTGATAGATGTGGATAATCCTGTTTTATTACCCGAACCGAACTATATCCAATGGATAGAAGAGCCTATGGTGAAAGCGTTTATCCTGTGTCCTAATGAATATATCGGGGATATGATGGCATTAGTTCAGGAAAAACGGGGCACCCTGACCAATACGGAAACTTTGGATACGCGGCGTGTGATGTTAAGCTGCAGACTGCCTCTTAATGAAATCCTTATAGATTTTCATGATCGTATCAAGAGTACTACTCGCGGTTATGGTTCCATGGATTACCAACATGATGGTTATCAACGAGCACCAATGGTCAAACTGGATGTTATGATCAACGGAGAACCTGTGGATGCTTTTTCATGTATCGTTCACCGGGAGAAAGCGGATTTTCGTGGCCGGGCTTTGGCGGCGAAATTAAAAGAAGTGATCCCCAGTCAGCAGTTCGCGATTCCAATCCAGGCGGCTGTTGGCGGCAAAGTGGTAGCTCGTGAGACCGTGAGAGCTTATCGAAAAGATGTAACAGCCAAATGTTATGGCGGTGACATCAGTCGTAAGAGAAAGCTTCTGGAAAAGCAGAAAGAAGGCAAAAAACGCATGAAGGCTTTTGGTTCAGTGAACATTCCTCAAGAGGCGTTCATTGAAGTTCTCAAAGCCTAGGTGGGGTGTGATGACACGATCAGTTCCCTATAAGAATTGGAGTAGTAGAGATGTGGCTCTTTTACTTTTGGGAATTTTTCTTTGTGTTATTTTTAGCAGTTTGTTGTTATATGCGCTTATGCCTGTTATAGCTGAGCGTTTCCCTAATCAAAACAATCTCATTATAATCGTTTTTAATACGTTTTCTTTTCAAGGTGTAGCGGCTGTACTGATCCTGTTGTTTCTCCATAACCAAAAAATGACTTGGAAAAAGGCCTTTGGTTTTTGTAGAAATTCATTTGTTACACATGGTTTACATGGGATTCTATGGGGATTGGCGGCGTTCCCGGTATCTTTGGTCTTATTGGAAGCCATAGAGTTTTTACTGGATTCAGTCGGTTTGACTCCGGAGACGCAAACCGTGGTCAAAATGCTTCAAGATGGAGGTGCACAAGCCATTGAACAGGTGATAGCGATTGGAGTGCTTTCGATCATTGTGGCACCATTTGTGGAAGAAATGCTGTTTCGCGGCGTTCTTTACATCCATATTCGGGATATGGGATTTCCCATATTGGCGGTGGGTGTCAGTGCTTTGATTTTTAGCGTGGTTCATGGAAATATGCTGGTATTTATTCCTCTTGTCCTGTTTGCGATTTTTTTGACCTTTCTCTATGAAAGATATGCGGATCTGACTGTTTGTATATTTGCACATTCCGCATTCAACAGTGCAAATTTTATATTGGCTTTGTTCAGCTAACAAAACTATGAAAGAATTTGAGCTGATAGAAAGCTTGCGCCCATTTCTCCATAACAATCCACAGACATTGGTAGGTGCTGGGGATGATTGCGCAGTGTTGGATGTTGGCATTCCAGATCGCCTTTTACTTTTCAAAACAGACGCGGTAGTAGAAAATGTTCATTTTATACGAGAATCAGGTTGGGAGAGAATAGGGAGAAAGGCTATAAGCAGATGTTTAAGTGACATAGCTGCGATGGCTGGAATGCCCATTTCCGCATTGGTCACTTTAGGCTTACCTCCTCACTTTGATCCCGATGAGGTAAAAAAAATTTATGTCGGCTTGAATGAGCGAGCTGCAGAGTTTGATGTTTCGATTTCCGGAGGAGAAACCGTGCGTTCGGAAAAAGGTGTTTCCCTTTCCATTTCGATGCTGGGCAGCATCCCTCAGAACCGCCTCCTGTTAAGAAGCAACATGCAGGTGAATGACGCTGTTTTTGTGACAGGTGAGTTGGGCGGTTCGTTAAAAGGGAAGCATCTGGATTTTTCTCCCAGAGTAAAAGAAGCCCAATGGCTGGCAGAGAATTTTGAGGTACACGCGCTAATGGACATTAGTGATGGATTGGCCGGGGATTTGAGGCGCTTAATGGATGCGTCTGAAAAAGGAGTACAACTGCTTGCGGAAGCGATACCGGTAAGTCTGAGCGCAAAGGAAGCAGCACGAGAGGAAGGGGGAAGATCCTCGTTGACGAGAGCTTTGAGCGACGGAGAGGATTTTGAGTTGCTTTTTACAGTGCCGGCATCATCAGCTGTTGCGCTTTTGGATAAATGGAAAATACATTTTCCTCATCTGAAACTCTCCTGTATAGGAAAGGTTATTCTAGAGAAAACAATAAAATTGCTTAGCCGAAAAACGGGATTAACAACTTTAGATTGTTATGGATACGATCATTTCCAATAGTGATGAAGAAACTGAAAAAATAGCGGCTTCTTACGCAAAGCAGTTAAAACCGGGTGTTGTTATAGGATTGTCTGGAGACTTGGGCGCAGGGAAAACATGCTGGGTTCGAGGACTTGTTAAAGGTTTAGGAGGAAAGGACAGAGTTCATTCTCCCACTTTTGCATTATTGAATTTATATGAAAAATGTTCGATACCTGTCGCTCATTTAGACCTTTATCGTTTGGAAAGTGTAGAAGAAATACTTGGAGCGGGATTAGAGTCTTATCTTCTCTCACCCAATGGTATCACTATTGTAGAGTGGATCGAGCGCTGGCCTGACTTTGCGCCTCCGGCATCCATACTTTATAAAAAGATTTTTATTGAGGTTTTGAGTGAATCTCAGAGACGGATTTCCTTTTCTGAGGAACAGGTTGGCAATGAAAGAAACCTGGCTTGATACACAGAGTATCCCAGTAATGCAAAGGCAACCCACGCGATTGCGGGAATATATAGACTGAATTCCGTTAGTGCCTGCAAGGCAAACGTACTGATGCCTAGAATTATACTGAGTTGAAGAGAATTCGTCGTTTTATATCTTTGCCATATATGGTACAGACAACATCCCCAAAAAGCTAAATATGCTGCTGCGGCAGGGATACCGGAGTCGCTTGCTTGCTCCAGATAATCATTATGGCAGAGTTTGGCCATTTCGGATTCCGGGCGTTTAGAAAAGTGGTATGGAATAGCAAAAGTGCCGGGACCGCTCCCCATAAAAGGATGATTTTTTATATTTAAAACTGCCGCATTCCAATAGTCAAAGCGGGCGCTTACACTGGTTGCACCTCTTTTGAAGTAATCTGAAAAGACGATGCCGAATCCAGTTAATCCTATACAGAGAATAGAAATACTGATAACAGTTTTTATTTTTAGCGATAGCTTTGTTTTTAGGAAAAGAACAGTGATGACCAGTCCTATCAAAATAAGCCAGGCTGTTTTTGAGCCAGTCCAATAGAGCGCTGCTGTCCCAATATAGCCTAATATACCCACACAGAGAAGACGGATCATTGGAGGAATTTTTGCTGGTAATTGCCAAAGTGAGCATAGGCAAGGAGGCAATAACAGCATCAACAATCCCGCGAGTGAATTGGGATAAATCATGGTTCCAAATACCCGGTTGCTGGTAAGACGACGGAAAAGGTCTTCCGAGAGTTTTTCAGGTGGGATTATTTCAAAAACACTTTTTCGGACTTCTTCCAGTCCTCCATAATGCTGTTGAAATGCCGCAAATAAAACGGGAATAAGAGCAGTCGAAAGTATCCACAGGAGATAGTGAATATTGGCATGAGAAAGAATAATATATCCCATCAAAAAACACATGAAACAAAGCAGCAAATGAATTGTTGTCGGGTAAGATAGACCAGTAGAGAGGGTTTTTGTATTAGAAAGAAATACGAAAAAAATCCACAAGACTCCATAGAAAACGGGTGATTTAAGGAGGTTTTGGCTTTGTTTTTTTTGCAGAAACATTATTGGTATAGAGATCATGGAAAAAACACCCATCACTCCGTAAATTTTTAAATGGATCGACGAAGAATCTGCTCCTAGAAAATCTTTGATATTATCAGCGGATGCGGCTTGAGCAAGGAGTTTGATTTCAGGGGAAGCAAGACTTTCATCTGCCGTTTGTATTGGTTGTTCAAGAATAACCGGAATCCCTAGAAAACGGATCGTTCCTACTAGAATAATGGCAAAGACGATGAGCCAAAGAAACAGATAAACATTTTTTTTCATTTTAGAGAGCAAGTTTCAATAAAAAAACTTCCAGTATCAGTTCTTCTTGAACATTGCTATCCAGAATTTTCATTGTAGAGCTAACGGTTTTGAGGTTTTCTCTGGCTTGTTTTTCAGAAATGTGAGAGGCAATCATTTCAGAATATGCCTTCAGATCTGGGAAATATGAGTCCTCTGGGAATTGATTACTTACTTTGATCATCCATATATCCCGAAGCCAGAGTTCTATAGCCGCGAGCATTTCTGCTCTCTGTTTTCTATACTCAGACGCAATAGCTGCCTGCAATTCTTTTTCCCAACGTTCGATTGTGCTATTCTCAACATCTGTGTATTTGGAGAGAGGGGATTCGTTTCTAAGTTCAGTCTCTATATTTTGTTTGAGTCCCGCAAGTTTTTCAACCATCGGGGCAAGAAGTGTATAGCGGCTTAGAAGTCCTGATTCTGATGAAGCAGCTGTTTGAGCAAATAGCCAAAGCCAGTTGCGTGTTTCGGAGTCAATAGAAGAACGGTTGATTCCTTCAAAAATGATGCGTCGACAGCGAGAAAGAATGGTAGGGATGATCTTTTGTGCATCATGTGTCAATAGAATAAATATTTTACCGGGAACAGGTTCTTCCAGAGTTTTTAGAAAGGCATTAGCGGCCTGAGTATTAAGCCGATCCGCAGAGCAAATCACAGAGATCTCATAATCGCCGCTGATGGATTTAAGATGAGAAGATGCGATGAGTTTGCGAATTTGTTCAGTTGTAATGATGCGGATTTTGGATTCCGGATAGATCCATTGAACATCGGGATGTTTCCGTTCAGCAATAAGATTACAGTTGCGACATTTTCCACATGCGTCTAAGGGAAGTCTGCTTTTCTCGCTTCGGACCGGTGGATTTTCACAATGAAGAGTTTGAGCTAACGCGATAACCATCTCTTCCATTTCCGCAGAGCTTGATCCTACAAATAAGCTGGCATGGGCAAGGCGACCTGTTTCCAGACTTCTTTGCAGGGTGCGAACGATGCTCTGTTGATGGACGATGTCTGCGAACATACCTTACTTTACATCTCCAAAACGTCTGTTGCGTTTAGCAAATTCTTCCAGCGCATTACACAGGTCTTCTTCTTTAAAGTCGGGCCAAAGGGTCGGAGTCACATAAAGCTCAGCGTATGAAATCTGCCAGAGCAAGAAATTACTGATCCGCATTTCTCCGCTGGTTCGGATGAGAATATCGGGATCAGGATATTCTTTGGTATATAAGCTGTTTGAAAGGAGTTTTTCATCGATTTGTTCTGGATCCAGCTGCCCAGCTTGAACTTGACGTGCAAGATTACGGACGGTATGCGTTATTTCTTCTCTGCTGCTGTAGCT
>Ga0310696_10009504_pt1 | contig 11250 bp, 5 predicted proteins | sample AusTroGonzalo_MG_4_FD_203885 | JGI IMG/M metagenome (GOLD analysis project Ga0310696, IMG submission 203885) | Bovine rumen microbial communities from tropical cattle in Woodstock, Queensland, Australia - Gonzalo_02 (v2) (version 2) | ecosystem: Host-associated > Mammals > Digestive system >...
GCAACCTCACTGCGGCGGCTGTCACTCTCGCAGCCGGGCACAACGCCGTCAAGCAGATTGTCATTGTCGGCGACGGCCAGACCGTCGGCTGGCAGCTTGATGACAAGGAGCGGTGGAAGACGATAGGGCGCGTCTTCTCGTCGCTGAAGACGCAGCCGATTATCACATGGCGCACGCTTCCGCTTCCTACCTCAATGAGAAACCTCGCCATTGGCTCCGTGCGCCCGTCGAGGGACCTTGTTGGCACCGACCGCGAAGTGAATCTCCAGGTCACGGTTGTCAATGCCGGTACCGAGGCCGTGACGCCGAAGGGCGTGTCGCTCATGGCCGAAGGCGAAGTGAAGAAGGCGCGTGACCTGAGGCAGCTCGAGCCCGGCGAATCGCAGACCTTCACGTTTACGCACCGTTTCTCCAAGTCCGGCGGCACGATCGTCTCGGCGAAGGTCGACTCTGGCGACGACCTGCCTGCCGACGACGTCTACAAGTACGCGATGCCGGTTCTCGACAGTCTGCGGGTTCTTCTCATCGAAGGCAGCCCGGGCGCACCGCTGATGAGGCGCTCAGCCACTTACACGGGGCTTGCGCTCCGTCCCGAGATGGCGGCTCTAACGGGGGAGGCGCAGGATAGGGAGTTCCTTCTCGAGACGGTCGTCGAGGACGTGACGGCCGCCGGCCGACGCCGCGGCTTCGGCGGGTTTTCCGCGGTGGTGCTCGCTGGCGTCAGGCGGCTTTCAGACGAGACGCGCGACGCGCTTGCACGGTTCGTCTCGCTCGGCGGCGGGCTTCTTGTCATGCCTGCGCCTGGCACCGACGGAAAGTTCTTCGACGAGTGGGAGTTCGAAGGCAGGAAAGTTCTCCCCGCGCCCTTCGACAAGTGGCGCGAGAACGGGTCTCCGCTTGACCCCGACGCTTTCCGCGATATGTTCGCAAAGTTCAGGACCGGCACCGACCTCGGCTCGGCGACGCCCGAGAGAGTCCTGGGCTTTGGAGAAGGGTGGTCGTCGAACGCCGTCGTGGTTGCGAAGCTCGCAGACGGCTCGCCGTTTATCCTCTCCCACAACTTCGGCCGTGGCATGGTGGTCGAGACGGCCGCTCTTTTCGACGTGGCTTCCGGGCTCGTCTCGAAGCGTGGGTTCGTGCCGATGGTGCATGAGCTTGCCTACTCTCTTGCGCGTCCAGCGTCCGTTTCTCTTGACGTCCGCCCCGCCGAGGGGCTTACCTTGCTTGTCGCGAGCGGTGCGTCCGGCACGGAAGTTGCGGGCGAGCCGGGTCTCATGGGCTACTATTTCCCGAAGCTCGGATGTCTTGGCAAGCCAGTCTCGCGCGTAGATAGTCGGATAGTGTTCGGTTGGGGTGGCGGCGGTCCTTTGCCGGACTTTCCCCGGGACAACTGGTCTGCGCGCTGGCGAGGCGTTCTCAAGGTTCCAGAAACAGGCAGCTACAAGATTTGGTGGGATGTCGATGACCGCTTTTTCTTAAAGATCGGCGGCAGGGACGTCCGACAGAGGTCGATGGTACGGTTGGAGAAGGACAAGCCGTATGCCATAGAGGGTCGGTACGAGGAGGACGGAGGCGAGGCGTATGTCAAGCTGCAGTGGGTGACGCCGAGCGGGAAGCGCGAGTCGATTCCGCAGTCCGCCTTTACGACGAGCGCAGCCGGCGTCGAGGGCGCGGGCGAGATCGTCGAGATGACCGATCCGCACGGCGAGACGTTCTATGCCGAGATGTTCCAGGGCGACGAGGGTCTTTTCCTTCGCATCACGAAAAGCGTCATCCCAGGCGTCTACGCCGTAAACGCCGTCCCCGAGACGCTCAAGGACGCCTGCCGCGGCGTAATTGACTTCGAGGGCAAGATACGCTTCACCGTTTCGTCGGGCGTCGAGGAGTCTACGATGACGGCCATATCGCAGAACGAGCTTTCGGACCTCTGCAACTACGTCCAGATATCGCAGGCCATCAAGGACGAAGACGTCATAAAGGCGATTGGCGGCCAGAGCTTCGGCAAGGAAGTCTGGCGCGTCCTCGCGTTCGTCGCGTTCCTGTTCCTCGTTGCGGAGCCCGCGATTGCGCGCTGGATCGCGATAAACAGGCGCACAGGCGACATAATCGACACGGAGGGATCATGGATCAGAACGTAATACGCACGGATCTGCTCCCCGAGACGATGGCGCTGTGGATAATCGCGCTGCTCGCCGCCTTTGGCGTGGCGGCATGGGTCGCCTGCCATCTGTCGGTCAAGCGCTATGCCGCGAACAAGCTCAACGTATGGTACAGGGGTCTTTTGAGCGTGCCGCTCGGGACGATTGCGTGCTGGCTCGTTCTTCAGACTCTTGGTCGCATGATGTTCCTTGCGACGCCCTGGTCGCTGTTCTTCGCGGCAGTCCTCGGCGCTGTCGCAACCGAGGCCGTGAGCGCCTTCTACGGCCACGAATGCGCCCGTGTCCCCCCGCGTACGGCGAAGATACTCGTCGCGTGCCGAATGGCGGCCGTGGCGCTTACGCTTCTCGTCCTGATGCAGCCCGTCATAGTAGGCGAGCGCGAACGCACTGTGAAGGAGCGAGTTCTCGTGCTTGTCGACGATTCAGCGTCGATGCACTTCAAGGACACGCTGCTGACGGACGCGGAGAAGAAAGACATCGTATCTGCCCTCAAACTCGACAAGTTCCCGGACGACGGGATGACGCGTGCGGAGATGGTTCGGCGCCTTCTCGCCGCCGGTGGCGACAACAGCTTTCTTAAGCGCACCGCCCGCAAATACGAAGTCGACGTCTTCAGGTTCGGAAACGGGCTCTTGCGCGACGAGTCTATCGGCGAGGAGAAGTCGGTCGACGCAAAGGAGGAGAACTTCCGCTCGGTCACCGACGTCACGAAGGCGCTCGAACTTGCGATCAAGGAGGTTCCCGCAGAGGAGATAACCTCGATAATCATCTTCAGCGACGGCATCCACAACGGTGACGCCGGCGTCGAGTCGATTTCCCGCAAGATCGGCGGATACGGCATTCAGGTCTCCACGGTGCTTGTCGGCGGGAGCGTCAAGCCGTTCGACCTCGCGATAGCGACTGCAGACTCTCCCGAGTCCGTTTTTCTCGGCGACAAGGTGCGCTTTACCGTGCGCGTCGCGGCTACGCGAGCCAACGGGCGCAAGGCGAAGCTCCATTTCACCGACGCGAACGGGCAGTTGGACGAGAAGGAGTTTACCGTAGAGGGCGACGACTGGTCGAAGGAATTCAAGTTCACCGACATTCCGAAGGAGCAGGGCGTCTACAGCTACGGCTTCTCGGTGACACACGTCGACGGGGAGCTTTTCGAGGACAACAACGACCGCCAGCTCGAGGTCGCCGTCTCAGACGACCGCACGAACGTGCTTCTCGTCGACGGACGTCCGCGCTGGGAATACCGTTACTTAAGAAACCTCTTCTACGGCCGCGACAAGTCCGTGCACCTTCAGGACTGGCTCGTCCACCCCGACTCGATCGACGGCATCCAGCCGAAGCTTCTCGAATACGCGAGTGCGTCGCGTCCGTTCGGGCAGTCCGAGGCCGGAGGGTGGCCTATACAGGACAATGACTGGCGCCAGTTCGACGTCATCATAGTCGGCGACATAGGCGAGGACGTGCTCACGGAAGACGTGATCGAACAGCTAAGGTACAACGTCGAGGACAGGGGCGCTCTGCTCGTTCTTATCTCCGGCTCGGAATACATGCCTTACGCGATAACAAACAAGAAGCTTCGCGACTTGATGCCGATAGAGTACGAGCCGTCGCCGCAAAGCCACCGTGTCGCGCCCGAGGACGCTTTCGTATTCCAGCTTGCCGCGGCTGGACGCGGCCACCCTGTCATGAACCAGAGTTCGTCTTCGTCGGAGAACGAGGACATCTGGGCAGATATACCAGATTTCCACTGGCGGCTGCCTATTGCCGGCGTGAAGCCGGGCGCGGACATCCTTGCCTACGCGAAGACTAAGAAGGAATCCGGCTCAGAGGTCGCAGGCGCAGTCGCGGAGTCGATCGCCGCCACGATTGAGGAAGATCCCGAAGCGGCCCTGAAGCGGCTCGAGGACATGCGCGGCGAGCAGGGGCGCAACGCGCTCGTCATAGCCGGCGCGAAGGGCAAGGGCAAAGTCCTGATGCTTACGACCGACTCGATGTGGCGGCTCCGCTCGAAGACGGGCGACCAGCTGCACCACAGGTTCTGGGGGCAGATCATGCGCTGGGGCGCAGGCGAGAAGCTCAGAAGTGGCAACATGTACGTACGTCTCGGCACCGATCAGCTTAGATATGGTGCGGGCGAACCAGTGAAGGCGATTGTAAGGTTTCTCGACGAGAAGCACAATGGAATCGACGGGCTCGATCCGCGCATCCTCGTCCGGGCGCCGAACAGCGGTGCGCGCATGTCCGTGTTCAACGCGAAGAAGCGCCCCGACTCCAACGGACTTTACGAAGTCGAGATACACGGCTGCACTACGCCGGGGCTCTACGAGGTGCGGCTTGACTGCCCCAAGGCGCAGGAGATGCTCGGTCGCCGCTATCCGGCGGAGAAGCTGACGACGAGCTTCGTCGTGGTCACGGCGAAGCAGCCTGCGGAGAAGGTCGACACTGCGTCGACGCGCAACCATGTCGAGCGCGTTGCGTCCGCAACAGGGGGGAAGGTCCTCACGCCATCCGAATACATCGCCCTCGACAGTGATTTCGGCGGCGGCTCTAAGCGCATATCCGACCGCGTTGAGTTCCACCTCTGGTGCCTGCCGCCGCTCTTCCTCGTCAGCATAGGATTTCTTACCGCTGAGTGGATACTGCGCAAACGAGTGTCTCTCGCATGATGCCATGAAATGCAAGAATATACCGCCGCAGATAGCTGCCAAGCTCAACGAGAGCGTGGCTAGGGTTCGCCGCATCCTTCTTGTGCGCGGCACATGCGCGACGCTTGCCGTGTTCGTCGCCTCTGTCCTCGCGATAATGGCGATCGACGCGATGGTGACGATCTACGTCTCGTGGGTTCGCTGGCTCCTGTGGGCCTGTTGTGTTGGCGCGACGGCGGCAGTTGGCTGGTTTGCGCTCATAAAGCCAATGAGGCGCAAGTTCACCGCGGCCGAGATTGCGGCCCTCATAGAGCGCAACCATCCGGAACTCGAGGAGCGGCTATCCACGGTTGTGGAACTTGCGCAGTCTGGCGACCTTATGTCTTCCGCGCGGCTCATGGAGGAGATCACCAAGGACGCGGTGAATGACGTCCAGACGGTCTCGCCGAAGAAGGAGTTCACGGGAAGGACCGTGAAGCCGCGCTTCATTGCCGCCGCTATCGCGGTCGGTATACTCGTCCTCCTTTTCGCAGCGTTCCCCGATGCGACGCTTCGCCTTGCGACACGTGCGCTCGTCCCGGCTGCCGAGGTCGACAACATCTACGCCTCGTCGCTCAAGGTCACTCCGGGTGACAAGGTCATGCTCGAGGGGACGCCGCTTACGTTAGGGCTTGCGGTGAGCGAGGGCTTTCCGTCGCGCGCCTTCGTGCGTACGCGCTTCGACGGCAAGGGCGAGGCGGTGGAGAGAATGGCCCGTGTCTCCGAGGAGGGAGCGGAGGGACCTGCGATATATTCGTTCTCCTATCCGCGCGTTACGAAGAGCTTCCACTATCGCATCAGCTGCGGTAGCGCACTGACGCGGGCGTACAGGGTCAAGGTCGTGCCGGAGCCGAGCTATTCCGAGAGGAAGGTCGAGGTGCGTCATCCGGAGTACACCGGTCGCCCGCCGGACACCTACACGAACTCGGCGTCGATAGTTGGGCTCGAAGGGTCGAAGATCACCGTGTCCGTAAAACCGTCGCGTCCCGACGTGAACGGTGCGCTCACGCTCCCCGGCGACGTGACTGTCCTGGGCGTCGAGTCAGAAGGACGGCTCGACTTTTCCTTTGATCTGAAGCGCGGGCTGGAGGGCGGCTGGAGCTCGCTCGTCTGGGACTCCAACGGCTTTTCGAACCAAATCGAGTCCGCGTCCATAACGATAGTGAAGGACACGCCGCCGGAAGTGCAGCTCGTCTCGCCCGAGATACTTGACGTCAAGCTTCCCGTAAACGGAAGCCTTCCGATAGAGTATAGCATCAAGGACGACTTCGGACTTGCGCGGATTGCGCTCGAGGCCTGCATTGGTGCGGGCGCCTGGGAGGAGTACAAGCAGCTTGAGGCGGAGAAGTCGGGCGACGTCTCGTGGAGCGGCTCCCATGTGGTCTACTTCGTTTCGGGAGGGTTCAGCAACGCCGCGGTCGTGCGTTTCCGCATAAAGGTCGAGGACAACCTTCCGGCTGAACTCGGCGGCCCTGGCGTCGCCTATACGCCCGAGATAATGGTGACTCGCTCCGGCGGCAAGGACGCGAAGTCGCTCGGACGGCAGTCGTTGAACGCGCAGATCGATGCGGCCAAAAAGGACATCCAGAACATACTTGACCACTTGAAAATTGCCAAGAGAAGCTTCGAGGGCGCTGGCGGTGGCTACGCAAATGCTGAGAAGAACAGCTGGCACAGGAACGAGGCGGAGAAGTCCAGTGCAAAGGCGAAAGCAGAGGTGCAGAACGCGGAAGGGCTTCTTTCGGAGTTCGTCGACGGGCTTCTCGACAGCCGTCTCGACACAGGCGCCGAGATGTTTAGGCCTGTCCTCGACAAGCACGTTACGCCGATACGCCAGGGTGCGGAAGACGTGTTCCTGCTGTCGCGCTGGAACGAGAAAAGCAGTTCGTGCAAGACACTTGCAAAGGACACGGAAGCTGCGATTAAGGCCTCCGAGGACGCGAAGCGCAAGTTCGACATCTTGACAAAGGCGGCCGAGGAACTCCAGAAGATGCAGGATCTCGCGGAGAGGGAGAAGGCGCTTGCCGAACTTGCCGAGAATAACGAGATTGACGCCAAGACGCTCGCCGAGGAGGAGAAGAAGCTCGTAGAGGACGCGAAGAACGCGATCAAGGACGATCTTGAGAAGAACCTCGACAAGCAGATCGAGAAGGCAAAGGAGCTTTCCGAGAAGGGCAAGGATCTCGCGGAGAAGCAAGAAGAGATTGAGAAGAAGGCGGCAGAGGCCGAGAAGAGCGGCGACGAAGCTGCGAAGAAGGCCGCGGCAGAAGAAGAGAAGAAGCTTGCGAAGGAGATAGCCGACCTCGCGCGCGAAGCCGACAAGCTTACGAAGGACATCGAACGAGAGGCCGGCACCCAGGAGATGGACGAAAAGAAGACTTCCGAGAGCGCAGAAAAGGCGACTGAGAGCGCCGAGAAGGCGGCGGAGGCCGCGAAAGATGCAGCCGAGAAGATGGAGAAGGGCGATATGGAAGGGGCGAAGAGCGATACCCAGGAGGTAAAGGACGCTCTTGCGCAGGCACAGCAGCAACTCGACGAGGCACAGCAGAAGATGGGCGCCAAGAACGATGAGTTCGAGCAGAACGCAAACGATCTCAACGAGATGGTGAAATCCATGGAAGAGGCTGCGGAGGCCGCGCAGGCCGCTGCTGAGGCCCAAGAGGCGGCCGAGGCCCAGCGCCAGACAAATGGCGAAAACCAGCAAGGCGACCAGCAACAGCAAGGTCAACAGCAAGGCGACCAGCAACAGCAAGGTCAGCAACAACAAGGCCAGCAACAGCAGGCGATGCAAAATGCAGCGCAAAAAGCAAATGAGGCGGCGCAGAAGATGCAGAATCAGGCCAATGAGCAGGCGCGTCAGAACAACATGTCGATGGACCAGTTCGAGAGCGATTCCTCCAGTAGCGAGTCGTCTTCCGAAGGTGGGGAGCAGAAGGATGGATCGAAGGCGAGCAAAGACGCGAAGCCGCCGAAGAACTCCGGCAAGGAAAAACCAGGGAAAAGAAACAAGGTCCAATACATCAATCCTGAGGACGAGGGAGACGACGAAGACTGGTTCAAGATGAAGAGCGAGTCTGGAACCGGTGCGGAAATCGACACCCTTGACGACGTGCCGGCCGAGTATCGCGGGCTCGTCCGCGAATATTTCAAGGCACTTAACGAAGGAGCCAAGAAATGACGAGACGTTATGCAGCTTGTATAATTGCCGCGGCGTTCTGCGTTTTGTCGCTTGTGGCAGTGGCGGCCAAGGAGCCAGACAAAGTCGATGTTGCAATCGAACACGGGCTCGAGTATCTGCTTGCCGTGCAGAAGGAGTCAGGTGCTTATCCAGGGCAGCATGGCGACACTGTCGCGATTCCCGCGCTTGCCGCGATGGCGTGTCTTGCGACAGGGCATGTCCCGGGGGATGCGAAATACGGGAAGTTGATAGATCGTTCCCTCGACTATGTCCTTGCGAACCATGACGAGACGGGCTACTTTGGCAAGGTGGGCAACGGCAAGATGTATGCTCATTCGATTGCGACACTTCTTCTTACCGAGGTCTCCGGAATGGTCTCAAAGGAGCGTCAGGCGCAAATCGACGCCGTCCTGCCCAAGGCCATCAAGGTGATTCTCGATGCGCAGGACGTGAAGAAGAACAAGCAGAGCGACGGCGGTTGGCGCTATACGCCCGATGCGAAGGATTCCGATACGAGTTGTTCTGGATGGGCGCTCATGGCGCTCCGTTCGGCGCGTCTCAACGGGGCACAGGTGCCGAAAAGCGCGATTGAACGGGCCGTCCAGTACATGCATCGCCACCACCACAGGGAAAAGGGCTGCTTTGGCTACCAGAACCCTGAGCAGTTCGCCGTCACGCTCTCTGGCGCCGGAATACTCTGTCTTGAGCTCTGCGGCCGGCATGAGGACCCCGATTCTGTGAGCGCTGCGAAGTTCCTCATGTCGGTGTATCGCGAGAAGCTGCCGAACGAAAGCTACGCGTATTATGGGCTCTATTATGCCTCACAAGGTCTTTTCCAGATTGGCGGCGAGAACTGGAAGGAGTTCTCGGAATGGATGTACAATACGTATCTGCCAATGCAGCGTTCAAACGGTGCATGGCCGGAGCATGGCAGCGAGAGGACTGAGCCGTACGCGACGGCGATGACTATCCTTGCGTTTGCGGTTCCGTTCCGCCAACTTCCAGTGTATCAACGAGACGAGACGGTGGACGAATGATGAAGCGAGGAAAGTTCATAACATTCGAGGGTGGCGAGGGCTGCGGGAAGTCCACGCAAGTGCGACGACTCAAGGCTGCGCTGGAGCAGACGGGTGTCGCAGTTCTCCTTACACGCGAACCAGGCGGCACGCCGCTTGCGGAGCAAGTTCGTTCACTCTTAAAAGACGAGACCGAAGACCCGCCTTGCGACAGGGCGGAGCTTCTCCTTTTCCTCGCCGCGCGAGCACAGCTCGTAAAGAACGTGATACGCCCTGCGCTCGAAGCGGGGACATGGGTCATTTCCGACCGTTTCAGCGATTCGACTCTTGCATACCAAGGGTACGGTCGCGGGCTTCCGCTCGACATCATTCGCGAAGCAAACGACTTTGCATGCGAGGGGCTTAAGCCGGACAGGACAATCCTCCTTGACGTCGATCCCGAGACTTCTCGGGCGAGGATGCGCGGCCGCGAGGCGTCGACGAACACGACGGCAGATCGCATAGAACGCGCGGGCGACGATTTCCATTCGCGGCTTAGGAAGGGCTTTCTTGAAATGGCCGCGGCGGAACCGTCGCGGATCGCGACGATTGATGCGTCTGGAACCGAAGACGAAGTATGGGAGAAGGTATGGAAGTCGCTGACGCCTATACTCTGATCTCCCATGCGATTGACACCGGGCATGCGGCGCATGGATATCTCGTGTGCGGCGACTTGCGCGGCCAATGCGACGCGCTTACCGAGCGGCTTCTCAAAAAGCTCTTTCCGAACGAGCTCGCGCAGGTCGAGTCGAGATGCCATCCCGATATTGCGTGGCTCGAGCCCGAGGGAAAGTCGAGGACGATACACGTGAAGTCAATGCGCGAGCGCATAGTGGAGCCCATGTCCGCGACGGCGTTCTCCGGCGGCTGGAAGGTTGGCGTCATAGTCGGCGCGGACAGGATGGAGACCGAGGCCGCGAATTCTTTTCTCAAGACTCTCGAGGAGCCCCCGCCGAAGACGCTGTTCCTTCTTCTAACGGACCAGCCAGACGCGATGCTTCCGACGATCGTTTCGCGCTCGCAGCGCATTGACCTTCCGCTGTCGGAAGGTGTTCTCGAGGGTGACGCGTTTGATGCGATAGAGGAGGTGTTCTCCTCTCGCGGCGTTTCTGGCATATTCGAGAAGGCTCAGGCGGGGAAGCGGCTTGCCGAAGTGTTGGCCGAGGTTAAGGACGAGTCCGAGCCGGAGGACGTCGCTATTGCGCGAAAGGCGTTTTACAAGACGATAATGAAGTTCGTCCGCGGCTGGATGGTGAAGGGCGAGCTTTCGCGACAGCAGGCGTTCAAGAATGTCGCCGCGGTAGAGGACGCGTTTCGCCAGAGCGAGCGGTATCTTTCCGATGACGCGGTGCTTGTCAATCTTACCGATCGGCTCGTTTGGCCCGATTGAAAGGAATTGCGAAATGAAGCTTTCCCTTTCTACGAACTGGTGCAACCGCAGCATTGACGACGGGCGCGAAATCGCCGAGAAGGCGCTAGAACTTGGTTTCGAGGAACTTGAGCTTGGTTTTCACACGACGGCGCAGCAGATCGCCGGCTTCAAGGCGATGCTCGATAAGATTCCCGTCGGGAGCGTCCATGCGTTTTGTCCAGTTCCGCTTTCGGCGCCGCATGGATATCCAGAGCTGTACCAGCTTGCTACGCTTGATGAAGAAGGTCGCAAGATGGCCGTTCTCCAAGTGACGAGGAACATCGACTTTGCCGCCGATATGGGCGCGGACACCGTGGTTCTCCACGCGGGGCGCGTCGCGTTCGACCGCATCTTTGATCGCATCGACACTGGGGCTCTCAGCAAGGTCCTCAAGGAGAACAAGGGCGATGTAAAGTCCGCGCCATACATGAACTTGCTCGCGCGTGCCGCGAAGCGCCGCGTGAAGCGCGGAGAGCGGCTTTTGGACGTGTTTATAAAGACGCTTTCGGATCTCGCGCCGCGCCTTGTCGAGAAGGGCGTGACGCTCGCTCTTGAGAATCTTCCGTACTACGAGGGATTTCCCGCTGAATGGGAGCTTCCAAAGATCGTAAGCGAGTTCAAGGGCGCGCCGATTCGCGGCTGGTTTGACACGGGGCATGATCGTGTGCGAGAGATGCACGGCTGGCGCGGCGAGGTGAAGATTTCCGAGCTTGGCGAATACGCGCGGACTTTCTTTGCGGGGATGCATCTCAACGATGTTGAGGATTTC